>WBZX01000044.1_pt4 | contig 44302 bp, 38 predicted proteins | sample 5204211 | NCBI WGS metagenome assembly WBZX01 (sample SAMN12344362, study PRJNA552823) | activated sludge metagenome | biome: Activated sludge suspended growth; feature: Nitrification reactor; material: Wastewater; isolation source: activated sludge from nitrification reactor of wastewater...
TCATCTGCCACTTCGTGGGCCGATTGATACCGACTGTCAGGCTGCTTGGCCATCAGCTTGCTGACTATGCCATCTATCCAGTTCGGTAGCTCCCGATTGACAGCCGAGACAGGTTCGGGGTTCCGTTCCGTCACCTTCTTGAGCGTGGCCAACGTCGAATCAGCTGTGAAAGGCGAGTTCCCCGTACACATGGCATACAGCGTGCTTCCCAGACTGAAGAGATCACTACGGGCATCAACCGGCTTGCCATCAGCCTGTTCAGGCGACATGTACGCTGGCGTACCAACGATCAACCCCTGATGCGAGATGCTTGCATCATCCACAGCCCGGGCTAGACCGAAGTCACTGATCTTGACCCGTTCAATACCGTTCTCCAGAAGGATGTTGCTGGGCTTGATGTCACGATGAATCAACCCCTGCTTGTGAGCAGCAGCCAGCCCTTGTGCCATCTGCATCCCGATGCGCAGGATCTCTTTCAGGTGCAGTGGTCCAGCCTTGTCGATCTTCTGCTGTAGCGTCTGTCCATTGATGTATTCCATCACCAGGTGTGGAATGGGTTCATCTTCTACGTCATGAATACTGATGACATGTTCATGTCGCACCGCCGCTGCTGCCCGGGCTTCACGAAGAAATCGAGCCCGTGCTGAAGGGTTGCTGGCCAACGTTGGCGACAACACTTTCAGCGCCACCACCCGGTGCAGCTTCTCATCAAACACCCGATAGACGATACCAAACCCACCCTGACCCAACTCTTCAAGCACCTCGTAATGCCGCAACCGCCCTAGCGAGTTGGGCTGTGTAGATGGAGTTAACCAGGGAGCCAGCGGATTGGTAGACGGTCGAACCCTTTCCCCACGAATGGACGTGTCATCGAAGTCGGAAGTCTGGGTATGCCCGGAACCCGGATGCAACTTGCGGGGATCGAGAAAGCTATCCTGCTGCTGATGGGATGCGAGCAAGGCTTCCACCTTTCTTCGCAGTTCAACATCTTCACCACAGGCTGTTTTCAAATAGACAGCACGATCCCCTGCAGGCTGATGGAGCGCCTCCAGGAAGATCGATTTTACTGCTTCTTGTGTCGGGTTCATGGCTCACTCCTCGTCTCTCACAGCCCATGCGGAAACGAGGAGAGTATTGTCTCACAGAATCGACAGGAATCTAGGATTTTGTTTCGAGCACGGTTCGCAGCCAGGCCCGGGCATACGTCCAGCTACGGTAAGCGGAAGCCCTCGAGATATCCAGTATCTCTGCCGCTTCTTCCAATGAAAACCCTGCAAAGAAGTGGAGATTCACCACTTCCGCTGCGGTAGCATCCTCCGTTTGCAGTTGCTCCAGTGCTTCATGAATGGAGAGTGCTTCCGCCGGATCGAGAGCAGCCGTCCAGATCGGCTCCTCCAAAGGGACCTGTTCCCGATCGCCACCCGCCTTGGCCGACAACTTGCGACGGGCACTATCCACCAGAATGCGTCGCATCGCCTGCGCCGCAGCTCCGAAGAAATAACGACGATTGGCAAAGCTACTCTCACTGCCGATCAACCGCAAATAGGCTTCGTTGATCAATGCCGTAGGCTGCAAAGTATGTCCAGGCTTCTCCTGTGCCAGCAACCCATTGGCCAATGATCGCAGTTCCCGGTAAAGAACGCGCCATAGCTCATCCCGCGACTGAGCATCACCACGGGAAAGCTGGCTCAAGAGTAGTGTGACATTCTTGCTGGTGTTCTCACTCAACTCGCAACCCTCAACTCTCAATATTGAGTCATCTTACTGAACCCGCTCGTTGGAATACCGAACCACCTCCAGCACCATTTTCGGATCGCAACCGTAGATACCTGCACCCCACGAGCTATTGAGTTCTACCACTGCCCAGCCTCGACCTGAGATGACGCCAACATCCAGGACAAAACTACGTGGGACGTTCACAGATAAATCAGCAAGGACGGTCTGTGCAAATCGCAAAGCTTCCTCTTGCTCATCATTGCTGGAGTAAAACTGGGCATCTCGCTGGAGTTCGCCGTTTCGCAAGTAGATGGAGAGCGTTTTCACTTGCCGATCCAGAACAAAACAACGAAACTCCTTCACCCACTGCACGATCTCCGCCACCAGCACCGGCATCTGCTCATCGTAACCTTCCGGAAGCTCACTTCCAGCATAGACTTTGGCGGGAAAGCTCTTGTCATTGGGCGGCTTGATGAATGCAGGCGAAGGCAAGAGACGAGCTTGTACCAGAGTCATCATCTCCACCCGCCTATTGCGGTACACGTCAGGCAAAGTGGGTAGCCAATTCACTGGTGGTTCAAGCAATTGCAATCCAAACTGCTCTGCAACTGTTGGGGCAAATAAGGCCTCCACATACAGCACAGGTTCTTTCAACTGCAGGAAATGTTCAGGAACACGCCAACTAGGCAGCCTTTCAACTTCCCAGCCAAGCTCCGATGCTGCTCGCCAAAGCGATTGTGAGTCTTCTGAATGACGCGGAGAGAGGATGAGAGTTGGCATAGTGCGAAGACGGCCCAAGAGACTATAGGTTCATTCAACCAACGAGAATCAAGGTGTTGTAACAACTTGCTGGAGGAACTCTTCTGGCTCATGCAAACAGCGACGTACACTACGATACTTGTAGAAAGTGCCAATCAGCGAACCACTAAAGATAATTGCGAGTAATGCAATCAAATACCATTTCATCAGGGCATTGAACTCATCACTACAGATGGCGATTATGAAGCAAACGCCAAATATGCCCACTTGAAACCTCATCATATTTCGAAATTCCCGGGCTTGCTTGCGATAGTGCACTTTCCGGAACAGCGCCTCCCTGACACTTCTGATCGGGCCTTGAAAAGACAAATGCTCTACGGTCCCCGGCACGCTCCACTTGTTCAGACACGGTTCTAGTTGGCAAAGAGTGCCCTTATCCGTCTCATGCAAATAGAACGGAAGCGGTTCTCTGGCGTTTCGGAAACGCACCATCAATCTAAATGGAACTGATCTGCCTCTGTAACTTTGAATAACATCAATGGACCTCACTTCCGTCCAGGGGAGTAGCTCTACCACAGTGGTATTTGCACTACTATCGAGAACAACACCATCAGCACTGAACGTCACTCTCAATCGCTGATTGTCGAATTTGAACCTTCCTGCGGTTTCAAGTGACCGATGCCAACCCCAGAAGGTGTGCAGCTGCAGTTGCTCAGCTAACGGAGGAGGTCGCCACAATTGGTGTATGAGTTCCAGCACCGCAATTCGCTGCTGCTCGGAGAACTGCTCAAGACTACAACGATCAGCTTGCCACCACTTTGCCCTGGCATCGAAGAAGGTGTTACCTGCTCGATAGATGTGCTCCGAAGTAAAGCGATTCCACTTCCAGCCCCGGCGAAAGAACAAGGCTCTATCCCATATCCCCTCGTCATCCACCTGCTGATGGAAGGTTGCAAAGAACAAGGCGATTGCCCATAGAATCAAGCACGAAGGCAAAAGACGCCTGATCGCTTCCTCCGACTGGATCAACAGACACCATAACAGAATCATCAGATAGAAGAACAACCACCCAAACAGAAAGAACCAGTACGCCATCCGGCGAACCACCGGTTCCGGTTTTACCCGAAAAGGAGCAAAGAGCACGTGAGGAATTGATGACATCGTTAATACCATATTCGCTCAATAGGCCGTGTCATTGCCTGAACCCATTCCCAATGCCCCATTCCCCTCTCCCTCGTTAATACCCAATCGCGCACCCATCCTTCCGTGGCTCGCTCCCCCCGTGCAGCATGTTCGTCAGTGGATGGATCATGATGCCCTGATACCCACCACCATTGCGCTGCACTCGCCTGACCACATGGCCTCGTTTCTCCAGTTCCTTCACCACCGCTTCGGGAATCCCGGGCTCAGCTTGCACGGTACCACCATCCGCAGCCATCGGCTTTCCCGTGGGTGTTGCTGAGCCGACATGTTCCAAACGTGGGTATGCTCCCGCTGCTTGCACATTCATGCCGAAGTCGATCATGTTCACCAGCACTTCCACCTGGCCTTGGGGCTGCATATCGCCTCCCATGCAACCGAAGCAGAACCAAGGCTTGCCATCTTTCAGTACGAAGCCGGGGATGATGGTGTGGAACGGCCGCTTGTGGGGTTCGAGCTTATTGGGATGTGTCCCATCCAGTGCGAAGAGGGCGCCACGATTCTGCAGCGCGAAGCCGAGTTGATATGGCACCAACCCGGAACCGAAGCCGTTGTAGTTGCTTTGAATCAGTGAACAGCAGTTGCGATCCTTATCTACCACCGTGAGGTAGATCGTATCCGACTTCATCAACTTGGGGTCGCCATGATCGACCCTGGTCATGGCCTTGTTCATGTCGATGAGTTGCCGACGGCTGGAAGCATAGGTCTTGGAAACCATCTCCTGCACCGGCACTTTCTCGAACGCCGGATCGGTGTAATACCTGGCCCGATCAGCATACGTCAGCTTCTTGGCTTCCAGGAAGAGATGCCAATAGTCCGCACTGCCTGGCCCCATCTTCTTGAGATCGTAAGCTTCCAGCACGTTCAGCATCTGGAGTGCCGCAATACCTTGCCCCGGTGGCGGAATAGCTGCGACGGTGTAGCCTCGATAAGTTGTCGTGACAGGATCAACCCAGGTGGAAGTGTGATCGTCGAAGTCTTTCTGCGAAAAGAGGCCACCCACTTCCTTCGAGTAGCGGACGATCTCTGCGGCCATCGGCCCACGATAGAAAGCATCACGCCCTTTGTCACCGATCAGCCGATAACTCCTGGCCAGGTTGGGGTTCTTGAAGACATCACCCGTTCGAGGCGCCTGGCCTTTGGGGTAGAACGTACTCTTAAGGTAAGGCGACCGCTCCGCCAACCGTTCGCCCGCCCGCCAGTACCCTGCAATCACAGGCGACACCGGGAAGCCTGCCTCAGCATATTCAATGGTGGGCAACAGCACTTCTTTCAGTGGCAACTTGCCCCACTTCTTCTGCAGCACCTCCCAACCATCAACGCACCCAGGCACCGACCAACTCAGAGGCCCTGAAGTAGGAATGTCCTTCAGTCCCTTCGCCGCATAGGCTTCGCGAGTTGCTGCATAAGGTGCCCGGCCGCTGGCATTGAGGCCATACAGTTTCTGCTCCTTGGCATCCCAGACGAGAGCAAACAGATCGCCACCGATACCACACGACATCGGCTCCATCAGCCCGAGCGCTGCATTGGTGGCGATGGCTGCATCAACAGCCGAGCCGCCCTTCTTGAGGATGTCCACCCCGATCTGTGCTGCCAGCGGATGACTGGTAGCTACCATGCCGTAGGGGGCGATGACAGGTGGGCGAGGCCAATCGGAAGATTGCGATTGCCCCTGGCATGTCACTAACAGACCAATGAGGATTACCGCGATGAGCAAACGAATAAACACGACTGCGACTCCTTGCGCTATGCAAGTCGCATCATAGCCGAATGTGATAGGTAAAGCCATCAATCAAGTGAAACGAAGAAGCAATCGCCTGAACCCATACACAATCAACATCTGCCCTGGGCCATAGGTCGTCCAGACCAGCAAGCCTATCACCGGCCCACCACCGCGAAAGAGTTGCCAGGCGAGGATGGCATCGCTGGTAAGGAACAGGGCTGCGCCAAGGGCAATCCACCAGGATGAGCGAAGCTGCAACGCAAGTCCACAGGTCATGCCAACAGTCAGAGCCAGGAGAAGGCAATATCCCAGTGCCGGATAGTGCAACGCAGGTTTGCTGTCGCTCAGAAACACCACCCCATACCAGATGGCGACACCAATAACCTGCCAGATGAGAACTGCTATGAACCAACTACGGGAGAAGGACAATCTCAACCGGCGACGAGCCAACTCGACAGCAGCGATGTAAGCCAGATGCCCGATGGCAAAACAGAGCATCCCGCTCAGCACCCGGTCAGGCAGAATCCGTAACTGATTCGCCATCGCTCCATCACCGAGGAAGCCGAACAGCATTCCCGTAGCAACGAGCCAGGCGATCCATTTCCAGGGAGATGCAGTTTGTCGAGCCGTGACGAGCGCAGCCAGAACCAGCACCAGACTGGAAGAGAGACGAAGCCAGGTCTTGACGCTGGCTGAATCGTGGATCAACTGTGCATCAATGAGCAGGCTACCACCGAGAAGAAGCAGCCATAGGTACCAGAGAAACGAGATGATATGCATGCCTACTTCGCTGGCCGCAACAGCGGAAACAGAATCACATCCCGAATCGACTGGCTGTTGGTGAGCAGCATGCACAAGCGGTCGATACCGATACCCAACCCGCCTGCGGGAGGCATACCGTACCGGAGGGCTGTCACGAAATCCATGTCGAGTTTGGCCATCGAGTCATCTTCCTTCAGCCCCGTGAGCTGAGCCTTGAAGGTCGCTTCCTGCGTATCCGGGTCGTTCAGTTCCGTGTAGGCATTGGCGATCTCCATACCGAGCACATAACACTCGAAGCGCTCAGCAATGAAGCTATCGTCCCGCTTACGCTTGGTCAGCGGACAGAGTGCAGCGGGGTAGTCGTACACGAACACAGGTTGATCGAGCTTGGCAATCGCTGGCTCGACGACGATCTCAAACAGCAAGTGGATCATCACCGCATGATCCTTACCTGTGGTGTCGATCTCCAGCTTGCGGGCTGCTGCATCAACAGCCGCTGCATCACGCATATCGACACCGACATGCTCCAGGAACAAATCGGCGTACTTCTTGCGAAGCCACGGGGTGGCGAAGTTGATAGTACGGTCGCCGTAGGGAAGCACATTCTTGTTGCCGCCATCGCTCCCCGTCCCCCCCGACCCCTCTACTGCCGGGGGAGAGGGGAGAGTTGGAGAGGGAAGAGACGAGACTAACTTGGCCACCAGCGATTCCGTCAGTTCCATCATCGTTTCGTAGTTGCCATACGCCTGGTAGAGTTCCATCATCGTGAACTCAGGGTTGTGCTTGGGCGAGATGCCTTCGTTACGGAAGACGCGTCCCAGTTCGTACACCTTGTCAAACCCTGCTACCAGCAACTTCTTCAAAGGCAGTTCCAGGGCAATACGCAGGAACAGCGGAATATCGAGCGCATTGTGATGCGTCGCAAACGGCCTCGCGGCAGCGCCACCAGCGATGCTGTGCAGCACGGGCGTTTCGACATCGAAATAGCCTTGGGCATTCAGGTATTCGCGGATGCCCTGGATGATCTTGAGCCGGGCTTCGGCCTTGGCCCGCAACTCAGGAGTGTAGGTGAAATCCAGGTACCGATGCCTGAGGGCAAACTCCTGGTCTTCAATCCCCGACCACTTATCCGGGTGAGGTAGCACCGACTTGCCCTGGTAGTGAAGCTGCTCAACGAAGAGCGTCAACTCGCCAGCCTTGGTCTTGCCCAGCTTGGCTGTGACGCCGAGCAGATCACCAAGATCGAGGAGGTCTGCCAGCTTCCAACTGGTCTCGTCCACCTGCTTCTGACCGATCATCAACTGAATACGGCCCGTGCGGTCAGCGAGATCAATGAAGCGAAGCTTGCCCATCTTGCGATAGGTCATCACCCGGCCAGCAGCTTTGATGGATGGACCGGTCGCGGGATCTTCAGGGAAGGTCATCTCACGGATGGTACCGATGTTGATGCGATCATCAAACCGGCTACCCCACGGATCAACACCCAGTGCAGCAATCTGTTCCAGCTTTGCCCGTCGCGACGCTTCCAAAGATTCCATGTGCGTGGTTCGTTCTCAGTGAAGATGAAACCACTATTCTACAGAGCAATCAGGAAATGGAGATAGGATCAGCCTCTTCGACAGCTTGTTCCAGCTCATCTTTCTCGCGTGCATGATGCAAATGCTCAGCCGGACTGATGTGATGCCAGTAGGCTATATCGAACCGGCTATGCAGCTCACGTGCATGCTGCTTGAGTGCCTGATGGTAAGCTTCACGGCCTTCGGGATAGATATCGTGTGGCTGCAGACAACCTGTTTCACGGTAGAACAGAATCTCACCAGTGAAACCTTCGGGGGCTCCAACCACCTGAGGCAACGTCGCTTGGGCCATCTGCAACAGTTCTTGCCCCGCATCGGAGTTGGGGGTCATCATCAGGCAGTAGGCCCCTTCGCGGGAACGGGTGTTCTCCATCAGATCAGGACGTGCCTGACGGTAGCTTTGACGAAGCTGCTCTACCACGGCTTGAGAAGGCTGCGTCAGCAACTGCTCTGCTGCATCTTCACTGGGCAGCATACCCTCCAGCACTTCTTCCATCGAATTATCAAGCAGATCAAGGACATCAGCCATGCTGGGGCCACGACCCATGCACACATCACGATAGTTCGATTTGAAGCGGGTCAATGCTTCGGTTAAATCGTTATCCATCTTGAAGAAGACATCTTCAGGCAATTGATCCAGCAGGCTGGCCACCCGCTGATCAACCGATGATTCGCCATCGAGCAGAAGCAGGTTCGGATCGGATACCTTGGAGCCTTCGTATTGTGTTCGCAGTTCGCTCAGAGCATCTTCGGCCGGCTTCAATTTCTGACGCGCTTCTTCGGTGACATCCTTCAGCGTCTGGAAGACATGCACAGCACGTGCGAACATATCTTCCTGTAGAACGCGGGTTGGATAGTCAGAGAGGTCTTGAACAATCTGGGAAACCAACCGCTGTCTGCCCATGATAGCAAAGGAACGTTCTTCCTGTTGCATCATTTGAGTCAGCGTTCGCTCGGCCCGGAGCATCTCTTCATGTATTTCAGAATGGTTGTGCTGCAGTTCAGTCAACTGATGAGTAATCCAATGCAACAGTTGCTTGCCGAGATATAGCGATCCACCGATTCGCACACTGGGATGATCGAGGAACTTCATCAGGAAGGGTTCAATCAATGCAGATGCTTCCTTGCCCACCGCTTCTGATTCCTGCTGAATCGCCATCAGAATAGGCGAATACTGGTACCCTGAACCTGTCCCAAAGGTAGCTTCGACCTTCTGCATGATATCGCGAGCCAGCGTTTCCAGTGGCGGACGGGCTGCGGCCCCTTTCCGTAGCGGTGCGATCCATTCATCAATCAGATGAGATGGCTCCCGGCCCAATACCACAGCAGCCATGTGTTGGAAGCGATGCAATAACCTGGAAGCTGAATGCAGGTTTTCGTTCATGAAGAGATCTAGCTCATCATGTAGTTGCGTTTGCACCTCAGCGTTTGGTGCAAGCCAGTTCTTGATGAAGTTTCCAAGTAATCGCTTCTTGACTAACTGATGGAGTGCTTCAAAAGAAGACTGCAATACAGTTGCACCATGACTGTACCAGGGCGTATTGTCACTGGCATGATGCGAGGTAGTCTGTCGGCTGGCTATGCGCAGGCTCCCAAGCTCGGTACTGATATCACGGAAGAGCCAGTAGGCTGTCTCCTGGAACTCTACTTCGAGATGTTCCGGTTTACTGACATCAGTCAACTTGCGGAAGAATGCTGTATCAAATGGTGCATGGGGATAAGTGAAATCATGCCCCATGCCATAGTTGGCTGAGAAGAACTTCTCCTGGGTGTAGTGGTTGAGTTCAGTCAGGCACGCGAAAGCACCAGCCTGCTTATTGGATGATGGCGATGCTTCAGGCAGAAACAGAACGCCTGTCACGTTGCCATTGCCCCACCCAGCTTCGGCGATCATACCTCGAAGCAGGTAGCTTAGATCAGCCAGGCAACCTTGAGATATCGATTCATCAAGTCCCGCGACAATATAGCAGGCTGGAACCAGGTCCTGTCGGATCGATTGCCCGGTATGCTGCATCGACCGGTGAAGAGATTCCGAAGCCAGCATGGTCTTGCATTCGACCTTCAACCTTTCCTGCAAAGCTGATTGTCGACGAAGCAGTGATAAACGAGTATGCCCCGGAAGTCCTTCGATCTCATCGTTCAGAATATCCGCAGGAAGCCAGTGATTCACATCCGGGTCGCTGACGAGCCGGGTTTTCTCACCCTGAGTGAGCGGTTCAAAGAAGTAGTAGTGTTCCGGTGCCAATTCACCTGGCTTGTTCGTGTAGTGGGGAATGTTCTCAGGCTTCTTTTCATCCAATGCCAGCAACCTTATGTGTGGCAGCATGTTGATGCCATCATAACTTTGATGGAAGAGCAGGCTCAATTCCTGAAGTACTGCTCTGCCCCGTTTCCCTATACCGAGAATGAAAGTGGGAGTCAGGATGCCATAACTCTGCACCTTCGACTGATAGACCAGGGTATTGAGATTGAGATAAGCACTGTCCGGATGGCGTTGATTCTTATCCTGCTCAACAGCCACCAGAGATTTGATCATCATTGTCGGAATCGGGCTGGTTTCAGCACTCGATAGTGACTTGGTAGGCGAACTGCCCCAGTTTATCTCAGCCTTGGAGCTTTCCTTGACAAACGTCGCCATCGGCGCTTCTTTGGCTTGCGCAGGCTCTGGTGCGACTAACTTCTCAATAGCAGCCTTCTCCAAGGCTTTGACAAAGGCTGCACAGGTTGGAAACCGGTCTGATGGTGAAGCAGCCAGTGCTTTCTGAAGTACCTGATGCAAATGTGCAGGAACCAAACGGTGGTCATACACCTGTCCCTGCCGTTTGAGGAAGAACTCAGGCAGAGATGCCACATCAAGAGGTAGTTTGCCCGTCGTTGCTTCCAGATAGAGAACTGCCAACGAGAACTGATCACTGGCAGCTTCCATTTCCCCACGAAGCACCTCAGGTGCCGTACGCTGCAGATCACTTAATGACCATGAGGCATCAACCAACGATGCAGGTTCAACCAAGCCCCAATCCAGCAGCTTCACATGGCCATGCTGGATGCCAACCTGTGAAGGCTGGAGCCTGCCGTGGAATAAGCGATGCTTGATATGCAGGTAGTCGAGAGCTTCCGCCAGTTCTTTCAGGTAGCCCAGCAGTTCAGTGCCTTCAACTGTGCGTTGTTCTCGCAGCATCGATTCGAGAGTAGCTTCCGACCAGTCCGCCAGTAACAGCAATTCAGTCCCTTGGGGCTCAACCTTGTCCCAAAGATGCAGGAACGGATGCCGATAACTGGTCAGTTTCCTGTAATTCTTCAAGCTGGCTCCTTCATAGAGCCACTTGATCACATGTTCTGTCCCTTCTTCCGAGTGTGCCAGCCAGGTTTCACTGTGAGGTGACCTGCCCAGACGACGAATGCAGCGGAAACCAGCTATCGGTTCGGTGCCAACGGTAAGGGCGAATGACATAACACAAGCCACGAGAAGACGATCTGTCAATGTGCATGGAAAGCCTAGCATATTTGCACGAAGCATGCGAGAAATCTCACATAAAGTCGATTTGATCCCTCCTCAATCCATGAATTTTCACTCTCCTGCCGAGTTTGCCCGTTTCATCTAATCTTGCTTGAAACTTTCTCCCCTGTTAAGAAGTAGTAACATGGAAGTGTCCTCTACCCCCGGAGATGAATCGTGAAGTTCTCTACCCCAAAAGCTCTGCTTTTGACGCTCGGCTGTCTGTTGGCGTTCACCTGTTCCGTGAATGCTCAGGCTGCAGATGTCGCCAAGCTCTTTCCTGACAACACTGAGATGGCCTTCTCCTTCAATGTGAAGAGCCTGCTCAACTCCAGCTTCTTCCAGAAGCACTTCAAAGCTGAACTCGACAAAGCCCTCAAGGAAAATGCACAACTGCAGAAGGTGATGGAGACCATCAGCTTTGATCCAACCCGTGATTTGACCAACGTTACCTTCACGATTAGCAAGTTCAACCTGCAGATTGGTGGCCGACCAGATGTCGATGGCTTCGCTGTCATCCGTGGTGCGTTCAATGTTGAAAAGATGAACGGGGCTCTAGGTGCACTCATCGCTGCAGCCAACTCAGGCGACAAGGTCAGCACTGAAAAGTATGGCGACTTTATCCTCTACACCGTCAAGGACGCTAACTCAGGCAAGTCTTTCTACGCCACGATCTACGACAAGGAAACCATCTTCGGTGGTACGGTCAAAGAAGATGTCACCAATGCCATCGAACGCGCCATCGGTCGCAAGACCGGTACGCTCAATAACAAGTTCTCCGAACTGATGGCCAAGGCCCGTAACGACAACACCATGTGGGGTGCCATCATCACTCCTTCTTCAGTGAAGGACATGTCCAAGATGGCTCCCCCCGAAGTGGGTGACACCATGAGCAAACTCGATGCTCAAACGATGAACCTGAACATCAAGGATAACATCAAGTTCGAAGTGAACATGTTCATGAGCGAAGAGGGGGCCGCTACCCAGATGAAGACCCAGATGGACCAGGCCAAGGAACTCGCTGGCGCTGCCGTTCTCAGCAACGAACAGATCGGTGCAGAACTCGCTGACATCGTCAGCAGCCTGCAGGTCGGCTCCAACGGCAAGAAAGTCTCCCTTACCGGCGATATCAAGGCCGAACTGGTAGACAAGATAGTCAAAATCATGAAAGATCGTGGCAAGTAATTCACCACAGCAAATCACCAACGCCTCTCCATCGGAGAGGCGTTTTTCGTAGGTGTCTCTGGTTAGCTCACGATTCTAATGATCAATATCCAGAATCCTGATCTTGGGTTGCGACACATCCACAATCACTTCACCCGAATTCAACTCGCCCCAGTTTCTCGCTTTATCCATGGCTGAGACTCGTACTTGAAAGCGATAGCCTCGGCTGGGTACGTTATTCCAGATATAGAGGCCGTTGTTGTCTTGATTGTCTGCAACGAGTTGCCAGCTTTTGTCATTCTCTTCCATGTCGCGGTATTCGATCTTGATAGGCTGCTGGGCCATGTTGATGTCGCTGGCTTTCCAGGTGATCTTCACTTTGCCAATATTGGAGGGGTCTCGGCCAGCTTGTGCTTGCACATCCACTACCTTGGGAGGAGTCTTATCCAGGCAGATCCACATCTCCGGGCTGGTGGATGTTCTTGGTGGTTTGGCAGTGTTGTCGAAGCCACTGCGCACCTGAAGTAGCATCCCATAACTACCTTCCTTGGGAAGAGTCACTTTCAGCTTGCCCGGGCCTTCCTGGTTCACCTTGATGCTTCCCGCCGGGGTCCATTGGTTGTCAGCCTGATAGTAGGCTTCGATAAATGCACCACTCGGTCCTATCTGTTCCAGGTTGAAATTCACATTGAAACTCTCGGTGTTCACATAACGCGTTTCCCGCTGGTTGCGTGGCGTCTCTTCCATGGATGATGAGGCACGACGACCACTACCAGCACCTTCACGCGCTGGCTCTCCCCAGCCGTCGTTGCTGTTGTTGTTGTAACTGCCCGAGCCTCCAGTGCCTCTGTTGTATTCGCGATCACGTTCGTTGCGATTGGACCCATCGTTGTAGTTATTGCCACCACCACCGGAGGTATTCACTGAAATGGTTCGGCTATCCAGGTTCTTGGCGCTATCGGTAGCGGACAGACGCAGTTCCAACCGGCCACGTACCGGAACAGTAAGTATGGATTCGCCACGGGCCTGTTGCCTGATCTGGAGCGGAACCCACTGGTTGGTATTGTTCAGATAGTCGAGCTTGATCGAGTTCTGGTCCAGGGTTTCATCCACAATGTTCCAGGACACTGTGACCTGGTCACCACGAGTCGAGACTTCACGAAAGTCGATGCGTGGCGGTGTGGTATCCACAATGATCTTGGTGATCTGCACTCCTGCTGGAAGCCTGTCAAGGTTTGGCGGAAATGCCTGGCCAGTCGTTTCTATGGTGCGAAGCAGGAACCAGTATTCCCCTTCTCGATTCACCTGGATGGGGAAGGCCGTTTCACTGGGACCAATCTTGGAGATGAGTCGCCAGTTGCTTCGGCCATCGCTTGATTCGTAAAGCTGTGCTTCGCGAAGCCGGGCTGCTTCCGTCTGATCGATCTGGAAAGGCAGCTTAAAGGTGAGGCGATTGCAGTACGCTGTGTCATTCTGGGCACGAAGAGGCAGTTGCATGAGCATGCAGCCCAGACACACTACCACAAGTCGCCACCCAAACATCAATGCGCACTCCCACCACGCAGAATGTCCCGTTCAGGGAACATCGACATGTCACGATGGGTAGCTTGAGTGAAACTGGGGAAACCTTGCGGGCTTCTTGATGATTGACCAAAGAGCTGAGCCAGACGCGCGAAGATACAGTGAGACTATCTGCTCCAGTTTCGGATTGCTATCGTTCCCTGAACTGCGAACCGATTCCTTCAGTCTCGTGTCTCACTTTTTGCAGGGGTCGCTATGTCTGTGGGAAGCGGACCGGTCTGTAAAACCGGTGCCTTGTGCTGAGAGGTTCGATTCCTCACGGCCCCATTCGGTAGGGCACGTTGTACGTCCCTCTCCATGAGGTATACTCGTCGCTTATCGCTGCGTTTGCGAAGTGTTGGAACCTCACCAAGTTGAGGCACGCCCAGCGTGCCCTACATCTTTCACGTAGAATCGTTACAACTGCTAGCATGGCAAAGCTCTCACTTGATGATCTACTTGGCACGTTGAGAAACGTGCCGCCACGAACGGCAATCGTTCTGGGGTCGGGGTTGAGTGTGTTGGCGGATCGGTTGGATGTGCAGGCGACATGGGCTTTTGGGGATTTGCCTGGGTTGGTGACTTCCAGTGTGCAGGGGCATCGGGGGCAACTGCTGTATGGGTTGTGGAAGGGCGTGCCGGTTCTCCTCTTCGCGGGGCGCATCCATTATTACGAAGGGCACGGCTGGGATGCGGCACTGTCCCCGATTCGGCTCGCTGCTGATCTGGGTATCCAACAACTGATTCTGACCAATGCAGCAGGTGGCATCCGGGCAAGCTTCACGCCGGGAACGTTGATGCTGCTCGAACATCATTTGAAATGCACGCAACAGCGCTGGTGGGCCAAGGGAGTGCAGAAGGGCGATCCCATCTGGTACAACTATCAACTCAATGACAAGATGCTGGCGGTGGCCAAGTCGCTAAACATTCCGCTGGAAGTGGGCATCTATGCCTGCCTGACCGGACCTTGCTACGAGACCCCCGCCGAGATTCGCATGCTGAAACAACTAGGCTGCTCAGCGGTTGGCATGTCTACAGCATTGGAAGCGGAGGAAGCGTACAAGCGAAACATGCTGACCATCGCCATCAGTTGCATTACTAATGTTGCAGCAGGGCTGTCGGACGTGAAGCCTCACCATGAAGAGGTGCTGATCGAATCGAAGAAGGCAGCAGAGAAGATTGGTGATTTGATTGAGGGGTATCTGCAAGCCAAATAAAGGTTGTGACCATGCTGCGATTCCTGATACTGGTAATCAGCTTACTGAGTGGCGCTATCTATTGGATATGGGCCAGCCAACCACTTTGGGTGAGCCCGGCGTTCCTGTACGCCAGCTACATTGGTTTCTCGGAGCCTGATCAAACGGTAGTGGCACTGGTGCTGGAAGAGAGTGGAGCTTACTTCGAGTGGCGAGAGTTGCTGACGGGAAACGTGGTGAAGCGGGTGCCATTGCAATTGGAGGGGCCACCCAAGGCGGTTCATGCTTATTTCAATTCGCAGCTTGGCAAAAGAGAGCACGATCTTGTGGTTGCTTACGTCATAGACCACAAGGGAAAAAGCTACACGCTAACATTCATGTTGAATACGGGGAAATCAGTCGGACCTGTAGACGAGTCAACGGGAGACATATTTGATGTTGAGTCACGGGGGCGTAGATGTGCTTTATTTAACCCTTCAACGCTGTTTCTTGTCGATGGTGAGCAAACAGGGTTTCGACAGTTGAAGATCCCGAAAATCAATAATGCCAGGGTTCTAGCAGATGGGAAGCATGTGGTATGCACACTTCCTGATGTGGCCCTGATGCTTGACTGGAATACGGGGAAGACCATTCATCGAGTGAATCTTCAACCGTCTACTTCTACTCGTTACTGGATTTTCGTTTCAAACAGTAGTGACATCTTTTTGTTTCACTATGGGGTTCAATCCCCAAACAATCTTTATGCTCAACGGTGGATCTGGAATGGAAAAGAGTTGAGGCCTGCAACGATGCTTGTTCCTATCCCCCAATCTGAAGTCGGATTTGGCACTTCGTTATTGGATAGCGTTGTGACCGAAGATCGTAACGGTCGTATCCGTTTGGCATGTTACGCCAGTGAAACGTGGCCAGCAATCGTGCGACCTGCGCTTGATTGGCTAAGCAAACAAGGATTCAAAGTAGACAAATATTATCCGAGACATACCAGACTGCTTAGTGTAGTACTCGAACGCGATTGCTCAATCGCAGGTAAATACGAGCACGAAGCCAGGGATTGGGAGTTTCTTCTAGATCAATATCAACTGCGCATTCGTCTAACAGGTACACAAACGGTCATCAGCCTTCATAACACCAACCCCGTCTGGCCCAATGCCATCGCGGTTGCCATGCTGGTGTACCTGCTTGGCTACGTGTATCGATATCGCCAAGTACGGGTAACCTAGGGCTTCACTCCCGCCGCTCTTCCCGGCGTGGTTTGATATCCTCCGGTATCTCACCGGGCTTCACCTGTTTCCATTCGACGGTGAATGCGCCGCGGTAGCCGAAGAGTGGGCCCCAGAAGCGATTGGTGACTTTGACCTCAATGCGGAACTTCTGGATAGTGTCGTCGTACCATTCGCAGACATCGGCGATGCCAGAGAAGAAGAGGGGGAAACGGAATGCTAAGGGGCCTTCGTAGAAACGCTGGTCGCCGGAACGCAGTCGCAGGCCCCCACGTTCATCGACCGACATATCGATATCGACAGCCAGGTGTTGATGGGTGCCGAGGTAATCGACGATCTTGCCTCGTTGCTGGCTGTTGATCATGTAGGCATCGAAACGCCTGGTGCGGCGAGTCTGAAACGTGCGAATCCAGGTGACAGTCTCACGATCAAACTGGTCACGGTAGGCATAGTTCTGAATCGTGAACGGCACATTGGTGCCACGCTCGGGAAACATGATCCGTCGCCAGGCACCCACATAGAGGAAGGGCAGCGTGTAGAATCGGCCATGCCAGAGTTCTTCCATGATGCCGGTGCCGATGGAGGCGATGTTGTCGGCACTGGTGAAGCCGAACCGCTTCTGTATCTGTGGATGCAGTTTGTCGAACGAGGAGCCGAGCACTTCCTGGTAAATCGATTTCATTTCTCCTCCTTCGGTTTCTGACGCAGACAGTGACGAGCATTAGGCAGGTCTTTGCTGCTGACATAGCCGACCAGGGCCAATGCCATCATCAGCAGATTCAAGCTGATGGGGTTGAAGGCTGCTGCCAGATAGTGTGGTGAATGGAGTGTTACGCCAATGGTTGCTGCAATCATCAACAGGAACGTGAGGATGAAATGCCAGCGCTGACGAAAGAAGATGAGCATCACCAGACCGAAGATCACTTCACACCACCCGACCATTTGCAAAGCCATTGGTGCAGTGTTGGCAGCTACCCCTGCCTGCTGAATCATGGCCAACTCATCGGAATGCTGATGCAGCAGCTTGGGAACCGCCCCCTGGTAGAGCCAGACGAAGGCCAGTGAGACACGGGCGATCAGGTGCATCAGACTGCGATGCATCGAGAGTGCGGGATCGATTCCCTTTTCGATCCAGAGCCTCAGTCGGTCGAAACTCCAGGCAGTAGCCCAGCCGAGCAAAGGACGAAAGATAATGCTGTCGAAGAAGCGTCCCACGGTACCGAAGCGAACCCGATAGTCGTAGGAAGTGAAGAAACGAATGTGATCGCCAGTTGGTACATAGCGCCAATACCCTGCACCTTCACGGATCAGAGATTTAGGATCATCGGACCAGAACTTGAGGGCTGATGTCTTTTCTCCGTTCTTGCCATCGTGCTGACCAACCGTTTCGCCTTTCCCTTTGATGGTGAGACCGAACCCGATGCGAGTGGCATAGAGAAACTGCTGAGGTTGGAATTCGTCGGGCCGGGGCAGGTATTCAATATCGGTAAAACGCAGATCCCAACGAACATGCTGGTCTGGTGTCTGCGTCAATCGCCAGAGTTCGTCGATGGAGCCACGGATAGGGATTTCGACGTAAATACTCATATGTCCATTACCATCAACCAATATTACTGTGGATTGAATAAGGCTTGAGCAAACTAACATGCGTAGACTCAAACATCCAATGTAAACACTATCAGGAGTGATAGGACGTATATATTTCTTTCAGGCTTCGCCACATTGCCCTTTCCTCCAGCGGTTAGCCCTATTACACTAGATTTAGCTCAGAATGAAGAACGGCAGTTCGTGGGGTACTCAAATCTTGAGTGCGCGGGGTGCTGTTTTACTATGGTGTAAGCCATATCCGTGGGAGACGGGCTTATGTAACGAGCGCAGAACAACATTAGGGGTGATGCTTGACGACGACGAAGGAAGCCAAGGTCCGTATTTATCAACTCGCCAAGGATTTGGATGTTGAAACCGGTATCTTGCTGGACATCTGCACCGATGCGGGCTTTGATAAAGTCCGTAGCCAGCTCAGCAGCGTAGACCTGGATCAGATCGAGATCATCAAGAAAGCGTTGAAGCAGCGCGCCACGCCTGCTGCTTCGTCCGTTGCTCCCCCTCCTCCGCCACCCATGCTGAAACAGCCTGTGGCCGCACGCCCTCCAACACTGGCTCCCAAACCCAGCGTTGCCAAGCAACTTCCCGTAGAAGAACCGCCCCCACCTGTCGTAGAAGAACCAGAGCCTGTGATCGTCGAAGCTGAAATCGAGCCTGAACCTGTCGTGGCTCCTGCTGCTCCACCCAAGACGCTACTCCCCTCCGATTTCAAGAGCCGCATTCACAACCTGAATGCCGTGCGAAATCTGCGGCCACGTCATCAGCAGCAACCATCGCAACCAGCAACACCGCCTGCTGCTCCCGTTCAACAGGCACCGCCAGCAGCAGAGACTGCTCCACGGGCCATTGAACCGACTGCTCCGGTCGCTGAGAAACCAACTCCACCAGCACCGGTGACCGCTTCCAAACCTGTTGCACAAACACCTGTTGCACCACCTGCAGCCCCTCGAGCTGTCGCCCCAGTTCAACCTGTTCGCCCGATGGCACCTCAGCCACCGCGTCCGGTTGCACCCATGCGTCCGTTGCAGCAGAACGCACCAGCCAAGCCACCCACGCTCAACCCCGCTGCACAGGCTGGAAACCCCGGCGAACGACGGTCAGCACTGGATCGCGCCCGGCCAACGACTTCGTACTCTCCGCCTAGCTCGCAACAACAGCGTCGCAAGATCGTGATGCCTGGGGCTGCACCAGTTGCTCCATCCACTCAACCTGGTGTGATGAAGCCTTCGGTGAAGTTCACCCCGGACATGCTGGCTGGTATTAACACGACCAAGGGTCCGGTTACAGCCAAAGACATCATCCGCAAGATCGAGGAGAAGCACCTCGAAGATAAAGCCAAGGCCCGGAAAGAAGCTGGGGCGGGCAACGATGAAATTGATGAAGATGACGACAAGCTGCGTCCCGGGCTGGTCAAGGGCCGTGAAGAACGCCACAAGAAGCGTTCCATCCGTGCCAAGGCCCGTGAAGACGATATTCGCAAGCTGACCTCACTGCTGGATGACGACGATGACCGTCCCGAGCTGAAGCGTCTGCACCGCGTCAACCGTACCCCTCGTCAGGGCACGCTGCCCCGCAAGGGAACAGTGGTTGATGTCGAAGTGCCTATCACCGTTCGCTCTCTCTCCGAATCGCTCGGTGTGAAAGCTTCTGACCTCATCAAGAAATTGATGGCCAAGGGCGAGATGGTGACCATCAACACAGGCTTGGATGAGTTGGCTGCTGAAGAACTCGCCATCGAACTCGGCATCGAGATTCGCATCGTCAAGGATGCAGCAGCTGAAGAAGAGGTCATGGCTGAGTTCAACCGCAAGACTGCGGACGAAGAACTTCAGCACCGTCCGCCCATCGTCACCGTCATGGGCCACGTCGATCATGGTAAAACCAGCTTGCTGGATCGCATCCGCGAAAGCAATGTGGTGGCCAGCGAAGCCGGTGGTATCACCCAGCACATCCGAGCCTGGAAGGTCAACCACAACGGCAAGGACATCACCTTCCTCGATACGCCCGGCCACGCTGCCTTCACCCAGATGCGTGCCCGTGGTGCCAACGTTACCGATATCGTGGTTCTCGTGGTGGCAGCCGACGACGGTATCATGCCACAGACCGATGAAGCCATCAGCCACGCCAAGGCTGCTGGTGTGCCGATCATCGTGGCTATCAACAAGGTTGATCTGCCGAACGCCAACCTGAACCGTACCCGTCAGCAGCTCTATTCCAAGGAACTGATCCCTGACGATATGGGTGGCGATACGCCGTTCATCGAAACGGTTGCCAACAAGGATCGTGCTCGAGGCATCAACGAACTGCTGGACATGATCCTCCTCGTTGCTGAACTCAAGGATCTGAAGGCTGATCCCAAGCGGGCAGCTACCGGTACCTGTCTCGAAGCACGGGTCAACGGTGATGAAGGTGTTATCGCTAACTTCCTGGTTCAGGATGGTACGCTGCACCGTGGCGACACCATCCTCTGCGGAACGACCTTCGGTCGCGTTCGCCAGATGGTCAGCGATCTGGGTCAGCCCCTCGAAGAAGCTGGTCCCTCCACTCCCGTGCGTGTCATCGGTCTTGATGATGCCCCTGAAGCGAGCGACCGGTTCTACGTGGTGGACGATATCGCCCAGGCCCGTGAGATTGCAGCCGAACGCTTCCAGAAACAGCGTGATGCTCTCACCATCAAGAAGAGCACCTTCCGTCTGGAAGACCTGGGCAAGATCAAGGCCACCGAGGTTAAGATCATCCTCAAGGCTGACGTGAAGGGTTCGATTGAAGCCATCAAGAAGGACCTCGAAAAGCTCACGCACGACGAAGTACGCATCAAGCTACTTCACTCTGCTGTGGGTGGAATCACCGATAGCGATGTGCAGCTCGCCCTCGCTTCACCGGAAGATACGCTCATCATTGGCTTCAACGTCGTTGCTGACGATGATGCCCGCCGCCTGGCGGATGAGAAGAACATCCAGATGAAGATGTATGACATCATCTACAAGCTTTCGGATGATCTGAAGCTGGCCCTCGAAGGCAAGCTCAAGCCGAAGGAAGAAGTCATCCACCTGGGCCGTGCAGTGGTTCGCGATACGTTCAAGATCAGCCGAGTGGGTACGGTGGCCGGTTGCCATGTGACCTCGGGTGTGATCGAACGTTCTGCCAAGATCCGCCTCATCCGCGATGGTGTGGTGATCTATCCACCTCCCGAACGCACCGCTTCGCTTGATTCGCTCAAGCGTCACAAGGACGATGCCCGCGAAGTCCGCGAAGGCTACGAGTGCGGTATCAAGATCGCCGGCTTCGACGATGTCAAGAGTGGCGACGTGATCGAAGCCTTCAAGGTAGAACAGGTACAGCGAACGCTGTAACATCGATTGACACTATTCACGAAGACGCGCCTCGGCGCGTCTTCTTTCGTTTGGTGCGACACTATACTTGAGATTCCTGATGATTACAGGTATGATGCAGACGAAAACCATAAATCGAGATGATGATGAGTGCCATTGCGCCACCTCGACAGCAAACCATTGATGATCTGGAACGCTTCGACGGCAAGGCTGAACTTATTGATGGAAGGATTGTGGAACTCATGGCTTCTGGGTTTCGCCCTAATCGCGTTGCATTCCTCATCTGCAAACTACTGGACGAAGTGGCCCGCGAGATCGGGCGAGGGTGGGCATTCACGGATAATGCAGGCTTTCGCGTAAAACGGTTGCAATCAGGCCGCGAGAGCTTTTCACCCGATGCAGCCTACTATGATGGCCCATTACCCAAGAACGAAATGAAGTTCCTGCCCGGTCCACCCACCCTGGCTGTCGAAGTCCGTAGTGAGAATGACTATGGTGCCTTTGCTGAACAAGAGATGTCAGCCAAGCGAGCTGACTATTTTGAAGCAGGGACGCTCGTCGTCTGGGATGTTGATCTGGAAGCCAATGTCATCCACGTCTATCGCCAAGACGATCCAGACCATCCCACCACCTTTTGTTCCGGCCAATGGATCAACGCCGAACCAGCCATTCCGGGTTGGACTGTGTCTGTGGATAGCATTCTCGGGTGAGGTGTAAAAGGGCCACCAATCGGCAGAGGTTATTCACTCGCGAATATCGAAAAACGGACAACTCCGTGTAGATCCGATAAGTGACAAGCACATGTCACTGTGAAGCACGGGTGTCCTGCGGCTCGGTAGCGAGAGATGCATCACGTTGACAGCCCGTGGCGCCAGCCAGGGAAGACCTCGCGACGATAGAAAATGCCACTGAAACTGAGTCACATTTCTCAATTGCACGCCTCCCCTAGCTCGCGCTACGGACTGCCAAGGCTCGAGGCTCATACTCAGGCCCGACTTTTCTTTTAGGACGTAGCAGTTGTGTCAGCGTTTGCAGGCAAACGAGACTGGCAACAATTCCGAGCGACCAAGAGAGAATCATGAGCCAGGGTTTGCGAAGTGGGTAGGCGTACTTCTGAATAGTGGTTTGGTCATTTTTGCTGCCGATCAGATACAGGGCTTGCTCCTTCTGATGAAATTGATGAATGACACTGGTGAAAGGTTTGGAGAGTTCAGAAACACGTTTGCCGGTTGTCGCTTCTACGAAAAGGAGGCGTAGCGGCTTCATCGGAAGAGAGAATAGCCAGGGGACATGTTTCGCTCGCCATTCTTCGTACTTCTGTTGCCAGGGGTGAGGTTGCAGGCGTGACTGCTTGAATATCAGCACAGTATCAGGCAAGATGCCGAAAAGGCTCCATCCTTCGTCATCCCAGTCATCTGGTTTTCTGGAGCGATCAGGAAGTCGTTGGGTGTGGAGGAGTTTTCCCGTATTGATGTCGCGTACACCGTAGTAGAAGCCAGGTATGTTTGGCGCACGACCACCAAGCCCACCTTGTTTTGGAAACAAGTGATGTTCCCACCAGTAGATCAGTAAGTTCTTGCTTGTGTCGAGCTGGCTTCCGTAATCAGGATAGGCTACCCAGAGAGAGTCAGTTGGTTTGGGCCAAGGCTGTTCAGCAGGATTCGCAAGGGTCTCGTTCATGACTATCGATTGATGGCCGGATGCATCGGAATGCAATTGCATGATCAGTTCATTTGATTCTTGATCTAGGCCGATGACTCTCTTCCGTTCGATGAGACACACTTGGCCAAGATGATTGAATCGATCTGGTGACTGAATGACTTTGGAATGAAGTATTTTGCCTGTACGTAAATCAAACCATCGGAACAGATGCGATGACTTATAGTCGTCGTCGTCCTTCGAAGGGCTAGAACACCAAGTTATCAGTTCATTGCTATCCACGTTGAACGTCGCTGCAAGGTTTCCGATTGACGGATTCTTTAGGTCAACGATGGGTATGTCCAACCTTAGGGAGTTGCCAGTTCTGGAATCTACCAGTTCAAACCGGACATGAGTTCCATCAGTGACAGGAATAAGCCACTGGCGTGCATCAGGCGAAAGAATGCAGTGGGTAAGAAATCGACTATTCAACTCCCAAAGGCCATTGAAGCCATCTAGGCCGGAATGGCCAGCGTGCGGATGGTCCGGGGGGAAAGGTTTCTTCGATGCTACAATCCTGGGGCTCGGGTCACCTTGTTGCCAGTGCCACAGTTGCAACGTAGCGCCTTCTGGCGTTTGCTCGGATGACTTATAGGTGGCAAATACCAGGTTATCGTCAGCATCAAATGCGACAGAGAAGCCCTCGTTCCACTGATGAGTTTTCAGTAGCTCCATCGTTGGCAGTTGATAGAGATCGACGGCTTCACTGTGGTAGGCAGCCAGCAAACTACCACTCGGAGAAATGATTACCGAGGCATAGTCCCTTGGTAGTCGATACTCAGCCATCGGTCTTGGTTGAAGCAGGTAGACAAGAAATAGGAGTGCGACAATACCAAAAGCAATCGGCCAGCGGAATCTCGCGAGCAGTCTGGCCATGAGACAGCCTTGTGTGAATCGAACCTATTGTATCACACTCGGTGGATTCCGATATCCCCTGTTCACTTTGATGATACCTGCCACTTATGTAGAATACCTCCGTCACCACGGAGCCTCTCACATGCCTCAGTATCTGCAGCGTGGCAGCTTTCCGCGAAAGCGGCATATTGCGCATCACACATCCCCAGGCTTCAAGAACGAAGGCATCTTCTACGAAGAAGTAGTGACCACCGTGGGTTTCGAGCGAGCCTACTCGATCTGTTACCATTTACGACCACCAACCCGGGTTCGACAGGTGGAACCAGCAGGCATCATGCCACTGGAGATTGTCGAAGGTGAGATGCTCAGGCATCATCACCTCAAGAGCAAGAACATACCAGCCAGGGGCGATGTGATCTCTGGCCGACTGCCACTCTTCACGAACAAAGATGTGACGATCAGTCGATGTCGGCCTTCTGAATCGCAGAAGGAACTGTTCCGTAATGCTTCGGCTGATGAGGTGATCTTCGTTCATCATGGTCGAGGTAACGTGCATACTCCGCTCGGGGTGCTGCCTTTCAAGCCTTATGATTACATCGTCATCCCCCGCTGTACCACGTTCCATTTCGAGTTTGATCCGGGGATTGCCCCTGATCTTCTGATCGTGGAATCGGATGGCGATCTGCGGTTGCCTGAACGGTATCTCAATCCAGACGGACAGTTGCGACTCGGTGCACCTTACGCCGAACGTGACTTCCACGGGCCGACGGAACTGAACATCATTGATTCCGAGAAGGATGTACCAGTGCTGGTAAAGGATGGCGAGCGCTACACCCGCTATATCCTGGCCAGCCATCCATTCGATGTGGTGGGTTGGGATGGCATGCTCTATCCCTACACGTTCAATGCCGACGACTTCGAGCCTATCACCGGCACCATTCATCAGCCTCCACCGATCCATCAGACCTTTGAGACCAAGGGGTTCGTGCTCTGCACCTTTGCTCCCCGTTTGCTTGACACACACCCGGAAGCGATCAAGGTGCCTTACGTACATTCCAATGTCGGTGCAGATGAGGTGCTTTATTACGTCCGTGGCAACTTCGGCAGCAGACGTGGAGTGGAACAGTCGTCATTCACACTCCATCCCCGTGGCATCCCTCATGGTCCGCATCCCGGTACCATCGTCGCCAGCCGGGAAGTAATACGTACAGATGAACTGGCGGTGATGGTGGATACGCACCTGCCGTTACTGCTTACTCGCCAGGCGTTGGAATTGGATGATCCGAAGTACCCGTATAGCTGGCTGGATTAAGGATACCAGCCCGACGCGCTAGCGAGGGACGCCTTGCGACATGGGTACGTCAATATCCTTCGCCAATTGAAATCATCTTGCCGTCTCGCGGCCTTCCCTTGCTAGCGCGGTGGGCTGGTATTCATGTGAATGAAGCTCACCGTCGCTGTCATCACGACGGAGCGTGATGACTACTATCTGGAAACGCTATGTATATCGATGCCAGTTCTACTACTCCGGTTGAACTCTACCAGACTCTGGTGAGCGTGGTTTCGCCACGGCCTATTGCGTGGGTCACTACAGTTGACCGTGAAGGTCGGCCTAACCTGGCGCCGTTCAGTTTCTATAACCTGTTCGGTTCCAATCCGCCGGTGGTGGTCTTCTCACCAACGATTCGGCCTGATCTCACGAAGAAGGATACGTTGCTGAACCTGGAAGAAGTGCCTGAGTTTGTCATCAATGCTGCGACGTTTCCGCTGGCTGGTTCAGTGAATGAAAGCTCACGAGAACTTCCTCGGCATCAGAACGAAGCCGAGTTCTTGAAGCTGGAACTCATTGCTTCCAGCAAGGTTCGTCCACCCCGGGTGAAGGCATCGCCTGCTCAATTGGAATGCACGGTGAAGCAGATTATTCCGCTCGGCGATCAGCCCCGGGCGGGTAATCTGGTGATTGGTGAGGTGTTGGCCATCCATGTGGATGATGCGGTGCTGACCAATGGGCGAATAGATCCTCGTAAGTTGCAAACGATTGGGCGTTTGGGGGGCGAGTGGTTCTGCGAATCGAGTGCCTTGTTTGAACTCAAGCGACCAATCTGATTCTGCAGGAACTCCGAGGCCAGACGGCCATTGGCTCAAGCCATGCTCGCCGAGGTGAAGCTGCGACTAGCCTCCTCGCCTGACTCACCTAAGGCAGAACTCTGGCGAGCGGGCGAAGAACTGTTCACCAGATGGGTTGCCGATTGCGAGCATCAGTTGGACGCTGATAGTATTCGAAATTCACCCGTTGAAAAGCAGAGGGTAGCGTGGTGGCAGAGGTTGTTCACTCGCTGATATCGGCAAACGGTCAACTCCGTGTAGATGTCATTCGACGAGGCACTGGTGGCTATCAGTTAACCTACGCTCGCTTCCGTCGCGAGAATGTACCAGAGTACGGCTGGGTGTGGGAGGGCTGGGTGCCAGTTCCAGGGTGGGTCACGCTCACCGACGATCCCGAACGTGGTAAAGTACTGGCGGCTGAGGCGTTGGCACTGTGGGAACGAACCGATTTTGACCCATTTTGATGACATACAAAGCGTTCACCAACTGGCTGCAAAGCAATTCCCACACGAATATCTCGATGTCGGCCTGGGTGCGATTGGGCTGTTTCTGCACAATCCTCCAAAGAACGCGGGCTACTCGTCCACTCCGCTGAATTCCATTACGTTCGCAAGCATTGGCGTTGATGGTATTCACTTCGGATCGATTACCGACAGTGACACTATGAACCCAGAGTGCCCTGTCGTCGTCACGATCCCTATGGCTTTCGATCAACCGAATTACATTGTTGGCGAGTCGCTGTACGACTTCCTTTGCCTTGGATGTAAGCACGGCTACTCCAACCTCGGCAATCTGCATCTGAATCTCGAAGAGACGCTAGACTATTACACGAAACTGATGGTTGATTCCTACGATTACCGACAGCAAGGTATTCTTCAGTTACTCAGCGATCAATTGTCACTTCGTCCGTGGAATGATGTCCGGTCCCATTTCCATGACCTACAAACACGTTTCCTGGAAACCTTGAGAATACAATGACGGTGTAGCAACCGTAGCGTACTCATTCCCCACCGCTCGAACCCCCACCGGCGACTCGCCGGTGGCTACAGAACCTCTCTCCTGAAATCATTCTTTTTGTTACGCACGAACTCGCAGTTTCACCTCACCCCAACCCTCACTTCACCCCTTATTTCCAGGCACATCGGCACCATTTCTCACCTCGTCGTTCACTGTCTCACGGCGCCTCACGCGAATTTATTCTGAGCTACACCTTTTCACTTCACCCCTACAGTGGACTGCGTCGCGTGTTCTCTTTTCTTGAGGTGTCCCATGCCTGAATTGTTGATGCTCAGTGAGGCTGATCCTGTTCATGAAAACCGTTGGCTGATTGAGCCGATGGTGCCTGCTGGCGAACTGGTGTTGCTCGATGGTACTGCCGGGGTCGGCAAGACGATGGCTCTCTGCAGCATGGCTGGGATGCTGGCATCAATGAAGCATCAGAAGGTCATCTTCATCAGCAGCCCGGAACAGCGGTTGGCCCGGTCTTCCTTCCTCAAACGTCAGAAGGTGGACTATACCCGGCTGGGTGCAGTCGAGTTTGCTCCGGCCGTCCAACCACTCGATGTCAAGCAACCGTTGCACACGTCCTTCCTGACGTTCGTCACAGAAACCATCGGCGAACACCAGCCCACCTGCATCATGGTCGATGGCCTGGACGAGATGCTCAGTCACGGCGAGGAAGCAGATACGAAACTCAGCCGGGAGTTCTGGCAGGCTCTCCGTAAGCTGGCGAATGAGAAGGATTGCACCATCCTCGTCAGCCGCACTTCCGGCATGCACGAAAGCCGGAACTATGGAGCCTTCACCAAAGCAGGTACCGATCTGGCACGTTACATCCTGACCATGCACTGGCACCCCGAAGCACTGACCAAGCGAATCCTCAACGTAGCCAAGTTCCAGTTCGGCCCTATCGGTCGGCAGACCATCATTCAATTTGAAGAACAACAGGCCCAGTTCACCTGTACGAGCGCTGATGACTTTGTGAAGCCCTCCAAGAGTCCGCAGTGCCGAACACCCGCACACACTCGGGAAGAACACCCCGCTCAGCCAGGAAGAAGCCAGGATCATCGGCAAGATGGAAGAGATGAAGACTCAGGGCCGTAGTGATCTGCAGATCTATCAGTTCTTTGATAAGAACGGCTACGCTCGCGACCGCATCCAACGCTTGATGAACCACCGCGCACACATGACCATCAAGGACACTCAGGAGATCAACAGGCTGTACAAGAACATCAAGGCGGGCGACAAGCTGGAGAAGGAACTCACGCACAAGGCAGGGTAAACGAAACAACCCCTCGGCAAGCCAAGGGGTGTTCAATGATCTAGCAAGCTAGCTTAGCGGCAAGTACGGCACCAGCCTGGTGTTCCGCCACCGTTGCCACCTTGTGGGCCACAGCCACCGTTAGGTGCATAGCAAGGAGCGCCCGCACCAGCGGTTGACCAATGCATGGTCGGGGTGACGTACACTGGAGCATAGACTGGAGGAGCGCACTGCTGAGGAGCAGAGCCGCCACCGATCTGGTAGCCGTGATACTTGTAGTAGATCACCCAGTCGCACTTGTCGAGCTTCTTGTAGAAGATGTGCAGAGCACGATAGTAGTCGTGCCAGAACTTCTGCCAGCGTTCTTCTTCTTCGCTGCAGTAGTACCCGACTTTATTGGAACGTGCCCAGAAGGCGTACTTGGGGGCATAGCCGCCGGTGCCACAGCTATTGCAGGGGCCACCGAAATCAGCTTGGGCAATATTGCCGGCCATCAGAAGGCTCAGACCGGCCAACAGGACGAGCACGAACTTACGCATGGTCACTCCTTTTTCGCTGGCGGGCCTGGTGTTCGGCTGTAAATGACAGGCCGTCCCCCCGGCGCCTCTCCTGGCGCTTGCGTACTGGCGATTTGTCAAGTTGTGCGACTTGACAACCGTTTCTCGCATGGCATCCCTACCATGCACAGCAATATCATCGGCTAGTGCAACCCAAAAGTACGGACAAATTCCCGTAACATGCAGTTTTGGCAAAGATCGCAGTTTGTGTAGATTAGCACTACACCCTACTTCAGGATCAACTCATGGAATCCGTGCAAATTCGCTTCCAGCATCAGCATCGATTCCACGCGCAGCACCTTCGTTATGAGTTGGACATACCTATTGGGAAGGTAACTGCCATCGTCGGCCGCTCTGGTTCAGGAAAGACCACATTACTCAGGGTGATTGCAGGATTGGATCAACCGCAGTCGGGCAGCATCATCTGGCCGAAGGGGGGCACGGTCGAAGGTACAATCGGCATGGTTTTCCAGCAGCCCGCCCTCCTTCCCCAGCTAAACGTCAGAGAGAACTTGGCCATTGGCTGGCGGCTGCACTATAATCAATGGAGTAAGCTCTGGTGGGCGAGAACGGAACCTTCCGAACTCCGCCAGCGGCTGGACGAAGCGATTCCTCTCTTAGAGTTGGAGCCGTATCTCCAGCGACTCCCTTCGGAACTCTCCGGAGGTCAGCAGCAACGAGTCGCCCTGGGACGGTGCTTGATCCGCCGCCCGGCGGTTTTTTTGTTGGATGAACCCCTCGCTCATCTTGACCTCGCGATGGCCCAGCGCCTCCGCTCTCGACTCGTCGAGCGCTTCAGCACCTGGCAATCGACCGTCGTCTGGGTCACTCATGATCTGGACGAAGCACAAGCCGTGGCAACTCAGGTGATATCCCTGGATAACATCGAACCACGACCTAACTCCTGAATATCGAGAACGAAAAATGAACGGCCCAGAAATCTTGCGTATCGTTGATGCCATGCACCGCGACAAGGGTATCCCCAAGGACATGATCTTTGAGGGTATCGAACAAGGTATGCACCTGGCCGCCCGCAAGCACTTCGGCGTCATCGACCAGGAACACGACGACATCATCGTCAAGATTGACCGCATCACCGGCGTGATGACAGCCAGCAAGGCTGGGGTCGAACTCGATCCACAGATTCTGGGTCGCATCGCTGCCCAGGTCGCCAAGCAGGTCTTCATCCAGAAGATTCGCGAAGCCGAATCGAACGTCGTCTTCCGCGACTATGGAGAACGCAAAGGTGAACTCGTGATTGGCACCGTCCAACGCATCGAAGGTGGTTCAGCCATCCTGAGCCTGGGCAAGAGTGAAGCGTTCCTGCCCCGTTCTGAAATGATCCCTGGCGAAACTCCTCACGTGGGCCAGCGCATCAAGGCCATCATCCTCGAAGTCCGCAAGATGGGCAACCGGGTTCGCATCGTGCTGTCGCGAACTCACCCTGACTTCGTTCGCCGCCTCTTCGAGCAGGAAATCCCTGAAATCGCTGATCGTACCATCTCGATCCGTGCCATCGCTCGCGAAGCTGGTTACCGTACCAAGATCTCCGCTAGCAGTATCGATAGCAAGGTCGATGCGGTTGGTGCCTGCGTTGGTGTTCGAGGCAGCCGCATTAAGAACATTGTGGATGAACTGGGTGGAGAACGTATTGACATCGTCCGCTGGAACGATTCACTCCAGGTGATGATCCCCAATGCCCTGCAACCTGCGAACATCACTGAAGTGTTCCTCTACACCAAGCTGGGCCGGGCCATCGTCATGGTGCCGGAAGATCAGTTGTCGCTGGCCATCGGTCGCCGTGGTCAGAACGTCCGCCTCGCCAGCAAGCTCGTTGGTTGGGACATGGAAATCATGACCGAAGATGAGCTTTCCGAGAGCATCGAGAAAGCCGAAGGCTACTTCAAGATCATCCCCGGCATGACCGACGACATGGTCGAAGTCCTCATCTCCGAAGGCTTCCTCAGCTACGACGATCTGACCTTCCAGGAAACCGCTGACCTGGCAGAAATGCTGGGCGTGACCGAAGAGGAAGCAATCAACATCATCAGCTTTGCTGAAGAAGCATCGGAAGCACTGGAAAACCTGGGCCGGGATGAACGAGAAGCCCGAGCACATTCCCATGCTGCCACCAGCCCGGAAGCGGCTCCTGAAGAAGCCCCAGCGCCCGGCGTGGATGATGCCTCAGCCGCAGAAACCGAAGTTGCCGAGGCAGCCCAAGTAGAGACTACCGCTGCTGAAGCACCCGTGGCAGATGAGCCAGCAGAAGAGGTGGTAGCCGTGGAGGCTGCAACTGAACCGGCTGAGAAAGTGCCTGCTGAGTAGTAATAACTTTCTGTACAAAGAGCCACCGAGTTAACTCGGTGGCTCTTGTCGTTGCGTACTTCAAGAGGGTGTTACACCTTCTTCAGCAGTTCCAACCAGCGTTTCCAGGCTTCGGCTCGGGCCTTCTTGTTGCCTTCGCTACCCTTGGGGTCTTCGCCTGCTCGCATGAAGCCATGACCACCGGTTTCATAGGTGACAAAGTCGAAGGGAACACTCCGGGCCTTCAGGAACTCACTGGCCTTTGGCAGTGAGGCATTGACGCGGGCATCGTTGGCTGCGAAGAACCCATAGATAGGCCCCTTGATACTGGCTGCATCCTTTTCATTGGTAGGGCCACCACCATAGAAGGGGAAGAACGCCTTCACTTCGCTGTTGTTATTGGAGAAGCGGAAGGTCTGACCACCACCCCAGCAGAAGCCACATACCACCACCTTGCCATTGCAGGCATCCAGCTTTTTGCAGTATTCGACACAGGCATTGAGATCAGCAGTGATCTGATCGGGAGGCAGTTTGCCGATGACGCCACGAGCACCATCATTGCCCAGTTCCTTGCTGCCAGTGCCATTCGGCCCCATGCCTGTGAGCAAATCAGGAGCGATGGCAATATACCCTTCTGCAGCCAGTTGATCGGTCACGCCACGAACCCAGTCGGATAGGCCGAAGATTTCGTGAATGACAATGACCGCGGTAGCTTTGGTCTTCACTTCAGGGAAGGCAATGAAGCTGTTGACTTCACGGTTGCCATTCTTGACCTTCACCCATTCGAGGTGTCGTGGAGAGTTTTCGAGCCGAGGCTTGGCCCAGTCTTGTGCCGAGAGAGCAACCGTGCTGATGCAGCACAGTGCCAATGCAACGAACAGACGCATGTGATGTTCCTCGAGGAGAAGTGGATGGTAGATAGCCTAGCGATGAAGACTCGCCGAAGCCAGTCAGCAGGCGCGTGGTATATGGCATGGTGTCTCTTTGTGATGGTCAATTAGTATTGGTAAACATAACCTGCCAACTGTGTTGCTCTATCTAACGGAGTCTGTCATGCTGTGTCACCTGCTGGTGTGTTTGTTGCTGTTGAGCCCGAATAGTGCTGTCGATGAGAAGATTGATGGCAAGCTCTTTATTGGCAAATGGGAACCGGAGAAGAAGCCTGACGGCGTGGATAAGCTGCTCATCGAGTACACCAAAGACAACAAGATGATTGTTGAAGTGGAAGTGCAGGGGATGAAGCTGAAATTTGAAGGCACCTACAAGCTGGAAGGCGACAAGCTCAGCTACAAGATCGAGATCAATGGCCAGGAACGAGATGAGAAGCGGAAGATCTTGAAACTCAGCGATACAGAATGCGTCACCAAAAACGAAGAGAAGAACGAAGAGTTGGTTCTGAAGAAGGTGAAGTAGTATTCGTGGTGAAGTTGGTATCGCCATCGCCTACGGCTTCAAGTCGTGGGCTTTTTTCTTGACACCCTCAAAGTTATGGCTATCTACGCATGTTCAAAAGTGATGGAGTATTCGCCATGCGGCAGTTATTATTGGTTGTACTTGTCATAGCTCTGGTCTCTGGATGCAGCGGCCTGGGTAATGTCGGGATTGGGCCCGGCTCCAACGAGTCGTTCGGCGGATCGTTTACTCCGTTTGGCGGAGTGCAGGCAAGTAGCACGAGAGTCAGTGAAGGTATCCAGGACATCTCAACGAAAGGCCTGCAGTTTTACATCCCGTTAGTTTCCGAAACCATGGGATTGGCAGTGTTAGCCGATGTGCCTTGCTCGCTGGCAGTGGATGTAGTGACGCTACCGGTTTGTATGTTCTATCGCATGTCAGCCAAGCCACAGGCACCGGTCGCCGATGTGGGTAATGTTGTGGAGCCGGTGAAGTAATACTGCTGTCACGATGGAATCGTGACCCACAAGTAACAATGTCGGAACTCTTGGCGAGTTCCGCTACATGTCTCCATTTACCCGCTTGCATCCCTCGCCTTGCCGCGATACTGTAGAAGAGACGAGTTTCAGCACAGAAAGCCCACGTTGGATGCCTGAAACAGCATGGACTCTGAATCAGGTACAGCGCCACATTCGTACGTTGTACGGTGCCAAGGATGCCTCGCGGGGCATCGAAGGTACCTTTATGTGGTTCATGGAGGAAGTGGGGGAACTCTCGGCATCGCTGCGGGGGGACAAGCGTCATCCGCTACCGGAAGAGTTTGCGGATGTGCTGGCCTGGCTGGCGACGCTGGCCAACGTGGCGGGGATTGATCTCAACCAGGCACTTGCTGATAAGTATGGCAAAGCATGTCCTGGTTGTGGTGCTGCCCCATGTGCTTGTGTGGGTGAAAAACCATAATGGATGCTGTCTCTATGGCTTTACCGATATTGACCCGATCTGCAGCTTGGCTTACCTGTCTGGTGGGCCTGTTGCTTCCCGCCTGTGTGTCAGCTCAGCAGATACCATTGGATCGGCAGATACAGATTCAGGATGTTCGCCTGGGTTTCCCTGCTGGTTCGATGGATATGTACAAGGAAGGGAAGTGGGTTCCAGTCGTAGTGACGATTGGGCCGCCGAAAGAGCTGAACAGCATACCAGCAGACTTTCAGGGCAGCATCGAAGTCATCACCAAGGATAGCGATGGCTGGAATACCCACCTGGCGAAAGACAATATCGTTGTCACGAAGGATGCCGGCCGAGGTGTGTTTCAGAGTTACATCAAGGTTTCCGATAGCACCAGTTTCAATGGTGTGCAGGTTCGGTTACGGGGAAAACTGGGCTCCACCGAAATCAATCAGACCTATTCCTACCCATCGCCTGACAAGATGCGAACAGGTACTCGTACCAACATCGATCACAACGAATTGCTGGTCGTCAACATTGGCAACTCCCACGGCCTTCGTGCTACGGCGGAAGAAAATACCGAAGCCAGCAACACCGGCACCAGACAGCAAAAGTTGATGAGCGTTGTCTCAGCCAGTCCTAACAAGCTGTTCGAATTGCCAGACCGCTGGTATGGCTACGAAAGTGTTGATGCAGTGGTGATTGCGACGGGGGGCAACTTCGGTAACAGCCTGGCCCAGCAGTTGGCTCGCGATTCTGTCCGACGTGAGGCGCTCGAACAATGGGTGTTGCAGGGGGGCCATCTGGTAGTCAGCGTGGCAGGCAATGCCAACGTGGTCGGTAGCCCCACCGACTTTCCACTGGAACCACTGCTGCCGATGAAGATCGACCGTAGCGGTGCAGAGAAAGCAGAAAGACTGTCGGGACTAGGCGACTTCATCCAACAGACCATTCCGCAGAACTTGCGAAAATCCAAGTCAGAGATTCGTGGTCTGTCTGCTCCCTATGCCCGCCTGGAACCCAAGCCTGACCTCAAGACCATGCTGGCATCGTTGGCACTCGATAATGCCAGCTTCAAGCGACCGCTGATTGTTCGCGCTCCGTATGGCTTGGGCAAGATCACACTGATTGGCTTCGACACCAACTCGGAGGCGTTTCAGAACTGGGAGTTCAAGCAAGACTTCTGGAGTGCTGTGCTGGAAGCACGCTCCATTATTCCACCAACCAATGCCTACTACGGTGCCCCTCGGGATGATGCTTCGCTTGCACTAGCCAACCGCATTGAAGAGTTCGGCGATGTGCCCGTGATCTCATTCGCCCTCGTGGCTCTGTTCATTGCCATCTACATCATCCTCATCGGGCCAGTGGATTACTTTGTTCTCAAGAAGGTCTTCAAGCGACTTGAGTACACCTGGATCACGTTCCCAACCGTGGTGCTGCTGGTCAGCCTGGCTGCCTACTTTGGCGCCTACTACCTGAAGGGTGATAAGCTTCGCATCAACAAGGTCGATCTGATCGACGTTGATTACAAACGCGAACGGGTGATGGGAACTACCTGGCTGGCCATCTTCAGCCCCCGTCTACAGAACTACCAGGTGGACCTTGAGCCGCAGGGTGTCACTGCAGCAACACCAACCCTTTCGTGGATGGGCCGGTTCAGCAGTTACGGTGGAGCCCGCATGGTGGGCCAGAGCAGTGGTGGCTTGTTTGAACGTGATTACGACTACACTCCCACCGCGACCGGCATTCGGCAACTGCCTATCCAGGTCTGGTCGCAGAAGTCGCTCGAAGCCCGCTGGCTCGGGTCGCTCGATCGGAGCAAGATGCCTGTCGAGAACAACCTTAGCAAAAAAGAAGGGCTGGGCATCAAGGGAACCATCAAGTCGAAACTGCCTGGCAAGTTGCTGGGAGCGAAGCTCTACTATGGTGAAAAAGTATGGAACCTGGGCGATCTCGTGCCTGATAAGGAATTCCAGCTCGATGTCGCTACACAAGGTGCTTCGGGAGTAATGGGTGGCGTGTACTTTGAACGCAAGCTCGACCGCAACGGCACCAACGCTCAGCAACCCGACTTCGCCAACGATATCAACGGGTTGATCTTCTCTGGTCGATCTTCTGATGGGGCCACCAAATCGAGCGAGTTCCTTCGCTACCTGAACCAAAGCTGGCGACTCAAAGACTACAGCGAAGCCATCCTGGTGGGTGTACTGGCCGATGAGTATGGCGATGCAGCCAAGCTCAATCAGGGTGGCACGCTGGGTACCAAGCTCAGGCTCACCAATGCAGCAGGGGCCGACTTGCTCACAGGCACCATGCGACAGGCGACATACCTCCGGGTCTTCCTTCCCGTCGCGGAAGAAACAGCCAAGCGGTAGAAACTCCATCTCATTCATTTAGATTCCGGATAGCAACATGATTGAAACGCGCGATTTGACCAAAATGTATGGTGAACTGTATGCCCTCAACCGGCTGAATCTGAAGCTGGACAAGGGCGATGTGTACGGCTTCATTGGGCCGAACGGGGCAGGCAAAACCACCACCATGCGTATCCTGGCCACCCTGCTCACGCCCACCTTCGGCGAAGCCAACGTCTGTGGCTACTCCATCTACAAGAACGCCCAGGACATCCGCCGTTCCATCGGCTACATGCCCGACTTCTTCGGCGTGTACGACGATATGAAGGTGATCGAGTACCTCGAGTTCTTCGCAGCTGCTTACCGCATCAAAGGGCCAGCCCGTCGTAAGAAGTGCGAGCAAGTGCTCGAACTAGTCGATCTGACTTACAAGAAGGAAGCCCTCGTTACCAGTTTGTCACGCGGTATGACTCAGCGACTTGGTCTGGCTCGTGTGTTGCTGCACGAACCGCTGGTGCTGCTACTGGATGAGCCAGCGAGCGGTCTTGATCCCCGTGCCCGTATCGAGTTTCGTGGTCTGCTTAAAGAACTGCGGAACATGGGCAAGACGATCATGATCAGCAGCCACATTCTGCCTGAGCTTCGCGACATCTGTAACAAGATCGGCATCATCGAACGTGGGCAGTTGCTGTACGATGGCAGCGTCAACGATGCGCTCCGTCGAGTGAACCCTCAGCGGGTCTTCCTCGTTCGTGTGATGGAACGCCCGGAACAGGTGGCCAAGTATCTCGAAGGCCATCCGAGTGTCAGCAAGATCGAAGAACGCAAGCTGGTGATCCCCGAAGAGGGGATCGACACCATCCAGACCGCCGTCACGCTCGGTGAAGGGATTACGGACAGCAGTTTCATCCCCGAAGCGTTGCTGCCTGCCGGGTTCAAATTGCAAGCCCTCGTGGAAGAAGAAATCAACATCGAAACCGCGTTCATGCGTTTGACCAAGGGTATTACCAATTAGTTTGCTGGAGTACCGCCTTGAGGCGGCAAGCGTCTCAGTGTTGCGAGAGCCCAGCCGCCTCAAGGCGGTACTCCAGCGCGCAAGTTTCCCCCTCTGATGTGTTTACTCCCTGTGAGAGATGGTTCTCTCACAGGCAATCAATCGGCGCATCTTCAGGAGGTGCATCATGTTACGATCTGTATTAACCCTGGGCATGACGCTCTCGCTCGTCATACCCCTCTCTGCTGGTGAAATGGATAACGACATCAGCAGCAAGAAAGCATCTACATCAACCGTGGCGAAAACCGACGCACTGGCTAGCGATATCGCCAGCACGGAAATGGATAGCGAATCTCCCACACAATCCTGGCGACGCTATGGTTGGGGTGGCTGGGGTCGCGGTGGCTGGGGTTGGGGCGGTGGCTGGCGTGCCGGCTGGGGTTGGGGTGGAGGCTGGAACGTCGGCTTCGCTCAGCCTTGGGGCTATGTCAGCTTCAGTTCACGTCCCTGGGGTTGGGGCGGCGGCTGTTGGTAAACAAAGTACACATCTCGCTCCGCCGAGATGCTCAAAGAGATGTCTTGCAACGCAGGACATCTCTCTTGCCAAGTCAACGCTCACGACAGTTGAAGTAGTGATGAGCCTGTAGAAGCCTATGTCACGCCTCCTCCCAATCCTGATCCTGCTGCAAGCAAGCGTGCTCCATGCTCAGCAGCCTCCGTCTGCTGCAGTGACCGCAGTCGCCCGGCTCGCGAACATTGAACTGGTTCACAAGAAACTGGGCATCACCAGCGACTACCTCAACGTGCCTGGCATCGAACGGGTTAAGATTGCAGTCCTCGATTTTGGTTTCGATGGTGTTGATGGCAAGCGGCCTTATCTGCCTTCCAGTACGGTCGTCATCGAACACTACGACAGGCCATTCATTGTGAAGTACGGTCTAGGTGATCCTGATTTCACCAAGCCCTTCGTTCCCGGCAACACTCATGGCCGATCGATGGCCCAGATCATCTGGGGTGTGACCGGGCATCGGCCAGGCGGGCCGCAGTTCTTCCTCCTCAATGCCAACGGCCCTACACTGTTCCGCCGGGCGGTGAAGTATGCGATGGAACAACATGTGGACATCATCCTCTTCAGCGGAGTCTTCGAAGGTGCAGGCAACGGCGAAGGGCGTGGCTTCCTCAATCAGGCTGTCAATGAGGCCATTGCTAGTGGCATCATCTGGATCAATGCCGCAGGCAACTATGGCAGGCGTACCTACGAGGGGCCTATCAATACGACTGTCACGGGTGAACTGCGGTTTGCCGGTCGGCCTGATCCGAACGTACTCCGGTTTCGTAATCGGCTTGATGAAAACTCGGTCACGGTCACCCTCACCTGGAACGACTATCGTGAAGTGGAAGATGCAGGTACCAATAAAGACCTCGATATGTACATCGAGAACGATAAGGGGGTGGTGATTGGCTCATCCACTCTGAAACAGGTATCGAACAAAACTGCTGAGGCTGGTGAAACCCGCAACCCACGGGAACGCATTCAACTGAACGATCTGCCAGCGGGCGACTATCGCATCAAGATACGCACGAAGACTCCACATCTGTGGAGTAGTTCAGATCGTTTGCGTCTGCTCATCGTTGCCACCAGAGATGAAGCCGCTGACCCGAAGACGGGCGAGGCCATCGATGGTGTGCCCTTCATTGATCAGAATGGCAAAGGGGAGATTTACCCACCAGCTGACAATCCACTGGTGATCTCGGTAGGCGATACCACGCTAGCCAGTTCCAGCGGGGCGACCGCAGACCATCGCCGTAAGCCTGATGTCATCATCGAAGATGCCCGGGCGACTTTTACCAATGGCCTCACCAGCACCGGAGCTTCCAATGCGGCTGCCTACCTCGCGGGTATCACCGTACTCCTGAAGGCGATGGAGCCACGCATCACCACCAGCGATATGCTGGCGTTTGCTCATCCGAAGACTGCGCTCACTAATGCCAACCTCCGGCGAAACCCGAACACGTTGCCGGGCAAGCAAGGTGTGACGAACAGCACCAGTCGTCTGCAACTGGTACAGCCTCTCGTCACCCTGAACACTCCAGGCAGTGCTGTGAGAGTACCGTTCAAAGAGCCATGGAAAATGCCCACCCGCCAGCAGATCATGGAACGAGTGGGCATCAGTTATATTCGGTCGAACTCGCAGCCGCCGTAATTACACCACGTTCACGTTGATCTTCACATCCAAATTGCCCTTAATGGCGTTCGAGTAGGGGCACAGGCCATGGCCTGCAGCGACCACCTTCTCGGCATCTTCCTTGGAGAGGCCACCGACATCGACGTTGAGTACCACAGCCAGGCCGAAGCCGTTGGGGATGCTGCCGATGGTGACTTCGGACTTCACAGCAAGTGAAGTGAGAGGCAGCTTCATCTGTTTGGCCATGAACTCGCAGGCACCGCCAAAGCAGGCTGCGTAGCCTGCAGCGAAGAGGTGTTCAGGTGTGGTGGTTCCTTCTTTGCCCGGGCCACCCATCGCTTTGGGGACGGACAGGTTGACATCTACCAGACCATCATCGGTCTTGGAATTGCCATTGCGGCCACCCACAGCGGTGGCATGAGCGGTATAGAAAGGCTTGATCTCAGGCATGGTCTTCTCCGATTGTCGTCATCACGCTCCGCCTTGATGACTGCGATGGTTAGAGTCAACAGCGGTTAAACACGAGATTGAACCCCTCACCCCCGGCTCCTCTCCCTCGGAGGGAGAGGAGAGTAAGGTTTGGAATCTCATCGTTGCTGTCATCACGGCGGAGCGTGATGACTACTATCTATTTATGGCCGCAGGGCTTCGCGGAGTTTGTTTGCTACTTCGGAGAGGGGCAGGCGTTCCTGTTTGCCATCGTCGCGGTAGCGGATGGTGACGGTCTGGTCAACTAGTGTCTGGCCGTCGATGGTGAAGCAGAACGGGGTGCCGATCTCATCCTGACGGCGGTAGCGACGGCCGATGGCACCACCATCATCGAACTGCACGTTCCAGTCTCGCTTCAGTTCGCGGTAGAGCTTCTCGGCGATCTCGGGCATGCCATCACGATTGACGAGTGGCAGGATGGCAGCTTTGACCGGAGCGAGCCGCGGATGGAACCGCATGACGGTACGGGTCTCACCATCCATTGTGTCTTCCGAGTAAGCTTCGCAGAGGACAGCCAACGTGAAACGATCCGCCCCGGCACTCGGTTCAATGACATGGGGGATGTAACGGAACTTGGCCTTCTCTTCCTGCTCGCGTTTCTTGTCACCCTTGAAGGCTGACTTGTCATACACCGCCCAGGCTGCTTCATCGAAGTAGGACAAGTCCTTCCCGGAAGCGTTCTGATGCTGGGTGAGATCATATGCGCCGCGGTGAGCGATGCCTTCGAGTTCCTGCGTTTCCTCGCTAAAAGGAAATAGGTACTCGATGTCTGTACATGCTTTACTGTAGAAAGCCAATTCCTTCTCGCCCTGTTCCCGTGGCTTCAACTTTTCCGATTTGATACCAAGCTTGGTGTACCACGCCTTTCGGACATCACGCCAGTACGCATACCACTTCATGGAGTCTTCGGGTTTGCAGAAGAACTCGATTTCCATTTGTTCAAATTCACGGGAACGGAAGGTGTAGTTGCGAGGAGTGATTTCATTCCTGAATGCCTTGCCCACTTGAGCGATACCAAATGGTGGCTTGACGCGACTGCTGTCTACCACGTTCTTGAAGTTGACAAAGATACCCTGAGCCGTTTCAGGACGAAGATAGACCTTCGTATCATCCGATTTCTCCGTGCCAGCATGTGTTTCAAACATCAGGGTAAATGGCTTGGGTTCGCCCAGTGGTCCGCCGCACAATGGACAAGGATCCTGCAAGCCTGTGGCATGCAGTTGTTCTGTTGCGAAATAGCGTGTCATTTCCATGAGTTCTGGTGGCGCATCAGGTTGGCCATTAACACGGGTGGCCAGGAACGACAGTACAACTTGTGGGTTCTTTACCAATGCAAGATTAGGAGCGAGTTTCTTACCTTTGCCCTGTGCCCATTTCATCAATCGAGGTGTATCAATCTGTCCTGTGACAGGAGTGAACTCTTGAATGAGTGAATTCATCCACTCACATTGTGCCAGTATTTCCCATAGTTGATCAGCACGAGTAAACTTGCCGCACCCAGAGCATTTGCGAGTCGGATCAGCAAACGTAGCAACGTGTCCGCTCGCCACCCATACCTTGGGATTCTGTATCAACGCAGAGTCCAACCCGACCATCACAATCTCTTCGCCATCCGGGCCTGGCGGTGGGTTGCGGACCATGTCGTTCCACCAGGCATCTTTGATGTTGCGTTTGAGTTCGACGCCGAGGGGGCCGTAGTCCCAGAAGCCATTGATGCCGCCGTAGATTTCGCTTGCCTGAAAGATGAAGCCCTTGCGTTTGCAGAGCGAAACAATCTTTTCCATGTCCATCCGTTAGCTCCTTAGCTTGCCGTCTTGACAAGTTTCCCATGTTATACTGGCTCAGCACGAACACACTAGCCCCCGGTCAGTGACCGGGGGAGGCTCACGCGGTGAAGTGAAGTAAAGGTTGGACCTCCATTACTCGATTTAGTTCGCCATAGGGATTTTTGTTTTGCACAACCTCCCCCGGTCACTGACCGGGGGCTAGTGGACATTCACCGAAACTTTAGGTTCTCGTTTGTGTTAGATTGCCGAGATGGTTAAGGGGCTCCATAACAATGACTCAGCGATACTTGATAACCGGTTGCAGCCTGCTGGCTCTCGTTGTGCTGGGGCTGAGCCTGCTCACCCCTGTGCAGGCGGAAACGCCCAAGGGTTCAAACAAACGCGAAACCAGCAAAGTCGCTACCCAGATTGATGCGATCATCAACAAAGCTCTCGACGAGGCTAAAGTTCCTGCATCAGGATTGAGCGATGACGCCGAGTTTGCACGTCGGCTGTCCCTCGATCTACGAGGTAGAATTCCAACACCTGATCGTATCACTCGATTCCTGGCTGACAAAGACCCGAACAAACGGGCCAAGCTGATTGAAGACTTCCTGGATGACCCTGAGTATGGTGAGCACTTTGCCATCATCTGGTACCATCGCCTGGTCAAGCGGACGATGGACAATGCCCAGATCATCTCCACGACCTTTGAAAACTGGCTGGCGACCGAGTTCAACAAGAACACCGCCTGGGATGAACTGGTCAAGAAGGTGCTGATGGCTGATGGCGAACGCGACAAGAATCCGGCGACCGTATTCTACCTGGCCCACAGTGAAGGGAACAAGCAGCCTGAGGTGCAGCCGGCCCGGGTGGTGGCGACGATGTCGCAGATGTTCATGGGCGTTCGGCTCGAGTGCTGTGAGTGCCACAACCATCCGTTCGATGATGGCCTGAAGCAGAAAGACTTCTGGGGCGTGGCGGCTTTCTTCAATGGGCTGCATGCGAACCATACCGGCAAGAAAGATGATGCGACTCCGGTGATTGTCGAGCGATTCACCAAGGGGCCTGCCCGCCGACGGAATCTCGAAGGCCAGCGTGAACCTGCTGCTTTTGGTGAGATCGTGGTTCCCGATACTAATGGCAAGACGGAGAAGGCCCGATATCTGCTGGGCGAATCGCCTGCACTCAGTCAGTCGAAGTCGCCTCGGATCAACTTCCTCGATTGGCTGACAGCGAAGGAGAACCCCTACTTTGCACGCGGGATGGTGAACAAGCTATGGGCCAACTTCTTTGGCAAAGGCATCATCGAACCGATCGATGACATGCGTGATCTGAGCAAGGCTACTCACCCCGAAGTGCTGGAGCTGCTGGCGAAGGAATTTACTGATTCGGGTTACGACATTAAACATGTCATTCGCTGCATTGTCAGCAGCCGGGCGTATCAGCGGACCAGTAAGCCGCTGCCTGCGAACAAGACGGACAAGGCACTCTACAGCCATGCCCCCATCAAGGTGATGTCAGCGGATATGCTGTATGATTCACTGCAGGTGGTATTGAATCATGCACCAACTGCACCGGCTGACCGTCGAGGCAAGGTGCAGGCACAACGCAAAGGTCGTGGTGGCCCCCGGGAACAGTTTCGCAACTTCTTCCATGCGGAAGCCGATGACGATGCCGGCGTGACGGAAGAGTACAGCCACGGCATCCCCCAGGTGCTCAGGCTGATGAACGATGCGAACACGAACAACATCAACGGCGTCATCGCTCCGATGATGAAGGCGAGCACGACACCGGAACAGATGATCCAAACACTGTACCTGCGGATACTGTCCCGTCCTGCCACGTCGAAGGAAGTTGCCCGGATGAAGAAGTATCTCGAAGGCGACCGCGACCCCAAGCGAGGCTACAGCGATATCTTCTGGGCGTTGCTCAATAGTTCGGAGTTTATTTTCAACCATTGAGAATGACTTGAAGCATGCTGAACCGAATCAAACAGAGCAAATTGTTACAACTACTAACAGGTCTCGTGATAGGGCACCTGATTACATGGGTATCAACATGGCTGCGTCATCACAACAGTGGGTATAAATCACCCTTCATGAAAGACTTGTTTGAGTTGAATTGTGTAGTGCTTCCCGTAATGATTGCACCTTACCTTTTGTACTATTTGTTCGTTTATCGCAAGAACGTGTCATAGTGACAACCACTTCCGCATAGGACCGACTAATGTTCAGTTTCTTCTCTTCCCCTGGTTCGCGGCGTGATTTGCTGAAGATGGCATCGCTGGGGGCGCTTTCTATCCCGACTTCGGGATGGTTCTCGCAACTGGCGATGGCTTCACAGCAGCAATCGAAGGCGAAGCCTAAGCCTCAGCACAAGAACTGCATTTTGTTCTTCATGACGGGCGGGGCGAGTCAACTGGATACCTTTGATCCGAAGCCGGAGAACAAGACATCGGCCTTTGCACCGATCAAGACGAGTGTTTCGGGGATCGAGATTGCAGAAACCTTGCCGAAGATGGCCAAGCAGATGCAGCATTGTGCATTGCTTCGCAGCATGTCTACCAAGGAAGGCAGCCACGGCAGGGCTCGATACTACATGCATACGGGGTATCGCCAGGGAGCGGGTGGACTGACGTATCCAAGTCTGGGGGCAATTGCATCGGCAACTCTGGGCAACCCGGAAGACACGCTGCCCAACTTCGTTTGTGTTGGTGGTCAGACTTTTGGGGCAGGGTATTTAGGACCAGCACATCAGCCTTTGGATGTGCGTGATCCATCGAAGGGTGTGGAGAACCTCAAGCCTGTCGATAATCTGCAAGCGTTCGACCGTCGTCGTTCACTCTTGGAAGAGATCGAGCAGGGGTTTCTCAATCGGGAACAACTGCCTGCTGGCGAAGCCCATCGCAAGACCTATCAACGGGCAGCGGGGCTCATGCATTCCGCCAAAGCCCGGGCGTTTGACATCGACAAGGAGCCGAATCACATTCGTGATCTGTATGGGCGATCGCAGATGGGGAATGCCTGTCTGCTCGCTCGTCGGCTTGTAGAGGAAGGCGTGACCTTCGTCGAAATCCCCATGAA
>WBZX01000341.1_pt1 | contig 44074 bp, 29 predicted proteins | sample 5204211 | NCBI WGS metagenome assembly WBZX01 (sample SAMN12344362, study PRJNA552823) | activated sludge metagenome | biome: Activated sludge suspended growth; feature: Nitrification reactor; material: Wastewater; isolation source: activated sludge from nitrification reactor of wastewater...
CGTGATGCGTTCTACACCAACTTAAAGAATCTGCAAAGTACCGCCAATCTCACTTCGCTCGCTAACACGACGCAACTGACATTGCTCACCGATAAATCCGCGAGCAATATTGTCACCATGGCCGCGAATGATGGCGCGCAGGGTTTGGCGACGAGATTTGCTTTGGTTGCGCTCAATCCTTTTGTGCTCGAAGGCGTTGACTACAGCGCTTTCAATGCGGGCGGTGCTTTGGAGCGTTTTGATCCTAGTGCGGGCGGAAGTGGATTGACATCGAAGTATCTGGCGGATCGCATAACTATGCTGAAACGCAAGATGTGGTTCAATACTGAAGATAAGAACCCGCTTGATTCTACGGGTGCGTCCGGTTCGGCTAGCGATTATTACGAGGATGTCGCCACCGGTTACAAGATTTCGCAGGGTGAGTTATCCGGCAGCACACCGCGCTATTTTTTTGGTGGTGAGGATGCGGATAATCCTGCCGCATCGGCGGTTGAGGATCATTTATATGGTGGTGGTGGGGATGACACGCTCAACGGTCAGGAAGGGAATGATTATCTGGAAGGCGGGTCAGGTTCCGATATTTACGCGGTTAATCCCGGTAATGGTTTTGATACGGTGTTCGACGCCGATGGTCTGGGTACAATTCAATTCGGTACTGTTGTTGCTGAGGGAAGAAGCGGGGTTACTGATGGTAAAAATTGGGTGAAAGTCGGCAATGCTTGGATGGATATGGACAATGATCTGGTTTATTTGCTGAGTGCCCAAGCTGACGGTACACAGGATCTTTTGATCAGCTTGGTCGGAAGTGGCGGCAGTGCCAGGGTAAAGGTAAAGGGCTGGCACGACGGTGATCTCGGTATTACGCTGGGGGGCAATGCACAATCTGATTTACCTATTTTTGATAATACCATCGAAGGAGATTCGAACCCTGAGCATCTTGCAGACAGACTGGAAGGTGGTGACGGTAACGATTTAATTATGAGTCTGGGCGGCAAAGATGTAGTCGGGGGTAAGAATGGTAAAGATCGTATCGAAGGAGGAGGTGACAAAGATATTTTGCATGGTGGTGAAGGTGACGATATTTTATTGGGAGGGACAGATAGTGACATCATTTTAGGAGAGAAAGACGACGACCGGCTCTATGCTGAAACCGAATACACGTTGGATGATGCATACACATTGGGAAAAACCCAGATCGGCAGCGGGGAGAAGGGTGATCTGCTCGATGGCTATTCAGGTAACGATACGCTCATCGGTGAAGCGGGTGATGACATTCTAATGGGTGGTAGGGGGAAAGATGTGCTGGTGAGCTTGGGTGGAAATGACACCATCGAGGGTGATGCTAATGTCGCAGATTCCGATCACGATTGGGGTGTTACTCGTTCCATCAATGCTGAGGGTGATCTCTATACTAAGAATTACAAATTCCTTATTAACGATTTAGGCGATGATGTCGGAGATGATGATGTTATTTATAGTGGCACCGGGAAAGATTGGATATCTGCGCAAGGCGGCAATGATTTTATTGATGCCGGTGCGGATGATGATGCGGTTTGGGGTGATGCAGGTAACGATACTCTCTTGGGGCAGAGTGGAAATGATGTGTTGAATGGGGACAAGGGAAGCCTGGATGCTGCTCTGCACGGCAATGATTATCTCGATGGTGGTGACGGAGACGACAGGTTATGGGGTGGAGGGGGTTCGGATTATCTGCTAGGGGGTGCTGGTGCCGACATGCTTAGCGGTGACGGTAACGATATTCCGTTAGCCTATCAAGGTAGTGACTTGCTCAATGGTGGGGTCGGAGATGATCGGTTATTTGGTCATGGAGGTAACGATACCCTTATCGGCGGTGCAGGCGCCGATATGCTTTATGGCGGTGAAGGTGATGACACGTATGTCGATGTGGAAAGCGGCGATATCATTGGCGATCTGGTGGGGCATAACATTATTTCGTTGGCTGATGGCAGTGGTACCGGCGCCGGTTTAGCAGAGAATCCTCTGGCTAAGCGCAGCGGTGAATCACTCAATTCACTGGCGAATTCTAATGCACTATCAACGAATATGCCCACCGATACAACATGGTTAAGTGACACCAATACGTTAAGTATTATTCTCGAAAACGGTGGAACGTTGGATCTGAAACATGCCTTGTATGGCATGAATGCGCAAATCAATTTTGATCAGGGCAGCGAAGCAATCGATTTAGAATCGTGGGTCAGTGAGAATTTGCACGATGCCGTGGTGCTGAATTTGTCCTCTGTTGTGGACAATAGTTCCGAGCAGCCGGTGACGCATGCTTATGGCGGTGCTGGTTCTGATTTGATTGACGGGAGCAGCAACGACGATACCCTTAAGGGCTATGGTGGCAACGACACTCTCCTGGGTGCCGGTGGTGATGATTTAATTGTAGGAGGTTCAGGCAACGATGTTTTGAATGGAGAAGCGGGAGCGGATACGTTGCAGGGCGGCCTGGGCGCGGATTGGTATAGCGGTGGTAGCGGCACCGATCGGTATGTATTCAATCGGGGGGACGGTGCCGACACGATTGCATCCGCTGATTCCGATGAGGTGGAGGGTGACGAAGTTCAATTGGGTGCTGGCATTGCAGCGAGCGACCTGCGGTTTTTTCAGTTGGCCGACGGCAGCTTGCTGATGCGTATTGAAGGCACTCAGGACGGCATTCTGTTTGAAGACTGGTTTGCCGATGCAGGGCCCAGTATTGCCGCATTGCGTCTAATTGATGATTCGCTGATTAGCGCTAATGAGATAAGTGCGCTTGCAACAAATATTTTTGCTGGGACAGAGGGTGATGATGTATTGATAGGAACAAGCGCTGATGATCGCATCAAAGGGTATGGGGGTAATGACAGTTTATATGGCGAGATGGGGAACGATACTCTGATCGGTGATGATGGCAGCGATACCCTGATTGGAGGTGCAGGTGCCGACATGCTTTATGGTGGCAGGGGTGACGATACGTATGTCGATGTGGAGGATGGTGATTTAATCGGTGATTTGGCGGGGCGAAGCATTATTTTACTGGCGGATTCCAATGCGGCATTAACGGATGTGTCTTCCGGTGTGACATGGTTAAGTAACGCCAGTACCTTGCGCATTACTCTCGAGAACGGTGGAATACTGAATCTAAAGGATGCTTTGTATGGCATGAATGCGCAAATCAATTTTGATCAGGGCAGCGAAGCAATCGATTTGGAATCCTGGGTGAGCGAGAATTTGCACGATGCAGTGGTACTGAATTTGGCGCCGATCACGAGCAATTCCGGGCAACCGGTGACGCATGCTTATGGGGGTACCGGTGCGGATTTGATCCAGGGAAGTGCCAGCGACGATACCCTCACGGGTTATGGAGGCGATGATTATCTCATAGGTGCTGTCGGTGCGGATTTGATTATGGGTGGTGCGGGCAACGATGCGTTATTCGGAGAAGTGGGGGCGGATACATTGCAGGGCGGTCTGGGTGCGGATCGGTATAGCGGCGGCAGCGGTGCCGATCGTTATGTATTCAATCGGGGAGACGGTGCCGACATTATTACACCGACCGATCCTGATGATACGGGTGGTGACGAAGTTCATCTGGGTGTTGGTATTGCGGCGGGCGAGCTGCGGTTTTTCCAGTTGGCCGATGGCAATCTGTTCATGCGCATTGAGGGTACTCAGGACAGCATTCTGTTCGAAGGCTGGTTCACGGATACCGGGCCGAATGTGGCAGCAATACGTTTGCATGATAATTCGCTAATCAATGCCGACGAAATCAGTGCGCTCGCAGCAGGTGTTCTCGGCGGAACGGCGGGTGACGATGTGCTGATTGGAACCAGTGCCGATGATCGTATTGAAGGGTATGCCGGTAATGATAGCTTGGATGGCGGGACGGGTAACGATACGCTCGTAGGCGGTGAAGGTGAGGATACTTATCTTTTTGGTTGGATGTCTTCAGGGAATGATGTCGTGGTGGAATTGCCGGTCGGTGCCAGTACAATCGCGTTAACAGAGGATACGGTACTGGCGGATCTAGAGCACGAGAGGGTAGAAAATGATTTGATTCTGACAATACACGGCGGTGGCGGGACGCTAACACTGAAAGATTATTTCATATCGCCACATGTCTGGGCGATTCATGAACATACCGGTAATACCATTAATGTTGCCGATTGGTTGGTGTTACCGGCGCCTGCTATGGATATTGCACAACTGCAAGCGGATTTTCTGGATGCAGCACGTGCACAGTGGGCGAATGATTTACTGAATAATAAGTACAGTGCGAATTCCACACCATACGCCTGGGTGGATGGAACGACCTACCGTGCTGAATCAGTGGATGCGTACGAAACGAGAATCGTGACGCAACATTTCACGCTGGTGGAGAGCGGTGCCGATACCGCCGATATGCAGCGTCAATCCAGAAGTCATGATACTTCCTATACCAGAGTTGATCTTCTCAATATGTCACCTCCCGATATACCGGTAGAGACACCCAAGGAACCGCGGTTTGTTCCTATTTCCGAATGGATTCCAATGATGAACGAAGCGGGTTTCTCAGGAATCAGCACTGATGGATTGACACCTGTGTACAGCGGTAGTGAGATTGTCGGCTTCATAGTAAACGGGCCAATTTTATCGACACCCAATGTGATTGGGAATTACTGGCAAACCAGTACGTCAATCAACACACAGGTCGAACGCATTCAGGGTGGTGATAGTGACAATGTCATCAAAGGCTACAAATACGGCAATTACTATCAGTATAACGACGGGCACGGGCAAAGTGATGTTGTAGCCGGGAGTGAAATCTCGATGATCGATGGGGGTGGCGGTAATGACGTTCTCTATGCATCCGGTAAGATCAGACTCAATAATGAAATGTATTACTTCACGGATACCGCAGCGAATATTGGTGGGTTTGTTTATGGAAATACGGGCAATGATACGTTGTATGGTGGTTATGCCAGGGATACGTTGGTGGGTGGCGAAGGGAGTGACAGTCTGGATGGCGGATTTAGTCAGGATACCTATGTTATGTTTGCTGGCGAAGTGGGATTCGACAGGATTTGGGATACAGGAACACAATTGTGGGTGATAAGTAGTTTTACTTATGACGGTGATAATAAATCCAGTAGTTCTCACCTTGATTATACGTTGCAACCGAAACCCATTGCGCAAGACACGCTTCGCCTGGTGGGTATTGATCCGGAGGATATTACCTTTGCATGGGGGCAGCGTGTAGTCGAAGGAGTGCGTGATGTCAGATACGAGGGTGAAGATCTGCAATTTGTCGAAACGTTGTATGCCAAAACCATGCATCCTACGCTTACTTTATCGTGGGTAGGCGGCGGGATTGAAATCGTTTTGCCGAATTCAACTGATTTGCCGGGTATGGGATTGGAGCGCATCCAACTGGGTGATGGCACTGTGTTGAAAATGGCGGAACTGATGGCGTTCGCCGGTTCTGCACCTACCCTTAATCCGCAGGAACAGGACAATGTCATGGCTGGTCAGGATGAAGGCGACGTGATGTATGGCGAAGGCGGAAATGACGCGCTGTATGGCGGAAATGGCAATGACACGCTGAATGGCGGTGCGGGTGATGACATACTGTATGGCGAAGGTGGTGACGATTCGCTTGATGGCGTCGCAGGTAACGACATTATCGTGGGTGGCGCAGGGGATGACACTTATTTCTTCAATCTGGGTTCCGGCCAGGATACGATCAACAGTTATGATTCGACCAATGGAAAGGTCGATACTGTGGAATTTTGCGATGACATTACGCCGGATCAAGTGCGCGTCAGTCGATCTGGTAATGATTTAGTGCTTACGATTATTGGTACCAACGATTCTCTGACTATCCGGAACTATCTGGAAAACGATGGCATTACGCCATTTTCTGTCGAGCAGATTATGTTTGACGCGGATGGTACCGTATGGGATTTGGCAACAATCAAGACAAAACTGGAGAGCAATCAAGCGCCGCAATTATCAGTAGTGATTCCGGATCAGGCGGCCTATGAGGGTGATACGTTCAGTTACACAGTGGATTCCGATACATTTGTTGATCCTGACGCAGGCGACACACTGACTTATAGCGCAACCCTTGCAGATGGTAGTGCTTTGCCGTCATGGCTCAGTTTTGACGCCGCCACACATACATTTAGTGGTGTCCCTGACACATCGGGAGTACTTAGCGTGAGCGTAACCGCAAAAGATTCCGGTGATCAGACAGTATCGGATATCTTTAATATCAGTGTCAGCAGTCGAAGTATGACACTCAATGGCACATCGAGGGCGGATATACTGAGCGGCGGTAATGGAAATGACACGCTCAATGGTTTGGCGGGTAACGATGTTTTGAATGGCAATGCCGGTAATGATCATTTGAATGGTGCTAGAGGCAAGGATACGATGATAGGTGGCAGCGGTGATGATATCTATGAGGTGGACAACGCTGGCGACATCGTCGTGGAGAATTTAAATGAAGGCAGCGATACGGTGATTTCGTCGATCAATTATACGCTCGGTGCCAATCTGGAGAATCTTTCCTTATCAGGTTCTTCAGCGATTATTGGTATCGGTAACGCTGCTGACAATAGCATCATCGGAAATGGCGCGGCTAATAGACTATGGGGTCGAAGTGGAAACGATGTGCTTTTTGGTGACAGTGGTGCGGATAGCCTATATGGGGAAGCCGGAGATGATTTTCTCGATGGTGAGAAAGGCAGGGATATGCTTGTCGGTGGAACAGGCAATGATACCTACATGCTTGGACGAGGCTACAGAAAAGATGGCGTGGTCGAAAATGATTCTACTGCAGGCAATATCGACACCGTGCAGTTTCTGTCCGATATCAGCGCGGATCAAATCTGGTTTCAGCATATCGGTAATAACCTGGAAGTCAGCGTGATAGGCACTGCCGATAAACTGGTAATCAAAGATTGGTATCTCGGTTCGGCTTATCACATCGAGCAATTTAAAACCGCTGACGGGTTGACGTTGCTGGATAGTCAGATTGAGAATTTGGTGACTGCGATGGCGGCGTTTTCATCGCCTGACATCGGACAGACCATGTTGCCGCTGGCCTACGAACCAGCTCTGGATCCGGTGATTACGGCTTTCTGGTTATAACTGTTGTTTTTCTCTGCATTTGAATTGCAAGTGAATGTGCGAGTTCTTCAGACTCGCGGCATAGTGGTAATTTGTTGGAAACCGTGTAGATCAAGCAGTTCATTTTAATCTCTTTCACGTTTAATTCCTTACTGTCTTCGGGCGATTACTGATTGAAAACCAGCAGCCCGAGAGCGTTCTTAATACCCGTTGCTTGTGGCGGAGTGCTTGTTCGTGTATTGCGAGAGTTGATGCACTACCGAATGTGTGCTTTCAGCCTCGGAATGAATGCGTTATAGTCAGACTTTTCTATTTCGGAATAATTGTTGGGCTATAGTGCGCTGTGCTGCATATCACACATAAAAACAAAAGGAAATTCATGGCAAATTGGTTTGAAAATAATTCATTGTCCATTGGACGTACTCCGTTGGTGCGTCTTAATCGGGTGACGGATGGTGCGCCGGCATTGGTATTGGCAAAAATCGAAGGGCGTAATCCGGCGTATTCGGTGAAATGTCGCATTGGTGTGGCGATGATTGAGGATGCTGAACGCCGAGGGTTACTGAGTCCCGGAAAAGAAATTGTTGAGCCGACCAGTGGTAATACCGGCATTGCACTGGCTTTTGTAGCGGCGGCACGGGGAATTCCGCTGACTTTGACGATGCCGGAAACGATGAGTGTGGAGCGGCGTAAGTTGTTGGTTGCACTGGGTGCCAAGCTGGAATTAACGGAAGGTGCTCGCGGAATGAACGGTGCTTTGGCCAGGGCGGACGAGATTGCTGCTTCTGATCCCAATCGCTATGTACTGCTGCAGCAGTTCAAAAATCCGGCCAATCCTGAGATTCATGAAAAAACGACGGGGCCGGAAATATGGAATGATACCGATGGCGCTATTGATATTTTTGTCGCAGGTGTGGGAACAGGTGGAACGATTACGGGCGTTTCCCGCTATATCAAGAAAACCAAAGGCAAGGTCATTACCTCGGTGGCTGTTGAACCCACGGCAAGTCCGGTGTTGTCACAAAAGCGCGCCGGTATGTCATTGGCGCCGGGACCGCATAAAATTCAGGGCATTGGCGCAGGTTTTATACCCGATAATCTGGATCTTTCATTGGTGGATGAAATCGAACAAGTCAGTAATGAGGAAGCGATACTGTACGCGCGGCGTCTGGCACGGGAAGAAGGCATTCTGGCCGGTATTTCCTGCGGTGCTTCGGTAGCGGCGGCGGTACGCCATGCCAGGCGATCGGAGAATGCGGGAAAAACCATTGTGGTGATTTTGCCGGATTCCGCTGAGCGCTATTTAAGCAGCATTTTATTTGAAGGCATGTTTGATGAACAGGGTTTGATTGCGCTGTGAACAATTCTAAGAGAACGCGGGATATTTTAGTGCGCACCACCCATCTGGAGGTGGATAGTATTGTTGCGGAATTGCGTACGTTGCGCATGGAATCACTGGAGCGTCGTAATCGGCATGACCGGCCGCCGCGGTTGCCATCGCGCAGAATTTTGATTGGCGTGACTGAAGGTTTGTGTGCGGCATTGTTTCCGAACCGATTGGGTTCGTCGGAATTGGCTGACGAAGGTATTGATCATTATGTCGGACATACACTGAATATGACCTTACGGGAGCTGATGGTGCAGATTCAACATGAGTTGCACTACAATTCCGGGTTGGAGACGCTCAGTAATGAAGATCGTGAACAATCGGCGGTGATTACGCAGGCATTTGCCCAACGTTTACCGGAAGTCCGGAAATTACTGGAAAGTGATATTAGAGCGGCGTATGAAGGAGATCCGGCGGCACGTAATGTGGACGAAGTACTGGTTTGTTATCCAGGCATCATGGCCATCATGCATTACCGGTTGGCCCATGTTTTACATGCGTTGGGTGTGTCATTGATTGCGCGCATGATCTCAGAAATTGCGCACTCGGTAACGGGTATAGAAATCCATCCGGGTGCACAGATTGGTGGTAGTTTCTTTATTGATCATGGTACTGGTGTGGTGATTGGAGAAACTGCAATTATCGGTCAGAATGTACGCTTATATCAGGCGGTTACATTGGGTGCCAAACGTTTCCCGGTGGATGAAAACGGTACTTTGGTGAAGGGTAATTTGCGTCATCCTATTGTTGAGGATGATGTGGTGATTTACGCAGGCGCAACAATATTAGGGCGCATTACCATTGGACGGGGATCGACGATCGGCGGTAATGTGTGGTTAACACGCAGTGTGCCGCCCGGTAGCAATATTTCGCAGGCACAGATGCGCCATGAAGTGTTCGAAGGTGGCGCCGGAATTTAACAGCCTGTTAATGGGATTGGTTGGTTTACTTCTTGCAGGAATAGATATGACAGTTAACAAAATAATGCTCACACTGGATGACGCCAAGAAGATTGCTGCCGGTGCAGAAGCGGAAGCCAAACGGAACGAATGGCCGGTTGTGATCGTGATTGTGGATGATGGAGGACATTTGCTTCATTTGCAACGTCTGGATAACACCCAGTATGGCAGCATCAATGTGGCGATTGAGAAAGCGCGTGCCGCAATTGCTTTTCGCCGCCCGACCAAAATATGGGAAGAAAATATTGTGCAAGGACAGCTGCGCTATTTGAATTTACCCGGCACATTGCCCATTGAAGGGGGATTGCCGATTATTATTCACGATCAATTCGTTGGCGCGGTTGGTGTCAGTGGCGTGCGATCATTTCAGGATGCGCAGATCGCCCAGGCCGGGATTGATGTATTATTGTTGTAAGTCTCTGTAGTTCATTGAAGTTGTTGTTTTTATGGATGGCTCTCCTCATCCGTTTGGATTAAATAAACAAGGACGATGCTAATAATCATCACCAAACGAAATGCCGCTTGCTGCCCATTGGCGACCTCTGATTGCCACATCAGAAACCACTCGCCACCGATCGTCATAAATCCTGTAAACCATAAAATGAAGCCCAGTGTTAATCCCAGTATTGCGAGTTTTTTGGCTTGATTGAATGCTGCAGGGTGTTTGATGTGCTGATATAAACGCCAGCCGCCCCATCCGCAAAGCCCTGCAATGACGATCTCAGTAACAATGATGAAACCATAAATCATATGATGAATGACCGGAGATTCAATGGCACGCCAAAGTCCTTGGTTATCGGGAAATGTTGTATCCATTGTCAGGACATGCTGGATGATGGTGAAATTTGAATCGTAATCAGTGAGATTATTGAAGACTACCAATGAAGCAAAAAGCGCAACGGACCAAACAAGTATCACTTTTGATAATCTTGTATACATGATGTGAATGATCTGACTAAATCAGTCAATGAATGCCGAGGATCAATCAGAAAGGCGTTGTGAGTTGATTTGCATTGAATGCCCGACCTATGTTTCTGATGAAGATCACAGATGCTTTGGTCGGGCTGGTTTGTCACTATGCTGCGAGAGGAATCTAAGAGACTTGTTGAATTCCGGACAACAACCAAGTAGCGTTAGGATCCTTCAGATCTTTTTGTACGTGCCAGATTTCATCAAATTCTTCCGTTTCACCATCCGGCACATCGCGCAACTGGCCGGTGAAGCGCACACTTGCGATAGCCATATCGTTGGTCGTTTCAACTTCTAACAAATTGGCATCAATGAACATGACTTCCGTTTTTTGTTGCGCATCGCCTCGTTCATTAATTTGTGCGCTAATTTCTGCCAGCATTTCGGGCGTTGTGTAGTCACGGATTTCGTTGACATCACCACGGTCATGCGCGCTTTGTAAACGGATAAATGAAGCCTTCGCATTACGTATAAAGGGCTCTACTTTAAAATCTGCTGGAATATTGGGTTGACGATAGGTCGTGCCATTATCAACAGGTGCTGTTCCTGCCGCGGGTGTGGTAAATGGGGGTGTGCTAAAACGGTCTTGTGTAGTTGTATTCATGCCCGAATATTGCATGGCCGGCGTGACTTCCTCAGTCTTGGGTTTGCGCAGCATGCGGATGATAAAGAAAGCAGCGCCCACTAACAATAATATGGTCACAATATCCATCATGTTGATATTTTCAAACGCACCGCCCATAAACAGTGCAGCCAGTAAACCACCTGCTGCAAGACCTGCCAATGCACCACCCCATTTGCTTCCGCTTTTGGGTGCGGCAGCAGCAGGAGCTGCTGCTGGTGATTGTTGAGAATTGGGTGTAGCTTGCTGTTGGTTAACCGATTGGCGTTGCGTGCCTACACTTTTGCCGCCGCCCATGCGCTTTGCTTCCGCATCAAAAGCAAGCAATCCAAAGCTGAAGATAGCCACAGTCAGAAAGGTGAGTGTTTTCTTCATCGTTGTCTCCAAACTGTTGTTAAAGCGTTGAGTATAGCATCGGGTTTACGTAGTCAGCTACATTGAATTTCCCGAGATGTGCTTCTAATGGATTCTTTTGTTGCAGCAAGTGCCTGATTGTTCATTCTTAGCGTAGCAGAATTAAGCGAGGAATGGCATCATTGCCGATCCATACAATGGCATTCTGATTAAATTGTTGTCCCAACGACTGGGCGGTATTCAGATCCGCTCCAAGCACAAAAAAACTTTTTTCTGTCGGCCATCTGCCAGTTGGATCAATATTCAAGCTTTCAATGATTGGGCAATAATGACGGCGCAAGTCATTTCTGAGCGATTCGTGTGCAATCAGGTTTTCTTCATTGCTTAACCGTTGGCTGTAAGGGTTATATGCGCTGATCATTGCAGCACAAGGGTGTTTTGAGGCGATCAGAAGTTTTGCGAGGGATTCCGAGTATTGATCAATGCGTAATGAAATTGAATCAGAACCGGCACCAATCTGATAATCGGTGTCGCGGTAGCCTGAGATGAGGTTTCTGGCGATAACCGATTGAGTCAAAGTTATTCGTCTTGATAACGGAAGATCTGACAATGAGATTGGCTTGAATCTCTGCTATTTATGTTAATGATCGTGTCCATGGCCACTCTCTTCATGGTTATGTCCGTGGCCTTTGGTTGAATTGACGAGATTCTCATAGTGCTCGGGCGTCATCTTGCTCATTTTGAGCACAAAAGCCGTCATCCCCCAGATAGAATCATCATCATGACTTAGGCCCCAGGCCGGCATGGCGGTCATTTTCAAGCCATTTTTTATCACCCAGAAGTATGTCCTGGCACGTTCCAATTTCTTAGCGGGATCGTTGATCGATTCGCGTTGATGGAATATGGGGGCTTGCGGATACAGGCCTGTCGAGAGTTCTGTGGGCTTCAAACCGGGAGCCAAATGGCAAATTGTACACATGGCACTATAGTGCTCGGCACCGCTAGCGAGCAATTTCTCGTCATCCAAAGAAGGTACTTGCAAGTCTTTGGCGCGTGCTTCAACGGAACTTTCGCGCACCCACTCGATAATTTTTTCAGTAATACCCCAGTGTTTTTCTGTGGCTGCCATATCGTAAGCGCCCGATCCGAGAACAATGATTGCCAGTATGAATGATGCCAATAACAGGCTAACGTTTTTTTTCATTTTTTAGCCTCATAGAAAGATTTATACAGCGCCATAGTACTTTCAATTTTAGTGGGAATCAATTTGCATTTTTTAAGCTCTGATCCCAAAAGACTATTTTATGGTTTTAAGGCTTAGTGGTGCTAATCAATGGGTAGATAACCCTGGAAGCTGCGGTTGGATGAGATGAAGTGTATCGTTTTCTGGATTTATTGTTTCCCAGGGATTTTTCTATTGATCCGGGCGAATGTAATAGCATGCATTTCAAACTTCATTTGGCCGGATCAATATGCTTACGCATTTATAACATTATGGTTTTGTCGCTTCCGGGATAGTTTCAATGTCCAGACCTGTTTTGTTTGGTATAGGCATTGTATCAAGCGTGCTTATGGTTGTTGTCATCTGTGTCGAAGTCAGACAAATATTGGGTAACAAGCTGTGTAATCCGGCACTTGGGAATGGAAAGCTTGGAACACCTATTTCCCATAAAATATTAAAGCGCTGGTTGCGTTTCATTTCATCAAGTGCTTCCCGCCAGCTTTCAGCTTCTGATCTTAAGCCATAACCAACCCATATTTCGCCATCTCCAATGAATGCACTGACATCAATCGGATCATAGGAAATAGATGTAGGTATGACGGGTTGCAGCTGCCCGCTGGCGTATGATTTAGGTCCTACAGTGTCATCATTAACATTCCACCATGAAGAACCATTTGTTAGCCATAAGACATTCGGTTTACTTTTAAATCGGGCGCCGACAAATACATCCCCTATCTTAAAATGATGTTCCGGAGGAATGATCACGTGATGATCGAGAATGATTCTATCGAACCCACCGCGTAGTGAAGTTTGCGGAAAGCAATATTCCGCAGGTACTGAGAATTTTGTTGTTTCAGAGCTATCCGCTTGAGACAGCGTGGCGCTCAGGAAGCAAGCGGTTGTTAAGAATAATTGTGGGATAAAGTATTTCATGATTAGGATTCCTGTTGAATGTTAGAGATTGGGCAAGCGAATTCGACGATAGGTTTGGGTATTGACAGGTGATGGCAAACTATAAGTTAATGCGATGCTTCCAGTGGAAACGATCCAGCCCGTAGCATCTGCTACCGAAATTCCAGTAGGATTGGCTGCCTTGAGGGCAGCATAGATGCCCGTTGCATGTGGTGTAGCTTGCGATGTGCCTTTCAATAATTTTGTAGCAGTTGTCGAAATGCGGTCTGAAGAATTGACCGTTGTTGTGCTACTGCCGCCCGGAGCAAGCAGAATAGGGCCTGTAAAACTGGCTGGATTACCAATGTTTGCAAAACCTGCCAGGGCTGTGCCATTTACATCATTGGCGACAGAACTTACTTTGATAGCTTGAGAAATGCAAGCAGGCCAACTAATACCATTCTTATTTGAATTATTTCCGGTCGCAGCAACCACTGGAATTCCTTTCGAAGTTAGGTTTGCAACGGTATTACTAACAGAAGGGAGAGCATTATCGCAAGTTGACGAATTTGAATAATCTGTGAATCCTAAGCTCATATTTACTATGTAAGGATTGGTTGTGCCGGGGAGAGTAGCGGCCGCCAATACACTTTCTAATGCTTTTTGAACATCAGATGCAAAAACTGCAGCTTTGGGAGAGGTATTGTTATAAGAAAAAACCTGAACTGAAATAATCGAAGCATCCGGTCCAACACCTTGCAGATTTGAAGGTACTAAGCTGGTGCTTTTACGGCCTGCGGCAATTCCAGCGACATGGGTGCCGTGCCCACAATCATGAGTGCCTAGTGATGCCAGCGTGTTGCACACTGTCAAATTGGAGTACGGTTCTCCCGAGCCGACAAAACCCTGCGGTCCCAGCGGGCTGCTATCCCATGTGCTGTTCTGGCCAGGGCAAATCGAAGAATAAGTAATGCCATTGCTGACACCATTGGTGCCAAAGCACGCTTCGTAAGTGATTCTGGAAATACCACCGGTGGTGAAGAATGCATGATTCTTGCGTATACCGGTATCTAAGATAACAATGTTTTGGCCCGCCGCACGATAGCCCGCATTCCAGGCTGATGCCATGTTAAGTAATACGGTGCTGTTGGTTAGTGTTGTCCAAGCAACAGGTTTGTTCAACTCAATACTCAGAATTCTCGTGTCCTTGCCATCATACAATTTTGCCAAAGATTCGAATGGGAGTCGTGTATGCAGTACACCGATTTCCGAATTGGCTGATGATTCCGTGGCAGGAGCCGACATGCCAATTCGGGAGAGAATGTCATCAAATGCACGTTGATTGGCATTGGCCTGCGCCTTGATTGCGGCTGTGGACATGTAACCTGTCTTGGGCGAAAACAGTTCTCCGCCGCGCAAGGTGATCATGATTTCCGCTTCACCGTGCTCCTGTGCAGCTTCCAATGCTTCTTCCGGCCATTGGGCTGTTCTTGGATCCACATAACCGATGGGGCGAATGGCTCTTACATCGTCTCTTTCGACTAATGCATAGAATGCATTTTTGTCGATATTGGCTCGAATGACCGGTTTATTCGCATCTTTTTCCGCATTCTTGATCCCTATCGCGTAATTCTGACTGGTCATGTCATCCAGAATATTTTGAGTTTGTTGCGACATGGTTGCCGATGGTTTGAATACGGTGCTGCCGGAACTGTCGATATCATAGTCAGCCGCATCGACACTCAGAAAAATATCGACATTTGCGGATCCATTGGTATTGATCGCGGCTTCGACTGTTTCAAGACTGTCGTCATCGTCAACCGCTTTAATACGGTATGCATGTGTCACATCACGGGTAAATGAGATTGCATTGTTGCTGCCAGCCAGAACGCGAAGACCCGCTTCATTAGCATAGGCACCCATTTGACCGATACCGTTATTCCAGTAGCCGGATTTCAGGGCATTTTGACCCAGTTCGGCAAGAACCGTCTGGGCTTTGGTTTCCATGGTGACGATGAGTGTGGCACGCTTTTTTTCCATATCTTCAAGCGTTATCGTATCGTCCAGTGTAATCAATACCCGAACGAAGCCTTTTGAATTGGCCTCATTGAGCAGATTTTCGTAATCAGCGGCATCGTATTGCGCTGCTAAGGATAGGGAGGATGCAAATAGGAAAATAAGACTTAGAATTACTTTGATGCTTGATGCTTGATGCTTGATGCTTTATCGGTATTCATATACACGCTCCGCATTAAGTAAATTTCAGACTATAAGATAGCAATAAATCTTTCCTGCAAATATAAGTAGGAAAATTCTTATAACATATTTCTTAAATAAATACTATGTGAAGGTGAAGACAGCTTGTCTATTGTTTATGTTGGGATATTTTTAACAGACCGCTGAAAAACTATCTGTGTTGCCGCTACTGTGTTAAAAACAGGCTCAAAATGCTCATTTATCACGCATAAACTGCGCTTTTTCGCCTGTTTTTTGCCTTGTATCGGCTGCCTCGAAAACGTTTTTCAATGGCCTGTTAAGTCATCACAGCTTGTTACTTTCCAGTTTTGCTTGAATACTCGCATGATTGAGATGCGGGGCAAACATTTCGATAAAATCGAAAATATAACCGCGAATATAGTTGTTTCGGCTTATGCCGATGCGTGTTGTGCTGGGTTCAAACAGGTGGCTGGCGTCTATGGATCTGAGCGTTTTGTCGCGTTTGGCATCAAAAGCCATGTTGGCCAATATGCCGACACCCAATCCCAGTTCCACATAAGTTTTGATCACATCAGAGTCGATTGCGGTCAGCACTACGTTAGGTTCCAATCCACGGTCCGCGAATGCCTGATTGATTTTTGAGCGACCGGTAAAAGCAAAATCATAAGTGATGATGGGGTATTGATTAATCGCTTCCAATGTGAGTTTTTTTAATTTCAGCAGGGGATGTTTGGGCGGCACAATGACGCACCGGTTCCACTGATAACAAGGCAACATAACGAGTTCTTGAAATTGTTCAATGGCTTCGGTAGCAATTGCAATATCCGCTTCGCCTGAGGTGACCAAGGCAGCAATTTGCATTGGACTGCCTTGCCGTAGGATGAGCTTCACTTTTGGGTAACGTGCGGTAAAACGCTTGATCACAAGCGGTAAAGAGTAGCGTGCCTGCGTGTGGGTGGTGGCGATAGTCAGTGTGCCGCCGGCTTCATTGGTAAATTCCTGTGCGATTTTTTTAAGATTATCGGCATCGCGCAGCATCCTGACGGCGGTTTTTATGATGAGTTGCCCCGGCGGGGTGATTTGCACAATACGTTTGCCATTGCGCAAAAAGATATCGACACCCAGTTCGTCTTCAAGCATTTGAATTTGTTTGCTGATGGCGGGTTGGGAGGTGTGCAGTTTGATGGCTGCCTTGGATAAGTTCATATTCTGATTGGCGGTTTCGCACAAATAGCGAAGTTGCTGTAGTTTCATAAATCACACCTGCTCATAATAAATAGTTATATAAATCTAACATAATATTATTTTGAGCTATAGAAATGACTTGTTATGATGCTATGAGTCAAAAAAGGTAAAAAGTAGCAGTAAATGAATTGCATGATTTATCCTGGCAAGTTTCCTGATCAGTTTCATTGCACACGCAGCTAGTGCTGGCGCATATGCTTTGTGATGTTCTTGACGGCCTATTTTGTTAAAATTAGGCCGTGTCGGCTTTTTTATGTAGAACGAGGATGTTCGTCCGGTTTGTCATTAAATAGGTATAGGATAATCACAGCTTTGTTTTTTGGTAGAATAGCGGGATTGCTATTTTGCTAGCGAAAGCGGCGGTAAGTGTTAAATTGGCTTTTGAATTGAAAAGTCGAGCGTATGATTAGTGTGCAATAAGATAATTAAAAGCGGTAGTAAGGAAGTTGTTCGGTATGTCGGGATGATAAGTGGCTGCGATGGTGAGTTGCTGATTCATTAGTAAGCTTCGGCAATTTCCATTCATGAAACAAGGATTGATTGATGAGTACAAATATTGAGAATAAGCCCAAACAGGTCACGTGGTTTAATGGGTGCGGTGGGCGTATTGGTATTGTGGTTGGTGAGAGCGGTGAACATGCCTATATTGGTATGGCGTTAAGGCATGATGAAGATGATGATGTGAATCATATCATGAAGTATGGTGCTAAATTTCCATTGGATGCGGCGTTGTTGCTGCCAATCTCCAAGCAGTATACCCAGACGGAATCTTAGAAGATCGGTTGAATTTCTTAAAGAAAATTCTATTTTATTGAGTCTATTGTGTCCCTTACTGAGCATCTCTGAATGACTATGCGAGGAAATTAAATATGTATCGCTATGATGAATATGATCAACAAATAGTGGATGAGCGCGTCAGGCAGTACCGTGATCAGGTACGCCGACGCCTTTCCGGTGAATTGACCGAAGAAGAGTTTTTGCCTTTGCGGCTGCAGAATGGTTTGTATATGCAAATACATGCCTACATGCTACGCATTGCAGTGCCTTATGGTTTGATATCTTCGAAGCAAATGCGCATGTTTGCGCATATCGCGCGAAAATATGATCGTGGTTACGGGCATTTCACGACGCGGCAGAATATTCAGTTTAATTGGCTTAAGCTGGAAGATACGCCCGATATTCTGGCTGATCTGGCTTCTGTTGAAATGCATGCCATTCAAACTTCCGGCAACTGCGTGCGCAATATTACCTCGGATGAATACATGGGGGTTGCACAGGATGAAGTCGTGGATCCGCGCCCTTATGCCGAGGTTTTGCGGCAATGGAGTACTTTTCATCCGGAGTTTGCTTACTTGCCACGGAAATTCAAGATCGCCATCAGCGGCGGAAAAGAAGATCGTGCCGCGATCTATGCCCATGATATTGGATTATCAGTGACCAAAAATGCGCAAGGTGAAATCGGTTTCCGGGTGTTGGTGGGTGGGGGATTGGGGCGTACGCCGGTCATCGGTAGTGAGATTTGTGAATTTGTACCGTGGCAACATATTCTGACTTATGTGGAATCGATTCTGCGTATTTATAACCAATATGGTCGTCGTGATAACAAATATAAAGCACGAATCAAGATACTGGTAAAAGCTTTGGGGATTGACGAGTTCAGGCGGCAGGTTGAGGCCGATTGGGCGGATCTCAAGGATAGTTCAGGCGCTTTAACCGTTGAGGAAGTGAATCGCGTTGCCGGTTTCTTTTCTGATCCGGCTTATGAAACATTGCCCGACCATGATTCGCAACTGAATGAATTCAAGGCGGATAGCCGCTCTTTTTCCAACTGGATGTTGCGCAATGTTAAACCGCACCGTGTTCCTGGCTATGCCATTGTGGTTCTGTCATTGAAGAAACCGGGCAGTGTGCCGGGTGATGCAACAACCGAACAAATGGAAGCAATCGCGGATCTGGCGGATCGTTATAGCTTTGGTGAAGTACGGATTACGCATAAACAGAATCTGGTGCTGGCGGATGTCAGGCAGAAAGATCTGATTCGCTTGTGGCAGGAAGCAACCGTACACGAACTGACTTCACCTAATATTGGTTTATTGACTGATATGATCAGTTGTCCTGGCGCGGAATTCTGCACTTTGGCCAATGCGCGTTCCATACCGCTGGCAAAATTGATTGCCGAGCGTTTTGAGGATATGGATTTTCAGCATGATATCGGTGAAATAGCCATCAATATCTCGGGCTGTGTAAATGCCTGTGGACAACATCATATCGGTAACATCGGTATTACCGGCGTTGAGAAAAAAGATCATGATGAGTGGTATCAGGTGTCGCTAGGTGGTGCTGAAGGTAACAATAGCTCAATCGGCAAGATTATTGGTCCATCCTTTACGTTCAATCAGATACCTGAAGTGATTGATCGCCTGTTGCGGGTCTATCTGCGTGAACGTGTGGAAGCCGAGAGTTTTATTGAAACGGTGCGCCGTATTGGCCATACGCCATTCAAAGAGTATGTGTATGCGACGGATCTGGATGTGCAGGAAGAAGAAATCGCTGACAAGCATGTTGTCGTTCCTGCTCAATATTCAGTTCCTTTCTATTCTCCGAGGTTTTAGTCAGGATGATTATAAAAAATAAAGCAATCGTTGCGGATGATTGGACTGTTTTGCGGTTAAATGAGCAAGCGTCGGTAGAGAATGTAACTGTTGCAACGGGTAAAGTGATTGTGCCGCTGAAAGTTTGGTTGGCACAACGGGATGTATTGCAGCAACGTGCTGAAATAGGTGTGTGGCTTGCCAGTGATGAACGGCCGGAAGAATTGAAAGGCGATGTGCAGAAATTTTCTGTAATTGCGGTTGATTTCCCAAAATTCTCAGATGGCCGGGGTTATTCAATTGCTTATAATTTACGTGCCCGTTTGGGTTATACGGGAGAGTTGCGGGCTATCGGCGATGTGTTGCGTGATCAGTTATTCTATATGCAACGTGTAGGTTTTGATGCTTTTGCACCACGTGCTGACCGTAAAATTGAGGATGTTTTGAAAGGATTGACGGATTTTTCTGAGGTTTATCAGACTTCTTTCGATCAAAGACTGCCGTTATTTCGTCGAGCACAGCGCAAAGGAAATTCATCAACAGGCTTAGGTCAATGACTGAGTTGCAAACGAGAATTGAGCAAGTTGTTACAATTCTGACCGAAACAGTACGTGATTATGCGCCGGTTACCTTTGCAAATAGCCTGGGTGCTGAAGATATGGTGCTGACGGATATCATTGATCGGCATCAACTCAACATTGACATGTTCAGTCTGGATACCGGACGTTTGCCGCAAGAAACCTATGATTTAATGCAGACCGTGCAGGAGCTATACAAAACGCCGCTACGTATTTATTTTCCGAATGTAAAACAGATTGAAGCGTATGTGGCTGATAACGGTGTGAATGGTTTTTATGAGAGTATCGAATTGCGTAAGGCATGTTGTCATATCCGTAAAGTGGAGCCATTGCGTCGTGCGTTATATGGCAAGCATGCCTGGGTAACGGGAGTAAGGCGCGAGCAAGCATCCACTCGGCTGGATTTAAAGGTGTCTGCCTATGATATGAGCAATCGCATGCAAAAGGTTAACCCATTATTGGAATGGTCCAACGCAGAAATTTGGGACTATCTCAAACAATACGAAGTGCCTTACAACAAGCTGCATGATAGATTTTATCCCAGTATTGGTTGTGCACCCTGCACTCGTGCGGTTACGCCGGGAGAGGATATCCGTTCCGGACGTTGGTGGTGGGAAGCACCGGAAACCAAGGAGTGTGGATTGCATACCGGCAAAGTGATTCCATTAAAGTAAAAGCAGTGATCAGCCGGATTGATTGTCGTGTTGATGTGAATACGATGAATCACGAAACGGTCGATACTTTAAAAATGAATGATATTGCCCATGTCGGACTGAAAGTGCAATTGCAGCGGCTATGAGCGCAACCGTGCAGCCGGGTGTTGCGTATGATATCTTCGTCAAACGAGTGTGTATCCACACGGGCAGTTTATTGATCATATACGCCTCTTATAATAGCTCTAATTGTTAGCAATACGTGCTACAGTAAACTGTATGTTCCAGAATGAATGAGCAGTTGTTAAGTCACGTTCAACTAAATTATTCGGATGGATAAAAAGAAAAATATACGTGTGTTGGTACTGGATGATGACAAATTTATGCTTGAATTTGTCAGTCATCTGCTTGGAGAGTTGGGAGTTAGTGAAGTACTGGTGGCAGAAGATGGTAAGGCAGGTTTATTTGTTCTGTCTGCTCAAACAGATACTGTTGATTTATTAATCTGTGATATTGAAATGCCGGGTATGGATGGCATTGAGTTTTTGCGTAACATTGCTGATCAGCAGTATGAGGGGAGAATTGTATTATTCTCAGGCATTGAGGTTGATTTACTAAAAGCGATAGAGCGTTTAGCAATTGTACGTGGATTGAATGTTATCGGAACATTGATAAAACCAGTGTCGGTTGGATCTTTGGTAACGATACTGGAAAAGCTTTCTTTACCTATTCATAAAACTGTTGATTCTTCTGCGATAAAACAAATATATGATGTGGAGGAAATCAAGCAAGCTGTGATTTCTGATCAAATCGTACTATTTTTTCAACCAAAAATTTGTGCTGCCAGTCGTCATGTAACGAGTGTTGAGTGCTTGGCGCGGTGGCATCATGCAAAATATGGTTATGTGGCTCCTGATAGCTTTATTTCAATTATTGAACAGAATGGTTTGATTAATGATTTTACACGCAATATTCTAAGAAAATCTGTCCAACAACTGGATGTGTGGTTACAGCAGGGATTGGATTTAAGAATTTCTGTGAATGTTTCAATGGAAAATCTGGATCGATTCAATTTGCCTGAAATTTATCAAGAAGCGGTGCAGAATTCTAATGTGCCGATTGAACGAGTAACTCTGGAAATTACGGAAGGTAAACTAGGAAGGGATTTTGCACAAAGCTTGGATATCCTGACACGAATAAGACTTAAAGGTTTTCGGTTATCGATTGATGATTTTGGTACGGGTTATGCATCGATGGAAACGCTTAAATATATGCCTTTTACAGAGCTTAAAATAGATCGGATCTTTGCACATAATGCTGCGGAAGATCCATCCACTCGTGTAATTCTTGAGTCGAGTATAAAATTAGGTAAAGCTTTTGGTTTGAATGTAGTCGTAGAAGGCATTGAAACTCAGGCCGACTGTGAATTAGTCGCAGAACTGGGGTGTGATGAAATACAAGGGTATTTTATTGCAAAGCCTATGCTGGCCGATGAGTTTTCCCAGTGGTTATCGGATTATGAGAAGAATAGGTAAGGATTATTGGAATGATCGTTCAGGACCCTGAATTTTAGATCAAGTGGTTATATGGAAAGTAAATATTAAATAATTGATTATGAAAAACTTAGATGCAACGTTGCACACTCAGCAAGAAACGATAACAACCTCGCCGAATTTTAATTTTGGCTTCACGATTGCCGATCTCTATCGTCGCAGTGGTTTGGTCAAACTGGATCAGATATTTTTGGATTTCCTCCGTACCGGCGATGAGGTGCTGTTTAAGAAGCTAACGTATGCACGTGCACATCCTGATGAACTCCTGCCCAAAGATGATTCCGCATTGTTGATTGAAGTTGCACCGTGGGCAGAAGATTTTATTGCCCGGCTGTTTAATATTGAGACGGAAGTGCAACAGCTGGCTGCAAAGCATCATGAACTGGCTCCACTGTATTTCTGTAAGCGGCAATTTGTCCAACGTCGGGCTCGTGGCAAAGTGAGTGATGCGGAATTGGCTGAAATCGATGGTTTGGCTCTTGAGAAAGAACTGGCGGTGGAATTCGGCACAGCTTTTACAGAATTGACTTTTGCCACTAAAGTGGCGCAGTGGATGGAGGCGGAGGCCGACAATGAAGCGCGACTCAACAAAGCATTACATTATGCGGCTTGGGCACTGAGAACACCGGCCGGTCAACAACACACGCAGCAGGGCATTTTGTTCAAATCACCTGCCAAACTGGATTTTCAGCACTTGTTGGTACTGGATACCGATGAATCAGCGGGATATCCTGTGCATCGACTGGGCCATCTGCGTGAACGCAATGGTTTTGCGTTGACTGACGACGGAACCGACCTGATGGGGGCACTGGATGAAGCCAATTACTGCATCTGGTGTCATGAGCAGGGCAAAGACTCCTGTTCAAAAGGTTTGATACAGAAATCCAAGTCACCGGATGAGCCACCTGCTTTCAAGAGAAGCGAGTTGGGCGCATTGTTGGCGGGTTGCCCATTGGAAGAACGTATTTCAGAATTTCACAAACTCAAGACACAAGGCGTCGCATTGGGCAGTCTGGCGATGATTACGCTGGATAATCCGATGTGTGCCGGTACCGGTCATCGTATTTGTAATGACTGCATGAAATCGTGTATTTATCAAAAGCAGGAACCTGTGGATATTCCTCAAGCCGAGACACGTACGCTGAAAGATGTGCTGGCGCTGCCATGGGGATTTGAAATTTATAGTTTATTAACGCGTTGGAATCCGTTGAATCTGCGCCGACCGGTGCCGAAACCGGCAACAGGACGCAAGGTTCTGGTGGTAGGGATGGGGCCGGCCGGTTATACATTGGCGCATCATCTGATGAATGAAGGTCATACAGTGGTGGGGATTGACGGACTGAAGATCGAGCCGTTGCCGGAAGAGATTTCAGGAGTTAATCCGCGCGGTGAGCGGGTGCCATTTCAAGCGATTCAACATGCCAGTACACTGGAAGAAAATCTGGATCAGCGTATGCCGTGGGGTTTTGGTGGGGTGGCTGAATACGGGATTACCGTGCGTTGGAACAAAAACTTTCTGAAACTGATCCGCCTGTTGTTGGAGCGCAGAGAAGAGTTTGCCTTGTTTGGCGGTGTGCGTTTTGGCGGGACATTGACGACCGATGATGCATTTGCCATGGGATTTGACCATGTGGCGTTGGCCGCAGGTGCCGGGCGTCCTACCGTGCTGGATCTGCCGAACGGACTGGCACGCGGTGTGCGTGCAGCATCTGATTTTTTGATGGCATTGCAATTAACCGGTGCTGCGCAGAGCGATTCCATCGCCAATATGCAATTACGCTTGCCGGTGGTGGTGATCGGCGGCGGTTTGACGGCGATTGATACGGCTACCGAAGCCTTGGCTTATTATCCGGTACAGGTGGAAAAATTTTTGCAGCGCTATGAAATTCTGACGGCTGTGCAAGGAGAAGCTGCCATCCGTGATATATGGGATGCGGAAGAAAAAGACATTGCTGAGGTATTTCTCACGCATGCGCGCGCCATTCGCGCAGAACGTCAGGCTGCCGAACGGGAAGGACGTATTCCGCGCATCATCAACTTGCTGCAATCCTGGGGTGGTGCAACCATTGCCTACCGCAAACGCCTGATCGATAGCCCTTCTTATACGCTGAATCATGAGGAAGTGGAGAAAGCGCTGGAAGAAGGTATCTGGTTTGCCGAGGGGATGACGCCAACGCGAGTCAATGTGGATGCATGGGGGCATACGCAATCGGTGCGGTTTGCGGTGCAGAGACAGGATGAAACAGGGCAGTGGCAGGATACCGGAGAAGTTGAATTGCCGGCGCGTGCTTTGTTAGTTGCTGCAGGCACTCAGCCCAACACAGTGCTGGCGCGGGAAGATGAGAAGCTGTTTAAACTTAATGGGCGTTATTTTGCAGCTTGCGACGAAGCGGGCAATCCGGTGCAACCACCGTATGCCAACCCCAAGCCCGAGACGCCGATGGTATTGCTCAGTCGTTACAAGGATGACCAGGATGGGCGTTTCATCAGTTTCTTCGGTGATTTGCATCCTTCCTACTCAGGGAACGTGGTGAAAGCGATGTCCAGCGCCAAGCAAGGTTATCCGGTGGTGAACCGGGTATTGGAGCGTGTTAAGCCGGTATTGGATCAGTCAACGCAGCAATTTTTTGCAACATTGAATAATCAATTGCGCCCAACGGTTTATAAAGTGGAAAGATTGGCACCCAATATTATTGAAATTGTGGTGCATGCACCAATGGCGGCGGAACATTTTCAACCGGGGCAGTTTTATCGCTTCCAGAATTATGCAACGCTGGCAACGATTACCGTAGATACCCGGCTTGCTATGGAAGGTCTCGCGTTGACAGGTGCATCGGTGGATATTGAACGTGGATTGGTTTCGCTGATCGTTTTGGAGATGGGCGGCTCTTCTAATTTGTGTGTGATGCTGAAACCGGGCGAACCGGTGGTGCTGATGGGCCCCACCGGAACGCCGACAGAGATTCCATCCGGTGAAACCGTGGTACTGGTGGGAGGCGGTTTAGGTAATGCAGTGTTGTTTTCTATTGGCGCAGCTACACGTGCAGCCGGATCCAAGGTTTTGTACTTTGCCGGTTATAAAAAACTGGTTGACCGTTATAAAGTGGCGGAAATTGAAGCGGCAGCGGACATCGTCGTGTGGTGCTGTGATGAATCACCAGGTTTTGCAGCCACACGTCCACAGGATAAAAGCTATGTAGGCAATATCGTGCAGGCCATGGTGGCTTATGCCAGTGGTGAGTTGGGCGAGCAACCAGTGGCATTAGCGGACGCCGATCATATTATTGCGATTGGTTCAGATCGTATGATGGCTGCGGTCGGGGTGGCCCGGCATAATCAATTGAAGCCTTATTTGAAGGCGGATCATTTTGCCATTGGTTCGATTAATTCCCCAATGCAGTGCATGATGAAGGAAATTTGCGCGCAGTGCTTACAGCCGCATCAAGATCCGGAAACTGGGAAAATCACTTATGTATTTTCCTGCTTTAATCAGGATCAGCCATTGGATCAGGTTGATTTTTCTGGTTTGGCGACACGTTTACGTCAGAATACGGTACAGGAGAAACTGACGAATCAATGGATAGAGCGTTGTTTAATCAGCAAGTAGAACATGCTGCAGTAACCGTGTCTGAAAGTGCTCTGGATGTTTCAGGTTCGGTACTTCAAGTGATTTGTGTGCGGATGCAAGATACGCAATATGCGATTGAACTTAAGTACGTTGAATGTGTGTTACCGTTAATGGAGCTACAGCCAGTGCCTGGCAGTGCCTATTACCTGGCGGGCTTAATGGATTACCATGGTAAGAGTGTCGCTGTGGTTGATTTAGGTATGTGGCTCGGATTAAATAACAATGAAGCGTATCATCTGGATACACCGGTCATTGTCTGTGGTGGTGGGAGTGCTCAACTGGCCTTGATTGTGAGCGAAATCTTACGGGTTGAGACAATTCAGCCAAGTGCTATTCATTTGCAAGCGCTGTTTAACGAAGGTAGTACACCTTTTAAGGCTTCTCTGAAACTGAGTTCCGGTATTGTCTTATTACTGGATATGCCACGTATTCTGAATATTAATTTCACGACAGCGAATTCATTGTCTTCGCTAGTGCCGTGCTCTTTTGAGCGCTGAACTTTTGTAATAAATAATCATGTCCCGAAAAGCAATTGAACTCATCGAAAACGATCAACTGCTTTTTCTCTCGGATTGTGAGCAATCTCTACATCATTTGATTACCCAGCGTACCGGTATTGTGTTGCGAAATCATCAGGTATCTGTATTGCGTAATGCGCTTGCAGAAGCCTGCACTCGCTTTGGTTATATCGGCATTGAAGCATTGTTGCGGGAATTGGGACAGAAGGAGAACTCATCACCGGAATTTGAGTTTTTGCTGACAAAGATAACGGTTGGAGAAAGCTATTTCTTTCGTCATGACGAACAAATGTCACTGTTGCGTGATGAATTGCTGCCGGAGCTCATAGCTCGCAAGCGACAGAATAATGATTATTCGTTACGGGTATGGAGTGCAGGCTGTTCGAGTGGTCAAGAAATATACAGTATGGTCATCATGCTGCATGAAATGCTGCCGGATATTCACCGTTGGGAATTATATTTTCTGGCAACCGATATCAATACGGATGTGCTGGCTGATGCTGTGCGCGGTTGTTACAGTGCATGGTCGTTACGTGCAACACCGGAGTTGATAGAAAGAAAATATTTTAAGGAAAATCAGGGGGAATACAAACTAAGCGGTGATATTTGCCAGCGAGTTAAGTTTGTATACCTGAATCTGGCAGAAGATCCCTTTCCCGCGTTGTACACAGGTACGCAAGCGATTGATGTCCTATTGTGCCGTAACGTTTTTATTTACTTGGAGCCTAAAATAATACGGCGCATTGTGAGTCAGTTTGCGCAATGTCTGGTACCGGATGGTTTTTTATTGCTAGGGCACGCCGATTTTGTAGATGATTATCCGAATGATCTCGATTATGTACAACAGAATTCGACATCCTATTTCAGGCGTAGACCATTTTCCCATCCTAGAGCACCAATTTTACCTCAGTATAACGTTGATGAAATTGTTCCATCCGAGATTGCTGGAGAGTTAAGCGATGTGGAAAGATTGCCCAAGCAGTCAGCGTGTAAGACTGAAAGTAATTTTGGAGATATTTCCTACGTCATGGATTTTCTACGGGCCGAACGCTGGTATGATGCATTACTCGTCATTAATGAGGCGATTAAGATGTATGGAGAATCTGCTGCATTAATGCAAGCTAAATCCAAAGCACTGGCTAACTTAGGACGTTTGTCAGAAGCATTGCAAGCTTGTCAGGGAAGTCTCACACTCGACTCAACCGAAAAACATACTTATTTACTGCAAGGTATGATTCTTATCGAGAGTGCGCAGCCGCATGACGCAGAAGAGGCTTTGCGCAAGGCGATTTTTCTGGATCACACATTTTCCGAAGCACATTATCAATTGGGGTTATTGCTGATGCAGCAGGGCGATCAGAAGGCGGGATTAAAGTGTTTGGCACATGCACTGAGGCATGCAAAGAATGAATCCCCGCAGCACGATGTGCATAATGCGCCAGGGATGACTTATGCACGTTTTGTCGAAATTATTCAGACCGAGATGAGTATTTACGCCAGTATTATTCCCGGCAAGAAGTTGAAGGGAAGTGTATAAATACAGAAATCCGACAGAAAGGTGGGTGTACCGATGACTATTCAAGAAGCGGGTATCGAATCTAAAATCATTGGTATTGTGCAATTAAAAGGGGGAGCCGGGCGTTCGACTGTGGCAACCAATCTTGCAGCAGCATTATCGCAGCGATCGGCTGTTGCATTGATTGATTGTGACTTGCCGCAAGGTACTAGCGCTGCCTGGGGGCTGGTTAGAAAAGAGAATGATCGGTTGGGGAATCTGTTGGTCGCTACCGCATTAGATCACGAGGAACTAATTGATAAAACCAGAGTGCTCAGTCAAACACAAGCATTTATTATCATTGACGGTCCGCCGCGCATCGCTGAGATAACCCGGGCCATTCTGGTGATGAGCGATCTTTGTTTATTGCCGCTTGGAGCGAGTGCCGCGGAAATCTGGGCATTGTCAGATTTGCATGCAACGATCGACGCAGCGCGTCAGAATCAGTATCGGGTGGATGCGCATATCGTATGGAATCGTTATCGCAAGCAAACGCGCTCGGCTAGGGAACTCAGTCACGCGGTACAGGAAGAGCTGGCTTTACCTCAGTTACATTCACATCTCAGTTTTCGTGTGTCCTATAGTGATGTCTTAGCGAGAGGTTTGTGGGTGGGCGAATGGCATGATCAGATTGCGAAGAATGAAATCAATGCATTAATCATGGAAGTTATGGACTTGTTGGACGTACGGTTGCCTACCCGTATTCAGAAGAACACATAGAGTCAAGCATGGGGTCAGGTTATGGCGGCTAAAAAAATAGAGAATGGAAAGCAACAAAATACGAAACATATTGCTGCCAGTATCAGTAAACCTGTTTTATCAACTGCATCCAAACTGGATCAAGCACTGGATTTTGCACAAGCGCAACTGCCCTTGAGAAATCCTGCCAGTGAGCAGATAACAGCAGTGCTGCCAGTATCTGAGCAAAGAATTGCTGTGGACAGAATCATCACTGACAATGCTCATCCAAAAATGAATGCGTGGTCACTAATGCCAAAATCTAGTGAAGCGCGACAGGTATTGCAAGCACGTGCAAGAATTCTTTCTCAACAAGCACAACAGCATAATCTGGAGGAAAGTGAGCAGTACATACGTTTCAGATTGGGTGAATCGGCGTTGTATGGCGTATCTTATGCAAATACAGAAGAGATTTTATCTGCTACAAAATTATCTCGAGTGCCATGTACACCTTCATCCATTGCCGGTATCGTCAATTATCGCGGTGAAATGCTCACGGTCCTTGATTTAAGGGAGATATTTCGCATTAAGTGCGACGAACAGCGGGAGAAATCCTGGATTATTGTTGTGAGTGAAGGCAAGTTAAAAGCTGGATTATTGGTTGATGAGGTTGATGATAATGATGAATTTGCATCTGCTCATTTATTACCATCACTAGATGATAATGAGTTGGTACGCGGTATTTATCAAGGGAAAGTGGTGATACTGAATATCAGTTCAATATTTACCCATCCTGTGTTAAGTATTGATGAAGCGGTAAATTAGATCGTATTTCTGGTTGAGTACGTACTGTTTTGAGGGATTCTGGAATGAAACATAGAACTGATACAAAAGCAACAGATGAAGTGCTTGTCGATTACCAAAGCCGGATGGAAGCATTGAATAGATTGCACTGTATCATCGAATTAAATCTCGATGGCACAATCATTACGGCTAATCCCACTGTCCTGGAATTGCTGGGTTATACCCTGAAAGAGGTCAAAGATAAGCATCATCAGATTTTTCTTGATTCAATGTATGCCGACAGCACCGAGTATCAGGATATTTGGAAATCCGTACAGCAAGCGGAAAGTGTTGCAGGGGACTGTAAATGGTTGAGTAAAAAAGGTAACGAAATCTGGCTGCAAGTCTCTTACAACCTGATTTATGATAAGAATACTAAGCCGCTTAGGATTATGCTATTAGGCAGAGATGTCACCGACAGCAAAATAAAATCCTTGGTGGAAGAAGCTGAACATAAAGTACTCACGGATATTGTGAATATGACCAGTATTATTTCTTACGCGGATCTAAAAGGGCACATTATCGATATCAATGAGAAATTCGTGCAGGTTTCTAAGTATAGTCGGGAAGAATTGATTGGCAGTCCGCACAATATTACACGTCATCCAGATATGCCAAAAGCTACTTTCAAACAAGTGTGGAATACGATTGGTCATGGCAAGATTTTCCGCGGTGTGATTAAGAATCGGGCGAAAGACGGGACTCCTTATTATGTGGATGCAGTGATTGCGCCTATTCTCGGTAGTAATGGCAAACCCAAGAAATATATGGGGGTGCGGTACGATATTACCGAGCAGGAAATTGAACGCCAAAATATGAAAGGTATATTGGCTGCTATTGATGCTTCGTATAACTATATTGAATTTGATCCGGATGGCATCATTCTGACGATTAATCAAAATTTTCTACAGCTACTGGGATACCAAAAAGAAGAAGTAATTGGCAAACATCAACGAATGTTTGAGGACCCGGATTATGCAAGATCTTCTGACTATAATCAATTTTGGATGGATTTAAGGAATGGCCAGGATAAGAGTGACGTATTTAAGAGAATTACAAAATCAGGTGGTGAAGTCTGGATACAGGCAATTTATTCACCAGTCAAGAATGAAATGGGACGCGTTGTTAAAGTAGTCAAGATTTCAACAGATATCACCCAGCAGGTCGAAGCAAATATTGATTATAAAAATCGTGTCAAAGGCTATAGCGAATTCATCAGCAAAGTGGCTAAGGGTGATTTGCGCCAGCGCATTGATGTAGGCGGTAGTAACGAACTTACTGTGATTGGCAGTAATTTGAATGCGATGGTTGAAAGTCTGATGAATATTACCAATCAAATGGGTGCAGCGAACAATACTTTGCTAGTTGCGTTGGCGCAGATACAGTCCACCGTCAATGCGCAAGCAGCCGGTGCTTCTCAGCAAGCTGCTGCAGTCAGTGAAATTACGGTGACGCTGGAAGAGGTGCGTTCAACTTCTGCACAGAATCTGGCTAAAACAAAGCAATTGGGGGAAGTGGCGGAACGTGTGCGGCGGGAAGGTGTGCAAGGACAACAAATACTGGAACAGGCTATTGCAGGCATGGGAGTGATTCGTGAACGTGTGGAAAATATCGCCCATACCATTTTGGCATTATCTGAACAGACCCAGCAGATCGGTGAGATCACTGATGTTGTATCAAGTATTGCCCAGCAGTCCAAGATGTTGGCACTGAATGCATCGATTGAAGCAGCCAAAGCCGGTGAAGCAGGGAAGGGATTTGCTGTGGTTGCAGCGGAAGTTAAAGAGCTGGCGATACAATCGCAGCAATCGACAGCCCAGGTACAGAAGATACTGCAAGACATTCGGCATGCGACAGATCGCGCGGTGATGGCAACAGAAGAAGGTAATAGAAGAGTGGATGCTGGCGTGGTATTGGTAGAGAAGAGTGGCGAAATGATGAAGCAGTTAAGTGAGGTGATTGATGAAACAGTGCGTGCGAGTAGACAGATTGTTGCCGCCGTACAGCAGGAAGTGATCGGTATCGATCAAGTTTCCAATGCCATGAATGAAATTAATAAAGTGACGTCACAGTTTGTTTCCAGTACGCAACAGACCCAGGATGCGGCACTCAACATGGATGAGGTTGCTGAAAGACTGAAAGCGTGTGTCAGCATTTATAAAACCTAAGTAGTATTAAGTTTATCGTAACTTCCTTGAAGAAAACGCGATTGTTGAGAATTCTCCAGAAATAACCTCGCATTAGGAGATCAGTAGTGGTAATGAAACTTGATCCTGAAATGATGCGTCAACTGATGCTGATGTTCAAGTCTGAATTGAGTGAACAGTCGCAAATGATTACTGATGGCTTGTTGGCACTGGAGAAAGGAGTTTCTGGGGAACAACGCAAAGAATGTCTGGATCGTATTTTTCGTGCCGCGCATAATATCAAAGGTGCGGCACGTGGTATAGACGCACGGGATATTGCCAGTGTTGCACATAGTCTGGAAACGCTCTTTAATAAATTCCGTCGTGAAGGAATGGCTGTCAGTTCAAGGTCCATTGATTTATGTTTGCTGGGTCTGGATCGAATGCAATTAATCATGACCGCATTGGAGTCCAATCAACCGCTGGGTTTTGATTTGCAGGATTTGTTGGTGCAGTTAAATGATCAACAGGAAATCGTGTTGAATACAGAGTCCGAGATTAAACCTGGGTCTGGGTTTGCACATTCCGCGGGAAGTCGGTTGAGTACAGAGACTGCTGTAGAGTCAGCTAAAAAGAATGAACCAACAGTATCAGTAACCACCGTAGTTTCAACACCTGCACCGGCTAAAGAATCTAAGACTCCTCTCGAGGATATGGCGACAATTCGTGTTTCATTACATAAACTTGATCAGTTTTCTGCGCTGGTAGAAGATTTACTTGTTTCCAAGATTGAAATGGAAGAACATCTGACCGCCATTAAATATTTATTTGATGAATCACGGTTATTCTCCCGTGAGTGGTACCAGTATCTGGAGACTTCCAGAAAAGTGAATACGGTTTCGCATGTCACTCAAGAAAAGGATTCGCTGGAGATAGCGACGACCGCTATTAATCGTTTCAGAGTTAGTATCCAGCAGCTCTACAAGCAGATACGTGAAAGTAATAGTCGTTATAGCTTGACTTACTTTCAACTGCAAGATCAGGTACGGGCATTGCATCTGGTACCTGCGGCAACGCAATTGCAGCCATTAGCTAGGTTAGTAAGGGATGTTGCGCTTGATTTGGGAAAGAAGGTTGATTTTACAATCATGGGCGGCGATATCGAAATAGACCGGCCTATATTGGAGGGCATAAAAGATCCTTTAATGCATCTGTTGCGTAATGCCATTGATCACGGTATTGAGAGTCCTCAGGAAAGATTGGTGCAAGGTAAATCTGAAATCGGGCATTTGAAGATCGAGGTCAATAGAGCGGATGATCGGATTTTGATGACCATCAGTGATGATGGAGCAGGCATTAATACTGATCAGGTAATCAAGCATGCTATTAAAAAAAAGATATTGACGCACAGTGAGATCTTGGCCTTAAACAAAGCGGAAATTATTGATCTGATTTTTCGTCCAGGATTCTCCAGTAAAGACATGATTACTGATATCTCAGGCAGAGGTGTAGGGCTGGATATCGTTTTAACTAATCTGCGTAATTTGAAAGGCCATATCAAGGTCGATACGATTGAAGGGAAAGGTACAGTTTTTGTTCTCAGCTTACCATTAACGTTATCGACAGATCATGGCTTGATAGTACGGGTCAGTGGAAGTACGTTTGCCATTCCGATTTCTTCCGTTGAGCGCGTGATGGAGATTAAACGCGAGGATTTGTTAGAAGTTGGTGGCAATCAGGTCATTCTTATTGAAAATAAAGCAATTCCAATTCGTGATTTGGCGGTTGTTTTGGAAATTGGGCAATCTCGCTTAAGCGCTGCTGAAAGGCTGTCATTAATTGTTATCTCGAAAGGCTGGCAGCGTGTTGCTTTGCTGGTCGAAGAAATTATCAGTGAGAGAGAAATCGTGATTAAGCGCTTAAAACCTCCTTTAAAAGCAGTGCGTAATGTAATGGGCGCTACTTTCATGGGAAGCAGCGAAGTGATTGTTGTACTGAATCCTGATGATTTAGTGACATCTGCATTGCGGTTAGGTGATGCAGTCCAGCTGCTTGTGCAAGGGCAAACGGAGGCGGAGAAAGATGTTGAAGCATCGCATATTTTAGTGGTAGATGATTCAATTACCATTCGCACCTTTGAGAAAACGCTACTGGAAGCTTGTGGTTACCGGGTAACAGTGGCAGCGAATGGACAGAATGCATGGGACTTATTGCAAGGACAAGGTTTTGATCTAATTATCACTGACATTGAAATGCCGATTATGAATGGTTTTGAATTCAGTGAACGGATTAAACAAAGTGAGAAATTTAAGAGTATTCCAGTTGTTATGGTCACTTCACTGAGTAGTGAGGCGGAGAAACGACGTGGAATTGAAGTTGGTGCCGACGCTTATATTGTTAAGAATCAATTTGAATCAAAGGTGCTATTGGATGTGATTAATCAATTGCTATGATGAATATATGAAAAGTGCGAAAGAACATTCATGATACGGATTCTAATTGTAGAAGATTCTGATGTGGTTAGTTTGTTACTCAAGGCTATCTTTGAGAGTGAGCCCGATATGCAAGTGATTGGGCGTGCGAAAGATGGTGGCGAGGCTGTGCAGTTGACACACGAATTAAAACCTGATCTGGTGACGATGGATATTCGCATGCCAGTCATGGATGGTTTTCAAGCGACTCATTTAATCATGTCAACGAATGCGGTACCGATTGTTGTGATCAGCTCCGGCGTCGATGATGAAGAATTGAGTATCACTTTTCGTGCAATCGAAGAAGGTGCTCTAGCGGTTTTAGAAAAACCTACGGGATTAAATTGCGTCGGATTTGAAGCGATGCGTAAGGAAATGATTGATACCGTACGTTCAATGGCAGAAGTAAAAGTAGTGCGCCGCTATGGTCAGAATGAATCAATTATTTTTGAAGCAGCTGTTCAGCAACGCATCAAAACGCATGAGATTATTGCGATCGGTTGTTCTGCAGGCGGTCCGCAAGCATTGCTCACAATATTGACAAAATTACCCGCGGATTTTCCGGTACCGATAGTGGTCACGCAGCACATTAGTAAGGGATTTATTGGTGGATTGGTTGCTTGGTTACAAAAGAATACTGTGTTACCAGTGGTGTTGGCTGAAGATAATCAGAAACTGCGGCCAGGGGTGATTTATTTTGCGCCGGATAACTTTCATTTGCTGGTTGAGCGGAATCACGAGGGCCTGATTGCAAAATTAAGTAATGCACCGGAAGTGAATAACTTCCGTCCATCAGCTACGCCATTATTCAAGTCGGTGGCGGAAATCTGTAAGCATCGAAGTATTGGAATACTGCTGACCGGAATGGGATCCGATGGTGCTGAAGGATTATTGGCAATGCGGCAAATGGGTTCGCATACGATTGTACAGGATGAAGCGAGTGCTGTGGTTTATGGGATGCCGGGATCCGCCATTGCATTGAATGCTGTGGATCAAGTGGTTCAGTTACAGAATATGGCATCCTATCTAGTGAGCTTAACAAAAAATACTGCTGCAGATCAGTATCATTTTGCCGGAGAAAGGTGACCGCTAAACTTCGAGCGCAGCAATGACACAATTTTATGTGAATTGTATTGTATTGTATTGGAAGGAGAAAGCGTGTCGGCTAGAAGCATTGATCAGTCCGGGAAAAGGATCTCGCTGTGCAGGATTATGATTGCCTGAAAGGAGATCATTACGGATACGGCGAATTACAAAACAACTTGTTTTCTTTTCCCCAGCTCAAACGTTATGCGGTGTTTATCGCTAGAAAGATATCGCAATAATCCATAAGAAAATGAATTGGTATATCTATTGATGACGCAGAGTCAATCTGTATAAGAGTAAAAGAGTGATCCTGAAAGCTATTAATATTTATCGAGTCATTGAGTTTGCGTATGGAAACACATTGTGGAGGCGTGGTGTCTACATTGAACGAAATTGATCGGGGATTAGTGCAAGCCAGCGATGAGCGGTATAGTATTCTTGTCGTGGATGATATGGCCACCAATCGTATGCTGGTGCGTACCGCGCTGAATAATTATAAGTATAAGATTCTGGAGGCAAGAGACGGCGAAGAAGCCCTCCAGTTACTCAATGATCATATTGTGGATGTCGTGCTGCTGGACGTGAATATGCCGGGTATGAATGGCTTTGAGGTGTGTAAAAGAATCCGACAAACTGAACAAATGAAGCTGTTGCCAGTGATTATGCTGACTTCTGAAGAGGATACTGACAGTATTGTGAATGGTATCAATTCTGGTGCAACGGATTATCTGACAAAACCCTTCCATCCCAGTGAGTTAATGGCGCGTTTGGCAGCTGCGGCGGAGCGCAGCCGGTTGAGTGCGGAGTTGATGATTGCGCGTCGTGCTGCTGAATCAGCCAATCAATCCAAAAGCTCATTTCTCGCTACGATGAGTCATGAGATCCGGACTCCGATGAATGTCATCATCGGATTGTCGCATTTATGCTTGCAGACCAAGCTGGATAAAACACAAAGTAATTATCTGGGAAAGATTAACCATGCAGCCAAATCATTATTGGATATTATTAATGATGTACTCGATTTTTCGCGTATCGAAGCAGGTAAGCTTGAATTAACAAAAGAAGATTTCGATATACGTGCATGTCTGGCGCGAGTGGATTCTCTGATGGGTTATTTGGCGCGTGATAAGGGTTTGAGTTTTAAGATAGATGTTTCAGATGAAGTACCCAGTTTCTTGCATGGAGATACTGTTCGCTTAGGTCAGATACTCATTAATCTGGCCAGTAATGCAGTCAAGTTTACCGAGAAAGGATCGGTGACAATTACTATAGTCGTGAGTGCGTTCCAGCACGATTCAGTGGAGCTACAATTTTCAGTTCGTGATACCGGTATCGGTTTGAGTCTTCAGCAGATTGACCGCTTATTTGAATCCTATAACCAAGCAGACAACTTTACTTATCGTAAGTATGGTGGTAGTGGTCTTGGTTTAGTGATTAGTCAGCAGTTGGTTGAATTAATGCAGGGGCGTATCTGGGTTGAGAGTGAATTGGGTCATGGCAGTATATTTCATTTTACAGTCTGTCTGGGTCGTGGGAATCAGATCGAAGAAGATATAGTGCAACAGGATGAGCTTGAAGCAGCGCAAGAGCGAATGAGAGATGCTCACATTTTAATTGTTGAGGATAATCCTTTTAATCAGCTGGTAACTCAGGATTTATTGGGATTGGTAGGTGCAGTGACAGTTATTGTGAGTAACGGGCAAGAAGCACTGGAGCGCTTGGCGACTGAGAAATTTGACCTAGTGTTAATGGATACACAGATGCCAGTAATGGATGGTCTTGAGGCTACCCGCCGCATTCGGAAAACAGCAGAGCTTGCGGGACAACGTATTATTGCAATGACAGGCAACGTCACTACAGAAGATCGTAATCAATGCTTGGCTGTAGGCATGGATGATTTTATACCCAAGCCTATTGACCCCAATCAAATGTATTTGATTTTAGCCAAATGGTTGGTTGATAAATCGGGTTTACAAGGCGATAAAATAAAGGAAGCTGTGGGAAAGAAAGAGTTATTGTCAGCTGAATCACTTCCGGTTGATATCGCGATTCTGTATCAAATGTTTCATAACGATACGGTTTTGGTGCGTAAATTTGGGTTTAAATTCATTGAGGTTGCCAATGATACGTTGACGGAAATGAAAATAGCGCAATCTAAAAAGGATTTGCCAGCGTTAGGTTGTTTAGGTCATAAATTAAAATCTTCTGCCAGAACAATCGGCGCTTTAAGTTTTGCTGATTTATGTGTAGAGCTGGAAAAAGCCAGTATCAATAATAACTGGTTTGATGCAGAATTATTGCTGGCAAAGATTTCTCTGTTATTAGTGCAGATTACCCAGCAACTAGAACAGGAATTCAATAAGGTAGATAAGTAACATTATTCTGAAGCCCTTGCCTTGCAGAGATCTCTCATATTTATCATGAATAGCGGTAATTAATTGCTGCTGCAGTAGATGTGTGAAGCTAGAAAATCAAGCCAAATCAGGTTTTTCCTGATCCAAGTAATGCATTGCGTGCAAATTGATTTATAATTCGCAGTTCAATAAAAGAATTAAGCACAATTTTGGTTTTTGTTTGCAAGAGGGCTGGTAATAAAAGGGGGATCATCAATGCATATAGGCATACCCGTAGAGATTCGCGGGGGAGAAACACGCGTAGCAGCGACACCGGAGACCGTGAAGAAATTTGCTGCTAAGGGCGTTCATAAAGTATCAGTACAATCAGGCGCTGGTGCAGGCGCTAGCATACCGGATTCAGCATATCAAGAAGCAGGTGCAGTTATAGTGACTAATGTGGCTGAGTTATATGCACAATCAGAGATTGTACTCAAAGTACGTGGTCCGGAACCTGCTGAATTAGCAATGATGCGAAAGGATGCCGTGTTGTTGGGCCTTCTGTTGCCGCATCAGAAGGATGGCATCGAGGCACTAGCGCAGCATGGTTTGACTGCATTTGCGATGGAGAAATTGCCGCGTATTTCTCGAGCGCAAAATATGGATGTTCTATCGTCACAAGCGAATATTGCTGGCTATAAAGCGGTCATCATGGCAGCTAATGTTTATCAGAGATTCTTTCCTATGTTGATGACGGCAGCGGGTACTGTAAAAGCGGCACGAGTTCTGATCCTGGGTGCTGGTGTTGCGGGTTTGCAGGCGATCGCGACAGCGAAAAGACTGGGTGCTGTGGTAGAGGCATTTGATGTGCGGCCAGTAGCCAAAGAGCAAGTGGAAAGCTTGGGCGCCAAGTTTGTGGAAGTACCGCTTAGTGATGAAGAGAAAGCAAAAGCTGAAACAGCAGGTGGGTATGCAACTGAAATGTCTGAGGATTACAAGCGTCGTCAAGGTGAGTTAGTACATGAGCGCGCGATCGCAGCAGATATTATTATCACGACTGCTTTAATTCCTGGACGTCCTGCTCCTGTTTTGATCAAAGAAGAGACTGTGCAGGCGATGAAACCAGGTTCGGTGATTGTCGATATGGCGGTTGAAGCGGGTGGTAACTGTCCTTTGTCAGAATTAAACAAAACGGTGGTTAAACATGGTGTGCATTTGATTGGTATTGCAAATATTCCAGGATTGGTAGCGGCAGATTCCAGTACATTGTATGCACGAAACTTAATGAACTTTCTCAATTTGATGCTTGATCCGGAAAGTGGTGAGCTTAAGATCGATCGCGGCGACGAAATTATTGTTGGAACATTGGTTTGTGCGGGCGGAGAAATTATCAGCAAGCCATAAATGAATGGTGGGTTCAAGCAAATCTAACGTATCATTCTATTCAATTGTCACGTTTAGAACGTGCAATTAACGAATTTTAAAGGAGTAATCATGATTGGTGAAATTGATCCGGTTATTATCAATCTAACAGTTTTTGTGCTGGCAATTTTTGTTGGCTATCATGTCGTGTGGAATGTGACACCGGCTTTGCATACACCTCTTATGTCAGTGACTAATGCTATTTCCGGCATTATTCTTGTGGGTGCGATGTTAGCAGCCGGACCGGCTGAAACCGATTGGGGGGTCTGGTTAGGTGCGGTTGCAGTAACATTGGCTGCAATTAATGTTTTTGGTGGATTTCTAGTGAGCCAACGTATGCTGGAAATGTTCAAGAAAAAAGATAAAAAAGGAAACGCGTAAATGTCAGCAAATATGGTAGCACTTGCATATTTAGTGGCTTCGGTATTTTTTATACTGGCACTAAAAGGTCTAAGCTCGCCTGAATCTGCACGCCGTGGAAATTTATTCGGTATGGTTGGTATGGCGATTGCGGTTGCCACAACCTTGACGCTTACCCAGAACTGGCCTTTGATTTTAGGTTGTATCGCAGTAGGTGGTATTATTGGTGCACTGGTTGCGCAACGTGTGCAAATGACAGCAATGCCGGAGTTGGTTGCGTTTATGCATTCGCTGGTTGGTTTAGCGGCCGTATTTATTGCTATTGCGGCGGTTAATAATCCGGTTTCTTTTGGTTTGCCTGCGATTTTGCCTCCGGGTAGCAAACTGGAGCTGTTTCTGGGTACCTTTATCGGTGCCATGACGTGGTCAGGCTCGGTTATTGCGTTCCTGAAACTGTCCGGACGTATGAGTGGTACGCCGATCGTTTTTACTGGTCAGCATATGATTAATTTGTTGTTGGCACTCACCATGATTGGATTTGGTTTGTGGTTTTTCTTTAGTGAAACAACAAACTGGAATGCATTCATTGTCATGACCGCGATTGCTTTTATCTTGGGATTCCTGATTATCGTTCCAATAGGCGGTGCTGATATGCCAGTCGTGATATCTATGCTTAATTCCTATTCCGGTTGGGCTGCGGCAGGTATTGGCTTCTCTCTAGGTAATCCGATGTTGATTATCGCTGGATCATTGGTAGGAAGTTCAGGCGCGATTCTTTCCTATATTATGTGTAAAGCCATGAATCGGCCATTTCTATCCGTCATACTGGGCGGTTTTGGTAGTGATGGTGGTACGGTGGTGGCAGATGATGGTGTGCAGAAGACGCACCGTAGCGGGAGTGCTGAAGATGCCGCTTTCTTAATGGGCAATGCGGATAGTGTAATTATTGTTCCTGGCTATGGTTTGGCAGTTGCAAGAGCGCAGCATGCTGTTAAGGAATTGGCTGAATTATTGCATGAAAAAGGTGTCAATGTGCGTTTTGCTATTCATCCGGTAGCTGGACGTATGCCTGGGCACATGAACGTGTTACTGGCAGAAGCGGAAATTCCTTATGAACAAGTCCAGGAAATGGAAGAAATTAACAGTGATTTCTCAAATACGGATGTCGTGTTGGTGCTGGGAGCCAATGATGTGGTGAATCCAGCAGCAAATGTTCCAGGTAGCCCAATTTATGGTATGCCTATCTTGGACGCACATAAAGCACGTACAGTCATGGTTGTGAAGCGTAGTATGGCTGTGGGTTATGCTGGTCTTGATAATGATCTGTTTTATATGGATAAAACCATGATGATATTTGGAGATGCCAAGAAAGTGGTTGAGCATATGGTCAAGGCATTATGATGTAAGGCCGTGTAAATAAAATAAAAAGAGGCGCAATTTTTTCATAAATTGCGCCTCTTTTGTAATGTGCTCAGTTAGATTTGCAACTTGGAATTTCCTGATTCAAGATCTTCGAATGGATGAGGTTTTGCAACGCCAAATCCTTGGGCATAATCAACACCAATTTCCTGTAGTTTCATGATGATGTCATCAGTTTCAACTAATTCTGCTATTGTTTTAACATCAGCATTGTGAGCAAGCTGATTAATGGTTTTTACTTTATCTAGATCTTCTTCATCCTGAAGTATGTTACAAATTAGACTTCCATCAATTTTTAGATAATCAACTTTCATTTTATCGAGCAAATTTAATGATTCTGGGGTATTGCAGAAGCTGCATAGGGAAATAAGACAACCTAATTCACGCATTTTCTGCGCAAAGATAAGTGTATTTTCCGTATTGGTCTCTGCATCCGATACTTCAATTTCGAAGCAAAGATTGGAAGCGGAGGTTTTCATTTCGTGTAATCGATCTTGCATGAAACTAGGGAAAGATTGGTCACTTAACGTGTCTTTGGATACATTAAGATAAAATACCAAACTGGTTTCTGGGTGCACAGATAACCACTGAATAATATGGTTTATTATCCACCGATCCAGTTTTGGCATCATTTTAAATTGATCTACAAGAGGTAAGAATGAACCAGGAGGCATCAGATTATTTTCTTCCTCATGCATTCGAATTAGAATTTCGTAATGTTGTGAAGCTGATGTGTCATCAGGTTTTATAGGGTTTATTTTTTGGCAGTAGAGGTTAAATTCTCCATCTTCAATTGCTTGAGCAATACGTGTAGATGTGATTCCTGACTTAGATATTTGAGTATTCGACTGAGGATTTGTATTGTCTTTGGTAAGTATTTCTTTGGGTTTATTGGGTATCGGTTGGGTTGAATTCACTGTCTTATTGTTTTTTGAGGAAACGCGATTTTTTTCTTGTGCGCGAGGTGTATGTAATGTGTAGAAACCGATAGTTTTCCCCTTATTATCAAGATGCGGAAGGTATTGTTCCGTGAAAATGTAGGGAAAGCCTTTGGTCGATTTAAGGATACGCTCGTTATGCACGGTTTTTCCGGCTAAAATCTCTTCAATACAATTTTGAATATCAGAGGAAAATTCTTCATTTGAGAATTCTTTTAAAAGTTGGCCATCTATCTGATCTGGCTTTAACCCAAACCAGCGGCGAAATATTCGATTATGGTAACGGCATCGGAAATCACTATTAAAATAAGCCAGCATGACAGGAATATTTTCATCGATAAATAGTGATTTTATTTTGCTTTCTGATGCTGTTTTCTCAGCCCATAGTCGATGTTTTATTTCATTTGTAAGTCTTTCCTTGTTAACTGCTAATTGCTCTGAGTAGTTCTTGATGTTTTTTTCTGTGTATACTATCTGGATAATAATGACTATCAATACAGATAGTAAGGAAAACCATAGTGCTATTGACCAGTGTAATGCAAGTTCACTAAGAAAATATGCACTGGTTGCGAGAGCGATGGTAAGTGTTAGAGCGATACAAGCAGCTAGATAAGGTTTGATAATATTAAATAGAGAGGTTTTTTGCATGACTGTTCCTTGTTTTTAATATTTGTGATTTCTAATAAAACTGCTGCCGTACTTCTTATGAAGATATTCTGTATCTAATTAGTGTCTTGCTATGTAAGAAGAGAGTGATCTAGTCATTAACCAGAATTTCCACAAATTAGAACGCATTATTACAAAGTCCTGAGATGAGTTTTCATGGAGGGATGTAATAGTAAGTTGCTTGATTTTTCCTTTTCTGAGAGCTATGTGCAGCGGAGAAAACCAATTTTTTTCCATATCCTTTAAAGCCTCACGCCAGCCATAAGCATCTCTATATTTTGCTTTTCCAAGAAGAGCATCCAGCACGATAAGATGATTTCCTGTTATTCCGGTTTGTAACCATTCACTGGCATCGCGAGGTAATTTTGAATGGTTCGTATTACTGGCCAATGCTAATGCACGGAGTAGATCGTGATCGCTCCAGATATGTGTATAAGGAGATTGTATCGATTGTGGCATATTTCCTCCTCCCCAGAACCAAACGCTATTGATGATTAGTTCGCCGCGAGACTCGCGTACCAGATTAATTGGGTGCTCATGAAGCAACATCTGAATTTCATTAAAAGTTTTATGCCAAATGATACTTTCATCGCCTGTTGGTAAAAAATTATTAATGTTCATGCCTGTAACTTGACTGAGTGTATGTGTTTGCATTTCCGGCTTTCTAGCTGCTCGGATATACCAGCGATCAGGGCGCAATGGCAAGAAAGAGAAATCGTGGCTACTTAGACTGCGATTTAAATCTTGCACTATTTGCTCAGCTTCTTCTTTAGAGATTTTGAAGACTTGACTGTCAGCTAACATGATGTGGTTCTGTTCAATACGTAGATGTACAGGATCGGCCCGCATCCAGAAATCTTTACTGGTTTTCATTGAATCAGAACCATCAACGTGTAACATTGTGGGAGCAATAGGCCAGCTTTGTTGCTTTGCTATCTTAAATGTCTTGCATAGCCATATTTCCATTTCTTGTGATGGATACCGCATAGAAATACTTTTGGATAGTAGTATTTCTAAGGATGGTATTGACAGATCACTGTAAATTTCTGGTTGTGAGACATTAGGCCAAAACAGATTGGGTATGAGAAGGTTTAAATTCATTGATATGATACGAGTCGTTATGTGGTGATTCTGGAGGTTAAATGAAGAAATACTGCAATTCCTGGGTGTTATATTTTTATTTGGGTAACTATATACAATTCCACACCAAGAACTAAAATATTAGTGTATACATCTACTATATACAGTTATAGTAGATGTCGTGATAAATACAAATTTCAACACGATTATTGATCTTATTAGGGCTTTCCCTAATGAGCAAACCTGCGTAGATCATTTAGAGTCATTGCGCTGGAATAGCGGATCTGTTGCCGCTAACTAAGAACTGACCAGCTCTGCTAATTCAAAATTGACTAGGTGAAATAGTGGCATAGCGTACTACACCGCTGGGGATAAGTCGACCAGACTGAAATGGTTTTACCTCCTGTTGATAGAAGTGGCCTCGCAAATTCGGACAGTCGGATAAGTGTTAATCTTGCTCAATTTAAATCCGTGAAGTACGCGGCAAAAAAGGAGCAAGAGTATGAGAAGGACGAGAAGGAATCACGCAGCGGGATTCAAAGCCAAGGTGGCAATAGCGGCGTTGAAGGGTGACAAGACACTGGCTGAGTT
>WBZX01000343.1_pt1 | contig 44038 bp, 32 predicted proteins | sample 5204211 | NCBI WGS metagenome assembly WBZX01 (sample SAMN12344362, study PRJNA552823) | activated sludge metagenome | biome: Activated sludge suspended growth; feature: Nitrification reactor; material: Wastewater; isolation source: activated sludge from nitrification reactor of wastewater...
CGATAAAGGCGCCCACATTCCCTTCGCCTCCGAGGCCTGGCACGTAGGAACCACCGACCTGAAACACGAGGCTCGCCAGCCCCATCGGATCGATCCGTGAGATCGGGTTCCCACCCACGTACGCATAGGTATTGATCCCTCCGGCGAGCCCGATGGGATCGGACTGGGTGTACCGACCGATCCCCGGATCGTAGTATCGATTCCAGTTGTAATACAGCCCACTGTCTAAGTCGAAGTACTGCCCTGGCAACCCCAAATTGAACCCACCGACGGCGTCGGTCACGACATATCTGTCAAAGGCTGAATTGACCGCTCGCCAAACCATCTGCCCGGCCTGGTTGGTCAGCATCTCCGGGCGGCCCAGGTGATCGTTGTGGCTGGGGTAGAACGCGCCGCTGCGCGCAATGCCAAGAATCTCTCCGCCGACCCGAACGTAACTCGTCTGGTTGGCGCCGCTCTCAAACAAGAGCTCCCCATTCAAGCCATAGACATAGCTGGAAGCCAGACCAGAGGCCGTCTTCTTCACCCTTTGGTTGAAAGCGTTGCTGACGTACTCGCCCACCACAGTTCCGCCGATCTTGAAACTGCTGGTTCGGTTGAAGGCGTCATACGTGAATTCTCTGGCCACTCCAGGCCCAACCTCCGAGGTGAGATTTCCAATGGCGTCGTACCCGTAGGTTCGCGTCATTCCACCGCTGACGCCTGCAATGCGATTGGCGTAGGGAGAAAGTGAATACGTGTACCCCGTCCCCGCTCGCGTCTGCAATGTTCGGTTGCCGACTACGTCCAGGGTGAATCCTTGCGCGTCGCCGGTGCGCGTGGCTGAGGCAAGACGGTCGTTGGCGTCGTACCCAAATGTCGTCGATTGCGACGTGAACACGTTGTCGCCGATGTTTGACACCAAGTCTGAATTGGTGGCGTAACCCACACTGAGGCTATGCACGGCAGGACTGGACAAGGCTGTCACACGCGCATCTGTATCCAGCGTGACCATTCGGCTCAGACCATTGCCAAAGCGCCAAGCATAGCGGCGGCCGGTTGCGGGCTGATACAGGAACGAGTCGGCCAGAACCGCTGAGCTACCCCCAAGATTGCTTGTGATTCTGGACAATCGACCAACTGTGTCGTATTCGTAGCCCAAAGCAAGACCGGAGGGGTAACTCATGCCAGTCAACCGCCCTGCTGCGGAATAGGTCCATGTCGTCGTGTACGAAGTGCCCAGAATTGTGTTGACCTGCTGGAGCAATTCGCCCGAAGCGCTGTAGGCGTATGTTGTCTGGCCGCTGGCGTCGTTGACCCGTGTCAGCCTGCCTTTGCCATAGGTTCCTTCGTCGTAGGTGTAGCTCTCGGTGATCCCATTCGAGGTGCGTGACAGTAGCCGATCCAGTGCATCCCACGCATAGGTGATGGAGGCGCCATTGGCCTTGGATTCATTCGTCAACCGGCCTGCGCTGTCATAGGAGTATGTCGTGGTCCCTGTGTCTGGGCTGGAGCGCTGGGTCAGTTCCCCAAAGCCGTTGTAGGTGTAGATGGTCACCAAACCGCGCGGATCGGTTGCCCGCCACAGGTTGCCCGCATCGTCGTAGGCCAACCATGTGATGCCACCGTCTGATGCCGTGACCTTGGTTTGCCTATCTTGGGCGTCATACTCGAAGAGAGAGACATGCCCATTGGCATCGGTGCTCGACGCCACGTTTCCGTTATTGTCATAGGCGTAGGTGAGAGCCTGACCGCTGTTGCCTAGACTCTGCCAGGTACGCCCGAGGGTGTCGCGCTTGGTGGTCGAAAGGAATTCGCCGGTGGCATTCGCAACTGGCGTGCCGCCACTCAGACTGGGGACATTTCGATTTGCACGGGTGCGATCAGTATTGGTCAGTATGTCAACGTCCAGATTGACAAATTCTCCCAACGCATTGCCAATCTGTGTGAGGCGAGTTGCTGCGTTGTACCGAAAGCGTTGGACCGAACCATTTGCGTAGGCAATGTCCGTGAACTGCCGATTGTTGTTGCTGGTATATGTGGCCGTTCGGGTGCCGTTGGGAAGATAGGCCGACGTTGAAAGCAGATTGCTTTTGGCATCCCACACAAAGTCGGTGATGACCCCGTTGATGTCGGTGTATCGCCCTGCCAGACCCAGGCCGTTGTGCGCAGACCAAGTCTCAACCTGCCCCAGCGGATTGGTCGTTGAGACCAGATTGCCCGTTGTGTCATAGGCCAGGGTTGTAACGGCATTGCCCGACGGCAGCGAGCGCGCCATGGCCACGGATGCGATCGCGTTGTTCGGATGAAAGGTGTAGGTGTATGTCACCTGCCGACTGACGTTCGTTGTCAAATCGGTCCAGGTGGTGCTGGCAAGGCGCCCGCTGGTCAAGCCAGCGGTGCTGGGGTAGTAGGTATAGCTGACCCGCCGATAGTTGGTGCCATTGGCGCCTTGAAAGGTCGTTGAGCTCAGGTCATCACCCAACCAGGTGTTGACCTGTTTGAGTGCTGCCGCAGTGCCTGCCGCAGTCGTGAGGTCCAGCAGTCTGCCTCCGCTGTCGTAGGTGTATTCGGTGCGGTTGCCTTTCCAATCGAGCTTGTAGTCGACGTAGCCATTGCCGTCGTAGACGGTGGAGGCACTGGCGGCAGCGCAACTCGCCGTACCGGCCCTCGATACGCCGGTCAGTTTTGTCTCTCCGAATACCGAAGCGAAGGTGTAGGTCGTGGGCTGCCCCGCAGCGGATGTCACTTTGGTCGAGTTCGTCGAATAGATGAACGTGTCCTTTTCCTCGCCGCCCACCAGCCCACTCTGCTGGACTTTCTTGTTGGCCAGGTACGCGTAGTTGCTGTAGCGAACCCCGTTGATGGAGATCCCTGTGAGCAATGTGTTGTCAGCAGCGACCTCGTAGTGATAGCGCCTCACATCTGGGGACGTACCCGGCGAGGTAACGGTCTCCAGCATGCCTGCGGCGGTGTACGTGTACGTCCACATGCCACCCGCTGGATCCCGGACTGAGCTAGCTCGGCCATTGGTCCAGGTAACCTCGACATAGCGCCCACCGATGTCGGTGACGCGGTACAGCTGACCGGAGGTGTTGTAGGTGAAGCCCCTCAAAGCCGTCCCACCCTTGGTGGCGATGGACGTGATCCTTCCTGCGCCGGAGAACCTCAGCCGCTCGTTTCCTCGGTCCAGTGTCCAGTTCTGGCCGCTGCCAAACCGTGTCATCACACCGGCGGCGACATTGCCTGCGACGGTGTAGACATTCCAGGTGCCGGAGTTCAAGACGTAGGCGTACCGGCCACCATCGGAATCCGTCAACGTCACTCTGGTTGGAACGGTAATGCAGGATTCCGCAGGAGAAGGAGCGATGCAGTTGAAATTGGCCGCCTGTAGAGCAGCCACGTCAAATGTGGACTGCCACTTTGCGCCGAACATTCGCACTGCCGTTTGGTTGCTACGGTAGGTTCGGGTCATTCCCATGCCGTATACCCCAGCGGCCAAGAAATCATTCTCCCGTTTGATCTTTTCGCCGGTGGCGATCACCACCGGGTTGTCAGTCGTCTCACAAGGGATTTTGGAGTCTTGATCGCTTGGGGCTGGTGCCTGTTGTGTAGACCCCGGGAGCGCTGCCCCGGCCGACTTGTCCACGTTATTGGTGGTACCGTCCGGCGCCCTAGCGTACTTTTCCTCGGCTAGTAGCTTCAGTATTTGGCAGGCGCGGTCACATCGCTCCCCTGTGACTTCAACCCGCTGAGGCTTAGTCTCATCAAACGTTGGGCCATCATTTGGGGTCACGTGCGTCCGGTCGATCACCCCGAACTCCAACGTTTGCGCCTCACAGAGGGTTGGCAGACTCATGACACCGAGCGCCACTACTAGAAGCAGCCTCGCGTGACTCCTCAGATATTTGCTCATCGTCTCTCCCCTGTGTGAACTTCTTAGTCCGTAGCGGATCTCGGCGACACCCAATTCGGGTCTATTCAACGAGCCATACGGCATATGGAATACCGATAACACCTTTGGCGGGTTTTAGCCGCAGCGACCCCCGCATGCCAACTGTCAGGATTGACAGGCGACGGCTGGGCTTGGTTTGTGCACTCGACGGCGGTGGACGGCTGCTCTTGGCCCGATGTGGGTTTGCGCTGAATCGGCCAGGCCGGATTCAGGGTGTCGTCCAGCGGTGCGTTCCTTGCGGCACACGGTGCTGGGTAAACGAAGCCACCAGTTCGACATACCAACTGGGCGGATCCGGAAAGTCCCTGAGCAAGTGGTTGTGGCGAAAGGCGCCGCCCTTGTATGCCTGTGCCAGTCGTTCCCTTGGCGAGCGAAGCAACCAGCAAGCCATGACCAGCAAAGCGTGCCGGGTCTTGTTGGACTGCGTTTCAATTGGCACTACGCTTACCCGGTTCGATCTCTGGCAATTCAATGCCAAAGCTGCCGCTGAGGTACTCCAGCAGATGTTGACCCCGCTTGCGCGACAGCATCATGACCGTCATCTGCCGCAAAACCGGGAGGGTGCCTTGCTCCAATCAGCCAGACAGCCCCATCGAAATGACATCAAGTTCTTGGTGCAATACCCGGAGTGCTTCGAAGCCATCGGCGTTGATGGTGTCGGGCGCTGCAAGCTTGGACGTTACGAAACCGCTCAAGAATGGAAGTCTTGCCACTGAATGGCGCGCCGACCAGCAAGAAGCAGGGCATGCGGGAGACCTTCGGATAGCCCCGAAGCTCCTCCAGCTTCTTCAATGCGGACTTGACATGATCCACATGCACGGGATTTTGGCTCGAAATCGTGATCAGAACGTTGGCAGTGCTATCTTTGAGCACCAGCAAAAACATATCTTGCGGCTGGTGTCACCACGGCGTTGGACTGGCGCCCCACGCCTATGGCAAGGCCTCGGCGTCGACAATGTGATACGGCAGCAGCTTTGCAATAGGGAGCGCATTTGGGCAAACCGTACTCGGACGAACTGGATGGCTTTGCCCGTACCTTTCAGTGGGCCGGCGAGCAACAGGTCGATCAATTGCGCCGCTTCCTGAGCCGATGGAGTGGCGACCACGTGGCTGTGGTCGGCTCCGGTGGCTCGTATTCAGCGGCGCTCGTCGTCGCCCTGTTCCGCGAACTAGCCCACCATTCGCCCACATCGGCTGTCACCCCACTCGAGTTCGACGCTATGTTGCGTCGGCTCTCGCCGTGCGTGCTGCTGCTATCGGCCGAAGGCAAGAACCGGGATGTCCTTGCCGCGGCTCAGGCCGCAAAGGCTGCAGACCTCAGCAGCGCCGCGCTGACCCTCACGACGTCGAATCCGCTGGTCGAGTTCGCCGCCACGCATGCATCGGTGCGCGCCTTCGCCTTTCAGATGGACTGGGGCAAGGATGGCTACCTGGCGACGAACTCCCTGCTGGCCACCAGCATGTTGGCTTACCGTGCGCTCTTCGGCCACAACGACTTCATGTCGCAGCTTGGGTCGCTGTTCCAACCGGAGCGGCTCACCGCACGCCGCGATCACTTCCGCTCGTGGACGGGGCTTGAGCGCGCGCGCCGGTCTGGCCTGCTTGTCCTGTTCTCGGCCCAGGCCAAGCCGTTCGCGGTTGATCTGGAGTCAAAGTTTGCTGAGGCTGCGCTCGCCCATGTGCAATTGGCGGACTTGCGCCAATTCGCCCACGGCCGCCATCTGCAGCTAGCCGGCCAGTTTGCAATGGCGGTGATCATGGTGACGTCGGCAGAGGAAGCGCCGCTCACAGTGGCCACTGCTGAGCTGCTTCCACCCACAGTGCAGAGGTGGACGATCGTGCTTGATGGCCAGCGCGAGCAAGACACGGCGGTCGCGGGCTTGATCGACGCCATGTACGTGACCGAAGCGTTTGCTTTGGCCGCCGGTGTTGATCCCGGTCAGCCAGACGTGCCGGCTTTCGGCCGGGCCATTTACTCCCTCGATTCGGTGTCGCTCCTTCAATCCTCGCCCACGGTGCATAGCCGGCTAGAGCTCGCGGCGCGCCGCAAGGAGGCGCCGCAGAGTCGGCAGGAACGGGCGCTGAAGCCGAATGTTGTTGCGGCCGCGGCAGACTATGCCGATGCCCTGACTCAGGCAGAGTTCAAGGCGATCGTCTGCGATTTCGACGGCACCTTGTGCAGGGCTGAGAACCGCTTCGATCTGATGGCTGCGGAACATGTGGAGCAAGTTTCCTCGTTGCTCCGCCAGGGCATGGTGCTGGCCATCGCGACGGGTCGAGGGAACTCACTGTATGACGACTTGCGCAAGAGCTTCGACTCGGACTTGTATGGCGCGATCACCGTGGGCTACTACAGCGGGTCCCTGATTGCCCGGCTGGACGAAGGGTTCGAGCAGCCTCCGGCCAATCCCGCCTTTCAGGAGCTGTGGGACTGGCTCAGCAAGTCGGTGTACCGCCAGCACTGCAAGCCCTTGTCGGAGCTGGCTCGCGGCGGCCAGCTCGGCATCCGCCTGGACAGCGCCCAAGAATGCGCTCGTCTGCTCGCGGCAGTCCAACTCTGGCTCGAGCGCAATGGCTTACGCGGCTGGCGTGCCTTCAGCTCCGGGCACTCCATCGACATCCTGGACGCCGACACCTCGAAACGCAAGGTCGTTGCCCACGTTGCTGCGCGGTGCCAGATTGACCCGAACACTGAGATCTTGCGCTTGGGCGACTCCGGCCATGAGGGCGGTAACGATTACGAACTGTTGAGTGAAGGGCTGAGCCTTAGCTGCGAGAGAGTGTCGGTCGACTTGGCAACGTGCTGGAACTTTGGTGCGCCGGGATGCAACCAGGTCGACGTGACCAGTGCCTACCTGCGCGGACTCTCGCTCCACGGTAGCGCTTTCCGGTTTCTTCCGGCAGCCATGTTCGGCGCTTAGCCCTCGATTTTCCATTCCGATCCTGAACATCCATGAAGCATGAGACGGCCTTCAAATACATCGGCGAGCAGCTCGATTGGACAGATGCGGATTTCGCGAAGGAGTTCCGTGAGCTGCAACTGATGATCGATCACAAGTACGACGGCTACCAGGGATTCCAGCCGGGCACGCGGTTCCACGTCAATCTGCTGAACTGGCTCAGTCAGTGTTCGACCAAGGCGGACAAAAAGACCATCTACCAGTTCGTTAAGGATCGCCTGGTCTACGTGAGCCAGCGCGAGATGCACCACCTCGTCAGCCAGATGATGCCCACCATCGAGCGCAACGCGCATCACCGTGTGGCCAACGAGATGCGGATCCCGCTCTACATGACCTATATCGATCAGGTCGCCATCGGTCGCGTTGCGCAGTTGCTGCGGCGCACGCTCTACGTCGGCCTGAGCGATGGTGCGCGCATCGACGTGTTCCGGCGCTACAACGAAGGCAAGGTGTCCAACGAGCAGGTGGTCGCCTTCAGCGAAATCACCGATGCCAAATGGAAGGACCTGCGCGACGAGCTCAAGAAGAGCCTGGAGGCGACGGGCATGGACCAGGCGACTGCAGAGGTGAACTCGACCTTCGAGGCGATTTGCCTGGTCGACGACTTCTCAGGCTCGGGCTCGTCACTCTTACGCAAGCATCCTGTCAAGGGGTGGGGCGGCAAGATTGCCAAGTTCTACACGGCCAGCGTCTGCCATTTGGGATCGTTCCTGTCCAAGGGCTGCATGCTGCACATCCACCATCACCTGGCATCGGCCCAGGCGCGCGGGCAGATCGAGCAGGACCTAGAGGCGTTCGCGCCCGAGCACCCTCTGTTCCAGTACGACACCTCGTTTTCGTATGTGCTGCCGCACGAGGCGGTGATCCACGACCATACCGAGGATGCCGCGCTCGTGGCGCTGATCAAGGTGCACTACGACGCCGGCATCGAAGATGAACACACTGGCAAAGACATCTGGTACGGCTACAAGCACTGCGGTCTTCCGCTCGTGCTGGACCACAACACGCCGAACAACTCGGTCGCGCTCTTGTGGGCCGAGTCAAAACCTGAAGCGAAGTTACGCATGAAGCCGCTGTTTGCGCGCCGCAAGAGGCACTCAAGCCATGGATAACCCATTCAAGAAGCGTCGAACGGAACTGATCACCGATCGGCGCACGCTGCTCTCGCTTGTCAGTTCCGTCCCCATTGAGGAATTTTTCGATCCCGAGAAGAAGCAACTGCTGGAAAAACTCACGCTGGTTGTGGGCACGCCCGGCTGCGGCAAAACGACTATCGCCCAGGTCGTCGAGTTCGAGTCACTCTACAACCTGTGCCTAGAGACGGCCAGTCCGATCAACCGGGACTTGAGGGATGTGCTCACGCGCCAAGAGCTGATCAAGGACGGCCTGCCGGCCATCTTGGGGCATCGTCTGGCGATGTCGACCAATTTCCGCGACATCTGGGAGCTGCCATATTCAGACCAGACGCGACTGGCCTTGCTGCGCGCCTTCTTGCAGTCGAAGGCGGTCCTCGGCTGGTTCAACCAGCTGGACGTGATGGGAGTTTCGTTGGAGCACGTTGAGATCGTGATGGGCGCCAACTCGGAGTCGGTGTTCACAACGACGGGTGCAGCTCACTCGGAGAGCTTCCGAGAGTATGCGCGAGGCATTGAGCTGGCCATCTTCAAGATCGTTACCTCGCTCGTGCCACCGGACGAGAAGGAAATGGCCGACAACTTTCTCAACACGAGCTACGACGTGTTTGAAGTGCTCCGAGGCTTCCGGGTTCGCCGTTGGCCCGGGTCTCCCGATGCGCCCATCGATTCCAACGTCGTTCTGCGCCCCATGATCATCGTCGATGATGCCCACGAATTGCATCCTACGCAGTTCACGCAATTGCGGGACTGGCTGAAGACCAAGGCCATCGGCGTTTCACGCTGGCTAATGTGCCGCCCTGATGTCGTTTCGGCCGACGACTACCGTGAGGCCCTGGCCAAGGACGTGATCTCCGAAGAGGACATGCAACCGGGGTCGATCCGCGATCGCGACTACATCATGAAGCTGATGCAGCTAGGTACTGCAAGGCGATTCAAGCATGTGGCGACGGATATCGCGACGCGCTACATCGCAAGCATTCCTGAGTTTCGCCGCCGTGGGATCTCGGATCTCAAGCCCCTGCTGAACCACACTACATCGGCCGAACTAGCGCCTGGGGTCTGCCGGCAGTTGGAGGAAAAGGTCGACAAGCTTGCCCAGGATGCGCGTTTCTCGAAGACTCTGGTGGAGTCTTTGCACGCGCGAGTGCGCGATGACGTTCCTGCCGACGAGTCGCAAGCAGCGCTGCGGATCCTCATCTATCGAGAGATGAACAAGACCCCTCAGATCGATCTTCTGGGCGACGATGAACTGCTGGACGAACCGGCCTCTGATGATAAGAAGGTCAATTCCACGGTGCTAGAGGGTGCGCGCGTGCAGTTGATGCACGAGTTCGAACGGCCGTACTACTTCGGCATGGATAAGCTCATCGCGGCCAGCAACTCAAACATTGAGCAGTTCGTTCGCTTGGCAGGCACCTTGGTCGATGAGTTGTTGGCGCGCGTGATCCGCAACCGCGAGCCCTACCTGGCACCAAAAGCGCAGCATGTCGCCTTGGTGGGGCAAGCCAAGCAAGCGATGAATGATTGGGACTTTCCATACAACGGCGTGGTCCGTGCGCTGGTCAAGGAGATTGCTACACAGTGCGTGGCCAAGACCCTGCAAGGGAATGCTCCACTCGGCGCTGGTGCCAATGCCATCGGCATTCCGCAGGAAGAAATGGATGCCATCCTGCGGCGCGATGGACGCTTAGCACGTGTGTTGCACTTTGCATTCGCCTACAACGCCCTTGTGTTCGTGCCCGGCTACCGCTGCAAGAACAAGGTCTGGTGTCTGCTGGAATTGGGCGCGCTGCCGAACCTCGCGTATGGGCTCACTCTCAACCGTGGCGGTTTCATTGAGAGCACGCTGCGCAAGCTGCAGGCGATGGTTCCTGGGGAGGGGGCGTAGCCGATGAAACACATCGTCAGCCAGGGCGAAGATTGCGCCCAGTTTTTCAGCGACTACATCACGGCGGAGCGGAAGGTGCTCTGCATAGCGACGCTGGGATTCAATGACATCTGCTTGCATTTCCCACAGGCGCTTTCCGGATTCGCGGAGGTGGACTTCCTGTTCCTCGTGGAGGAACGGCCAGAGGTGTCTGAGATCCTGCGTACCGTGGCCGCTCGCAACCAGGACGTGCTCATGCAGACACTCTCCCAACGGAAGGTGGCCTTCGAAAAGATCGAGATCGTGGCTTCCGACGATACGGCCAATGTGGCGGGCAGGCGGGCGGCCCAGGCTTGCAGGAAAGCACTGCAAGACAACTACACCGACGTGTTCGTCGACGCCAGCTCGATGTCCCGCGGGGTCTGTTTCCCCGTCGTGAAGTACGTATTCGAGCAGTCGAAGAAGCCGGGCCAACCGAGCGCGCATGTGATGATGGCGGGCCGCAACTGCGCGACGATCAAAGCCCAGTCGACCTCAAGCGACTCACCGCAGTTTGTCCACGGGTTCCAGGGCATGATGGATACATATCAGGTTGACAAGGCCATCAAGCTCTGGATCCCTCAACTGTCCGAAAATGCAGTCACGTCACTTAGCCGTATTCAGAGCAAACTCGCTCCTGACGAGACATGCCCCATTCTTCCATTCCCGTCCTGGGATCCACGCCGCGGCGACAGGCTCCTGAAGGAGTTTCAGGGTCCCTTCCTGGACGACTGGAACGTCAACCTGCTGGACGTCATTTACGCCCACGAATCGAATCCGATGGACGTCTGCGCGACGATCATGCGGATCCATCGCAGCCGCACGGACGCGCTGTCCGCTTCCTGCAAGGTGCCCACAGTCACTGTGTTGTCGCCCTCGGGCTCCAGAATCGGTAGCGTGGGAATGTTGCTGGCAGCGATGGAACAGGATTTGCCTATCATGTACGAGGAAAGTATCGGGTACAACTCCCCGTTGTCTTCCGTGCCCGACCTCTCGCAGAATCCACCCGAACACCTTTGGCACATCTGGCTTCGCCCGTAGAGTCTTAGCCGAGATCCCGTACGTGAGAATCGCAACTCCCTCCATCGCCGGTTCGGGCCTGTTTGCGCTCGATGTGATCGTTCGTCTGGACGGTTCCAAGGCTACACCTAGCCTTGGTGGATCAGCGGGCAATGTGCTGTCGATCCTGGGTGCCCTGGGCTGGGGCGCCGTGCCGGTGGGCGCACTGGGCGACGACATCGCAGGACACGCTATCCGACGCGACTTCGCGCGCGTGGGTGCCGACATGCGGCTGCTGCGCTCCATGGCCCGCTATACGCCGGTGATCTTTCAGCACCAGCTCGACCGGCAAGCTGCCCAGGACGACGCTACACATCGCTTTACCTTTGCTTGTCCCGACTGCGGCGGTCGGCGTCGCCCGAGTTGGGACGACGATCCAGAGTTCGTGGATGTCCGAGCCGATCTGCCGCCGGCGAGCGTTTTTTACCTAGACCGACCTACTCGATTGGGGGTGGCTATCGCGGAGCAGTACGCTTCCCGTGGTGCGGTTGTGGTTTTCGAGCCATCGGCTGTAGGCGACAACGTGGGCCTATTCGTGAGAGCCGCACGCATTGCTCACATCGTCAAGTATGCGGATGAGCGGCTCGGCGATCTGGGTGCATACCACCTGCGGCCTGAGGGCATTGAGATTCAAACCCGGGGCCCGCATGGCCTGAGGTTCCGTGCTGGAGCCACGGATCGGTCATGGATCTACCTGCCGGCTTTCCGGCTGCCATTCATTCACGACACTGCTGGTGCTGGCGACTGGTGTACTGCTGGCATGCTGTACGAACTGTTCGGCGCTGCTGCTGGTGCGTGGGCCATCGATCGCGACGCGATCGAACATGCGCTGGCATTTGGGCAAGTACTCTCGACCCTGAACTGCATGACAGAAGGGGCTCGCGGTCTTTTGGCCACATGGTCTCCTGACCAGATCGTTCGGGCCGCTCGCTCCGTCGCTCAAGCACGAACGGGGTCTGGCCACTTTGTGGATCAGACCTTCCGCAGTTTCGCGCATGACGTCGGTCAAACGTCGACAGCAACCGCCTTAGGCGGCGACGGTTTCGACTGCTGCGCGACGCTTTGACCGAGGCGCCTCACTGACGGTTGCGCTCGGCCTTGTCGGGCGGCTCTCGGTCGGTGTCTTGGGCACTGCCTTGCCCTTGACCTTCACGGGTGCACCGGCCGCTACAAGTTCTGCGCGTACTTCCATCAGCAACTCGCCCAGCTTGTTCTTGCCGACGCCGTTGACTTCGCCCCAGAGACGGTTCACGGCGTTATCGACGGTGGCGGATTCCACCAGGCGTGCCTTACCGGTGCAAATCAGCAGTTGCTTCAGATCCTGGTGCTGCGTGAACTTGGCCAGTAGCACGCGCTTCATCCGATCAAACTTGACCTTCGACCAGTCGGAGTTGATGTCCCATACGTAGAGCCCATGGGCCGCCATTGCAAGCAGGGCGGGAGAGGGTGCTTCCATCAGCCATTTCCGGACCTCTGGCTTGCGGGCTTTGCCGGCCTGGTAGGCGTGCTCCGAGGTCGCGAATTTCTCACCCTCAAACTCAATCTCGCGCCGGTACAGATTGCTGAAGGCGCCGTAAGGCTTCTCGCTGGCGCGGTAGAAACGCACCTCTGATGGCTCTGTCTTGCTCTTGGTCATTTCTGGCTCTCCTGGGCCTTGTCGGCACTGGTGGGATTCTGCGGGGCTGCGTCGCGCCAATGCTCCAGCACCTTCATCGCATCGTCCGCCGTCAAGGCGGACATCAAATTGAGCAACCCATTCATTCCCATGGGTGAGGTCGCGCCGCGCATCCACTCGGACATGGTTCGCTCGCTGGTGCCTGCGATCTGCGCCAGGTCGCGATAGGTCAAGCGGCGGTCGTGCGAGACCTGGAGCCGCCGCATGATCTGACCCAAGGTTTCCTTCAAAGGATGCACAGAAAAATGTCTTACAGATGCGATAGTATGCATTATATACACAGAAAACTGTACAGATTGGATGAAATTTCTGTTGTTGGAGCTGCTTGCGCCGATAACTCGGCTGGACGAGCCCCGCACAGTACGGGGCAGATGGCTCACCTCGTGAGCCAGTGCTTTTCTATCGTCATGACGAATTCAGTTCCACGTGAAGTTCAACATCGGGTTCCTGGCGGCATTCGATGTTGATCGATAGAGGTGACCAGTTGGGAGTACCAACTGGGCGGGTTTGCAAAGTCTCGAAGCAGGTGGTTATAGCGAAAGGCATCAGCCCGATAGGCCTGCATGAGCCGTTCTGCGGGTGAACACAGTAGCCAACAGGCCATCACAAGTAGCATGTGTCGCGTGGGGTTGGATTGGGTTTCGACGAAAGGCCGATTGCCGGGTTCGATCTTTGGTGAGTTCACACCAAACAGGTCCACCAGATATCTAAGCAGATGCTGGCCTCGCTTTCGCGAAAGCATCATGACCGTCAGGTGGCGCATTACAGCCAGCGTGGCTTGGTCTAGCCGACCGGGGCGCCCGACCGACATGGTGTCAAGTTCCACATGCAAAGCATGCAGCGCAGCGAACCCCTCATCGTCAATTGCGACCGGTGCTGCTATTGGGGCAGTGGCGAGATCAAACCCACAGAAATGGCAGGTACACAGTGGCATGCCAACTTCGGCTTCTGGGCGCCCCATGTCCAAACGATGAAACGACACCGGTGCGGAACAGTCCGGACAGGAGTCCAGCAGTCGACACTGATGGGCTACACAGAAGGTCTTGAGGGACAGCCGCCACGTCTTGCGAAAGTACGGTACCGGGTCACCGCGAAGGCAGGCCGGGCAATACTGCAACCCGAAGCCTTGACGCTTGCGGTGGTACATCTTCATGACCTGTACCCAGTGGACGATTCCGGCCAGTTTGAATTTGGGAACCAGGGTGCCCTCGAACACGCGCAGCGTGGTGCCGAAGGCCTGTTCCGGTGGCGTGCCGGTGTGCAGCACCAACGCGTCCAGCAGCCATTGCGGGGCCAGGCGATCGATGTCTCGGTTCCAGACCTGCAGCCGATTGCCGAACAGCAGGTTGCAGAAGGTCTGAACCTTCATCCCGTGGCCATGGGCCAGTCGCACCAACCAGCACGACAGCAACTCATCCGGCAGTGGCTTGTACCTGATGGGCCACAACGGTGAAGTGAGGCCAACCAGTCCTGTCATAGCTTTGGCCGGTACATCCTTCTCTTGGATGGCGGCACCCAATCCAGGCCTGCGATGAGCTTTTCGGTGATGCACTCCTGGCCGGTTTCGATGGCCGCGACCGCAGCTTCCTTCACCAGGTCGCAGATGTCGCCGAGATTCGACTCGGCGCGGCTATGGATTGCGAGCATCAGCTGAGGTTGGTGCAGGCCTGAGGGCTTTCTCAGCGGAGTACGTTTTTCCAGTGTGGCCAGCAGCGTTCCCAACTTCTCGCCAGGGGACCACTTGGGCAATTCCATGGGCATGAAGCGGCTGGACAACTGGGCATCTGCGTTGAACGCGGTGTAGGCCTCATCGATGCCCGCTGCCACGATGCACACCTTGGTCTCGTTGCCTAGGCTTTTCAGGGCGTTTCGGAACTCGCGTTGGCGGTTCTGGCTGCCGGCAATCAGGTGGTGGATTTCGTCAATGATCAGCACACGCACGCCAAGTTGCTTGAACAACAGCTTGACCTGAGAGTACTTGGCGTAGGGTGGTGCGGTGGGCTTGTATGGCGCCATCAGCGCGTCCAGTATCCGGCTGTAGAAGTCCGCCAGGTCCGGTTTGGGTGGCGCGTCGATCATCAAGACCTCGCAACCCATCGTTTCCGACGCTGGGTCCATGTCAGGCGGATGCTCGTCTCGGAAATGTTCCAGGATGGACGTCTTGCCGCTGAACGGCGCACCGACCAGCAGCAGACAGGGCATCCGGGTGACCTTGGGATAGGTGCGCAGCTCCTCCAACTTCTTCAATGCGAGTTTGACGTGAGCAAGGGCGATCCAGGTGCCTGCGCGGATGATTGACTTGCGCTCGTCGTCGGCGAGGTCGGCTTTTTCCTGGGTCTTCTTGTCGAGATGCGGGTACTTCTCGGCATCGGCGCTGGGTGGCTTACTCGTCATCTTCGATGGCAGTGATCTTGGATGGGTCGTATCCGCGGATGAGCACATCCGGCGGGGCTGTGGGTGTCGGTGATGCCGCAGTGGGCAGATCCTTCTTCGTCTCTTTGCGCGCCTTCTCGTGCTGTACGCGCTTCTGCTGAGCTCTGCGCGCCGCCTTGGTCTTTTCCGCCGCCTGCTCTTCGATCTCTCGCTGCTGGTTGATGAAGCTGAACACCAGGCGTTCGTCGTACGTGGCCATGCCGGCCTTGGCAACAGCCTTTCTGGCCGCCTGCAGTTCCCACTGGCTGCAGGGGGTCAGAGTGTTGTCGCGGAAGGGGATAGCGAAGTACCGTCCGGCGTTGGGTTCAAAGAAGTAGTACTGGCTGATGTCGCGAGGGTCATAGCGGAACCTGTGTTGACGCCCCTTGGTCTTGTGTACCTCGTCCATCAGATTGGCCCAGGGGCGCAAGACATCGTGGAAGTAGTGCACCTCGTCGACGACGACGCCATAGTCTTGGATGGTTCGCTCCACATACGGCATGAAGTCGATTCGCAGCTTCTCGACGTTGGTGTGGCGCGGCGGCAGCCCACGCCCAGGCTTGTCCTTGGTGCCGAAGATGCCCTCTTTCCACTTGGTCAAAGGCGTGGTGCCTATGCCGGTATGGATGTCGTTGTGGTACCTGGCGAAAAACAGCACCAGCCACTTCTCCAACTCGTCGAAGGTCATGCACGCATTGCCCTCGGCGTCGTAGGTGCCCTTTTCGCCGGGGCCAGAGAACGTTGCGCCCTTGACGGATTTCAGGTCTTCCGAGACCGTGCCCATCAAACGTTCGATGTGCGCGCCGTAATGGGGCACCTTGACCTTTCGGAGGTGAAGGTCGATGCCGTACTCTTTGGACACCAACCGGAGCATGTTGCCGCGGAATTCTTTGGCGTTGTCCATGTGGAGCACATCCATGACGCCATAGGTGGGCCACTCGATTTCCGGGCAACCCACCCGCGCCATCCACCCCTCTTTTGGCAGGATGGCGTGCGAGACGCACATGCCGGCCGACATCGCTGATGGGGCATCCAGCGACAGGTGCATGCCCAGGCACACCCGGCTGAAAACGTCGATGGCCAGGGTGATCCAGGCACGGTTGATGGGCTTGCGATGCTCATCGTCGACGATGATGACCGGCAACAGCGTGTGGTCGATCTGAAGCATGGCCAGTGGCCAGTCTGCGTCTGGGATGCTGCTCTTGTGGATGCTGAAGCGTTCACGGGCGGCCTTCTTCCCCTCGCGCTTCGCCAATTTCTCCGCGCCATCTATCCAGTCGATTTGGCGCCTGATGGTGGATACCGCCGGCAGTGGCGACAGCTTGGCGTTTGAGCACAGGCGACGAATTTCCTTGGCGCTCTTCGCCGCCGAAGGCTTCTGGTCGGTCAAGTGCTTGGTCTTGATGTAGTCGTCGAGGATCAGTTGAACCTCAGGGCTGAGCCTGCTCTTGCCGCGGCCGCCTGAGCGCCTCTCTGGCAGAAGAGATGAGAGAAGTCCAGTTTGTCGGTAGATGTCCACCCACCGGTAGACCGTCGGCGTGCTGACGGCGGCTTTCTCTGCCGCGACGGCATAGTCTTCCTTGGTTCGGGTCGACCGCTTCCCCAACAGGGGCCTGATGGCCTCCAGGCGGTGCTCGGCTTCCTCCCAGTCCTCGGTGGTAACGGCTTCCAGGTCGACCGCTTGGCCTTTCGGTTCCGGCGCCGTGGAACTCACCGGCGCCTCCAACGTGCCGATCTTCAGCAGTACCTTCTGATCGGATGCTGGTTCACGGGCCAGGACCAAGTTCAGGTCGACAACGCGGAGGATGACGTACTCGCGGTCGTTGTGGACAACGGTTGAGCCGGGGGTGATGTAGAGCAGTGCGGGAGCCTGCTTGGCAGAGGCAGTTGCCGGGGCCGCTTTGCCTGCCTGGCGTGAAGCCGCTGCTGGTTTGCCTTTTGCGGCCGAAGTGATGCGCTTGCCAGGCGCCTTCTTGCCGGCAGCGGCGGGCTTCTTGGGTTTGGTCATGGACGGGCGCCCTCAAGCCACAAGGGGACATCACCACCAAATGCGGTTTGAAGATCGACCTCTACCTGATTGGTGGCCACCAAGTGCCAAAGCGCCGTCAGCAACCGGGCCCGGGTGTCAGCATCTGGCGCCAGAGTGTCGAGCAGTCGGGTGGAACTGCTGTGGCCATCTGCACGAGCGAGGGTGCGCAACAGGGTGAGCAAATCCGCCGGGTCGGGCGTGATCCGGCCATATCGGCGAAGGAATTTGATGTTGGCCAGAAACGGCGAGCGAATGTCCTTCTCGGTCTTCTTCACGAACAGCCAGTTGCGCTCCGTGCAGTAAGCGACGGCGGCGGCGAACTTGGGGGCGTACTTGGCAGCATTTGCCCTGAAGTCATCTTCGCTCTTGACCTCGGTGAGCTCGCTCGCGCGGGTTCGGCCATCAGCATCCTCCTGGAAATGGACCAGCACATCAGGTACGTAGCCTTTGGGAACGCCTGGTACAGGTACGCGAACAGGCTGCACCTCGTAGGAGTGGACGGCGGGGTCAAAGTCCAGCAGTGTCAGATAGTCGTTCTCCAGGGGAGACTCGAACTCTGCGTGGTACAGGCTCTTGGTCGTTGCGTGCAAGCCCGTGACGGACACGTGGCTCTTGGGAATTTTTCGAACCGGCACGGAGCCCCCATTGTTCGATGGCGTGTGCAAGCGATTCTATCCAGTCTCATCAACTTCGCTCTTTTTTCTCATTAACTTCGATCAATCGAGACGTTATTGGGCCCGCGTTTCTCATAATCTTTGCTGCGCTGACAGTGAACTGATCGCGACGCCTGACGCGCCGGCGCATCGCACAGCGCTTGGAATCAGAGGCAAGATGCCAGCCTGACTTCCGGAGGAATGACGCATGCGACGCAGAGACATGACCCTGGCCTTGCCCGGCCTGCTGTGGTTGGGCGCCTGGCACGAGACCACCCTGGCCCTGAACCTGACCCAAGCCGATGCCTCGTCCGGCGTGCGCGCCGCGCTGGAGCGCGGCGCTGTGGCGGCGGTGGGCCTGCTGGGCCAGCCCGATGGCTTTCTTGGCAACCCCAAGGTGCGCATCCCGCTGCCGGGTTTCTTGAACGACGCGGCCAAGGTGTTGAAGTTCACCGGCCAGCAAAAGCGCGTGGACGAACTCACCACCGCCATGAACCGCGCGGCCGAGGCGGCGGTGCCCGAAGCCAAGGACATGCTGGTGAATGCCGCCAAGACCATCTCGGTGCAGGACGCGCTGAAGATCGTGCGCGGCGGCGACACCTCGGTCACCGACTACTTTGCCGGCCGCACCCGCAGCCCGCTCACCACCAAGTTTTTGCCCATCGTCACCGAGGCCACGGCCAAGGTCTCGCTGGCCGAAAAGTACAACGCCGTGGCCGCCAAGGCCACCGGCCTGGGGCTGGTGAAGAAGGAGGACGCCAACATCCAGGCCTATGTCACACGCAAGGCGCTGGACGGCCTGTACGTGATGATCGGCGAGGAAGAGAAAAAGATCCGTCAGGACCCGGTGGGCACCGGCAGCGACCTGCTGCGCAAGGTCTTCGGCTGAAGACCTCTTCGCGCGCTCACATCGAGCGCGACAGTTCGTAGAACAGCGCCGAGGGCAGCGACTCCATCACCGAGTCGCGGCCCACCAGGGCGCGCTTGCGGCCATGGTCGCCCGTGAGTTCAAAGGCCGTGCCCTCTTCGGTAATTTCGATCAGCACGATGCCGGGCAGGTCGTTCTGCAGATCGGAGCACAGGCGGTCGAAACGCTGGCCTGCCAGGGCCGACTCGTACACGATCGCGTGGGGCAGGGCCTCCTGACAGAAGACCTCGGCCTCCTCGACCGAGCTGACGAAGTCCACCAGCAGGCCCATGTGGCGGGTGCACTCGCGGATGTCGGTCTTCAGGTCGCGGCGGTTGGCCACCACCAGCACGTGGCTGCCGGCCAGAGGCTTGGAGTCTTCGGTGGTGCCGAAGCCTTGGTCCACTTCGATGGCCGAGACACCCTCGATTTGGTCACTTACCGTGCGGGGGAACTCCAATGCCAGCGCGACGTGGGTGGCGCTGTCCTGGCGCTCAACCTGCAGGTCCAGCGTGCGCACCAACTGCTGCACCAGGCGCCAGGACAAGGTGTTGAGCGCGGAGGACAGGTCGTCGTCGGCCGGCTCCACGTCGTTGGGCAGGTGGGTGTTGTGGGCATGCGGGAATTTGCAGATCAGCCTGGCATTGGGGGGCCAGGCACGGATCTCGACCCGGTACTCCACCGACTGGGTGGCGTGCTCCAACGACCAGTCGACCATGGCCTGCAGCAGGGCATGCAGCAACGTGGCGTCGCAGATCACATCGGCGGGGCGCATCGATTGATGCACCTCCAGCCCATGGGCGGTGGCCTCGCGACCACGCTGCAACAACAGGTCTCGCATCATCTGGGTCAGGCTGAGTTGCTCGGGCGATTGGCGGATGCGGTCCGAGGCGTAACGGGCCAGTTGCTGACCGATCATGCCGGCACGCCGGGCGTGGTCAATCTCGTTGCGCAGGGCGCGCAGGCTCTCGCGGTCAATGCGACCCGTGGTGGTGAGCGTGGTCACCCGCTCCAGGGCGCGGGTCAGCAACTGGCTCACATCGCTGCCCACCTGCCCGATCAACTCGTGCCAATGCTCGTCACTGTCCAGGAGTGGGGTGGTGGCGGCCTGGGGCGCGGAGGCATTCATGGGCGGGGAGGGGTTCTGTCAGAGAGCGGCGGGCGAAACGGGCCCGTTTCCGAGGCCGGCCAAGCATTATTTGGCCTGGCACACGCCTGTGCAGGCGGCCTAACCGGAGCGTAGCGAGCCGTGACAATCCTGACCGATTTTCGGGGCGCGAAGTCCACAAGAGGTGTGCATTACGTCCCACAGACGTGGGGGATGCTCGCAGGCACGGGCCGGTCGGGTGCCTCGCGCCGCCGTCCGTGTGGCCTTGGGCGCATGGCGATCAATAATCAGGGCCTCGTGCGGCCCCTGCCGCCCAAAGCAAGCCCAAGACATGCCCGAAATACTCATCATGGCCCACGCCCCTCTGGCTTCCGCGCTGCGGGAGGTGGCCGCGCACGTCTTCCCCGACTGTCTGCCGTCGTTGGGGGTCTTGGACGTACGGCCTGAGTGGGGCGCCGAGCAGGCCGAAGTGGCGCTGCGCCAGAGTCTGGAGGCTTGCGCCGGTGGTGGGCAGACCCTCATCCTCACCGACGTGTTCGGTGCCACGCCTTGCAATGTGGCCCAGCGGGTGGCCGACGGCACCTCGGTGCGCGTGGTGGCTGGCGTCAACGTCCCCATGTTGTGGCGGGTGCTGTGTTACGTCAACGAGCCGCTGGACGCACTGGTGGCTCGCGCCGTGGCCGGCGGCACCCAGGGCGTGGTGCAAATGGCCGCACCCAGGCCGCAGAATCAGACCCTCAACACGAGCTCACATGATCAAGAACACGCTCACCATCAGCAATAAGCTGGGCTTGCACGCCCGCGCCTCGGCCAAGCTGACCAAGTTGGCCGGCAGTTTCAAGTCAGAGGTGTTCATGAGCCGCAATGGCCGCCGGGTGAATGCCAAGAGCATCATGGGTGTGATGATGCTGGCCGCTGGCCTGGGCTCCGAGGTGGAGGTAGAAGTGGACGGCGAAGACGAACAGCAGGCCGTGGAGGCCATCACCGCCCTGGTCAACGACAAGTTCGGCGAAGGCCAGTGACGGTGGGTGGGGTCATCCCCTCACCACAGGCCGTGCGGCCAGTTCTGACCTGAACCAGTGGCGCCAGAGCCGCCAGCGCCTTGAGCCGGCCCATGGCGGGAGCAGATCGGTGATGTTCAGCAAGGGCCATGTCGGTGTGGGCAGTTCGCGCATCTCGGGCCTCTGTTGCAGTGGAGTGCCGTCATGGTGCGGTCGGCCAATGACGTCGGCATGAAGCCGCTGTGACGCCGGTGTGACCAGTGGTTTCCGACATGGTCAGCGGGTTTTGCGCTGCTAAAGTCGGTTGATGAGCATTCAGATGTTTGGCTTGCCGGTGTCACGCGGCGTGGCCATCGGCCGCGCGGTGCTGGTGGCCTCCAGCCGTGTCGATGTGGCGCACTACTTCATCGACCCCAACCAGGCCGAGGCCGAGATTGGCCGCCTGCGCCGCGCGCGCGACGAAGTGGCCGCTGAACTGGTGGCCCTCAAGGAAGACGTTCCCGAAGAGGCCCATGCCGAACTGGTGGCCTTGTTGGACGTGCACCTGATGATGCTGCACGACGAGACCCTGGCCGAGGCCACCAAGCAGTGGATCGTCGAACGCCACTACAACGCCGAATGGGCCATGTCTGCCCAACTGGAAGTGTTGGCACGGCAGTTCGACGAGATGGAGGACGACTACCTGCGAGAACGCAAGGCCGACCTGGAACAGGTGGTGGAGCGCGTGCTGAAGGCCATGGCGCGGTCAGCGCAGGGTGCCATTGATGGGGGTGTTGCTCCTGCCGCGCGGGACTTTGCGGGTGAGGACCCTCTGGTGCTGGTGGCCAATGACATTGCTCCAGCCGACATGCTGCAGTTCAAGCGCAGTGTCTTCACAGGCTTCGTCACCGACGTGGGGGGGCGGACCTCGCACACTGCGATCGTGGCGCGCAGCCTCGACATCCCGGCCGTGGTCGGTGCGCGGGAAGCCAGCCGGCTGGTCCGTCAGGACGACTGGTTGGTGATCGATGGCGACGAAGGGGTTCTCATCGTCAATCCTTCGCCCATCGTGCTGGAGGAATACCGGTTCAGACAGCGGCAGGGCGAATTGGAACGTGCCCGCCTTGATCGCCTGCGGTACAAGCCCTCGGTCACGTTGGATGGGCAGCAGGTGGAGTTGCTGGCCAACATCGAAATGCCGGCAGATGCGCCGGCTGCAATTGCCGCCGGTGCCGTGGGCGTCGGGCTGTTCCGCAGCGAGTTCCTGTTCATGAACCGAGGTGGGCGTCTGCCCGACGAGCAAGAGCAGTTCGAGGCCTATCGCGCCGTTGTGACCGCCATGGGCGGCCTGCCGGTCACCATCCGCACCGTGGACATTGGCGCCGACAAGCCCTTGGACCGGATGACCGCGCACGAGCCGAGACATGACCTGCTGAACCCTGCCCTGGGTTTGCGGGCCATCCGTTGGAGTCTGGCCGAACCCGACATGTTTGCAGAGCAGCTGCGCGCCATCTTGCGCGCCAGCGCCTACGGCAAGGTCCGCATCCTCATCCCCATGGTGGCGCACCACAGCGAGGTCCTGCAGATTCGCCATGCGCTGGAGTCAGCCAAGCAGCAACTGACGCAGGCCGGGCAGGCCTACACCGAGGTGGAATTGGGCGCGATGATCGAGATCCCTGCGGCCGCCCTGATGGTGCCCAGCCTGCTCCGCCACTTTGACTTTGTCTCCATCGGCACCAATGACCTGATTCAGTACACCTTGGCGATTGACCGCGCCGATGAATCGGTCGCGCACCTGTACGACCCCTGGCACCCCGCTGTGCTGCAACTGATCTCGCAAACCATCACCCATGCCAACACCCTGGGGAAATCTGTCAGTGTGTGTGGCGAAATGGCGGGGGATCCGAACTTCACCGAACTGCTGCTGGCCATGGGCTTGCGGAGCTTCTCGATGCACCCCGCACAGGTTGCCGCTATCAAACAGCGCGTGTTGCGAGCAGACGCGCGCACGCTGTGCGGCGCCTTGCCTCAGGTGTTGGCTGCCGATTCACCGCTGGATGCCTGCCGGTTGTTCATGGGTGCTCGACAGACGGCCTGAAAAAACCTCCAAGGAAGGCTTGCGCTCTTGAAAATAAGCTGCTATAGTCATGGGCTTCGCTGATCGCAAAAAAGCAGCCCGCCAAGCAGGTTGCCAAAGCAAGCAGCGAAAAATAAAAGAGCAAGGCTCTTGACGGCGCTGAAAAAGCAAGTCATAATCCGATCTCTTTGCTGCCGACAACAAATTGGCAGCGCAAGCAGCAAAGCTGCAAGCTCTTTAACAAGTAACAGCCGATAAGCGTGGGTGTTTGAAGGCGAGTGACAGTGTCGCAAGACGCAAGGTCGCAAGACTTTAAATGCTCATGGAAGTGAAGTTCACTTCAATTCTTTGAGCGAAATTCAAGATCGAACTGAAGAGTTTGATCCTGGCTCAGATTGAACGCTGGCGGCATGCCTTACACATGCAAGTCGAACGGTAACGCGGGGCAACCTGGCGACGAGTGGCGAACGGGTGAGTAATACATCGGAACGTGCCCAGTAATGGGGGATAGCCCGGCGAAAGCCGGATTAATACCGCATACGACCTACGGGTGAAAGAGGGGGATCGCAAGACCTCTCGTTATTGGAGCGGCCGATGGCAGATTAGGTAGTTGGTGGGGTAAAAGCCTACCAAGCCGACGATCTGTAGCTGGTCTGAGAGGACGACCAGCCACACTGGGACTGAGACACGGCCCAGACTCCTACGGGAGGCAGCAGTGGGGAATTTTGGACAATGGACGCAAGTCTGATCCAGCAATGCCGCGTGCGGGAAGAAGGCCTTCGGGTTGTAAACCGCTTTTGTCAGGGAAGAAATCTTCTGGGTTAATACCTCGGGAGGATGACGGTACCTGAAGAATAAGCACCGGCTAACTACGTGCCAGCAGCCGCGGTAATACGTAGGGTGCGAGCGTTAATCGGAATTACTGGGCGTAAAGCGTGCGCAGGCGGTTATGCAAGACAGATGTGAAATCCCCGGGCTCAACCTGGGAACTGCATTTGTGACTGCATAGCTTGAGTGCGGCAGAGGGGGATGGAATTCCGCGTGTAGCAGTGAAATGCGTAGATATGCGGAGGAACACCGATGGCGAAGGCAATCCCCTGGGCCTGCACTGACGCTCATGCACGAAAGCGTGGGGAGCAAACAGGATTAGATACCCTGGTAGTCCACGCCCTAAACGATGTCAACTGGTTGTTGGGAAGGTTCCTTCTCAGTAACGAAGCTAACGCGTGAAGTTGACCGCCTGGGGAGTACGGCCGCAAGGTTGAAACTCAAAGGAATTGACGGGGACCCGCACAAGCGGTGGATGATGTGGTTTAATTCGATGCAACGCGAAAAACCTTACCTACCCTTGACATGGCAGGAATCCTGAAGAGATTTAGGAGTGCTCGAAAGAGAGCCTGCACACAGGTGCTGCATGGCCGTCGTCAGCTCGTGTCGTGAGATGTTGGGTTAAGTCCCGCAACGAGCGCAACCCTTGTCATTAGTTGCTACGAAAGGGCACTCTAATGAGACTGCCGGTGACAAACCGGAGGAAGGTGGGGATGACGTCAGGTCCTCATGGCCCTTATGGGTAGGGCTACACACGTCATACAATGGCCGGGACAGAGGGCTGCCAACCCGCGAGGGGGAGCCAATCCCAGAAACCCGGTCGTAGTCCGGATCGCAGTCTGCAACTCGACTGCGTGAAGTCGGAATCGCTAGTAATCGCGGATCAGCTTGCCGCGGTGAATACGTTCCCGGGTCTTGTACACACCGCCCGTCACACCATGGGAGCGGGTTCTGCCAGAAGTAGTTAGCCTAACCGCAAGGAGGGCGATTACCACGGCAGGGTTCGTGACTGGGGTGAAGTCGTAACAAGGTAGCCGTATCGGAAGGTGCGGCTGGATCACCTCCTTTCTGGAAAATTCACTCAAATTCTTGCACCCACACTTATCGGCTGTGAAACACAACAGTATTAACTGGTGAATGTGTGAGCTTGGAATAGCGTCGAGATGGCCTCGTGAGTACATCAAGAGCTGCCAGGCTGGCGCGAAAGACGCCAGGTTCACGCATGAAGAATGCGTGGGTCTGTAGCTCAGTCGGTTAGAGCACCGTCTTGATAAGGCGGGGGTCGTTGGTTCGAATCCAACCAGACCCACCAACTCATTCGTATCCGAATGGGGGATTAGCTCAGCTGGGAGAGCACCTGCTTTGCAAGCAGGGGGTCGTCGGTTCGATCCCGTCATCCTCCACCATCATCTGTTAATCATCTGTTCGATACAAACGAAAGGCTCCGGCAGCGAGAAGTGCCAGGGCCTTTGGTTTGTCTTCGAAAGAAGGCTGTGTTCTTTAACAATTCAAGAGTCGAATCAGCGTTGTCGACGGAAAGTACCAAAGGGGTAAAGGCCTGAAGTACACCGTGCCGTCGGCAACTTTATGATTGCGTCAACGAACTTCAACTTGTGAATAACGAGTTTGAAGAATACGGCATAACGCGAATACTCAAAATCCATCGTCTCAGCGTTGACGATGGATACCAGTCCTTGATCGACGTCTTAAAGCATTGGACGTCAAAGTTATAGGGTCAAGTGACTAAGTGCATGTGGTGGATGCCTTGGCGATTACAGGCGACGAAGGACGTGATAGCCTGCGATAAGCTTCGGGGAGCTGGCAAATAAGCTTTGATCCGGAGATTTCCGAATGGGGAAACCCACCCTTAGGGGTATCGCATGATGAATACATAGTCATGCGAGGCGAACCGGGTGAACTGAAACATCTCAGTAGCTCGAGGAAAAGACATCAACCGAGATTCCGAAAGTAGTGGCGAGCGAAATCGGAACAGCCTTGTACTCTTTAGCATTCTTCTTATCAGAACGGAATGGAAAGTCCGGCCATAGCGGGTGATAGCCCCGTATGAGAAAAGTCGAGTGTGGAACTAGGTGTACGACAAGTAGGGCGGGACACGTGAAATCCTGTCTGAATATGGGGGGACCATCCTCCAAGGCTAAATACTCGTAATCGACCGATAGTGAACAAGTACCGTGAGGGAAAGGCGAAAAGAACCCCGGGAGGGGAGTGAAATAGATCCTGAAACCGCATGCATACAAAAAGTCGGAGCCGCAAGGTGACGGCGTACCTTTTGTATAATGGGTCAGCGACTTACATTCAGTGGCAAGCTTAACCGAATAGGGAAGGCGAAGGGAAACCGAGTCCGAATAGGGCGTCTAGTCGCTGGGTGTAGACCCGAAACCAGGTGATCTATCCATGGCCAGGATGAAGGTGCGGTAACACGCACTGGAGGTCCGAACCGACTAGTGTTGCAAAACTAGCGGATGAGCTGTGGATAGGGGTGAAAGGCTAAACAAACCTGGAGATAGCTGGTTCTCTCCGAAAACTATTTAGGTAGTGCCTCAAGTATTACCATCGGGGGTAGAGCACTGTTATGGCTAGGGGGTCATGGCGACTTACCAAACCATTGCAAACTCCGAATACCGATGAGTACAGCTTGGGAGACAGAGCACCGGGTGCTAACGTCCGGACTCAAGAGGGAAACAACCCAGACCGCCAGCTAAGGTCCCCAAAATTGGCTAAGTGGGAAACGAAGTGGGAAGGCTAAAACAGTCAGGATGTTGGCTTAGAAGCAGCCACCATTTAAAGAAAGCGTAATAGCTCACTGATCGAGTCGTCCTGCGCGGAAGATGTAACGGGGCTAAGCCAGTTACCGAAGCTGCGGGTGCATAGCAATATGCGCGGTAGGAGAGCGTTCTGTACGCCTGTGAAGGTGGATCGTGAGGTCTGCTGGAGGTATCAGAAGTGCGAATGCTGACATGAGTAGCGTTAAAGGGGGTGAAAAGCCCCCTCGCCGTAAGCGCAAGGTTTCCTACGCAACGTTCATCGGCGTAGGGTGAGTCGGCCCCTAAGGCGAGGCAGAGATGCGTAGCTGATGGGAAACAGGTCAATATTCCTGTACCGATCTATAGTGCGATGTGGGGACGGAGAAGGTTAGCTCAGCCGGGTGTTGGATGTCCCGGTTCAAGCATGTAGGCGTGCCCTCTAGGCAAATCCGGAGGGCTTAGCTGAGGTGTGATAACGAGTCTGCTTGCAGACGAAGTGAGTGATACCCTGCTTCCAGGAAAAGCCACTAAGCTTCAGCTATAGACGACCGTACCGCAAACCGACACTGGTGCGCGAGATGAGTATTCTAAGGCGCTTGAGAGAACTCTGGAGAAGGAACTCGGCAAATTGACACCGTAACTTCGGAAGAAGGTGTGCCTTTAGTAGGTGATCCTGTACAAGGGGAGCCCAATGAGGCCGCAGAGAATCGGTGGCTGCGACTGTTTATTAAAAACACAGCACTCTGCAAAGACGAAAGTCGACGTATAGGGTGTGACGCCTGCCCGGTGCTGGAAGATTAAATGATGGGGTGCAAGCTCTTGATTGAAGTCCCAGTAAACGGCGGCCGTAACTATAACGGTCCTAAGGTAGCGAAATTCCTTGTCGGGTAAGTTCCGACCTGCACGAATGGCGTAACGATGGCCACACTGTCTCCTCCAGAGACTCAGCGAAGTTGAAATGTTTGTGATGATGCAATCTCCCCGCGGAAAGACGGAAAGACCCCATGAACCTTTACTGTAGCTTTACATTGGACTTTGAACAGATCTGTGTAGGATAGGTGGGAGGCTTTGAAGCGGTGCCGCTAGGTGTCGTGGAGCCAACGTTGAAATACCACCCTGGTGTGTTTGAGGTTCTAACCTTGGCCCGTTATCCGGGTTGGGGACAGTGTATGGTGGGCAGTTTGACTGGGGCGGTCTCCTCCCAAAGTGTAACGGAGGAGTTCGAAGGTACGCTAGCCACGGTCGGAAATCGTGGTGATAGTGCATTGGCATAAGCGTGCTTGACTGCGAGACTGACAAGTCGAGCAGGTACGAAAGTAGGACAAAGTGATCCGGTGGTTCTGTATGGAAGGGCCATCGCTCAACGGATAAAAGGTACTCTGGGGATAACAGGCTGATACCGCCCAAGAGTTCATATCGACGGCGGTGTTTGGCACCTCGATGTCGGCTCATCTCATCCTGGGGCTGTAGCCGGTCCCAAGGGTATGGCTGTTCGCCATTTAAAGAGGTACGTGAGCTGGGTTTAAAACGTCGTGAGACAGTTTGGTCCCTATCTTCCGTGGGCGCTGCAAGATTGAGAGAGCCTGCTCCTAGTACGAGAGGACCGGAGTGGACGCACCGCTGGTGTATCGGTTGTCATGCCAATGGCATTGCCGAGTAGCTAAGTGCGGAAGAGATAACCGCTGAAAGCATCTAAGCGGGAAACTCGTCTCAAGATGAGTCTTGCCGGGGCCTTGAGCCCCCTGAAGGGTCGTTCGAGACCAGGACGTTGATAGGCTGGGTGTGGAAGCGCAGTAATGCGTTAAGCTAACCAGTACTAATTGCCCGTGAGGCTTGACCCTATAACTTTGATGTAAAATTCATCAAAGAGACTGGTCGAGTATTTAAGTTATACCGTATTCAAAGTTCGGTACACGCAATCATATATAATCTGATTCGATTCTAGAATTGGCCCGGCAGCTCAAGCAGCTTCCGGGCAACAAGTTAAGCCTGATGACCATAGCGAGTTGGTCCCACTCCTTCCCATCCCGAACAGGACAGTGAAACGACTCAGCGCCGATGATAGTGCGGATTCCCGTGTGAAAGTAGGACATCGTCAGGCTAATATCTGAAAGCCCGCCTGCTCTGCAGGTGGGCTTTTCTCATTTTCAGTTTCCGTTTTTTACCGACTTGAGCTTGCCGACAGGCTCAATGCGCCTTGATGCAGCCCAAGCAAGCCATCGTCCAACAGGCTTTCCAGAAGTTCTGACGCCCAGATGGCTGTCCCGGCATCTCGGCCGAGGGCCTTGGCCATCCGAATGAAAATCGGGGTTGCAGCCAGCCACTTTAGCAATGTGACCTGGTCGCTTGACTGAATTTCCATAATATGGAACATCAGCAACGCTCTCGCAGCATGCCGGACATGTCGAGAAGGATCTTTGGAAAAGGCGGCAATTCGCTTCCGACTGGCTTCGAGCGCGGTCTCAACGTCATGAAAGATTGAGCCATGACCGGGGATCACTGTACGAGGGGCCAGGGTTTCGATCAGATCCAGCGTGTGGGTCGCAGCCGAAAAGCCGTCTAGCCCCTCCAATTCAGGAAAGATGATTGCCAGCCTATCTTCCCAAAGCGCATCGCCAGCAATCAAAGTCCTCGTCTGAGGTTCAAACAGCATGAGGGCGTCAGGGTCGTGGCCGGGGGCGCAATGGATCTGCCAAGACGCATGGCCAAGGATCAGTGGGTCACCCGTGCAAAGCGCCCCGTCCACTCGAAATTGCTCACAGAACTGGCCCGTTGGGCGGTAGCTGAGCTGGGACTGATCCCAAGCCTGCGCTGCCAAGTAACTGCCGGAAGGAACCCAAATTTGAACCGACGGATCTCTGTGCTGCAGGGCACTGTTGCCCCCGCAATGGTCGGAATGGAGATGGGTGTTGATGACGCGTTGCACCGCTTCTCCGGACAGTGCGTGGTCGATCAGTGCCAGGGTCATGGCAGCGTGGCGGCCATAGCCTGTGTCCACCACGGTGGCGGGTGCCACATGGGTGCCCGGGAACACCACATGATTGGCTGAAAGCCAGTCGCGTTGGATGACGACCAAACCCAGCTCCGCCAAGGTGGCATGGCGGGCGCGGGTGTCGTCGGTGGTCATGAGGCCGACGTGGTCCGCAGCTCGCGGCGCAGGATCTTGCCCACGTTGGACTTGGGCAGTTCGTCGCGGAACTCGATGTATTTGGGGCGCTTGTAGGCAGTGAAGTTTTCGTGGCAGAAGCGCGTGATGTCCTCCTCGTCCAAGGTCACGTCCTTCTTCACGATGTACAGCTTGACGGCCTCGCCGGAGCGCGCATCTGGGACGCCCACAACGGCCGACTCCAAGACACCCGGCATCAGGTTGATGACCTGTTCGATCTCGGTGGGAAAGACGTTGAAGCCCGAGACCAGGATCATGTCCTTCTTGCGGTCAACGATGCGCACATGGCCTCGCTCGTCCATGATGCCCACGTCTCCGCTCTTGAAGTAGCCGTCGGCGGTCATGACCTTGGCTGTTTCGTCGTCGCGCTGCCAATAACCTGCCATCACCTGCGGGCCACGAATGCAAATCTCGCCGGCCTGGCCGAGCGGCAGGTCGCGCCCGTCGTCGTCACGGATGGCAATTTCGGTTGAGGGGATGGGCAGGCCGATGGTGCCGGTGAAGTCGTGCAGATCCAGGCGGTTGCTGGTGGCGACGGGAGAGGTCTCGGACAAGCCGTAGCCTTCGACCACTGGGCAGCCCGTGATCTTGAGCCACTTTTCGGCCGTGGCCTGCTGCACAGCCATGCCGCCGCCATTCGAGACCACCAATTCGGAGAAGTCGAGCCGCGCAAAATCCGGGTCGTTGGCCAGGGCGTTGAACAGGGTGTTCACCGCCGGGAACATGTTGATCTTGTGCTCGCCCAGCGTGCGGATCAGCCCGGGGACATCTCGCGGGTTCGGAATGAGCAGGTTCAGCATGCCCAGCCGCGCGCCCATCATGTAGCAGATGGTCAGGGCGAAGATGTGGTACAGCGGCAGCGCGCACACCACGGTGAGTTGTTTGTTGCCGACCTTGTCGAGCATGGGCTTGAACCAGGCTTCGGTCTGCAGGATGTTGGCCACCACATTGCGGTGGGTGAGCGTGGCGCCTTTCGAGACGCCGGTGGTGCCGCCGGTGTACTGCAGAAAGGCCACATCCTCCGGGGCCAGCTTGACCGCCTTCAGGCTCAGGCGTGTGCCTTCGGCCAAAGCCATGTTGAAGCGGGTGACCGTGCGGCTGCGGTCCAGAGGAAGGCGGAACTCGGGCACCATCTTCTTCAGGTGGCGTACGGCGAAGTTGACGAACTGGCCCTTCCAGAATCCCAGTTGGTCGCCCATGGCGCACAGCACCACGTGCTGCACGTTGGTGTTGTCGATGACTTCTTCCAGTGTGTGGGCAAAGTTCTCCAGTACCACGATGGCACTGGCGCCGGAATCCTTGAGTTGGTGCTCCAACTCCCGCGCGGTGTACAGCGGGTTCACGTTCACCACCACGCAGCCTGCTCTCAAGATGGCAGCGATGGCCACCATGTATTGGGGCAGGTTGGGCATCATCACTGCCACACGGTCGCCCTTGGCAAGGCCTTTGGCCTGGAGCCAAGCGCCCAGCCCGGAGGACAGTTCGTCCACGGCCCCGAAGCTCAGCCGCCGACCCAGGCATTCGGCTGCGTCGCGGGTGGCGTGTCGGCGCCAGGCCTCTTCCAGCAGGGCGACCAGGGAGGGGTACACCGAGACGTCCACCTCCGCAGGAACGCCGGGCGGGTAGTGCTGGACCCAAGGTTTGCTGCCGGGGGGCGAGGGAGGCGAAAAGAGTGCGTTCACGGGCTTGGCTCAGTTGGTTCGAGCAGCAATGGTGCGTCCACCAATGCCCCATGCGCTACGGTAATTGTCCTATTGGGTCACTCAAATCCGTGCAGCCTTCTGTCGCCACCGTGACAGCATCTGCAGCGAAATAGCGCTGAATGGCCGCGGTCTCGCGGGTCTCGATCTGATTCAGAAAGGCGTCGACATCCTTCATTGCGGCAAAGGTGTCAAAGCCCCGCTCGAGGAAGGCCTGCAACGCCCCAAGACCGGCAGCGCGCGCCGGGCTGCGCATCAGCTTCAAAGTCTGACGCAGCCAGCGGTTGCGGGTGTAGTGCTGCAACTGGCGCCCCAACTGCAGCACTTGCGCCAACTGTTGCTGGCGGTCGTCCTGCCGGCCCAGCGTCTGCCATGCCCGCAGGTAGTGCGGGGCACCCCAGGCGCTGCGGGGCAGCAACCGCGCCATCTGGGTGTCGAGTTGCTCGGAGAGTGCGTGCAACTTGGCCAGCGCCTCAACGGTCTCCACGATCTCGGCGGGAAACAGGCGGGTGAGGGCCGGCACGATGCGCGCGAACTGAGCGTCCCGATCCGCAAAGTCCTGTGGGCCGTAAAGGTCATCCAGAAAAAACCGAGCGGCGGGCCCAAAGGCTGTGTGGGCCAGCAAGTCGGCGTGGGTGCGCGCAAAGCGGGCCTGTTGGTAGGCCTTGAGCGCCAACACGCGCCCAGCCAGTTCCGCGTCGTGCAAGCGCGACTGGCGCTCGGCGGCCACCACGTCCAGGTGGGCAAGGATGGCGGCGGCGCTCGCGGGCATGTGGACAAGGTTAACGCTGCACAGCCCGGGCCCGCACCTGGCGGGCTAGTGGCGTTGCTCTAGGGCAATGCATGGCTTCGGTGCAACACTGTCTCTCCATGAAACGACGCAGCTTGCTACAGCTCGGCCTGGGTGCCGGCGTGCTCTTGGCTCTGGCCGGCGCGGGCGCGTCGGCATGGCGGCCCGGCTGGCGAGAGGGCGCGCTGAGCGAGCCGGCGCGCGAGATTTTCAGCGCAGTGGCGCGAGCCGTCTTGGACGGCTGCCTGCCCGACGATCCCGCAGTGCAGCGCATCGCCTTGCTCGCACACCTGCAGCGCCTTGAAGCTTCCATCGCCGGGCTTGCGCCAGCCACACGCCGTGAGCTCTCGGACTTGCTGGCTGTGCTGAGCACCTCGGCAGGCCGGCGCGCGCTGGCGGGCCTGGGATCGGATTGGGCGCAAGCCAGTACTGCCGATTTGCTGCAGGCCCTGAATGACATGCGGCTCTCCCGCAGCAGTACCCGTCAGCAGGTCTACCACGCGCTGCGCGACCTCACCAACGCCGCCTGGTTTGCAGATGCCGGCAGTTGGACGCAGGTGGGCTACCCCGGCCCGATGGCCATCTGACCCAGCCAGAACCACCGACCAGGGCCGACCATGAGCACAAACACCCTCGCTGTGACCGCCTCCGACCGCCGGCCTCCACCCGACCCCATCCGGGAAGGTCTGGCAAGTGGCTGGAAGGTGATGGGCGGCCCCCACGCTGCTGCGCCCGCCACCATGACCTGTGACGTGGCCATCGTGGGCAGCGGCGCTGGTGCCGGTGTGACCGCCGAATTGCTCACCCGCGCCGGGCTGGAGGTGGTGATCGTCGAAGAAGGCCCACTCAAGAGCAGCGGCGATTTCCACCAGATGGAGGCCGAGGCCTATCCCGCGCTGTACCAGGAGAGTGCCGGCCGCAAGACGGCCGACAAGGCCATCACCATCCTGCAAGGGCGCTGCGTGGGTGGCTCCACCACCGTCAACTGGACCAGTTCCTTCCGCACGCCGCCCGACACCCTGGCCTATTGGCGTGCGCACTTTGGGCTCGCGAACTGTTCGGTGGCCGAGATGGCGCCATGGTTTGAGCAGGCCGAGCAGCGGCTGAACATCGGCGAGTGGCTGACCTCGCCCAACCAGAACAACGAACTGCTGCGCCTGGGTGCGCAACGCCTGGGCATCTCGGCCGCCGGCATACGCCGCAACGTCAAGGGCTGCTGGAATCTGGGCTCTTGCGGCCTGGGCTGCCCCACCAATGCCAAGCAGTCGATGCTGGTCACCACCCTGCCGGCCGCGCTGGGTGCCGGAGCCCGGCTGCTGGTGCAGACCCGCGTGCTGAGCCTGGAGATCGCCGGTGGCCGCGCGCAGGCGCTGGAATGCGCCGCGATGGGTGCCGACGGCGAGCCTGCCGCGCAGCGCACCCGCATCACCTGCAAGCATGTGGTGGTGGCCGGCGGCGCCATCAACTCGCCTGCGGTGCTGATGCGCTCCAACATCACCGACCCGTACGAGCGCCTTGGACGCCGCACCTTCCTGCACCCCACGGTGCTGTCGGCGGCGGTGATGCCCCAGGTCGTGAACGGGTGGCAAGGGGCGCCGCAATCGCTCTACTCCGACCACTTCCTGCACACCCAGCCGCTGGATGGCCCCATGGGCTACAAACTGGAGGTGCCACCCATTCACCCGCTGATCTTCTCCACCACGCTGCCGGGCCACGGGCAGGCCCAGGCCGAGTTGCTGCGAAAGATGCCGCACAGCCACACCATCCTGGCCTTGCTGCGCGACGGCTTTCACGCCGAAGCCGCTGGCGGCCGGGTGCGCCTGCGTGCCGATGGCACCCCCGAGCTGGACTACCCGCTCACACCCTTCGTCATGGAAGGCGCTCGCCGTGCCCTGCTGAGCATGGCCGAGTTGCAGTTCGCGGCCGGTGCGCAACTGGTGCTGCCGGTGCACGAGGCCGCCCACACCGCCGCCAATTGGGCCCAAGCCAAGGCCATGATCGGGGCCCTGCCTATGCAGCCCTTGCTCACCCGCGTGGTGTCGGCCCATGTGATGGGTGGCTGCGCCATGGCCGGGCAGGAGAAGCTGGGCGTGGTGCGGCCGGACGGTGTGCATTGGCAGATCGACAACCTCTCGGTGCACGACGGTTCGCTGTTCCCCACCAGCATCGGCGCCAACCCGCAGTTGTCCGTCTACGGACTGGTGAACCGCCTCGCCTCGGGTCTGGCCCAGCGGTTGACGGGCAAGACGGTGCACCTGGAGGCGGCGTGAGCCCCGCACGGCCGCCCGAAGGGGCACCATTCAGCCTCGCACGGTTGCAGCAACTCACCACGGCGGCCTGGGCCTTGGGGCTTGCGGCCTGGGTGGCGGTTTTGCTGGCGCAGGGGCGGGTGATGCTGGCGGTGGTGGGCGGTCTGCTGTGGCTGATGGGCCATGCTGGCTGGCTGGCGCTGACCTTTGCGCTGGCCGCCGTGGTGGGGCGCAATGACCTGGCGCCCAAGCCTGTGCTGGGCCAATGGCTGGTGGCCTGGTGGGGTGAGGTGCTGGCCGCACCGCAAGTCTTCTTCTGGCGCCAACCCTTCCGCGAGCACGCCTGCCCCGACCATCTGCCGCCGCAGGCCCACGGGCACACCGGCGTGCTGCTGGTGCATGGCTTCCTGTGCAACCGTGGCTTCTGGAACCCCTGGATTCGCCAGCTCACCGCCCAGGGCGTGCCGGTGGTGGCGGTGAGCCTGGCGCCTGTGTTTGGCTCGATCGATGACTACCCCGCCATCGTGGAGACGGCGGTGCGCCGCCTGGAGTTGGCCACCGGCCGCAAGCCGCTACTGGTGGGGCACAGCATGGGGGGGCTGGCCATCCGCGCCTGGATGCGCGAGCACGGCGGTGAGGCCCGCGTGCACGGCGTGGTGACCCTGGGCACCCCGCACCATGGCACCTGGCTGGGGCACTGGGCCCACGGCGCGAACGGCCGGCAGATGGCGCCCGACAGTGCCTGGCTGCAGCAGCTGGCTGCGGGTGAGACGGCGTCAAGCCGCCGTCTTTTCCTGTGTGTGTACAGCCACTGCGACAACGTCGTCTTCCCGGCCAGCAGCGCCTGCCTGCCGGGGGCCAACGTTTGCCATGTGCCCGCCACAGCGCATGTCGACCTGATTCATCAACCCCGTGTCATGGTGGAAGTGCTGACCCTTCTCGATGCTGGGCCACCCGGACAACAGGGTCGAGAGGGTTGACGGGGTCGCAGGGCCTGAAGGCCGACGGGCCTGGCCGCGCGCCACCCAAGTGAGCATTGTGCGCACCAGATGTGGGATCAGTCGCACGGCGTTTTGGCCACGGGCGGGGCGCTGTTTCATGGGGTTCAGGGGCGGCGGGGGGCAGAAAAATACGGGCTGTGCAAGCAGTGTCCCGGGCCTGGTCAGCGCCCGCCATCCCCGAGAAGTGGGATGCCCGTGCGATGACTCCGCAACGGGCGGGGCCTTACTCCTTCTCTTTCTCTTCCTCATCCGCTTCCAGATCGCGCAGCAGGGCTTCGGTGGGCCCCACGCCCATGGTGAGCAACTGGGCGATGTCGCGGATGTCGTCGGGCACGGCGGGGTTGTCCCAGCCCTTGGCCGTGTGGCGCGCTAGGCGTATAGCCAGCAACACGTTGCGCACCTGGGTGGCTTCCTCGTGCCGGTCGTCGGTGATGTTCACCAGCAACTCGGGCAGGCGCCAAGCCTGCATCAGCGCATGCTGTATGTCCGACAGGGGAATGCCCAGCAACACCTTCTGCAACGAGAGGCTGCGCAGGGTCGGGTTGTCGGTCTGGTAGCGCTTGATTTCCAGCGCCAGGGCTGGCGCATGCAGCCACAACAGCATCTCGGCAAAGTCGTGCAGCAGGGCGGCTTCGTAGATCACCGGGGCGTCGTGGTCGGCGCGGTGCACGGCGAAGCTCAGGGCAAACATGGCGGCACGGTGGGCCCGGCGTATCACCGCCTGCAGGCCCTCCAACGCTTCGGGCTGGCCGGCCAGATGCTGCTCGATGGTTGGTTGCTCGCCAAACGCCTTGAAGAATGGCGTGATGCCCAACAGCACCAAGGCCTGGTTGACCGTTTCCACGTCGGTGGTGTGGCGGCCACGGTAGTCGCTGGCGATGTAGGCCAGCAGCTTGAGAGTGGCCAATGGGTCGGCGGCAATCACTTCGTTGAGCGTGCGCGCATCCACCTCGTTCTCGATGCTGCGCAACTCTTCCAGCGCATTGGCGGTTGCGGCCATCACGGGGATCTCAGCCAGCTGGAAATAGCGCACCCAGCCGGCCAGGTTCGCAGGGTATTTGCGTTCGGTGCTGGTGGAGAAAAACGGGTTCATCGGCGTGCAGTTTGGCGCCAATAGGTGCGATGGCGTGTTCGTGATATCGGCGCTGGCCCGCGGCACTTGAGGTCTGCGGGCCAGCGCCCAGGGATCACAGGCGACGCACGTCCAACTGGCCGACGTACTCGCCGTCCACGTACAAGGCGCCTTCAGGGGCGCCTGCGTCGGCGTGGAATTCCAACTGCGGCAAGCTCATCGGTACACGGGCTGGCGCCGCCGGCCCGGCTGGGTGGGCCAGTCGGTGGGCGGTGAGGCGCAAGGCCGCGCCGCTGCGGCGCAACCAGCGAGCCAACCAACGCCGCCAGGGCGTGGGTGGCGGTGGTGCAGGGCGCCAGGTGTGGAGTTCGGGTGTGGTGTAGGCAGGGCGGTGCATGGCGATCTTCTCCATTTCAGGCGACCACCCGCAGGCAACGGCGGTGTGGCGCGCTGGGGCAGTTCAGGGTGGGCTGTGCAAGGCGGCGGTGGCCAGTTCTTGGCGCAGGGCATGGCGGGAGGCCAGACGCCGCGACTTGTTTGAAATGGCATGGCTGCCGGCCTTGCGGATGCGGGCGGCGGCCACCAGCGGGTTGCGGGGGCGCGGGGTGCGGACGGTGAATTTCATGGTGGGACTCCTGGTCAGGGTCGTGGAATGGGCGCGCGGGCATGGCTGAGCCTCGGGCGCCACACGGCGGGAACGGCGAAACAGACAGGCCGCAAATGCAAACGGCCCGGGAGGGGTGAACCTGCCGGGCCGGGGTGGCGCAACGCCACTGGGCGGGGAACGCTCAGCGGTGCTGGCCAGCGGGCTTCAGGGTCACGGGGGACAACAGTTCAATCACCCCACATGCCAGAGCGGCAACTTCAGGGGTGTGTCGGTTCAAACGCATCGGCAATCCTGGTGGGGTGGGTCGGCCGGCAGCTTGGCGGCGCCGGGGCTTTGCGCAGGCGGGGCACCTGCGGGAACTTCAATGAGGCGCAATGATAAACAAATGATTATCTTGCGCAAGTCTTTTTTATCAGGTCGAACCCGAATGGGTGGGTGGCACCCGCCCAGGGGCGGCTCAGCGTTTCTTCTTCAGCGGCGCAATGCCGGACTGCGAGGCCAGCCACAGCGCGTAGGCATCGTCGCTTGTGGTCCCAGAGGGGGCCCTGGGCTGCGCTGCGGTCCGGAGCCTCAGGGCATCAGGCTGGCGGGCTGCGGTTTCAGGCGGCGCGGGCGGGGGCACCAGCACTTCGCCCAGCAGGTCGAGCAGGCGGGTGCGGGCGCGCTGCGGGTGGCGACGGTAGTAGGTCAGCACCAGGCCCACGATGAAGCGTTCATCGTCGTCGCGCGGCATTGGCGCGTCGCCGGTGTCGGCGTTGGCCGGTTCAGCGGCGGTGCCGCCATGCGACTGGTCCATCCACAGCGGGGGCTTGTGGCAGCACTGCTCGAACTGCCGCGCCAAGCGCTCGCCAATCTGGCGCGAGCGGCCCTTGATTTGGCTCCAGTAACTGGGCTGGATCTGCAGCCGCTCGGCGAAGCGCCGCTCCAGCCCGCGCAGGGTGGCGGCGTCGGCATGCTTGACGGTGCTGCGCACGAACTCGTCAAACAGCAGCAAGGCGTTGTCGAGGCGGATGGCGGCCACGTCGCGGACAGGGGACATGCCCACATGATAAAGCCGCGTTGCCTTGGGAAAGCTGCCGTGAGCGCTATGCTGCACGGCCAGATCTGGCCGTTGATGGAGGTGCCTCATGCCCCGCTTTGCCCTTGCCTCCAGCGCCCTTGCCGCCGCGCTGCTGTCCACGCCGCCAACCACCCTGGCAGCCGAGCGAGCCCTCGACAAGCAGGTGCTGGTCCAGGCCACGCCCGAGCAGGCCTGGGCGGTGTGGACCACGCGCGAGGGCATCACCAGTTTTTTTGCGCCGGATGCCGAGATCGACGCCCGCGTGGGCGGTGCCTTCCACATCCACATCGACCCGCTGGCCGAGCCCGGCAGCCGGGGTGCCGACGACATGCGCTACATGGCCCTGCAGGCGCCGCGCATGCTGAGCTTTGACTGGAATGCGCCGCCCAGCCTGCCCGAGGTGCGCCGGCAGCGCACGTTCGTGGTCGTGCGCATCGAGCCTGTCTCAGCCACCGAGACGCGCGTGAGCCTGCACCACACCGGTTGGGGCGACGGTGGCGAGTGGGACAAGGCCTACCAGTACTTCGACAAGGCCTGGGGCAAGGTGCTGGGCAACCTGCAGACGCGGTTTGAGAAAGGCCCGATCGACTGGACCGACTGGCTGGCCCAGTTGCGGCAGTGGCATGAAGCCGAAAAGACGACCGACAAGAAAAAGGCAGCCGGGCAATAGCGCAGCTGCCGTCTGGCATGTGGCCTGCTGAGGCCTGTTCACCCCTCGTCATGCCCGCGAAGGCGGGCATCCAGTGTTTTGGCGGCCGAACCATGGATTCCCGCCCCCGCCTTCGCGGGGGCAGGCTCTGCGCGGGAATGACGGAGAAGGCGAGGATGTGACGGGCGGTTCAGTCGTCCTTCAACTGGTGCCCGCTGGTGAGCTGGGCCTGCACATTGGGCGGTACCGGTTCGTAGTGCGACAGCGTGAGCGAGAACCGGCCTTGCCCGCTGGTCAGCGCGTTCAGCCGCGTCTGGTAGCCCGTCAGCTCGGCCAGCGGTGCCTTGGCCTTCACCAACATCAGCCCGGCCAACTGTGCGTCGGTGCCGGCCACCTGGGCACGGCGTGACGACAGGTCGCCGGTGATGTCGCCGGTGGCGGCTTCGGGGGCGCTGATCTCCACATCGACGATGGGCTCCAGCACGATGGGCCTGGCCTCCTGGATGGCGGCGATCACGGCCTTGCGGGCGGCGGTGACGAAGGCGATCTCCTTCGAGTCCACTGTGTGGTACTTGCCGTCGTAGACGGTGACCTGCACGTCCACCACCGGGTAACCGGCGATCACGCCGGCGGCCAGCGCCTCGCGCACGCCCTTTTCCACAGCCGGCATGAACTGGCCGGGAATGGTGCCGCCCTTCACAGCGTCCACGAACTCGAAGCCCGCGCCGCGCTCGCGTGGCGCGACACGCAGGTGCACTTCACCGAACTGGCCGGCGCCGCCGCTCTGCTTCTTGTGCCGGTACTGGGCTTCGGCCTTGCCGGTGATGGTCTCGCGGTAGGCCACCTTGGGCGGCCGCGTGTTGACTTCGAAGCGATGCACCTCGCTCAGGCGGTCGAGCAGGATGCGCAGGTGCAGATCGCCCAGGCCGTTGATGATGGTCTCGTTGGTGGCCGGCACATGCTCCACCTTCAGGCAGGGGTCTTCGTCCACCAGCTTTTGCAGGATCTCCCACATGCGCTGCTCGTCGCCATGCCGCTTGGGCTCGATGGCCAGGCCATGCACTGGCACCGGGAAGTCCAGCGGCGCGAGGTGGATGTGGTCGTCCTCGGCCGCGTCGTGCAGCACGGCGTCGAAGTGCAGGGCATCGACCTTGGCCACGGCGCAGATGTCGCCCGGCACGGCGCGCTCGACCTCGACGTGGTCCTTGCCCTGCAGCATGAACAGATGGCCCACCTTGAAGGGCTTGCGGCCATCGCCCACGTAGAGCAGGCTGTCCTTGGTGACGGTGCCCTGGTGCACCCGCATCACGCCCATCTTGCCCACATACGGGTCCACGGTGACCTTGAACACCTGGGCCAGCACATGCAGGTCGGGGTCGGGCGTGGCGTGCATGGGCTGGGCAGCTTCGCCCTCGCCGCGCAGGAAGTCGGGCGGGTTGCCTTCGGTTGGGTCGGGCAGCAGCCGCACCACCACGTCCAGCAGTTCCTTGATGCCGGCACCGCTGCGGGCCGAGACGAAGCACACTGGAATCAAATGGCCCTGGCGCAGCGCTTCTTCGAGCGGGGCGTGCAGTTCGGACGCGTCGATGTCGCCGTCGTTGAGGTAGCGCTCGACGAAATCACCGTCCACCTCCACCACCTGTTCCACCAGCGCGCGGTGGGCGTCGGCCACCGACGAGAAGTCGGCCGAGCCCTCCTTGCTGTAGAAGCAGTCCACCACGCGCGCGGCGCCCGCCGAAGGCAGGTTCAGCGGCAGACACTCCTTGCCGAAGGCGGCCTGGATGTCGGCCAGCAAGCCGGGCAGGTTGACGCCCGGAGCGTCGATCTTGTTGACGATGATGAGACGGTCAAGGTGGCGTGCGGCGGCCTGCTGCATCATGCGCACGGCCATGGGCTCGACACCGGTGGCGGCGTTGATGACGATGGCGGCGGTCTCCACCGCTTCCAGCGCCGGCAGCGACTGGCCGATGAAATCGGCCGCTCCGGGGGTGTCGATCAAGTGAATACGGGTGTCGCTGTGCGTGAGGTGCATCACCGTCGAGTTCAGCGAGTGCTGCAGCTTGCGCTCCAGCGGGTCGAAGTCGCTGACCGTTGTGCCACGCTCCAGGCTGCCGGGGGCGCCGATGGCTCCGGCTTTCACCAACAGGGCCTCGGCCAATGAGGTCTTGCCTGCCGCCGCCGGGCCCACCAGGGCGAGCGTGCGGATGGCGTGGATGGCGGCTGCGGCAGTGCCTGCGGGGGCGGCCGCAGCCGTGATTGGGCTTGACATGGTGGCTCTCCTCATCGGCCCGTCGTGGCGCGATTGCGCCCCTTTGGGGGCGGGCCTTTTCGATGAAGTTCAGCCTACGCCTGCCCCCACGCCGGTGCAAGGCCGCTTTCACCAAGCTTGACGCAGGTCACACGGCGCCGAGTTGCTGGCGACTGCCCGCTACTGGAACGCCACCTCGGCAAAGCTGCGCAACTTGCGGCTGTGGAGCTGGCCCACGCCGGCTTCGCGCAGCAGCTCCAGTGCACGGATGCCGATGCGAAGGTGCTGGTCCACCCGCTCGCGGTAAAAGTGGTTGGCCATGCCGGGCAGCTTGATCTCGCCATGTAAAGGCTTGTCGCTCACGCACAGCAGGGTGCCGTAGGGAACGCGAAAGCGGAAGCCGTTGGCGGCGATGGTGGCGCTTTCCATGTCGAGCGCGATGGCCCGGCTCTGGCTGAAACGGCGCTCAGGGCCACGCTGGGGCAGCAGTTCCCAGTTGCGGTTGTCGGTGCTGGCCACGGTGCCGGTGCGCATGATCTTCTTCAGCTCGTAGCCGCTGAGCTGGGTGACCTCGGCCACCGCCTGCTCCAGCGCCAGTTGCACCTCGGCCAGCGGCGGGATGGGCACCCACAGCGGCAGCTCTTCGTCCAGCACATGGTCTTCGCGCACATAGCCGTGGGCCAGCACGTAGTCGCCCAGCTGCTGGGTGTTGCGCAGGCCGGCGCAGTGGCCCAGCATGATCCAGGCGTGCGGGCGCAGCACGGCGATGTGGTCGGTGATGTTCTTGGCGTTGGCCGGGCCGACGCCGATGTTCACCATGGTGATGCCGCCGCTGCCCTCGCGCACCAGGTGGTAGGCCGGCATCTGCGGTAGGCGCGGTGGCGATGTGCCGCCGGCCGCGCGCGCGCTGCCCACGCGTGGCGTGACCACGTTGCCGGGTTCGATGAAGGCCTCGTACGGGCTGCTCGGGTCTTGCATCAACGCGCGGCCCAGCGCGATGAACTCGTCGATGTAGAACTGGTAGTTGGTGAAGAGCACGAAGTTCTGGAAGTGCTCGGGCGCGGTGCCGGTGTAGTGGCGCAGCCGGTGCAGCGAGTAGTCCACGCGCGGTGCGGTGAACAGCGCCAGCGGCGCCGGTTCGCGCGGGGCGGGCTCGAAGGTGCCGTTGGCGATGCCGTCGTCCATGGCGGCCAGGTCGGGCAGGTCGAAGTGGTCGCGCAGGCGCAGCCGCTGCTCGGCGTTCAGCGTGCCCTCCACATGCTCGACCTCGGCCAGGCAGAAGTGCACGGGGATGGGTTGGTGGCCCAGGCCGATCTCCAGCGCCACGCCGTGGTTGCGCAACAGCAGTTCGAACTGGGCGCGGTAGTAGTCGGCGAACAGGTCGGGCCGGGTGAGCGTGGTTTCGAACACGCCTGGGCCGGCCACGAAGCCAAAGCTCAGGCGGGTGTCGGCGCGGGCAACGGTGTCGGTCTGCACGCGCACGCTGGGGTACCAGCCGCGCACATGGCTGGTGGGCACGGTGCCCGCCACGTAGGCCTGCAGGTGCTGGCGCAAATGCGCCACCTGGGCCTGGTACAGGGCCATCACGCGGGCCAGGGCGGCGTCGGCGTTCTCAAACGATTCGCGGGGAACAAAGGGGGCTTCGATCATGGGCCGATTGTGCGGCCCGCCCGAGTCTGGGCCGTGAACCCGGCCTTTATTTCCGGCCAGGTTCAGGCGGTGGCGGTGGGGGCGCCGCCTACACTTTCGCCTGTCATGTCAAACCTGTTTTCTTCTCCTGTGCCGGCGCGCTGGGCCCTGGCCTTGCTGGCTCTGACGGCCCTGGCAAATCCACCGGCGGTGGCCACCCTGGTATCCAGCCCGGCCACCGCATCCAGCGCTGCCGCACAAGCGCCTGCCAAGCCCGCCGCAAAGCCCGCCACGAAGCCAGCGGCCAGACCAGGCAAGCCCGCCCCCAGGCAGGCCAAGAAGGCCGCTCCGAAGCCGCCCGCGAAGGTGGTGGCGCCCAAGGCCGCTGCAGCGGTTGCGCCCAAGCTGGCGACCGGGGCCGTGGCCGACTTGCCGGGCTGGTGCCACCACATCACGCCTCACCTCAGCGGGTTGACGCCACAGCGCTGCCAGGCTGCGGCGTTGCTGGCCGGCGATGGCCGCTCTGTGCGCGGCGTGCCGTTGTGGCACCGCGACGTGGGGCCCGTGGGCAAGCCCCCGCGTGTGCGGGTGCTGGTGCTGGGCGGCATCCACGGCGACGAGATGGCCTCGGTGAACGTCGTGTTCGACTGGCTGGAGCGCTCGCTCAAGAACCCGCAAGACCGCATCCAGTGGCGCATGGTGCCCTTGGTGAATCCCGACGGTTTGATGAACAAGCCCTCCACCCGCGTGAACGCGCGCGGCGTCGATCTGAACCGCAACTTCCCCACGCCCGACTGGGCCACCGCCGCCAACAGCTACTGGGTCCACCGCACCGGCAAGGACCCACGCCGTTTCCCCGGCCACAGGGCCCTTTCTGAGCCCGAAACCCAGTGGCTGCAAAAACAGGTGGACCAGTTCAGGCCGCACCTGATCGTCTCGGTGCACGCGCCCTACGGCGTGCTCGACTTCGACGGTCCGCCGCCGCCGCCCGACAAGATGGGCAGCCTGCACCTGGACCAGGTCGGCATCTACCCAGGCTCGCTGGGCAACTACGGCGGTGTGGTGCGCCGCGTGCCGGTGGTGACGCTGGAACTGCGCAACGCCGCCAAGGTCGCACCGGCCGAGGTGGGGGCTATGTGGGCGGACTTGCTGGGCTGGATCGACCAGCGCATGGAGACGATTGCGCAAGCCAAGCCACTGGTGCCAACGGGACACTGAACGCCATTCGGCATTTGCTTGGTCGGCGGGTTTCGGCGCATAGCCGTCATCCCCGCCACCGCCGTCATTCCCGCGTAGGCGGGAATCCAGCATTCAACGTCGGTGGCGTGCAGAGGTCGCCGGGTACCCGCCCGACGCCATCTCCCCCTGGCTCACGCCCTCAACCGGGCGTGAGCCATTCCTCCTTAAGTTGCGTCGGGCGGATACCCAACGCCCTCTG
>WBZX01000344.1_pt1 | contig 43868 bp, 42 predicted proteins | sample 5204211 | NCBI WGS metagenome assembly WBZX01 (sample SAMN12344362, study PRJNA552823) | activated sludge metagenome | biome: Activated sludge suspended growth; feature: Nitrification reactor; material: Wastewater; isolation source: activated sludge from nitrification reactor of wastewater...
GAGGCACGCGCCGAATAGGGCTCGTTGTCGCCGACGACAAGCTCGGGGTCCCGTCGCAATTCGGCCAGCAAAGGTTCCGGCAGGCGCGGATCGTCGTTCCAGAGAACACCGACATGCCAGGGCCGCACGAAGCCCTTCATCACCGGCGTGAAGGAATGCACGACCAGCAGGCAGACCTGGCGTCCGCCCGCGGTCATGGCGTCGAGCACGTGATCGACTTCCCGGTGATAGGGCCAGAAGCAGGCCTCCGCCCGGGCATCGGCCTGCGCCTTGGTCAGTCCCTGGTTGGCCGGCACGACGGTGCCGTCGCTGACCTCGGGCGTCGAGCCCTCGCCACCCGGCCAGCGGTTGCAGTCGATCACCAGCCGCGAATAGCCCGACGCCACCAGCGGCGCATCGAGCGCAGCGGAAAGGGCGAGCGCCGCGTCGAGGCCGCCGATGTCCCAGCCGATATGCCGCGACAGCTCGGCCTCCGGAATGCCGAGCGAACCCAGCGCTTTCGGAACGGCCTTGCTGGCATGATCGCAGAGCAACAGCAGCGCTGCCTTGCCCTTCTCATTCACGACGGAAAAGGGCGGCGGATCGCCGGGCCCCAGCAGTTGTTGCATCGAGCCCCTATAGTGCGAAGATCGCGCAAATGAAAGATGCCGACGCCCGCGCCCTGCTGCGCGCCATGTTCGACGCCGCCCTGGACGTCGCGCGCCCCGAAACCTGCCTGGCCTCCTTCATCGCCAAACTGCAGCCGCCGAAAGGAAAGACCATTGTCATCGGCGCCGGCAAGGCAAGCGCCGCCATGGCCAAGGCGGTCGAAGATCAGTGGCCCCATCCGCTCGAAGGCCTTGTGGTCACCCGCTACGGCTATGGCGAGGCCTGCAAGCGCATCGAGATCGTCGAAGCCTCGCACCCCGTGCCCGATGCCAAGGGACGCGAGGCGGCCCGCCGCATCCTTGAGCGCGTACAGGGGCTCGGTGCCGACGATCGCGTGCTTTGTCTCATTTCCGGCGGGGCGTCGGCGCTGCTGTCCCTGCCCACGCCGGGCCTCACCCTGGAAGACAAACAGGAGGTCAATCGTGCGCTCTTGAAGTCGGGCGCCAACATCGTCGAGATGAATACGGTGCGAAAGCACCTCTCGATGATCAAGGGCGGACGGCTCGCCATCGCCGCGCAGCCTGCGCAGGTGCTGTCGTGGCTGATCTCCGACGTGCCCAACGACGATCCCGGAGTGATCGGCTCCGGTCCAACCGTTGCCGACAAAACGACTTTTGCCGATGCGCTCGCCGTCCTTGCCAAGTACCGCCTCGATCCGCCGGCCTCTGTCCTCGCTCACCTGAAGGCGGGCGCTGCCGGCGAAATCGAGGAGACACCCAAGCCCGGCGATCCACGGCTGGCGAATGTCGAAACGATCATGGTCGCCACGCCCAAGCGCTCGCTCGAAGCGGCGGCGACCGTCGCCCGCCAGCACGGCTGCGAAGTGGTCATGCTGGGCGACAATCTCGAAGGCGAGGCACGCGAACTCGGCGCTGCGCACGCACGACAGGCACTCGATCTGCTGAAGCGCGGTGGCAAGCCGGTCGCAATCCTGTCCGGCGGCGAGACCACCGTGACAGTCCGCGGCAAGGGCCGTGGGGGGCGCAACGTGGAGTATCTGATGGCCGAGGCCATCGCCGCCAACGGCACGCCCGGCATCTGGGGTCTCGCTGCGGACACCGATGGTGTCGACGGTGCGGAAGACATTGCCGGTGCGATCTTCGCCCCCGACACGCTGGACCGCGCACGCGCCAAGGGCTGCGACCCGCAGACGATGCTCGACGACAATGACGGCCACGGCTTCTTCGGCTCGTTAGGCGACAGTGTCGTCACCGGCCCCACCCGCACCAACGTGAACGACTTCAGAGTCACCTTGATCGCCCCATGACGACATATCCCGGATCCTGCCACTGCGGCGCCGTGAAGATCACCCTCACCTCGGCCAAGAAGCCCGAGGAAATGCGCGTCGGTCGCTGCGCCTGCAGTTTCTGCCGCCGCCATGGCGCGCGCACGATGGGTGATCCCAAAGGGTCCGTGGAATTCCAGGCCGCGCCGGGAGCGTTGTCACGCTATCGCTTCGGGCTCGGCATCACGGACTATCTGTTGTGTGCGAAGTGCGGTGCCTATGTCGGTGCTGTCATGCCCGACGACGGTAATGCCATCGGTATCGTAAATGTAAATTCACTCGATACTCGCGAGACATTCGATCCGGCCCCGCCATTGCACCACTACGACGGCGAGGACGAGGACAGACGACGCGCACGGCGTCGAAAGTTCTGGATGCCAGTAACGATCATCGCCTAACGTCGGGCCATGGCTATTCTTGGAGTAATCGCCGACGACTTCACCGGCGCGACCGACATTGCGGGCATGCTGGTCAAGGGCGGCATGCGTACCATCCAGACCATCGGCGTTCCGCCCAAGGGTGCGATCCCCGACGACGTCGATGCCGTGGTCGTTGCCCTCAAAACGCGTTCCATCCCGGCGAAGGAAGCGGTTTCCCAGTCGCTCGAAGCGCTGAAGGCATTGCAGGCGGCCGGCTGTGTCCGCCTCTTCTTCAAATACTGCTCGACCTTCGACTCGACCGATGCCGGCAATATCGGTCCGGTAGGCGATGCGCTGCTCGACGCGCTCGAAGCCAGGCAGGCGATCTACTGTCCCGCCTTCCCCGAGAACAATCGAACCATCTTCTTCGGCCACCTCTTCGTCGGCGACGTCCTGCTGTCGGACTCGCACATGCGATACCATCCGCTGACGCCGATGACGGATGCCAGCCTGGTGCGGGTGCTGGCGCGCCAGACCAAACACAAGGTCGGGCTGGCGCCGCTGAAGCAGGTGCAGTCGGGCTCCGCAAGCCTGCGCGCGGCCCTCGACAAGCTCGCCGCCGACGGCGTGCGCCATGTCGTGGTCGATGCCGTGGCCGATACGGACCTCGGCATCATCGGCGAGGCGATCGGCGACGATGTGCTGGTGACAGGCGGCTCCGGTGTGGCGCTCGGCCTGCCCGCCGCCTATCGCCGCCGCGGCCTGCTGTCCCATAAGGCCGGGGCCGATGCCCTGCCCAAGGTCGCGGGTGCCGACGCGGTACTCGCGGGCTCCTGCTCCGCCGCGACCCTGGGCCAGATCGCCGCCTTCAAGGGAGCGCATCTGGCACTCGACACCGACGCGATCTGCCGTGGCGAGGATGTGGCCACCCCGGCGCTGGCCTGGGCCAAGGGCAAGCTCGGCAAAGGACCGATCCTGCTCTCGGCCAGCGACAAGCCGGAAGCCGTGAAGGCACTGCAAGCCAAGTACGGAATCGAAAAGTCGAGTCAGGCAATCGAGAAGACCATGGCGGCGCTGGCGCGCGGTCTGGTCGAGGCCGGAGTGGGCCGGATGGTCGTCGCGGGCGGAGAAACCTCGGGTGCCGTTGTCGGCGCCCTAGACGTCACCGCGCTGCGGATCGGCCCCGAGATCGATCCGGGTGTGCCCTGGACCGCTTCGGTCGCCAAGAAGCCGATGCTGCTGGCTTTGAAGTCCGGCAATTTCGGCGCCCCCGACTTCTTCACCAAAGCCTTCGAGCGCCTATGAGTACTGCTGAAACCAAGATGCGCGACGCCATTTGTGCGTTGGGCGCCAAACTTGCCGCCCGCGGCTTCTGCCCCGGCACGTCGGGCAACATCAGCGCCCGGGTGGCCGACGGCTGGCTGATGACGCCGACCAACTCCTCGCTCGGCGACCTCGAACCCGGCCAGCTTTCCAAGCTCGATCTGTCGGGCAGGCATGTCGCCGGCGATCCGCCGACCAAGGAAGCCTTGCTCCATCGCTCGGTCTACGACGTGCGGCCGAAGGACGGCGCCATCGTGCATCTTCATTGCACGCATGCGGTGGCGATCTCCTGTCTCGATCCCTCGTGCCACCACAACCAGGAAACCACGCTGCCGCCCATCACGCCCTACTTCGTGATGCGGGTCGGCAAGCTGCCGCTGGTGCCCTACTTCAAGCCGGGCGATCCCAAGCTCGCCGACGCCATCCGCGACTACGCCAAGGGCCATCGCGCCGTACTCCTGGCCAATCACGGGCCGGTCGTCGCCGGGACCTCGCTGTCGGCCGCCTCTGCCGCGATAGAAGAGCTGGAGGAGACGGCGAAGCTTCACCTGCTGCTGCAGGGCCTCAAAGTGCGAACCCTCTCGGACGCCCAGGTACGCGACGTCGAAGAAGCCTTTCCCTCCTGACCGGACCATCCAGAATGCCCAAGCTCGCCGCCAATCTTTCGTGGATCTACCAGGAGGTCCCGTTCCTGCAGCGCTTCGGTGCGGCCGCAGCGCATGGCTTCAAAGCCGTCGAGATCCTCTTTCCCTACGAGGCACCGGCCGCCGACATCGCGGCGGAGCTCAAGAAGCACAAGCTCACCCAGGCCCTGTTCAATCTGCCGCCGGGCGACGGCAGCAAAGGCGAGCGCGGGCTGGCTGCCCTGCCCGGCCGCGAAGCCGAGTTCGCCGCCGCACTCGAAAAGGCATTGGACTATGCCCAAGTGCTGGAATGTCGAACCCTGCACGTCATGTCGGGGATGATCGCTCCCGGGGCGGACACGAAGGCCATGCACCGCACCTTCGTGTCGAACCTCAAGAAGGTTTGCGACCGCACGGCCAAGAGCGGCATCACGATCGTTCTGGAGCCGATCAACCATCGCGACATTCCGGGCTACTTCACCAACACCACGGACCAGGTGAAAGCGATCATCGACGAGGTCGGCGCTCCGCACCTTCGCCTGCAGCTCGATCTCTATCACCTGCAGGTGACGGAAGGCGATCTGCAGAAGCGCATGGAGCGGCTGTTCCCGATCACCTCGCATGTACAGATCGCCGGCAATCCGGACCGCAACGAACCCGATATCGGCGAGGTCAATCACCTCTACCTGCTCGATGTCCTCGACCGACTGGGCTACGACGGCTATGTCGGCCTGGAATACAAACCCAAGACAACCACCGGCGCCGGACTCGGCTGGGCTGGCAGATACGGCATCAAGGCCTGACCCATGACAAACAAGAACACGCCCGTCGTTGCCTTCGTGGGCCTGGGCTCGATGGGCCTCGGCATGGCCAAGAACCTGCTGAAGCACGGGCACAAGGTGATCGGCGTCGATCCCAGCGCCGCCGCGCGCGAAGCCTTCACGGCCGCCGGCGGCAGCATCGCCGGGACCCCCGCCGAGGCAGCGAAGCAGGCCGACATCGTCGTCGTGGCCGTCGTAAATGCCCAGCAGGTCGAGGCGGTGCTCTACGGCGACGGCGGCGCGGTTTCAGCGCTGCGCAAGGGCGGCCTCGTCATGCAGTGCGCCACCTGCCCCGCGACCTTCATCCGCAAGCTCGACGAGCGCCTCACCGCGAGCGGCCACGAACTCCTCGATGCCCCGATGTCGGGCGGCCGGGCGAGAGCGGAGTCGGGTGAACTCACCTTCATGTCGTCCGGCAACGCCGCGGCTTTTGCTGCAGCGGATTCGATCCTGTCGGCGACGTCCGCCAAGGTCTTTCGCCTCGGCGACAAGGCCGGCATCGGCTCGCTGGTGAAGACCGTGAATCAGCTCCTGGCGGGCGTACACATCGCCACTGCCGCCGAGGCGATGGCGCTCGCAGCCAAGGCCGGTGCCGACACGCGCGCCGTCTACGACGTGATTTCGGCCAGCGCCGGCAATTCCTGGATGTTCGGCAATCGAGTGCCGCACATGCTGGACAACGACTATTCCCCGCTTTCGGCGATCGAGATCTTCGTGAAAGACCTTGGCCTCGTCCTCGATACAGGTCACGAGCTGCGCCTGCCGCTGCCGCTCGCCGCTGCGGCACATCAGCTCTTTATCGCAGCAGCAGGCGCGGGCTGGGGCAAGCTGGATGACGCCGCCGTCGTCAAGGTCTACGAACAAGCAGGCGACTTCAAAGTGTCGTCGCCAAAGAAGTAGACTGGGACCATGCATCGGGATCGTTTCACCAAGATCGTCGCCACGCTCGGCCCCGCCACATCGAGCCTCGAACGACTGCGTACGCTGTTCGAAGCCGGTGCCGACGTCTTTCGCCTGAACTTCAGCCACGGCCAGCCCGAAGATCATCGGCAGCGGGTCGATCAGCTCCGTGCCCTGGAGAAGGAGTTCAAGCACCCGATCGCCATTCTAATGGATCTGCAGGGCCCCAAGCTCCGCCTCGGTACCTTTGCCAAGGGACCGATGGTCTTGAAGAAGGGCCAGAAGCTGCGCTTCGATATGGACCCCACGCCGGGCACGGCCAAGCGTATCCCGCTGCTGCATCCCGAGATCTTCAAGGCGGCCGAGCCGGGCGGCGTGCTGCTGGTCGACGACGGCAAGGTCCGGCTGCGCATCGTTGCGCACGATGCCGACACCATCGATGCCGAGGTGGAAGTCGCGGGCCCGATCAGCGATCGCAAGGGCGTCAACCTGCCCAACCTGATCCTGCCGGTCTCCCCTATGACGCCGAAGGATCACAAGGACCTGACCTTCGGTCTGTCGCTCGGAGTCGATTGGGTGGCGCTGTCTTTCGTGCAGCGCGCGCACGATATCGCCGAACTGAAGAAGCTGGTGGCCGGCCGTGCTGCCGTCATGGCCAAGCTGGAGAAGCCGCAGGCGATCGAGCATCTCGACGAGATCATCGAGCAGAGCGACGGCATCATGGTGGCGCGTGGCGATCTCGGCGTCGAAATGCCTCCCGAGGCCGTGCCGCCGCTGCAGAAGCGCATCCTTGCCGCCTGCCGCGTCGCAGGCCGCCCCGCAATCGTGGCGACGCAGATGCTCGACTCGATGGTCCATTCGCCGACGCCCACACGCGCCGAAGTCTCCGACGTGGCAACGGCGGTCTATGACGGTACCGACGCCGTGATGCTTTCTGCCGAGTCGGCATCGGGTGACTATCCGGTCGAGGCGGTCACGATCATGGATCGCATCCTGAAGAGCGTCGAATCCGACCCGCTCTATCGCCGTCTGATGGATGCGAGCCGCCGCGAACCCGAGGCCACCACCGCCGACGCAATCAGCGCCGCCGCGCGGCAGTGCGCCCACACGCTCTCGGCCGCCGCGATCGTCACCTACACGAACACAGGCTCGACGACGCTGCGCGCCGCGCGAGAGCGGCCCGATGTGCGCATCCTCTGCCTTACGCCCAATCTCGACACGGCGCGGCGCATGACGCTCGCCTGGGGCGTCCACCCCGTGCAGACCGAGGATGCCCATAATTTTGCCGACATGGTGCAGCGCGCCGTCCGCGTCGCTCGCCAGGAGGAAATTGCCAAGGAAGGCGAGCGGCTGGTGATTACGGCAGGCGTCCCGTTCGGGACGCCGGGTGCCACAAACATTCTCCGAATTGCCTACGTCTAGCCTCTTCTGGGACGGAATGCGGAGGGATGAACGATCATTCCTATCCGTAGATATTCCAGCCCAGATTCGAGAGGCCAATCGTGGAAAACGGCCAGAACAGCGCCCAGAACAAGACGACCGCCGCCGTAGGCAAATTCCGCGGTAACCGGCTGACCTGGATCGATTATCTCGTCATTGCCGCGACGGTTCTGACCTTCGCCGTGGTGGCGGACGCCGCCATGGGCCGCGCCAAGGCATCCGTGCCGCCGACGCCCGCCAAGACCGTTGCGGCGATGGCCAGCCAGCTCCCGGACGATCCCGGCCTGATCAAGGCAAGATTGAGGCTGGCTGCCGGCCTCTGACCGCAGGTTCAGCCCTTCGGCCGCTTGTCGATCACACGTCTCGCTTTTCCGAGCGAGCGTTCGATGGAGCCAGGTGGCATCACATCGACCGTTGCGGAGAGGCCGCACACCCCCTTCAGACGCCGGATCAGGCCCTCGGCCGACCGAGCCTCGGACTGGCCGCCGAGCGGCGAGCGGGTCTCGACCCTGACAAGGAGATCGTCGAGCGCGCCTGTGCGCGAAAGCTCGATGAGATAGTGGCCGCTCAAGGCCGGATCGCGCAGGATCTGTTCCTCGACTTGGCTCGGGAAGAGATTGACGCCGCGCACGATCAACATGTCGTCGCTGCGTCCGGTGATCTTGGCCATCCGCCGCATCGCCCTCGCCGAACCCGGGAGCAGCCGGGTAAGGTCGCGCGTGCGATAGCGGATCACCGGCATCGCTTCCTTGGTGAGCGTCGTGAAGACGAGCTCGCCGGGCTCGCCGCCCGCCACCGGCACGCCGCTCTCGGGATCGACGATCTCGGGATAGAAATGATCCTCCCAGATCGTCGGCCCGTCCTTGGTCTCGACGAATTCGCAGGCCACGCCCGGTCCCATCACCTCGCTCAGCCCGTAGATATCGACGGCGTCGATGCCCAATCGACGCTCGATCTCCGCGCGCATGGCTTCGGTCCACGGCTCGGCGCCGAAGATGCCGATGCGCATCGCCGTCTCGCGCGGGTCGATGCCCTGCCGCTCGAACTCCTCGGCGATGGCCAGCATGTAGGAGGGCGTCATCAGCACGACCCGCGCGCCGAATTCCCGAATGAGCTGGACCTGGCGCTCGCCAAAGCCACCCGACATCGGCACGACGGTGCATCCAAGCCGCTCCGCGCCGTAATGCGCGCCGAGCCCGCCGGTGAATAGGCCGTAGCCGTAGGCATTGTGGATGATGTCGCCCGGCCGCGCGCCGCCGGCATGGAGCGAGCGCGCCATCAGCTCGCCCCAGGTGGCGATGTCGCGGGCGGAATAGCCGACCACCGTCGGCCGGCCGGTCGTGCCGCTCGACGCATGCACGCGCACGCAACGTTCGCGCGGGATCGCCAGCATGCCGTAGGGATAGGCGTCGCGCAGATCGCTCTTCGCGGTGAAGGGAAATCGGCGGAGATCGTCGAGCGTTCGCAAGTGATCGGGATGAGCGCCCACGGCCTCGCACTTGGCGCGATACGGCGCCTGGTTGTCGTAGGCATGCCGCACCGCCCCGCGCAGCCGTTCGAGCTGCGTCGCCCGCAAGGCGTCAAGGGACAGCTTCGTCTCGGGGAAGAGGTCGCTCGTCATTTGCTGTCGAAACCGAAGCGGCGATAGGCGTATCCCAGGCCGATCAGCGCCGCGCCGAGGCCCAGGAAGGAGAAGACGCGCAGCAGGCCCTGCAGCCCCGCCATGTCGATCAGGAACACCTTGGCGACCACGATGCACACCAGCACCATGCCGGCATGCCGGAACGCCGCGGCCTTGCGCACGAAGCCCAACGCCAGCAGCGCGACGCCGAACAGCAGCCAGACGATCGAATAGGTGTAGAGCTCCAGCCCATGCGCGGCGAAGCCGGGCCGCTCGAACGACGGATCGAAGAAGTGGCGCACTTCGAAGGAGACATAGACGAAGGCCAGGATCGAGGCCGTCGCCTCGATCAGGATATCCACCCGGCGGTCCGGTTCGGCATCGATCCACTGTCGCGCCAGCCCTGCCATCACGGCGGGCACCGCATAGGCGAGCAGCAGGTCGTTGGCGATGGGCAGAGCGCCGACGCCTGCCGGCTCGAACACGGGATTGGCGACCACCACCTGGACGACCAGCGCAAGGATGGCTGCTGCCGCGCCGCTCAGCCGCCAGGCCCACAGCGCGGCCAGATCGTGGCCGCGACGCGCCCACCACAGCGCCGCCAATGCAAAGCCTCCCCAGACCAGCACGTAGAACGCCCGCTCCATGAAGCTGGAGCCCAGCATGTCCATCGCCGCAGGCTGGAAAATACTCCTGACCTCGAGCGTCAGCAGGACGAAGACGAGCAGTGCCGCGGCGGCCTCGACGGCGCGGACAAGGCGAACGTCGCCTGTCAGCCGCAGGAAGCGAAGGGCGACCACCAGTGCGGCGATGGAGATGCCATACCCCCAGAGGATCCAGTTCAGGATCGGCGTAAGGCCCAGCGGATATTCCAGGATCTCCGGGTTCAGCACGAAACGCACGACGACAACCGCCAGCAACGGCCAGCAGAGCTGGCGCAGCGACACCAGACCGAGATGGGCAGCGATGGCCGCCACCGCTGCCAGCTCGATGGCATAGGCCACGGTGATCCATTCGCGATTGAGTTCGAGCGGGATCGCCGCGCCGATAAAGAAGGCGACGCCGGCGCCGAGAAAACCCAAGGCCTCGGTGGCGCCCGGCATGGTCTCGCGCCACCGCACCAGCCGCTCGGCCCCTACCAGGAACGGCGCGGCAAGCCCGATGCTGATGAGGCCCCAGGAGCCACTGGTCCCGCGCAGCACGTACCAGCTCAGCAGGAAATGCGAGAGCGCAGCGGCCACGGAAAGAGCCGCCCAGAAGCCCGGGCGGGCCGCGTTCCAAAGCAAGGCGAAGGCGCCTGCCGCGTAGAGACCGCCGAAGCCGACTGCGAGCCAGCCGAAGCGCCCATCGTTCCATTCGGCCGGCACATCGTGCGTGGACAGCCACCACAGGGCCAACGCCGCCAACGACAGGACCGGCGCCAAGGCGGCCGCATACTGGAACCGCGGCGTCCACCGCCCCAAGGCGAAAGCGCCGACACCGTGCAGCGCAAGGGCCAGCCATCCGGTCATTTCCCGGCCGCCATCCTGCACGATCAAAGTGACGAGCAGAGCGCCGGGAATGCCGATTGCCGACCAGACGAGTGCTGCAATATCGCGGGGAGGATTCTCCTCCTCCCCCATCCGCCGCCAGGTCGCCCACACGAAGAGCCCCGACACGCCGACCAGAAACAGGCCGACCCAATGGAGCTCCGACATGTCGGCCCCCATCAGCATCCAGGCGAATGTCCACAACACGGCGCCGGCCAGCACGCCCCAGCCCAGAAGCCACCAGCCACGCACGCGAATGACGCCCAGCGTGCCCGCCGCGATGGCAAACAGGTAGCCGAACAGCACCGGCGTGTTGGGCTCCTGGCTGCCGATGACGGCCGGGCTGGCAAAGCCGCCGACGAAGGCAAGCGCGGCAACCAGAATACCGTGGCGCAGCGAGAGGCCCATGCCGAAGGCCGTGAGCGCCGCGGCGGCGCCACCTGCGGCAAACTTGGAAACCATGCCGTAGAGCGCAACAGCCGCGAACAGCGACCCGTAGAGCGCCGCCACGCCGGCCGCCGCCAGCGCCTGTGCGACACGATCGTCCTTGCTGCGCAGCCGCTCGGCGCCGCCGATCAGCACAAACCCGAAGAGCGCTGCGAGGATGACCCGCACTTCGGGCGAGAGATAGCCCTCCTCGATCGAGTAGCGGACGAGGAAGATCGCCGCGAGCGCCAGCGTGATGGCGCCAATCCACAGGAAGGCCCGCGCGCCCAGACGCTGTTCCCACCCCGCGGAAACAGGCGCGACGGCGGGCGCCGGCGGCGGCGGAACACTCTCGAGCGTGACGGTTGGCGGTTCCGGCGACGCCGCCGGTTCGAAGGGCGCGCCCGGTGGTGGCATCGCCTCGATGGGGATCGTCGGAGGTTCAACCGCCGGTGCCGCGAAAGGCGGCGGCAGCGCTTCGCCGGCCGCCAGCTGGCGCTTCAACACCGCCAGTTCCGACGCCAGCCGTTCGTTCTGCGCGCGCAGGCCCGACGTGCGGACCAGCGCGATGATGGCGATCAGCGGCGTGCCGAGCGCCCAGGCGATCCCGATCAGGATGAGAAATATCTCTTCCACAAAGACTCCGGGATCGCCGCTGCCTTCGCCCTACTCGGCCGCGACGCGCGCGGCCTGGGCGGCAAAAGCCGCACGATTGTCCTTCGCCACGATGCCGCGCTTCACCACCATCCGGTGGTTCTCCTTGCGGGCCGCCCGCTTGATGTCGGCCAGCGCATCGCCATCGCACACCACGAAGTCGGCAATGTTGCCTTCCTTGATGCGACCATGGTCGCCGAGGCGCATCAGGTCGGCGGCGCTGGCGGTGGCGAAGAACAGCGAGTCGCGGGCGGAAATTCCGATATCGCACATGAATTCGAGCTCGCGTGCATTCTCGCCGTGGCGGTTATGCGGTATCCCCGCGTCGGTGCCCATCGCGATACGGCCACCGGCCGAATAGTACATCTTGGTCGCCTCGATGTGGCGATCGTAGACCCGCCGGCTCTTCTCGATCACATAGTCGGGGATCGAACGGTCGCCGTCGTCGTAGCCCTTGAGGATGTTCTTCACGGCGGCCAGCGTCGGAACCAGCCACACGCCGCGCTCCTTCATTTCGCGACAGCATTCTTCGTCCATGAAGATGCCGTGCTCGATGGAATCGATGCCGCCCCGTACGGCGTTCAGGATACCGAGCGCGCCCTGGGCGTGGCTGGCGCAGCATTTGTGGAAGCGATGCGCCTCGCTGATGCCGGCCTTCATCTCTTCGAGACTGTAGTGCGCGTCTTCCGGATTGACGCCGGGCGTCATCACGCCGCCGGTCGCCATGATCTTCACCAGGTCGGAGCCCGCATGGACCTGCTCACGCACTGCCTTCACGACCTCGTCGACACCATCGGCGACGCGGCCGGTACGATTGCCGTGACCGCCCGTCATGCAGATCATGCGGCCGGCGCAGCGCATGGTCGGCCCCAGGAAGCGGCCGGCATTCATGGCGTCGCGGATCGCGAACTCGATATAGTCCTTGCCGCCGCAATCGCGCACCGCCGTGATGCCGCCTTCGAGCGTGCGCTGCATGAATTCCATGCCGCGCACCGTAATCTGCGCGGCACTCAGCCGATCCTGTACCGCACCGGGATTGCCTTCAGCACCGGAGAGAGAATGGACGTGACAGTCGATGATGCCGGGAATGAGCGTGCCGCCCGACGTATCGACCCGCTCGCCGGCAAATCCCTTGAATTCGCCCGCGGGAGCGACGCGCTTGATACGGCCGCCCTCTTCCAGCACCGCCTGCCCGTCTTGCACCTTCTCGCCGTCGAACAGGCGTCCGCCGACATACAACGTGGCCATTTCCTACTCCCTCGGAAAAGATGATCCGGCAATGTGCATCCGGGTCGTTGACGCGGCAAGCGCGTCGCCGCCCAGCGCCCGCAGGCGCGCGATTTCACCGTCTATACCTTGAATATGCGGATTGTACTTACGCGCCAGTTCGAAGGCCGCAATCGCCCGCCCGTTCTCGCCCATCTCCGCGCGGATCATGCCGAGACCCGAATAGGCACCGAAATGACGCGGCTCGCGTTTCACCGTCTCGCAAATGTCCGACAGCGATCCCGTGAAATTACCCATCAGCCAGTACGCCGTCGCCCGCTTGTTCCAGGCTTCCGACAAGTCCGGCGCAACCGCGATCAACTGCGTGAACGTCTCGACGGCCGCCTGAAAGTCGTGTTGCTGCATCTCCCCGATACCACGCAGCATCAACTGGCGCTGATCCCCATCGGGCACCATCGTCCACTGCTCCCAGATCGCCGCTTCCAACGCCTGGATTGCCGACGGATCTGTAGCGGATTGCAGCTTGGCGAACAGGGTATCGAGCATGGTCGCGCTCCCTGGGCTCTGTGCCAGCACGTTCGCTCCCAGCATCACGCCGATCAGGGCGGCGAGGCAAGAGCGGAGGACCGTCGTGGTGCCTCTGGTTTACGGCGGCTAACGAAAGGCGGCCGGCCTCGGTCCGCCCGTCGCCCAGTCGAGCAGCTCGACCGTATGGGCAATCGGGATGCCTGTGCCCGCTGCGATGTTGCCGATGCAGCCGAAATTGCCGGCGGCGATCACGTCCGGTTTCACGCTCTCGATGTTCCCCACCTTGCGGTCCCGCAGGCGGCGCGACAGCTCGGGCTGCAGCACCTGATAGGTGCCGGCCCAGCCGCAGCAGAGATGGCCTTCGGGGATGTCCTTCACGACGAAGCCTGCGTCGCGCAGCAGCTTCTTGGGTGGTTCGATGACCTTCTGCCCGTGCTGCATCGAACAGGCCGCATGATAGGCGACGGTAAGTTTCTGCGGAACGACGTTCACGAGACCGACCTCGGCCATGACTTCGCTCACATCCTTGGCCAGCCGTGCGACCCGCAATGCCTTCTCGTGCCACTCCGGCTCGTCGGCCAGCATGTTGCCATAGTCCTTGACCGTCGTACCGCAGCCCGAGGCATTGATCACGATGGCATCGAGGCCGGCCCCGTCGATTTCGCGCAGCCAGGCCGTGATGTTGCGCTTGGCGAGCTCGATCGCCTGCTCGTTATGTCCGACATGCAGCACCGAGGAGCCGCAGCAGCCCGAGCCTGCGACATTCACCACTTCGATGTCGTGGCGAGTGAGCAGTCGTACCGTCGCTTCGTTTACTTCGGGCGCCAGCACCTGCTGGCCGCAACCCGGCATCAAGGCCACCCGCTTGCGGCGCAGGCCCTTGGCAGGAAAGGTTTGCGGCCGGTCTACCGGCGACGGCGGTGTCAGCCGGTCCGGCACGGCTTCCAGCATGGCACGCAGACGGCGCAGGAAGGTAGCGCCACCGGCATCGCTGCTCGTCGCCGGCAGAACCGACGCCACCGGCTTGGCAAGCCGCCCCAGAAGCATGGCCCAGCGAAAGAGACCGGGCCGCGGCATCAGATAGGCCAGGACGCCACGCATCATCCGGTCCGGCAAGGACCGTTTGTAGCTTTCCTCAATGCGATGCCGGCCATGATCGACCAGGTGCATGTAGTTCACGCCCGAGGGGCAGGTCGTCATGCACGAGAGGCATGACAGGCAGCGATCGACGTGCCGCACTTCCTGTGCCGTCGGCGCCCGATCTCCTTCGAGCATCGCCTTGATGAGATAGATGCGGCCGCGCGGACTGTCGCGCTCGTCGCCCAGCAACACGAAGGTCGGACAGGTTGCCGTACAGAACCCACAGTGAACGCACTTGCGCAGGATATGCTCGCTGCGGGCGGTCTCGGGGTCGGCAAGCTGGGCCAGGGTGAAATTGGTCTGCATGATCAGCCCATCCGCCCCGGATTGAAGAGCCCCTTGGGGTCGAAGCTCTCCTTCACGCGCGCCGACAGCGCCGCCAGCGCCGGCGGCAGCGGCTGGAAGACAGGGACCGCCGCACGCACGGCCTCGGGAGCGCGAATCAGCGTCGCGTGGCCGCCCGTAGCGCCGATGGCGCTGCGCACAAGCACATGGCCGGCATCGGCGCTGGCCGGCAGCGCCAGCCAGATCATGCCGCCGGACCAGTCATAGAATGCTTCGGCGGCGCGGCACCCGGCGCGGATCCTCGCCACGATGGCCGGCCCTTCGGTCGGCGGGCAGGAGATTTTCCAGACGACGTCGTTCGCCGCGGCCTTGAGCGGCACCACATCGCGCACCTCGCGCCAGAAGGCACGGCTTTCGAGCGTGCCGAGTTCTTCCATTCGAGCGCCGGTGTCGGCCAACAGCTCGCGCAAGCCCTTGAGGCGCGCTTCGACAGAAGGCGCCACGCCTTCGATGCGCAACGCTGTCCTGCCCGGCAGATGTGCCGCGCCCGAAACCTCGTGCGGGCTGCCCATGGCCGCACACATCGCCTGCACGGCTGCCTCGTCGGCAAGACCCAGCAGAAGCAGCGTGCGGGTCTGGTCGGGCGCGGGCAGCACCTTCACCGACACTTCGTCGAGCACCGCCAGGGTGCCCCACGAACCGGCGACGATCTTGGAGAGGTCGTAGCCGGTGACGTTCTTCATCACCTTGCCGCCAGACTTGAACGCCTCGCCGCGGCCGTTGACGCCACTGAAGCCCAAAAGATGATCGCGCGCTGCGCCCGCCGACAGGCGGCGCGGACCGGCGAGATTGCCCATCACCGTACCGACGAGCGTCCCCTCGCCGGCCGGCCGGCCCAGCAGCGGTCCGAGGTCGGGGGGCTCGAAGGCTAGCATCTGGTTGCGTTGCGCCAGCAGGGCCTCGACGTCCTTGAGCGGCGTGCCGGCACGCAGGGTCACGACCAGTTCTTCCGGCGCGTAGTCGACTACGCCGGAGAGGCCGGACAGGTCGAGCACCTGATCGCAGGCCATTGGCCTGCCGAGCGCCAGCTTGGCGCCGCTGCCGCGAACGTCGAGCGTCGCTCCCTCGTTCAGCGCCCATTCCACCGCCTGCCGCAGCTCCTTCGAGTCGCGCGGCTTGATTGTGCTTGCCATCTCTCAGAACCGGGGAATGTCGGGGAACGGGATCTTGTTCTGCGTCACGACCAGCCGGCCGAGTTCGGCGCAACGCCGCAGCTTGGGGAACACCTTACCGGGATTGAGCAGATGGTCGGGATCGAAGGCGCATTTCACGCGCATCTGCTGGTCGAGGTCGATCTCGGTGAACTGCTCGCCCATCAGGTCGCGCTTCTCGATGCCCACGCCGTGCTCGCCGGTCAGCACGCCGCCGACCCGCACGCAGAGGCGCAGGATATCCGCGCCGAACTCTTCGCAACGGCGCAGCTCGTCGGGATCGTTGGCATCGAACAGGATCAGCGGATGCAGGTTGCCGTCGCCGGCATGGAAGACGTTGACCACGCGCAGGCCGTGCTGCTTCGACATCCGGCGCATCTCGGCCAGCACCTCGACCAGCTTGCCGCGCGGCACCGAACCGTCGAGACACATATAGTCCGGCGAGATCTGGCCGACGGCCGGGAAGGCCGCCTTGCGGCCGGCCCAGAACAGCACCCTCTCCTGCTCGTCGTTGCTGACGCGCACGGTCGTGGCGCCGCGGCTGCGGGCGATCTCGGCGACGCGGTCGACCAGGTAGTCGACCTCAATCGACGGACCGTCGAGTTCGACGATCAGCAGCCCTTCGGCATCGAGCGGATAGCCGGCGCCGACATAGGCCTCGGCGCACTTCACGGCATCCTTGTCCATCATCTCCATGCCGCCGGGGATGATGCCGGAAGCGATGACGGCGGCGACGCAATCGGCAGCACCGGCTTCTGTCGGAAAGCCGAGCAGCACGGCGCGCGCCGTTGCCGGCTTGCGCAACAGGCGCACCGTCACTTCGGTGACGACGCCCAGCAGCCCTTCGGAGCCCGTCATCAGGCCGAGCATGTCGTAGCCGCCGGCGTCGAGATGCTTGCCGCCCAACTGCACGACCTCGCCCGTCATCAGCACCATCTCGATACCGAGCAGATTGTTGGTGGTGAGACCGTATTTCAGGCAGTGCACGCCGCCGGAATTCTCCGCGACATTGCCGCCGATCGAGCAGGCGATCTGCGAGCTGGGATCGGGCGCATAGTAGAAGCCCTCGTGTTCGACCGCCTTGGTGATGCCGAGGTTGGTGACACCGGGCTGCACGCGGGCGCAACGGTTGGGGTAGTCGATCTCGAGCACGCGGTTGAACTTGCCCATCCCCAGCAGGATCGCATCGCCCACGGGCATCGAACCGCCGGACAGCGACGTGCCCGCGCCGCGCGGCACAACCTTGACCTTATTGTCCTGGCAGTAGCGCAGGATGGCGGAGACCTGCTCGACCGTCTCGGGCAGAACCACGACCAGCGGCATCTGGCGATAGGCCGACAGCGCATCGCACTCGTAGGGACGCATGCCGTCGAGATCGTCGATCACGCCCTCGCCGGGCACGATGGCACGCAACGCCGAGACGATTTCTGAACGACGAGCGAGGATGGCGGGATCGAGCGGCGGCATCTGCATGCTTCGCTCATACGCCAAATGAAAAAGCGGCGGAAGCCAAAGGCTTCTGCCGCTTTGTTCATGAAGACGCGAACCGCGTTAAGTCGGCAGGTTAGCCCTGACGAGCCTTGAAGCGCGGGTTGGTCTTGTTGATCACGTAGACGCGGCCCTTGCGGCGCACGATGCGGCAGTCCTTGTGACGGGCCTTCACCGACTTGAGAGAATGACGGATCTTCATGGTCCTAACTCAACAAAAAGCCCCGGCCGAGCCGGGGGAATTCCGAAAGCGGGCGGAAAATACGGACCGGCACCCGATCCGTCAACCCATTGTTTTCACGTTGGTTTTCCACCCGGCTGGCATGCCCGCCGAGGCGGGCTTTCTACCCGCCCCAAGGCGAATTCGTCAATATTTAGAGAGGCTTACGCTCCGCCTTCTGGGCCCGAAGCTCTGCGACGCAGGCCACGCTGAGTTCGAGGCTGCGGCTCAGGAAGTCGGCAACCACTTCGAGATCGGCCACGCTGTACTGCGACCAGAGCCCGAACATGCGCTTCTGCATCGGCGCGTAGACTTCCTCGATATCGCCGATCGAGCCTTTCCGAAGGCGGACGAGAACGCGGCGGCGGTCGGCTGGATCGTCGACCCGCTCGACATATCCCGCCCGCTCCATCCGGTCGATCAACGCCGTCACCGCCCCCGAGGTCAGGCCGGTGGCCGCCGCAAGTTCGCCTGCCGAGACACGGCCCTGGAGCTGGATCAGATCGAGGCATTCAAGATCTGTCGTGTTGAGACCGAACCGCGCCGCCACGGTCTGACTCACGATCACGCTCTGCGCGCCCATGCGGCGAACCACGTCGCCGACCCGACGCACCAGCTCAGGGTTGGCCTCGCCCTTCTTCTTCGCAGCCATCGTCTCAGCCCAACCGCGCCGCGGCCGCGAACGCCGTCAGCATGCCACCGCAGGTGATCAGGTCGAGCGACAGGCGCAGGCGGCTGCGCCGTGTCCAAGCCACCGCCTTCGATTCGCTGACCGCATCGGGGTCGGCCTTCTCGAAAGCGACATGGATTGAAATCCAGAAGCGCTTGCGCGAGATACCACCACGTGCGGGCTGGATCAGATCCGGCCGCTTGGGCCAGAACGGATCGACCACCAGGAACTCATAAAGGCCGCCACCCACGCTCGCCAATGCGAACGCGGCAGCCCGCGCCACGGCAAGGAGCATCAGCCCTCCGATCCCAGGATCCGAACATATACCTTAATTATCAAGATACTTTACTGTCAAATTATCTGCCAGACGCCCGCTTCGCCATTTTCAGGTCCTTGACCAAGGCAGAGAATCCCGCGCGGCGTGCCGCCTCGTCGGGCATGCGCAGGATCGCCGATGGGTGGGTCGTCACCATTCCGCGGCGACCGTCAGGCAGTTCGAGCACCCGTCCCCGCTCACGCGACAGCACGATTGTCCGTCGCCCCGTCAGGCTCTGCGCCGCCGTAACACCGAGCGCGAGGATGAGCTGCGGTCTCACCAGGGAGATCTCCTTATCGATCCAGACTTTGCAGACTTCGGTTTCGTAGCGGTTCGGCCGCTTGTGCAGCCGTTTTTTGCCCCGCGGCTCGTTCTTGAAATGCTTCACCGCATTGGTGAGGTAGACCTTTTCGCGATCGATTCCCGCTGCGGCCAGCGCACGATCGAGTACCTTGCCTGCCGGCCCGACGAAGGGCCGGCCCGCCCGATCCTCCTGATCGCCCGGCTGTTCGCCCACCATCATGATCGCCGCACCGACGGGACCTTCGCCAAACACGGTCTGCGTCGCTTGGCGGTAGAGCGGACAACGCGTGCAAGCTGCGGCTTCCGTCGCGGTACGCTTGAGCGCTGCGGCTCGCCCCGCCATGCCCCCTCACCGTGCGTCCAGCAACCGGGCCAGCGCCCGGCCGTCGTTCGGCGCCTGCAGCTTGTCGGTATTGTCGAAGTAGACATAGACGTCGCGCGGCATCGACCGCTTCGGCGGCGGCCCCGCAAAGTCACCATCGCGCATCGGCTTGCCGTCCCGCCAGGCGCGCACCCGCCTGGCCCAGCGCCAGCTCCTTCTTGCGGTAAGCGCTGCGATAGAGCTCGCGCGAGCCGTGCAGACGGCAGTAGACGAAGTCTGCCGTGAGATCCATGAGCAGTGGCCATTCGACCGTGTCGGCGCAAACCAGAGCGACCTTGTATTTTCGCAACAGGGCAATGAAGGCCGGATCCCGGAAACTTTCGTGACGTATCTCCATCGCATGCCGCATCGGCCGTCGTCTGGCCGGCCGCAACCAGGCTCTCGCCTTCAAACGACGATCGTGACGTCGCCCCAACGTGGCAGCCGCCTCCGTGTCATGCGGCAACAACGCGAGGAAAGCCTCGATCGTCCCGGCATCGAAGCGAAAGCTCGGCGGAAACTGCCAGAGAAGCGGCCCGAGCTTGTCCTCCAGTCGCAGCAATCCCGAGGCCATGAAGTTGGCCAAGGGTGCGGTCGGCTCTCGCAGCCGTTTTATGTGCGTGAGGAAACGCGGCCCCTTCACCGCGAAGACGAAATCCTCCGGCGTTTCGTCGGCCCATCGCCCGAAGGCATCGGGCCGCTGCATGCTATAGAAAGTGCCGTTGATCTCGATGCTGCGAAAGACGGAAGCGGCGAAGGCCAGCTCCTTCTTGTGTGGCAGCTTCTCCGGGTAGAACTGGCCGCGCCAAGGCGCGTAGGTCCACCCCGAAATGCCGATGCGGACCTTTGCTGTCCGAGCCATCGCATTTATCCGTCGCTGTTGATCCTGGCAGGCAACGGCCATTCCAGGTCCGAGTTCCTGCTACAGTCGCGCGGCACACAAGGAGTTCCCCATGCCGTCACTCACCCTCTCCCAGGCCAACAAGATCGTGGAAGCAGCGCTCGCCAAGGCGCGCCAGATGAAGATCAAGCCGCTGGCCGTGGCGGTGCTCGATTCCTCGGGTCACCTGAAATCGCTGCAGCGCGAGGACGAGGCCAGCATGTTCCGGGTCGACGTCGCCATGGGCAAGGCGTGGGCCGCCGTCGGCATGGGCGCTTCCAGCCGCACGCTGCTGGCCCGCGCCAAGGAGAACCCGCAATTCTACGGCGCGCTGGCCGCCACGGCGCAGGGCAAGTTCCTGCCCCAGACCGGCGCGGTGCTAATCAAGGATGCCGCCGGCAACATCCTGGGCGCCGCCGGCGCCAGCGGCGGTACGGGCGACGAAGACGAGGCGGCCTGCATTGCCGGGGTCGAGGCGGCGGGACTGGTTGCAGGCTGAAAATCAGCCCGCGCCATCGGCGAGGCCGATGAGGTTGCCGTCACAAGGGCGAGGCGGTCTCCAGCATCAATTCGACCACTAGGCCTTTCCGGGGCGCAGGCGGATCAGCACGTCGAGCACGAGGATGAGGACGACCTTACCCTCGCCATCGGTCAGCTCCGTCCTGAAGATCGCGACGGCGTCGCGCCGCTCCGGCCTGAGCGTAATCTTCTGAACCTCCGACCGGCCGGTGAGTTTGGTGCCGGGGCGTACCGGCGCCGGCAATCGGATCTCGATGCTGCGGCCCACGATTGCCGCAACCTTGGACCAGACCGCTTCCACGATGAGCCGCTGATAGATCGCAATCGTATTGAAGCCGCTGGCGATGAGTCCGCCGAAAGGTCCGGCTGCCGCGGCTTCGGGATCGGTATGGAGCGGCACAGGGTCGTACTGCCGCGCGAACTGCAGGATCTCCGCTTCGCTGATAGTGTATTCGCCGAGCTGGAATTGTTGACCTTCGGCGAGGTCTTCTGCGTAGAGCATTGCTTCTTTTCTCACCTGCGGCGGCTGGTCAATGCGCCCATCGTTCATTGCACGACTGGCGAAGGCAATAACCTTGCAGGTAATCCCCTTGAAACCTACTCCTCTGGCTCGGTGCTGAATTCGAGCGGGTGGCCGGCGCTGCGGCCCATGTCGTTGGCCTCGGTGGTCTTGGATTCGGCAATGTCGCGCGTATAGGTCGCGACAACGCAGGCGCCGAGCTGATGCGCCGTCATCATAACGCGATAGGACTGCTCCTCGGTCATGCGGAACACGGCCTTCAGCACCACGACCACGAATTCGCGCGGCGTGTAGTCGTCGTTGAGAAGGATCACCTTGTAGAGCGGCGGCGGCTTGGTCTTGGTCCGCCCCGCCGTCTGCGGTTTGGTTTCGATATCGTTCATCGGCCCTTCTCCCCGCCTCCTAATCGGGCCGCGGACTCACAAGCACCGCGCCGCGGGCGCATCGAGCGAGTTGGGCCACGACCGGGAGGTCGGCAGCGAGCCTCTCGTGGCGAATGACAACGCTGAATGAAGACAGGCCTCAGTTGGCAGAGAATATGGTTTTGCCTTCCTTGATCGTCTCGATGACCTTGATCTCCTTGATCGACATCGGCGCTACTTTCGTCGGATCGTCGGACAGAACAACGAAATCGGCAAGCTTGCCCGCACTGATCGAGCCTTTGCTGGCTTCTTCCCGATACTGATAGGCTGCGTTCACCGTTATGGTCTTGAGCGCGTCATAGGCGCTTATCCGCTCGTCCGGTCCGAGCACCGCACCCGATCTGGTCGGACGATTCACCGCCGTCCAGATCACAATCATCTGATCCACCGGAACGACGAAGGCGTCCGTGTGATTAGTCGGCATAGTGCCCGCCGCCATGGCAGATTTCAGTGGGCTGATGAAACTGGCCTGCTCCTTGCCGCGGTTGGCGATGTGAGTGTCGCCGAAGAAGAACGTATGATCGCTGAACAGCGACGGAATGATATTGAATTGCTTGAGCAACGGGAGCTGGTCGCGCCGGACAAACTGGCAGTGAACACAGACCGTTCGACGGTCTTTGGAGACATCGCTGCCCGCGGCTTCTTTATGGGCCTCAAGAAGGAAGTCGACCGCAGCATCGCCATTGGCGTGCATGATCACTTGAAGCCCCGCATCGTAGCACGTCTGCATAGCAGCCTTTAGCTCAGCCGGCGGCATCACCGGCTCCCCTTTCCAATCCTTCTGGCCCGCGGGGCCTCCAGTCAGGTAGGGCGTCGTGAACCAAGCCGTCTTTCCCTGGGGCGAGCCATCGATCGTAATCTTGCAGCCGCCGAGCTTCAGGCGGCCATTGTATTTCCCGAAGGCGGACGGGGGCGTTTCCTTCCACGTTTCCTCAAGGTCCGTGATGAACGGATACGCGACAAGGTCGATATACCATCCGCCTTTCGACGCGATGCGCTGAAACTGCTTGACCTGCTCGCTGTACGTCAGGCCGTCCTGAGCGGTCGTGATACCGGCGGCAGCATAGAGTGCCTGCCCGGACTTAGCTGCTTCGACCTCATTTTCGAGCGTCGGGCCCGGAAGCTGGCTAAGAACAGGCAGGTAGGCGGCCTCCATCACAAGCCCTTGAAGATTCTCGCTTCCCTCCTTGCGGAGGATGATGCCGCCGTCGGGAGTCGGCATTCCGTCCTTGAAGCCGAATTTCTCGAAGGCCTTGGAATTCAGGACCGCGCCGTGCATCGAGACATGCACCACGACAACCGGATTATCCGGGAAGGCAACATCGAGGAGGTCACGCGACAGCACCTTTCCCTCGGGCATGAGATTCTCGTCATAGCCCCAGCCAATCAAAAGCTCTCCAGGCTTAAGCGCCTTCTTGGCGGCTCCGCTCTTCAACTCGGCAACGATCCGATCGGGGTCGGAAGCAGGACCGACAGGTGGCGCCGACACGTTGATCCGATCGGCCAGCGACAACGAGTCGGTGAAGTGGCTGTGTGGATCGATGAACCCGGGAAGCATCACCTTGCCGCCGAGGTCCTTCATCGCCGTGGCGCTGGATCGCAGCCGCATCGCGTCGTCGCGCGAGCCCGCGAAGGCAATCTTTCCTCCAGCTACCGCCACCGCCTCGACATATCGAGGTGTAGGGCCCTCCATCGTCAGTATCGGGCCACCGGAAATGATTAGGTCGACGGGGACGGTTTGAGCAAGAGCTTGCCCTGCCACAGCCGCGATGATCGTCGTGCCGATCAGAATTCCACGAAAGGTCACCGACGCCTCCTAGCTGCGCTTTGCCGTGCGCCGGCAATCTAGTCCTGCGAGCCACGCCGATCTAGCCATCCACGGTGCAAATGCAGGGTTTGGCCCGCCTCGGCATTTGACGGTCGAATCGCCGTGCCGCGGCTGCCTGCTTTTCCTTCGACTCGATCGCCTCCGGCTTATCGGGGCGCGCTCCAATACTCCTCGTCGAGAAAGCGTTGCACCAGCCGGTCAGCGCGGCTGCGGTCGGTGAATTGCAGGTGTCGTGCCAGGTTGCGCGTCGACGAGGCGAGGTAGAAGCGCTCGTACTGTTCGTTGCGGCTGGCCAGTGCACTGCCGACGAAATCCCAGACCAGCCGGAAGATGCGGACACGTTCCTCGGCCGGCATGCCCTTGGCGCCCGGCAGGTAGCGGTCGATCAGCGGCCGCAGGCCGGGGTCGGCGAGCTGGGCCGCCGTCGGCGCCGCCAGGAGATTGTGCGAGCCGATCAAGCGCAGGATCTCGTTCACCCGGGGAAACCAGAGCGGCAAGGTGGCCCGCAGGGCATGCAAGGGGCGGATGCCGCAAGTCCACAGGCCGGTCGGCCACTCCTTTGCCTCGGCCTCGGCCGCCACGATGGCCGAGCGCGTGAACTCGGCATAGGTCCAGATTTCACCGATCAAACGTTGCGTCTCGGGATCGACCGCGTTGATCGACGCCGCCATGCGCAATGCCAGCCCCCAGGCGAAATCGAGCTTGGTCCAGGCCCGGATCATGGTCTGCTGCATGATGTTGGGCTGCCAGCTCGACGTCATCACCGTGTTGTAGGTGGTGAGATTGCAATCGATGAATAGCCGGTCGCGCGGCACCTCGACATCATCGAAGATCACGAAGGCATCCTGCTCGTCGAACCGGCCCGACAGCGGATGGTCGAAGCGATTGCCGGGCGCCGACATCGAATCGCGGCACAGGAACTTCAGCCCCGGCGTGCCCATCGGCACACAGAAGGAGAGCGCATAGTCGTCGGCGCCCTGCGGCAGCGGTGCCGCGGGATAAACTGCGATCTCGTCGGCGAACGGCGCCAGCGTGGCCAGTACCCGCGCGCCGCGCACGACGATGCCGTGCTCCGTTTCCCCAACCTTGCGCAGCGCGTGGGCGTTGCCGGCCGAGGGCGCATCGCCGGTCGCCTTGTCCACGGTCGGCTGCACGATGGTGTGTGTCAGCGCGATGTCGCCGCGGCGCAGCAGCTTCTGATAGGCGATCAGCCGCTCCGCCCCCGCCTCGTTGCCGTTGGTGCCCCATTCGTCCGGCCGCCCGGCGAAGCCGGCATAGGTGACATTCATGTAGTCGGGAGTCCGGCCCATCAGCCCGACCGAATACTCGGCCACCTGGCGGAGCGCCCGGTGCCGGCGCGCCAGGTCGTCGCGCGACCGTGGAATCAAATGGCTGACAGGGATCGGCTCGCCGGTCTCGGGATCGGCGGCGAGGCAGATATCGGCATGCTTGTGATGGAGATCGTAGACATCGGCCAGGGCGCAGGCTGCGCCCCGCAACTTGGGATGGTCGACGACGTCGGCGATACGTTCGCCGTCAACCCAGACTTCGCGAGGACCGCGAAGCCCCTTCAGGAATTGCTCGCCTGTCCGTGCCGGCATGTCCGCCCCCGACGTCGCCCGATGCCTGCGCCTAGTCTAGCGCAAAGAGCCGGCGGCGGACGATCAGCCGCCACCTATCCCTTTGGCATCGTCTCCGCGAGCGGCGGCAGCTTCAGGACTTTGGCATACCAGGCGTCGAGCTGGGGATGGCCGGGCCGCCACGGCTCGTTGGCGAAGCGGAAATCGAGGTAGCCCAGCGCGCAGCCGACCGCGACTTCGCCGATCGTCTTCAGCTCGCCGAACGTGCCGGCTTCCTTCTCCAGGACGTCGATCGCACGGCTCACCTTGCCACGCTGCAGGTCGATATAGGCTTTGCGGCCATCGTCCTGCGGCAGTGCGATCTCCCGGCGGCGCGGCTGGCTCGCATCCAGGATGCCGTCGCCCAGCGCCTGCTGACGCAGCGCATTCCATCGCGCCGGGCCTTCCGCCGGGAAGAGCTTGGGCGCACCGCCGATGCTGTCGAGGTATTCGCAGATGACCGGGCTGTCATAGAGCATCATGCCGTCGTCGGTGATGAAGCTCGGCACCTTGGACAACGGATTGAACGGCAGCAGGGCCGGATCGGTCGTGCCGACGGTCCAGCGCTCGATCTTGTCGTTGAGGCCGCGGGCGATCGCACAAGCCATGACCTTGCGGACATACGGGCTTGCAGCGGAGTAGGCGATCTTCATGAGGTTCCCTCTTGTCCTTGCTGGGATCGGCGCGCACGCTACTCGTCGTACGGGAGCGACGCCATGAATTTTCAGGCCACGAATTTCCAGGCCGAGAAGCTCGGCGGCCACATGGCGGCGGCGGTGAGCGGCATCGACCTCAATCGCCTGCCGGATGCGGCGACGCAGCAGGCGTTGATCGATGCACTGCACGACAATCTCGTGATTTGCATCCGCGACCAGCACCTCGAACCGCGCGCCTTCCTCGACGCCATGTCGCGGTTCGGAACGCCGATGCGGCGAAAGCAGCTTGCCAGCACGCCCGAATGCGCCGAGGTCAACATCATATCGAGTGAAGATCGCGACGTGCTGGGCGACGGCAAGAAGATCGTGAACGGCGCCAATTGGCATACCGACGACAGCTTCATGCGGGAGCCCTGCTCGCTCACCATGCTCTACGGCGTCGTCGTCCCCTCTCGCGGCGGCGACACCCAGTTCACCAACATGTATGCCGCCTACGAGGATCTTCCGGCCGAGACCAGGGCTCGGATCGATCCGCTGAAGGTGATCCACAAGTACAGTTCAAGCCGGAAGCTCAGCCGCATCTCGACACGGCCCGCCGAAGAGATGGCCGCCATGCCGGAGGCGACGCACCCCCTGGTGCGCACGCATCCCGAGACGCGACGCAAGTCGCTCTATCTCAATCCCAACCGCATGGAACAGATCGTGGGGCTCGACCGCGCCGAGAGCGACCGCCTGCTCGACGAGCTGATCGCCCATGCCACGCAGCCGAAATACCAGTACCGCCACGTCTGGCGTCGGGGCGACATCGTGATCTGGGACAATCGCTGCACGATGCACAAGGCCAACGCCGATTATCCCGAAGGCGAACAGCGCCTGATGCACCGGGTCATCGTCGCCGGCACCCAGCCGTTCTAGGCCTCCAGCAGGACGCAGTGCTCCGGCGAGAAGGACAGCGTTACGTCGGCGCCTTCGGGTAGGAGGTTTACCGGCGGGCGGCGCACGATCAATGCACCCACGGCACTGTCGATTACGTACTGCACGAAATCGCCATGGAACAGGCGCTGGCGCACCTTGCCCGGCACATGGTTGTCGCCGGACCGCGGTTCGAGGTCGATATAGGCGGTGCGGACGGCCACTTCGCTTTCCTTGCCATGCGGCTCGTGCGGCGCCATGACCTTCAGCGTCGGGCCGCCTTCGACGGCAAACAGCCCCTCTCCCACCGGCTTGCCCTTGATCAGATTCGCCGAGCCCACGAAATCGGCCACGAAGCGGCTGCGCGGCTTGTTGTAGATCTCCTCCGGCGTGCCGATCTGCTCGATCACGCCCACGTTCATCACGATCACGCGGTCGGAGATGGCCAGCGCCTCCTCCTGGTCGTGGGTGACGTAGACCGACGTGATGCCGAGCCGGCGCTGCAATTCGCGCAGCTCGACCCGCATCTCGGCGCGCAGCTTGGCATCGAGGTTGGAGAGCGGCTCGTCGAACAGCACGACCGTCGGCGAGAAGGCGATGGCGCGGGCCAGCGCCACCCGCTGCTGCTGGCCGCCCGACAGCTTCGAGGCGCCGCGGTCGGCAAGATGGCGCATCTGCACCAGGTCCAGGGCACGCTCGACATTGGCCTTGATCTCTTCGGCGCCAAGCTTCCGCACGCGCAACCCGTAGGCGACATTGTCGAACACCGTCATGTGCGGCCACACGGCGTAGGACTGGAACACCATGGAGACGCCGCGCTGCTCGGTATGGACGTTCTTGCGTTGCGCGGAGTCGTACATCGTCTGGCCGTCGATGCTGATGCTGCCGCCGGAAGGGGATTCGAGGCCGGCAACGGCACGCAGGGTCGTGGTCTTCCCGCAGCCCGACGGGCCGAGCAGCGTCAGATGTTCGCCACGGCCGACCGTGAAGCTCACGCCATTCACCGCCACCTGATCGCCATAGCGCACGACCAGGTCCTTCACTTCGATACGTGTCACGCTCACTCAAGCTCCTTGGTCATGCCGCGCGCCACGCGGAACAGGATGATCAACGCCACGATCACCGTGAAGGTCTGGATCAACGCCATCGCCGCCGTGAGTTCCGTGCCGCTGGTGGCGAAGGCGTTGACGATCGACGGCGCGATCACCTTGGCATTGGGCCCCATCAGGAAGGCGGAAGCGCCGAGCTCGCGCACGCAGGCCATGAAGATCAGCAGCCACGCCGCCAGGATGCCAGGCTTCAGCAGTGGCAGGGTGACGGTGCGCATCTGGTAGCCCCACGAGGCGCCGCAGACGCGCGCGCACTCCTCCAGGCTCTTGTCGATCTGCAGCACGACGCCGGCCAGCGTGCGCACTCCGAGCGGCAGCATGACCGTGAAGTAGGCCAATGCCAGCAGCCACAAGGTGCCGTAGAGGCCGACCGGGATGTTGAGCCATGCCCACAGGAGCGCCAGGCCGAATACCAGGCGCGGCACGGCCTGCGGGAACATGACGAGGTACTCGATCGCGCCGCGGCCGCGCAGGTTGGAGCGATAGATGATCCAGACCAGCAGCGCCATGATCGCCACGCCCACCGTGGCGACGCCAAGGCCCAGCATGATGCTGTTGAACAGCGCCGTACGCACCGGGCCGAGCGACAGCGCCACCTGGTAGTTGGCGAGCGTCCATTGCGCCTGATCGAGGAGCACGGTGGCGAAGCGCTGCAGCGAGGTCATCAGAAGCGCTGCGATCGGGAAAACTACCGCCAGCGCCACGTAGAGCGCGCAGATGCTGAACAGCACCCAGGCGAACCGGCCCATGTCCATCGGCCGAGGCCGGAACGCCTTGCCGGTAATGGTGGCGAAGCTGCCGCGGCCGATGACACGGCGATAGAAGGTCAGCATGCCGAACATGACGACGAACAGCGAAAGCCCCATCGCCGAGGCCCGGCCGTAGTCCGGTGGATAGGCGAGCGTCGAATCCCAGATGGCCGTGGTGATGACGTAGATACGGCCGGGAATGCCCAGCACCAGGGCGGCGGCGAACGAGCCCAGCATCTCGGCGAAGACGAACAGCATGGCGCCCATCACGCCGGGCATGACCAGCGGCAGGGTGACGGTCAGCATGGTGCGGAGCTTGGACGCCCCCATCACGCGCGCCGATTCCTCCAGCGCGGGGTCCATGGACTTCATGGAGGCCGAGATCATGACGAAGGCCACCGTGCCCTCGAACAGTGCCATCACCCAGGCGATGCCGAAGTGGGTGTAGATGTCGGCGATGTCGCCGGTGCCGCCCAGCGTCTGCCATATCTGGTTGATGAATCCGCTCTTGGGACCGGCGATCACGGCCCAGGCGAGCGCGCCGACGAGCGGCGTCATGTAGTACGGCAGCTCCATCAGCCGTTCGAGCTTCTCGCGGCCCGGCACGTTGGTGCGGGTCAGGATCCAGGCGAGCACGAAGCCGATCAGGATGGCCATCACCGTGGCCATCACAGCGATGACGACCGTGTTCCACACGGTCTTGAAGTCCTCCTCGAAGATCGCGACATAGTTGGCGATGCCGAAGTCGACCGGCGGGAACGCCATGGGGTCGCCGACGTTCAGCGACTCCTCGACCAGGAAGACCATCGGCAGCAGGACCAGGAAGCCGACGATCGCGAGGACCGCCAGCGTCGTCAGAGCCTGCCCGTTGATGCGTGGGCGCAGAACGCCCGTCGGTCCGTCCGCCAACGCCCAGCGCTCCCTAGCGCCCAGTGCCGACGATGCGGTTCCACTCCTTGGCAAAAGTCGGACGGTCCTTCTCGAACGCGTTCCAGTCGGCGGGCGAGAGCAGCTTCATCTTGCTCAACGGCACCGTGTCGCTGCCTCCCGGCGGCGGCACGTCGGCCCGCGGCGAGTGGAGCAGCAGTGCTTCCGCCAGCGCCTTCTGGCCGATCGGCGAAAGGAACCAGTCCATGAACAGCTCGGCGGCGTTGGGATGCGGCGCCTGGTCGACAATGCCGTAGGTCTCGGGCACGGCCGGCACACCGGTCTCGGGGAAGACGAAGGCAAGCGGTGCGCCCTTGGCCTTGAACTCGATGTAGCCGGAATACTGCGCACCCATGATAATCTTGTCCTGTCCGTCGACCAGCCGGCCGTACTGCTGGACGTAGGAGTCGAAGGCGCGCGGCTTCTGTTCGCCGAACTTCTTGAAGTATTCACCGCCCAGGATCGGCAGCAGCATGTACCAGACGCCATGCTGCAGGCCGGAGTTCGACACCTTGACGTTGATCGAATCCTTCCACTTCGGATCGAGCAGGTCTTCCCACTTCTTGGGCGCATCCGCCGCCGACACCTGGTTGGGATTGTAGGCGATGCCGGCCATGATGACCGAGCCCCAGGTCCAGAAGCCTTCGGGCTGGCTCTTGGCCTCCTTGGGGAAGAACTGCATCTCGGGCGAGACGTACTGGCGGAAGCCGCCCTTGCGCTGGAAGTCCAGGATCATGCCCATGTCGGAAATCTGGATCACATCGACCAGATACGATTTGGCCTGACGCTCAGACAGCACCTTGGCATAGAGCGCGCCGGCCTGCAGGCGGACGTAGCTCGTCTTGATCTTGGGGAACATCTTGTTGAAGGCGGCCAGCAGCTTGACCTGGCCCTGCTCCGGATCGGTCGAATAGAGAGTGAAGGCGCCTTCGGCTTCGGCCTTGTCGACGTCGGCACAGGTCTTGAAGCCTTCCATCTGCCGCGGTTTCTCACAGACTTTGGGCTTGTTCTGGGCCTGAGCATTGGCGGGCGACCATCCGGCCGAGGCGACGGCAAAAAACACCGCAGCCATAGCAGCAAGCGTCTTCATGACTTCCTCCCGATGCACTCTTGTTGCAGGGAGCGTAACGGTGGCTCTCTGGCGGTTCAATCGTTCGATTCAGTCGCTGTTCGCGCAGACTGACGTGTCCGTCACGTAACTTGTCGCGACATGCTCCGCGAGGGTCGAGCGATCGCGCTTCGCCTGGGTCAAGTTCATGACGCTTGAGATGAAATGCTCTTGCGCTAGTCTCCGCGCCGGATGCCCCTTACCTATCCTGCTGCCGACCTGTGGGCGCTGATCGCCGGCATTGCCGACGAGACGCCTCAGGCGCCGGCTCTTATTCATGGCGACCGCGTGCTGAGCTTCGCGGAGCTGGTCGACAGCGCCGCGCGGGCCGCTCAGGGTTTGACCGATCTCGGCGTCAGTCCGGGCGACCGGGTCGCGCTCTGGCTGCCCAACACTCCCGCCTACCCTGTTCTCTTGTTTGCCTGCGCACGGCTGGGCGCCATCGCTGTTGCCGTAAACACGCGCTATCGCGCCGTCGAGGTAGCGGACATCGTGGGCCGCTCCGGAGCCAAGGTGCTGGCCTGCGCACCGGGCTTCCGCAGCATCGATTTCCTCGCGATCCTGGCCGACATCGAACCTCAGGCTCTCGACGGGCTCTCCGCCCTGGTGACGGTCGGCGGCGAACCCTCGTCGATACCGCCCGCGATCGAACGCCTGCGGCGCGTGCCCGTCGAGCGGCTGCTGTCGCGCCCACGGCTTGCTGCGAACCATGCACGCGCAAGTGCGCCCTGCAACATCTTCACCACGTCGGGCACGACGAGCGCACCCAAGTTCGTGTTGCATCGCCAGGGCGCCATCGCCGGCCACGCCCAGCAGGTCGCCCGCGTCTTCGGCTTCGCGGCACCCGAGACGATCTCGCTTTCCATTCTGCCGCTCTGCGGCGTCTTCGGCTTCAACCAGACGATGGCGACCCTGGCCGCCGGCAAACCCTGCGTGCTTGTCGGATCCTACGAGATTGCCGAGATCGCACGCCTCATCGAACGGCACCGACCGACGACCATGTTCGGCAGCGACGACATGTACGCCCGCCTGCTCGATACCGTGCCGGGAGAGCAGCCCTTCCCGTCGATCAAGTGGGCCGGCTACGCCGCCTTCAATGCAGCCCTCAACGATCTGCCCGAAAGGGCCGAGCAACGCGGCCTCCGTCTCTGCGGCCTCTATGGCATGAGCGAAGTGCAGGCCCTCTACGCCCTCCAGCCGCCGGAATCGCCGGTGGCCGACCGCAAGAAAGGCGGTGGCGTGCCGACCTCGCCGCTGGCGCACATACGCGTCCGCGACCCCGAGAGCGGCGAGTTGCTGGGGCCCGGGCAGGCAGGCGCGCTGGAATGCGCCGGCCCGTCCTTGATGGCCGGCTACTATGGCAACGACAAAGCCACGACCGAGACCGTCACGGCCGATGGCTATGTCCGTACGGGCGACCTTGCCGAACTCGACGGCCGCGGCGGCTTCACGTTTCTCAGCCGTATGGGCGACGTGCTGCGGCTCTCGGGCTTCCTGGTGAATCCGCTGGAGATCGAAACCCATCTGCAGAAGCTGCCCGGCATCACGGGCTGTCAGACCATCGCCGTCGCCCGTCCCGATGGCGTGCGCGCCGTTTCCTTCGTGATCCTGACCCCCGGCACGAGCCTCGACGAGGCGGCCGCAATCGCGCACTGCAAACGCGGCCTCGCCAACTACAAGGTGCCGCTGCGCATCTTCGCGATCGACGATTTCCCCAAGACCCCGTCGCCCAACGGCTTCAAGATCCAGCGCAACAGACTGCGGGAGATGGCGCTGGAACGCTTGAAGGTCTGAAGCGGCACCCGTTCAGAACGACATATCAAGGGAGATAACGATGGCCAAGCGCAAGAGCGTCAACTACCCGGGCTACACCCACCAGAACCCGATCCCCAATGCCAGCCGGATTGGCAACATTCTGATGTCGAGCATCATGAACGGCACCGAGCCCGGAACGCGCAACGTGCCTCCGGATCTCGCCAGCCAGGTCGTCAACATCTTCAAGCACATCAAGCTCTGCGTCGAAGCCGCGGGCGGTACGCCGGACGACATCATCAAGATCAACTTCTGGATGAAGCAGCCTTCGACCGGCCGCGCCGCGCTGAACGACGAGTGGGTGAAGATGTTCCCCGACGAGGCATCGCGGCCGGCGCGTCACACTCTCCAACTCTCCGGCGACAGCCCGCATCAGGTGACCTGCGACTTCACCGCCGTGATCGGCGGTTAGCGCCCGGGGAGTCTCAGACCGGCAACCGATGCGCCGATGAAAACCTGCGGCTGCGAGGGTCGATCGATCCCCATTTTCTGCTCCAGCCCCGCCACACAGGATTGCGTCGCCTGGGCGAGCCCTGCCCAGGTCGAGGCACCATCGAACTGCTGCAGCAGGCATTGGTCGTAGTAGGTAAATTGATCGTCCGCGCCGCAGCCGAAGCTCACGCGGTCGGAAGCCGACGCCGTCAGCACGATGCGATTGGGCTGACGCATTGCCCGGGTCAGGAAGACACCGCTGTGGCAAGCCGAGACGATGACGACCGTCGGCCGCGCGCTGCAGCCGGCATCGAGTGCAGTGTTCAGCGCACTGGGTTCCAGCAACCCATTGGCGGCCTTGAGTGCGACGCCTTTTTCGAGGCCATGGCTGGTGACAAACACCAGGCAGGCTTCGCCACTTCCGCTGCGTAATCCTGACGAGATGTTTTCCCTGCTCGCCACCCGTGCCGACGGATTGCGGTCGGGATCGGAAGTTAGGACATACATGTCGCGCACGCCGCGTGCCGCCAGCTTGGCGCGCAGCGCATCGATGCCGTTGTCGAAGGCCGGGCTGTTGTTCTCGCCGGCAATCAAGACGGCGCGCCAGCTTGGCGCCGGAATCGAGATCGGTTCGGCTGGAACGCTACCGCCGTGGGTCGACGGCGGCGTGCCGGTCGCCTCGGGCGTGCAGGCAACCATGGTTCCGACAATCGCAATCAAAGCCGCGATACGCAGCCCCATGCCGATACTCCCTTGATCAGGCTTAATCGAACTCACGTCGGCTGGAATGGTTGCGCGCCAACCATGCGTAAGGCCATGTCGGCGTAGAGGTTGGCCATCTGCTCCTCGGTCAGATCGCCGCCGGGGCCGTACCACATGGAGACGTGGGTGCATTGGTCGAGGAGCGCCATGGCAATGGCCTTGAGATCGTTCCTGCCGTCGACCTGAGGCGGCTCGAAGACGCCGCGTTTAATTCCATCGACGAAGATCGAGACGAGGATGTCGCGTATGGCGCGGCGGCTGCGGCGAATATCGGCAACACGTTCACCGTCAAGCCAGCCGATCTCGCGGTTGGCGACCAGCGCCTCGACCCTGAGACGACAATGCCGCATCACATAGATCCGTACGAAGGCCGCAAGCTTGGCGCGGGGATCGTCACCCGCCCCGGCAACGGCCTGTCTGCACTGCCGCTCCAGCTCGCTCTGCGTCGACGTGATGATGTCGTGCAGCAGCTCGTCCTTCGATTTGAAATGATTGTAGAGCGCGCCCTGCGTAAGACCGCAGGCCTTCATAATGTCGCGGACGGTCACCACCGGGTAGCCGCGTTCGGCGAACTGGGCGAAGGCTGCCGCGCGGATCGCCTCGACGGGCGCGCGCGACTCCCGCTCGACGACAGGAGGTTCCTCGACCTCCTCCCGACCTGTCTTGCGCCTGGTCATCGGGCACCCCCGGCGATCTGCTCGACGATGCGCCATGCCAGTTCGGCCGGGGGGCGCACCATCTTGCCCGATTCGGCCGCCCGGACGTTGGACGCCGTGCCATCGAGCGAACGGGCGTAGACGCCCTGGCGGATGCAGGAGACACGGAAGAGATTGTAGGCGATGTAGAAGTCCCAGAGTCTGGTCTCCGGGATCGGCCGCTTCGAGAGGCTACAGTAATAGGCGACCATTTCCGCTTCGGTCGGCAACCCGAAGGCAGCGAGATCGTGGCCCAGCAGCCCCCCCCAATCCTTAGGCGTGCGCCACAGCATGCAGAGGTAGGCGAGTTCGGCCAGCGGATCGCCGAGGGTCGAGATCTCCCAGTCGATGATGCCCAGCACCCGCGGCTCGCTGGCATGGAAGACCATGTTGTCGAGCCGGTAGTCCCCATGGACCAGTACGGTCTCGTCGTTCGCCGGCAGATTTGCCGGCAACCAGTCGAGCAGACGATCCATGGCTTCGATCTGCTCGGTTTCAGAGGCTTTGTACTGCTTGCCCCAGCGCGAGATCTGGCGGGCGACGTAGCTTCCCGGCCGGCCGAAATCGCCCAGGCCCAGAGCCACATGGTCGACTGCGTGCAGGCGAGCCAGGGTTTCGAACTTGGCCCGATAGATCGCCAGCCGCCCCTCCTTGGGAACGTCCGGCAGCAGCGGATCCCACAGCACGCGGCCGTCGCAATACTCCATGATGTAGAAGGCCGTGCCGACGACGCTGTCGTCCTCGCAGAGCGCATAGGCGCGCGGCGTCGGCACGTTGGTCCGGTTGAGCGCCGAGATGACGCGGAACTCGCGGTCGACGGCGTGGGCCGACGGCAGGAGCTTGCCCGGCGGCTTGCGGCGCAGGACATAGTGGCGTCCGCCGCCGTCGGTCAGCCGATAGGTCGGATTGGACTGCCCGCCCTTGAACTGTTCGACGCGGACCGGGGGCACGAAGCCTTCGACATTCGCAGACATGAAGCGGCCGAGCGACTGCTCGTCGAAGCGATGCTTCTCCTGCACTTCCATCGTGCCGATATATTCCGCGCCTTTTCTTGCCACCCTGCAGCCCCTGAACAGCCATTCATATTGGCCGGGAGTTTGCTCGCCCGAAGGGGGGCATGCAATATCGACCAACGGAGACCCGACGTGGCTGAGCTGATTTCGGCTTATCCTCCAGGCATATGGCTGATATTGCTGGCGACCGGCCTGATGATCGGCGTTCTGGCCGGCTTGCTGGGCGTCGGTGGCGGCGTGATCGCCGTTCCGGTCCTCCTGGAGATATTCGAGGCCATCGGCGTGGACGGCGCGCGGTCGATTTCACTCGCCGTCGGCACCGCGCAGGCCACGATTCTGATGACGTCCCTGACCGCGACAGCCGCTCACTGGCGCGCCGGCACGATCGACTGGTCGCTGGTGCGCACTTGGCTGCCGGCGCTGACAATCGGAATTGCACTCGGTCTGATTCTATCGGCCTTCGCTCCAGCCAGGTTGCTCACGACGGTCTTTGCCGTGGTCGCAGCCGGGCTTGTTTTCAAACTGGCGATAGGTGACAGACTCGTCATCGCACGCGCGTCGCCAGGAGGGATCGCCGCTCGAGCTGCGCCGATCGCGGTCGGTGGCCTCGCTGCCGCGGTCGGCGTGGGTGGTGGAACATTGAGCACACCTGTGCTCACTCTTTTCTCATTTCCACTCAAGCGCGCGATCGGCGCAGGCGCCTTCTTCAATCTCGTGATTTCCCTGCCGGCGACGATCGTTTTTCTCATTGTCGATCACCAAACCGATGGCAGGCCGGTCGATGCGCTGGGCGATGTCGCATTGTTCTGCGTTGCGGCCCTATCACTCCCCGCGCTCTTTGTCGCGCCTGCGGCAGCCGGCTGGTCGGCACACGCCCCGGTCGCGGTTCTACGGCGATTGTTTGCCCTTTGCCTGGCCGTCATCGCGGCACGGATGATGTTTCGCTAGCGAACTTGGCACTTGCACTGAACTTGGCTCTTGGGCAAAGCGGCGAAATTGTGTTTAGTGTTGGTGCAATGGCCCCGTGGGTTCCGGGCCCAACATCACAATGAAGACTGCGCGTATCGGGGAGGCGTCGTTGAATCGATTCCTGAGCAAGGACTTCTTGTCCGGGCTGCTGTTCATTAGTTTCGGCTTACTGGCGCTGTATTTCGGCCAGAAGCTCGCTTTGGGCACGCCCGTCCGCATGGGGCCGGGCTACGTCCCGCGCATGCTCTCTCTGGTCCTCGTCGGACTGGGAATTCTCATCTGCATCGTTGCCTTGGTGTCCGACAGCGATCCCGTCGAGAAGCCAAAATGGAAGCCCATCACTCTGGTGACCATCGGCATCGTCTGCTTCGCTCTTCTCTTCGAGCGGGCCGGCCTGATCCCGGCGTTGATCGTGCTGATCCTGATCGCGTCGCTGGCCAATGAGGAATTCAAGCTCATCGAGGTGATCGGCAATATGGTGGCTCTCTCCGTGTTGTGCACGCTCGTGTTCAAACTGGGACTCGGGATGAATATCTCCATCCTGCGTGGGGTGTGGTGACATGGAACTGTTTGAAAACCTCGCCCTGGGCTTCAGCGTCGCTTTCACTTTTCAGAACCTGATCTACGCGCTGCTGGGCTGTCTTCTCGGCACGCTGATCGGCGTTCTGCCGGGCATCGGCCCGGTGGCGACCATCGCCATGCTGCTGCCGATCACCTTCCACCTGCCGCCGACGGCCTCGCTGATCATGCTGGCCGGCATCTACTACGGCGCCTCGTACGGCGGCTCGACGACCTCGATCCTGGTCAACCTGCCGGGCGAATCGGCCTCGGTGGTGACCTGTCTCGACGGCTATCAGATGGCGCGCAACGGGCGTGCCGGTGCGGCTTTGTCAATCTCGGCCGTCGGCTCCTTCTTCGCCGGCACCGTCGGCACCGCCATCATCGTGATGTTCGCCGAACCTCTCACCCGGATGGCGCAGAAGTTCGGACCCGCGGATTACTGCTCGCTGATGGCTCTCGGCCTCGTCGCCGCGGTCATCCTGGCCAGCGGCTCGGTGATCAAGGCCATCGCCATGATCTTCCTCGGCCTGCTGTTCGGCCTGGTCGGCACCGACGTCAACACCGGCGCCCAGCGCTTCACCCTGGACATGCCCGAACTCAGCGACGGCATCGACTTCGCGCCGATCGCCATGGGCATCTTCGGCATCGCCGAAATCGTCGTTAACCTCGAACGGCATCTCACGCGGACGGGCGGCACCATCAAGGTGAATTCGCTGTGGCCGACGGCGGAGGAAATCCGTCGCGCCATTCCGGCGGCCTTGCGTGGCACCTTCCTGGGTGCGGCGCTGGGCGTGCTGCCCGGCGGTGGCCCGACGCTTGGCGCCTTCTCCTCCTATACGCTGGAGAAGAAGATCTCGAAGAACCCCAGCCAGTTCGGCAAGGGCGCGGTCGAAGGTGTGGCGGCGCCCGAATCGGCCAACAATGCCGCGGCGCAGACGTCGTTCATCCCGATGTTGACGCTCGGCATCCCGTCCAACGCGGTGATGGCCCTCATGGTCGGCGCCATGATCATCCAGGGTATCCAGCCGGGGCCCGAGGTCATGACCAAGAAGCCCGATCTCTTCTGGGGCATGATCGCCTCGATGTGGATCGGCAACGCCATGCTGGTCATCATCAACCTGCCAATGATCGGCATCTGGGTGAAGCTGCTGACGGTGCCGTACCGCTTCCTGGCTCCGGCCATCCTGCTCTTCTGCTGCATCGGCGCCTACAGCCTGCAGAACAGCACCTTCCACGTGATGCAGGTCGCCGTCTTCGGCGTGCTGGGCTACATCTTCGTGCGGCTGGGCTGCGAGGGCGCTCCGTTCCTGCTGGGACTGGTGCTGGGACCACAGATGGAGGAATACTTCCGGCGTGCCATGCTGCTGTCGCGTGGCGATCCGATGGTCTTCCTCGAACGTCCGATCAGCCTCGGCCTGCTCATCACGACGGGCCTGCTGCTGATCCTGATGGCACTGCCGAGCTTCAAGAAGGCGCGCGAGGAGGCCTTTCAGGAAGAGGGTTGATCCCTCTTCCCTCAAGGGGAGTAGCAGATGTCCGACTTGCCCAAGCGAGTGTCGATCGACGAGGAAGGCCCTCGCGAGGGCTTCCAGTCGGAGAAGAAGGCGATCCCGGTCGCCGACAAGGTCCGCCTCATCGAGGCACTGGCGGACGCAGGCCTCAAACGCATCGCCTGCGTCTCCTACGTCAATCCCAAGCGCGTACCGACCATGGCCGACGCCGAAGAAGTGGCGGCGGCGATCCGGCAGAAGCCTGGCGTGCAGTACGCCGCCCTGTGGCTCAATCAGCAGGGTCTGGAACGGGCATTGCGCGGCCCCCTGCATGTTGACGGCGGCGTCAGGGTCACGGCCTCCGACACCTTCTCGCTTAAGAACATCGGCAAGTCCGTTCCCGACGCGATGGTCGAACAGCGCATGTCGCTCAAGACCTTCAAGGACCGCGGCATGCCCGTCGAATGGGGCATCATCCTCGGCGCCTTCGGCTGCAACTACGAGGGCGAGCTTTCGTCCGACCTGATCCTGCAGCGCGTCCAGCTCGCGCTCGACGAGGCCCAGCTCGCGGGCTTCACACTCAAGGGCATCAAGCTCACCGACGCCATGGGCTGGGCCACGCCGCAGTCGGTCGAGCGTCTGATTGGCGCCATCCGCAACAAGTGGCCGGAGCTCGAGATCGCCCTCCACCTCCACGATACGCGCGGCACGGGCATGGCCGCAGCCTATGCAGGCCTCCGCCTGGGCGTCACCAAATTCGACGCCTCGATCGCCGGCCTGGGGGGCTGCCCCTTTGCTGCAACCGACGGCGCCGTCGGCAATATCTGCACCGAAGATTTCGCCTACATGTGCGAGGAAATGGGTGTCGATACCGGCCTCGATGTCGAGAAGCTGATCGAAGTCGCCAAGATCGCCGAGGACGTCGTTGGCAGGCCCCTGCCCGGTCATGTCATGCGCGGTGGCACGCTCAAGGCCGCCAAGGCGCGCGGCCGCCAGAGAGCCGCCGCGTGACCGTCCGCGCGGGCAGCGCGGCAGCCCCCGACTCGACTTATGTCGATGTCGCGGATGTGCCGTGGCAGCCGACGCGCTTTCCCGGGATCGACTCCAAGATCCTGATGGAAAACAAGGAGACCGGCCTGTCGACCGTGCTGATGCGATGGGCGCCCGGTACCCGCCTGCCGAAACATGAGCATGTCGCCATCGAGCAAACCTTCGTTCTCGAAGGCTCCTTCGCCGATCACGCCGGTGTATGTCGCGCCGGCAACTATGTCTGGCGTCGCGCTGGCAGTCGCCACGAGGCCTGGACCGACGAAGGCTGCCTCATGCTTGCGATCTTCCTGAAGCCCAACACCTTCTTCGATTGAACACCTCCTCCTGACTTGGCAACATGCTGAGTGAACAACGCCGAAAAACAAGGCGTGACGAAAGCAAGGCGTGACACAGGGAGGAAATCATGAATCGACGCACCGTCGTTACGGGCGCCGCATTGGCGTTACTCATCTCCGCTCCAGCGTTCGGCCAGGCCCTGCCAAAGGAAATGTCCTGGACCGCCTACGATACGGGCTCCTCGGGCTTCAATATCGCCGTCGCCATCGGGCAGCAGTTCAAGCAGAAACTGGGCACCGACGTCCGCGTGTTGCCCTCGGGCAATGACACGGGCCGTCTCGCCCCGGTCAAAGCCAACCGCGCCATCATCTCGCAGATGGGAATCGGCACCTACTTCGCGCAGGAAGGCGTCTTCGAGTTTGGCACCAAAAGCTGGGGTCCGCAGGCCAGCCGCCTGCTGATGGCCGCCACCGCGTGCAACGGCCTCAGCCTCGCCGTCGCCAAGGATACCGGCGCAAAGGAAGTCAAGGATCTCAAGGGCAAGCGGCTCGGCGTCGTGGTCGGCTCGCCGGCATTGACGCAGGGGGCAATCGCCCTGCTCGCCTTCGGCAATCTCACCGAGAAGGACGTCACGCTCGTCCAGTTTTCCTCAAACAACGCGATGTGGAAGGGCTTCATCAACAACGAAGCCGACATTGCCCTCTCGTCGACCATCTCGGGTCAGGCGAAGGAGGCGGACTCCTCGCCCCGCGGCGTGATCTTCCCGGCCATGCCGGCCGACGACAAGGCAGCATGGGCACGCGTCCACAAGAAGGCACCGTACTTCATCGCCCATAAGGCGACATGCGGCGTTGGCGGCCCGTCGCCGCAGACGCCGGTCACGATGGCGAGCTACGCCTATCCGATCTTCATGACCTTCGCCGATCGGCCGGCCGATACGATCTACGCCATCACCAAGGCGATGATCGACACCTACAACGATTACAAGACCGGCGCTCCCGGTGCCGAAGGCATGGCCTTGTCGCTGCAGGATCTGACCTGGGTCGTGCCCTATCACGACGGCACCATCCGCGCCTTCAAGGAGAAGGGTGTCTGGACCGACGCGGCCCAGAAGCACAATGACGGCCTGGTCAAGCGTCAGCAGGTCATGATTGATGCCTGGAAGGCCTATTCGGCCAACGGCCCGTCCGATGACAAGGCCTTTCTCGAAGGCTGGATGAAGGCGCGGGCGGCTGCACTTCAGAAGGCCGGCATGGATGTAATCTTCGATCAGTAGCTTGGGAGTCGAGTGCGATGGCGTATGGGTTCCGTGGCGCTGCCCTGGTAGCAGCGGTGACGATGGCGTGTATCGGCAGTGCGGCGGCGCAGGACGTCAAACTCCCCGGAACACTTACGGTGACGGCCTACGAGACGGGCTCCAACGCCTTCAATCAGGCAGTGGCCGTCGGCCAGATGCTGAAGAACAAGTACGGTACCGACCTGCGCGTATTGCCGGCCGGTAACGACGTGGCCCGACTGGGTCCGTTGCGTGCCGGCCGGGCGCAAGCCTCGGCCATGGGCGTCGGTGTCTACTATGCACAGGAGGGCGTGCTCGAATTCGCCACCAAGGAATGGGGGCCGCAAAGCCTGCAACTCCTGCTCTCGGCAACGACTTGCAGCGGTCAGGCGCTGGGCATCGCCAAGGATCTCGGCGTCACCCAGGTCAAGGACCTCAAGGGCAGACGCATGGGTTGGGTGGTGGGTTCGCCGGCCATCAACCAGAGCCTGCTCGCCCTGATCGCCTTCGGCGGCCTCACAAAGGCCGACGTGAAGCTCGTCGACTATTCGAGCTACGGCGCGATGATGAAAGGTCTGGTCAACAACGAAGTCGACATCATCTTCGCGTCGACCATTTCCGGTCAGGCCAAGGAAGCCGAGAACTCGCCGCGCGGCATCATGTGGCCGCCGATGCCCGCCTCCGATACGGCGGGATGGGAGCGCGTACAGAAGCTCGCCCCGTACTTTTACCCGCATAAATCGACCTGCGGTGCCGGCTATGCCAAGGGCGAAACCATAGAGGTCGCGGTCTATCCCTATCCGATCTTCATGGCCTACGCCTCGCAGCCGGCAGAGCTGGTACATGCCCTGACCAAGGCGATGATCGTGAATTACGACACCTACAAGGATGCCGTGGTCGGCGTCGATGGCCTCGAAGCCAAGCGCCAGAACCAGAAGTGGATCGTGCCCTACCATCCGGGCGCCGTCCGCGCCCTGAAGGAAGCCGGCGTCTGGACCGACGAGGGCCAGAAGAACAACGACGCGCTGGTCGCCCGCCAGAAGATTCTGGCGGATGCCTGGGCGGCTTATCTCAAGACCAGTCCGCCCGACGACAAGGATACCTTTCGCAAGGGCTGGATGGAGGCCCGGCGGACGGCACTCACCAAAGCTGGTCAACCCGTAGGCTTCGACGAGTAAGGAAACATCGCATGACCGATCAGGCGACGCGGGTAGTCTTCGACGACCCGCATCAGACGGGCCCGGCCGAAGCCGAAACGATGCGGGTCCGTCCACTGGCCGGTGTCTGGCGATGGGCCCTGATCGCGCTTACGGCGGTCACGATCTTCCTTTGCATCAATCAGCAGTTCGCGCTGCGCTTCTTCGTGGGCTTCACGCCGCTCAATACGGAGTATTTCTACCTCCTGATCTTCTGCATGCTGCCCTTCACCTTCGTGATCTTTCCCGGCAGCTCCAAAGCATCCATCGACCGCATCGCCTGGTACGATGTCGTGCTGTTCCTGGGCACGGCGGCTGCGTCGATCTATCTGATGCTGAACATCCGCAAGGCCGCCGAACTGGGTTGGGAATTCGGCGATCCTCCGCAGCCGATCCTCTGGGCCGGCCTCTTCATGTGGATCGTGCTGATGGAAGCGCTGCGCCGGACCGGCGGCTGGAGCCTGCTGCTCTGCGTCTTCCCGTTCACCATCTACCCGCTGTTCGCGGGCGCCGGCTGGCTGGGGCCGCTCAAGGGCAACCAGTCGACCCTCGATCAGACGATCGCCTACCATGTGCTCTCGACCGAAAGCCTCCTTGGCATCCCCATCCAGGCCTTCGCCGATGTGGTAATCGGCTTCCTGGTGTTCGGCACGGCCCTGATGATGACCGGCGCCGGCAAATTCTTCATCAATCTCTCTTTTGCGCTCTGCGGCACCTTCCGCGGCGGCGCGGCCAAGGTCTGCATCTTCGCATCCGGCCTGCTCGGCATGATGTCGGGCAGCATCGTCAGCAACGTTCTGACGGCTGGCACGATGACCATTCCCACCATGAAGAAGACCGGCTTCAGCCCGTCCTATTCCGGCGCCATCGAAGCCTGCGCCTCGACGGGTGCCGTGCTGGCGCCGCCCGTGATGGGCGCGACCGCCTTCGTCATGGCCCAGTTCATGGGAACGACCTACGCCGAAGTCGCTCTCGCCGCGATCATCCCGGCCCTGCTCTACTATGTCGGCCTCTTCATGCAGGTCGATTCCTATGCCGCGCGGCACGGCCTCAAGGGCCTGGAGAGGCGCGAGCTGCCCAGCGCCTGGGCGAGCTTCAAGGATGGTTGGTACTACGCCTTCGTCATCGTGCTCCTGATCGTCATGCTGCTCTACTTCAAGCGCGAGAGCCATGCCCCCTTCTACGCCACGGCTCTGCTCCTGGTGCTCAATCAATGGGCCCAGCCCGGCAAATGGAAGATGGTCAACACGCTCAACATCGTGATCGCCGTTCTCGTGGCCGCCATCATGACGGCGCGGAGCGAGAATTACGGCAAGGCGCTGGAAGCTTCGGGTGCCGGTGCCTTCGATGCCTGGACCAACGCCATCCTGCTGCCGGCGCTGGGCGGCATGATGCTTCTGGTCGTCCTGAACGAGCTGTGGGGCGAGAAGCGCTGGGGCCTCAGGAAGTATATCGGCTTCCTCGAAGCCAACGGCCGCACCTTCGTCGAGCTGGTCGGCATCCTGGCGGGCTGCGGCCTGCTGATCGGCGCCTTCTCGCTGACCGGCGTCATCGCCTCACTGGCCAACGACCTGCTGACGATCGCGGGCAGCAACGTGTTGCTGCTGCTCGTCATGTGCGCTCTCACCAGCCTGATCCTGGGGCTCGGGCTCACCACAACGGCCTGCTACATCTTCCTCGCCATCCTGGTCGGGCCGGCGCTCGAAAAG
>WBZX01000345.1_pt1 | contig 43707 bp, 39 predicted proteins | sample 5204211 | NCBI WGS metagenome assembly WBZX01 (sample SAMN12344362, study PRJNA552823) | activated sludge metagenome | biome: Activated sludge suspended growth; feature: Nitrification reactor; material: Wastewater; isolation source: activated sludge from nitrification reactor of wastewater...
CACGATTCATCAAACCGTGGGTATACCTTTGCCCTTTTCGGGGAGAGGGGAACCAGACAATGAAATGCGCCACAGATTCAGATATTACTTTCACTTTGACCAACCGATGGTGTAGCGGTATCCTTGATGTGAACTTCTGAAGAGCCATGCCTTGTGGCATGGCACCCTCGCGGTGGTTGTGATGTTCCTGCCTGTTTCCGATCCAACCAGGGCGACCCGTCATCAATGGCAACATCGATTGTCATTCTTTGCGGCATTGTTCTTGATCGCAGGGTTTACAGCTGGATTATGGCATCTGGTGAACATCGACACTGATGATCCCAACGAATTTCAAACAGTCGTCGTCGGGACGCGGGGAGCTAGTTTCGGAGAGTGTGTCAAACAAACTCAACGAGAAATAGAACTGCGATATGGTAGGACGAAGAATGAATGGGAAGGTTATCGGCCCTTGGGAGGTTGTAGTCGTAAAGAGCTGCCAACGGGCCGCATCAAAACATTGGTTTTGTCTGGCCGTGGCGGTTTCGACAATGCCGAAGGCACGGTGATGGTATGGCTTGTGAAACGACAGCGTGGCTGGGTTTGTTTTGACTCAGCTTGGTTCAGTGGAAATGTCTTGTTCCCGTAGATGACGTCGAACGGCGGGTCAGGAGACCCGCGAGCGCGCTGTAGTAAGTTGTTATATTGTGGACATTAGCATTGGAGGTGGCAGTGTTGTACAAAGCCCCTAATGACCGGACGTTTGTGACTGACCCGACACCAGAGGAACTGGAGTCGGAACTGCGGGATCAGTCACATTCGTACTGGCAGCAGGGCGGCAATGGCGAGGCGACCCTAGACGCCGGCTCCGGCGAGCCGAGTCTCTGGATCAGCCAGCCAGAGTCGGGGTTATTTTTCATAACGTTCTCGCATCCGCCGGCAAATTGGCTGGTGCCCTACAACGGTGGTCCATGCGAGGAGTTGGTGGCGGACGAACGGGGCGGTGACCCGTTCCTCATCCCGCGGGCGTGCTTGGTGGACACAATGAGGGCCATCGCCGTGGTCAGGTTCTTCTTGACCTTCAAACAACCTGCCCCTGAGGTGGTATGGAGGTACAGGCATGAGTTGCCCCTGCCCGATGAGGCCGTTCAGTGCTCTGGCGGAGGGTGAGACCTAGACTCCAAATAGCAATGCTACAGATGGGCTCCAGTTCTTTCCCGAGTTCAGCTAGGGTGACTACTAATACGCTAGGTCGTTCAGTCACAGGACACAAGAACAAGTGGAAATCACGCTTCTCGACCCACCTGAAGCCAATGTCCTCGCACGGGGATCGTACTACGGTGGCCCTCATTACGAGTTTGCTCTTGAAGGTGATGGCTATGTTTACTTCCGAGTAGTTGGCGAGGCGAGTAGGGTTTGGGCTGGAACAGATACGGCATCATTCCGCCGGATCGTCGAAGCCTGGAACCGCTTCAAGGCGGACGTTGTTCAACTTCCCTCGAAAGAGACTCAGTTGGATCGAGTCAAGCAACTGCGGCGAGAGTTCGAGTCGCTTGGAGCGTTGCCTGAGGATCTGCCGCCAGACCCTGAACCATTGTGGTCGCTACTTTTGTTCGAGGCTGAGAACGAGTTGGGTTAACATGGCCGAGGCGACCTTCGGTCGGTCGAGCGGTGGGGTCAGGAGACCCACGCCGAGCACGCAATGCGAGGGAGAAATGCGTCCCATGCTCCCCTCTGCGGGAGAGGGAAGCCAGACTATGCATGGCCCAGCGTTACACCACGTCCCCTGGTAGGAACGATATGCGACTGCATCGAGACGAGGCAGGTGCCACGGGCCGCGCATCTCTCCTCTTGTTCTTCCCTTGTCGCCTGAAGTTGTACTCCAACTACGTGGCGGCGTACTCATCTTCCGTCGGAATACCTTCCAGACTCGCATCAAGGAGCGTGACCATGATGGTGCTGAACGTGCTTGATTGTTCGATCATCACTCGTTTGAGTTTGATCAGTTCCAGCAGGGCCAGGAATTGGCCGATGAGGCGGGCTTTGGTGTGCGGGCGTTGGAAGAGCGATTCAAACGGCATCGGACCGGTGTGCTCTTGCAGGTGGCTGATGAGTTCAGCCATCCGGATGTGCTGGGGCGTTTCGTCCACCGTGATGGCTTGCTTCTGGTGCGATAGGGTGGCACGCAGCAGGCGATCAAAGGCACTGACGAGATCCCACAGTTCCACCGGCTGCAAGGGCTGCTGGCTCGGGTCGCTGGGTTGCTCAGGCTTCTCGATGTACCCGCGTGGCCAATGGCTCGACTGGGCAGCAGCGAGGTGATCGAGTTCATCAGCAGCTTCACGGAAGCGTCGGTAGGCTACCAGTTGCTTGACCAGTTCTGCTCGTGGGTCCAACTTCGGTTCGCCGGCTTCACCCGCCTCCTCGGCTTCTTCCTTCTGAGGCAACAGCATGCGGCTCTTGATCTCCATCAGCGTGCTGGCCAGAACGAGGAAGTCGCCTGCGTATTCAATGTCGATGAGCTGGATCACTTCAAGGTAACGGAGGAACGATTGAGCGACGGTGTGGATCGGGATGTCGAGGATATCGACTTCGTGCTTCTTCACCAGGTACAAAAGGAGATCGAGCGGGCCCCGGAAGATGGGAAGCTCGACCCGATACACACTGGATTCCATCGCTGACATGCTGGCTCACATATGTTACTGTGGGCAAGCTTATACCTGAGTTGGTCTTCTTGTCAATTTGAGCTGTCCATGGCTGCTTCTTCTGCACAACCACCGTTCTGCATCATCTACAACCCGAACGCGGGTCGGGGTGGAACATCGGCCCAGTGGAAGCAGATACAGGAGTCATTGGGACATGATGCCATCTTTCGACCAACGAATGCGAGTGGTCATGCAATGGAGTTAGCCCAGCAGGCCGCGGAGGAAGGCTTCACGACGGTCGTGGCAGCGGGTGGCGATGGAACAGTACACGAAGTGGTGAATGGCTTGCTGCGTTCGGGGAAGAGCGATGTCACCTTCGGCGTGTTGCCTCTTGGTTCGGGAAATGACTATGCACGGCTCATTGGTGTACCTCGCGATGTGCCGGGGATGTTGGCCCGGCTGCGTTCCAGTGAGACGTGGGCTGTCGATGCGGGTGAGATCGTGATGGATGGCAAGCTGTCCCGGTTCTTCTGCAATACCTTTGGTATGGGCATTGGTGGGGCAGTGACCTGGGAATCGAGCCGTATCCGCTGGCTCCGAGGTATTCCGCTGTATGGATTGGCTTCGCTGAAAGCGATCATCTGGCACTACCGCAATCATCAGGTCACGATGGTCTGTGATGGGGTGCCGATGCAGACGAAGCTGATCTACGCTTGTGTCGCGATTGGCAAGGAAGAAGGGGGAGGCTTCCGGGTGGCACCTGATGCGATAGTGGATGATGGGTTATTCAACCTGATGTACGTGACTGAGCTGTCGCGACTAGGGGCATTGGTAACGCTGCCTCGACTGGTGATTCCCGGCTTGCGTAACGGATGCAAGAAGATACAGGAGAAGTTGGTGCGGAATGTCACGCTGAACAGTGAAACGCCACTACCGGTGCATGCTGATGGTGAAGTGCTGGCTACGCCACAACAAGGGGCACGGGAATGCGTGGTGAAGATGCTGCCGGGGAGGTTGGTGCTGCGAGGGAGGGCTAATCGTGTTGTCTAACATCGGTTTAACACGAGTTCAAGCCCCTCACCCCCGGCCCCTCTTCGCGAGGGGAGAGGGGAGCATGGGTTGGGCTCTCATCGCTGTTGGCATCTACAAATTGGGCATTCTACCGGCGGCGACATCGCGTTCCCACTGTTCCAGCAAAGGCCAACTGACAGCACAAGTTCCGAAGTCGGGGAGGGTTTGATAGCCGATCAGGCGGTCGATGGTTTTCTGAACCACTGCCTTGTCCTTCACGAAGGCAGGGCCGTGACTGGGAAGGAGGATGGTGGCATCATCGTCACGAATGCGTTCCAGGCTGCTGACAAAGTGGGGCAGATCGGAACCGTGGTGGGCATCGATCACACCGACACCGCCATCGCGGTAGAGGTTGTCGCCACTGAAAAGGACGTTGCCTGCTTTGAACGACAGCTGACCTTCGGTGTGGCCGGGAGTATGCCAGACTGTGAGCTTCACATCGCCGATTTCAAGGATGTCGCCTTCTTCGACCAGTTGATCGACCTTGCACGGAGGCATATCGAGAGCGATACCCTGGGCGCTGATGTGAGCAAAGGTCTCGATCACATCACCTTTCTCGATGAGCGGGGCAGCAAAGGGGTGAGCAATCACCTTGGCAGCAGGCAGCAGTTCCTTGGCACGGGCCAGGCCTTGCACATGGTCAGCATCGGCATGGGTGGCGATGAGGTACTTGCAGTCGGAGAGCTTGTAATCGAGGGTGCGAACCAGTTCGATGGTCTCGTTGACGGTATCCAGATAGCCCACGTCGATGAGGGCGAAGGCAGAGCCACCATCGACGAGGTAGACATTCACGCCAAGCTTGCGGTTGGCCTGGTAGTTCAGTTCGATGACTTTTGGATGAGTGAGGAGGTACTTGCGTTTGAGCATAGGGTTAGAATAAGGAATAGCCGATGAGCAGCCAGAGAATGGGGTACATCGGGACGAATACTTGCGGAATTTTCACGAATACTTAAGTGCTGATTCGGTATTCTGGTATCGTAGGCGGCACGTGCATGCAGCCTCTAAGCAGGCAAGATCAAGACATGAATCCAACGGATATCTCCAGCTTCCCGACTACCGCCTACCGTCCCGATACACCTCGTATCGAGGCGGAGCAGACTGTTCTTTCCAATCAGTCGTCAGCTGCAACCACGATTACACAGATCATTCCGGGGTACGAAACTGTCAAGGAACTGGGCCGCGGTGGTATGGGGGTCGTGTATCTTGCCCGTCAGCAGAGTCTCAATCGGCTGGTTGCTCTCAAGATGGTGCTGGGTGGTGGGCATGCCAGCAGCAGTGATCTGACCCGGTTCAAGACGGAAGCGGAAGCAGTCGCCCAGTTGCAGCATCCCCACATTGTGCAGGTGATTGAAACCGGGGAGCATCAGGGTACGCCCTGGTTCTCGATGGAATATGTCGCGGGGGGCAGTCTCGATAAGCGATTACAGGGCCGTCCACTACCTGCCAGGGAAGCGGCACGTATCACCAGTATGCTGGCTGAAGCGGTAGCTCATGCCCATGCCCGTGGGGTGCTGCATCGGGATTTGAAGCCTGGCAACGTGCTGGTGCAGGATGTGGAAGCCCACTCGACTTCCATCGACAGCACCCAAAAGCCTGGCCGGGGTGGGCCGAGCAAGGGGAATACGGTTGCGCTCGAGAGCATCACTGACAATAAGGAATCAGTCAGCACTGCCATACCAGTGACACTGAAGATCACTGACTTCGGCTTGGCCAAGCAGTTGGATGATGGTCGAACGCTGGCTGGCACGAAGACGCAAGCTGGCACGGTGATGGGTTCGCCCAGCTATATGGCACCCGAGCAAGCTGCGGGTGATAGCCCGAACATTGGGCCAGCGGTGGATGTGTATGCCCTGGGGGCGATGCTGTATGAACTGCTGACTGGTCGCCCGCCGTTCCGTGCCAGCACAGCATGGGATACGATTCTGCAGGTGTTGCATGATGAGCCGGTGCCACCAACCCGATTGATGCCTCGCTTGCCGAAGGATATCGAAACGATCTGTTTGAAGTGTTTGGCGAAGGATCCTAAGAAACGGTATGCCACAGTCTCGGAACTGGATGCCGACATCCAGCGTTACCTGAACGATGAACCGATCCACGCCCGGCCGAATGCCTGGTGGGAAAGGGTCTGGAAAGCAGCCAAGCGGCGGCCTACACTCGCTGGGCTGGTGCTGACAGCAATACTGGCTGTTGGCGTGATCATGTGGCTAATCATCATTGGCAATCGCAAGTTGCAAGATGAACGCAACCTGGCTCAGGAAGAACGCGACAAGGCCATGGTGGCGATGAAGAAGGCCAAGGATGAGCAGACCAAGGCACAGAAACGGCTGGAGAAGGCAGTCGAAGCAGTTGAGAAACTGCTGACCCGTACTGCGAGCGAAAACTGGGCACGTCGTCCTGAATTACAGGACGAACGCAAGAAACTCCTGGAAGAAGCTGTCGAGTTCTATCGTTCGTTCCTTGAACAAGAGAGTGACGATCCGTTACTTCGCAGAGAAGCTGCCCGTGTCTATTACCGCATGGCTGCTGTCTACCTGATGCTGGGCGATTCCAAGGTGGCACAGGAGACCTTGCAGAAGACCAAGGAGTTGCAGGAATCTCTCTGCAAGGAGTTTCCTGATAACATCGAGTACCAGCACGACCTCATCAAGACGGTGAACTTCCTGGGCAATGCTCTGGTGATGCAAGGCGAGATGATCACCAGCCAGAATACTTACTTGAGCGCTGCCCAGAAAGCGGATGCGCTAGCGGATGCGTTTCCAGAGAATGTAGAACTGAAGATCACCCAGGTACGAACCTATCTGTCGCTCAGCTACTTCTACATGAATGCCAATCAGCCTCAGGCGCAGAAGTATATCGATAAGGCCATGGAGATTGGCAAAGGCATCTACGACAAAGACCCGAAGCCTTTTGCGAATCAACTGGCGTATATCTCGCCACTGCTGGAAGCGGCCCAACTGAAACTGAACCTCAATCAGCAGAAGGATCTGGTTCAACTGCTCGACCTTGCCAGGCCGCTCTTGGAAAAGCTGGATAAGCAAGCAGCACCCAACGCGATGGATCGAGATCAGTTCGATTCGATGGTGGCCAAGTACACCATCCTCCATGGCTACTCGCTCGTGCAGACAGGCAAGAACGCCGATGGTGAGTTGGAACTCCGCAAAGGTGTTGAACTGATCGATGGAATCCTGGTGCAGCGGCCCAAGATGTTCCCCTTCCGCATGCTGCAAATGAATGCCTTGCAGACGCTCGGGGAAGTGCAGGATCGTCAGCAGAAAGTAACCGAAGCAGCGACAACGCTCGAACGAACCTTCAAGCTCCAAGATCAGATGATGAAGGATATGCCTCACATGAAGTTCCTGAAGAACCAGGGGCCTCAGCAGCGGTCGATGATGCTGGTGATGCGAGCCCGTGAGGGAGCAGTGGCGGGGTTTGATCGTTCTGCCGAGGACTTCCTCAAGAACAAACGCATGACTGGGAATCTGGATGCCACTTACAACATTGCCTGCGGGTATGCCCAGGCTGCGGGGAAGGGTGATCCGAGCAAAACAGAGATGTATGCCAAGCGTGCGGTGGAGTTGCTGCAGGAACTCTATCAGAAGAAGTACTTCACCACGCCTCGTATTGTGAACCTGCTGGTCGATCCAGACTTGCTTCCCATTCGTCAAAGAGAAGACTTCCAGACGTTCATGAAGCAGTTCGGCAATTCAAAGAAAACCAGCGTCGAGCCACCGCCACCTGTGCCAGCCAAGTTATGACACGGGCCATCTGGACGAACCTCAGCGATGCGGAACTACTGGCCCAGTGCGAAGTAGATACCTACCGGGCCAGTGGTCCCGGTGGACAGAAACGGAACAAGACCAGTTCTGCAGTCAGGCTTCGCCATTTGCCCAGTGGGCTTTCGACGATTGCGGAAGAGAGCCGTTCGCAGTACGAGAACAAAGAGAAAGCACTGAAGCGGCTCAAGCAGCGATTCTGGCTGGCACTCCGGGAACCACTGCCAGCAAGTGTTCCCGATGGTATTACTCTGAATCTCGGCCGCAAGGATGCCCGTTACTGGCCTACGGTGGGACTGGTACTCGATGCCCTTACAGCCTTCGAGGCACAGGTGAGTACTACTGCCCAGTGGCTAGGGAGCACGACTGGAAACTTGATCGACTTTCTGGAAATCGAAGACACGGTTTGGACAGAAGCCAACCGAATGAGACAGCGAGCGGGGTTGGGTTTGCTGAGACAGGGATGATGGTAGCCACCGGCGAGTCGCCGGTGGTGGTTCGTGCGAAAGGTAGATGTAGTAGCTTGATTTATCGTTGTGCAATCTCAACTTCGCGAGATCCCCCACCGTCGACTCTCCGGTGGCTATTGCCCCTTCTTCCGCTTCTTCACCACGACCTCAATCGGCAACATTTCCTTATCGAAGACGGCCTTCGGTAGTTCTTTCTCCAGCAATGCCACGATGTGAGCTTCGGGGGCATTCGGGCCATCGAAGAGTTCAGCAACACCACTGAAAAGGAAGCAGGCTACAGCTACCCTGCGAGGTGGGAAGGGCTTGGCAAGGAACCAGAAGTAATCGATGGCGTGGTAACCTTCGCGGTTGTGTCGATCCTGGAAGTGAAGCAGGAAGACACCATCTTCCACTTCGATCACTTTCTGTGAATCATCGGTTCGGTGCGAAAGCAGCATGGCAAAGGCAGCACCATCGTTGCCATGACCGACGGGTTCAAGCCGAAAGCGAACGAAGAGCTTGCCACCGATGGGGCTGGCACCTGTCATGCCGGGGAGTTCGGGATAGAAGAGGGCATTGTCTTCGCTGCCCCAGGTTTCCTTCCAGTTCGAGGGAACGCGGAACTGAATGCCTTGGCCATCGTGAGGATGACGTACCTTCTTGAATCGTATCGACTTAACAGGAACGAGCTTCTTCGCGAGAGGTGACTTGTAGCGGATGGTCTTGGCTGTCTTCTTCTTCGACGACTTCCTGGCTGCGATAGTCACTTTTGTAGTGGACTTCGTTCTGGTTGCAGGTTTCTTAGTCTTCTTCGCAGGGCGGGCCATCGCCTTCCTCGTTGATTAGTTGTTGAGATGAGACTCGGTACGATTGCACACTTGCCCTCACCCCCGGCCCCTCTCCCGAGTACAGGAGAGGGGAGAAATGCAGTTATGGTGCCAATTTCTTGATCTGCTCCATCATCTTTTTCACATCGGCTGCTGTCAAGCCTTTGGCTGGATACGCAAAGTTGTGAACCACTTTACTCTCTTTGACAAGGAGTATGGTGACATCGGCATCGGCGTGGAGCTTGTAACTAGGCGGACCGGCGGGGGATTCGAAGATGCCGACAGGTAGTGAGCGTAAGCCTTGCTTCTTGCTCCACTGTACCACTTCAGGTTCTTTGGCTGGCTGCTTCATACCCACGAAGGTCACCCAGCCACGAAGCTTGGAAGCTTGCGACTTGCTCAGATGCCTATCAAGTTGCTTCGTGAGTTCCCCCAGTGGTTCACTGGTTGAACGGGCGAGAATGATCACGGCTGGATCATCCCCCGTTTCGCAAACGTAACAGTGCGAGGTGCCACGGTTGGGACCGGTAGCTATCAGGAAGGTGTAAGGGCCATACTTCTTGCCAGGCTGCGGGCCGGAGGTCAACTCAGCAGGGGCAAAGCATAGGAAGAGACAGAGGAGATGCATGACAGAATCCTTACTTACCAGCGCTGGTGGATAGAGTTGCTGACTTCAACTGACGTACCTGAGTCACCGCTTCATTGAAGACTCTTACTTCAGCATGTTGCCAGGCTTTCTCAGCCATCGCTTGGTACTGTTTGGCTTCATCGATACGCCCGAGTCGTTCACAGAGGATTTGTAAGCCGAGCGGGCCACGGAAGCTGCCTGGGTCATGGGCGATGGCTTCGAGGAAGGCTTCCTCTGCGTCGATGTCTTTGCCTGCAGCCAGAGCAGCCATGCCCCAGACTTCCATGTAGTAGGCTCCGTGGCCCCAGGCATGCTGCTGATAATCATTCTTGGAGGCATCCGCTGCTTTCTTCAGCAGTGATAGTCCTTGTTCGACCATCCCGGTCTTGCACTGAGCGAGGCCTGATATTTCCCAGACTTTGCTCTGAAGCTTCTTGTCATCTTTCTTGGTTTTGAGTGCTTCCTCAAGAGCATCCATGTCGGGTTTAGCCTTGCTGGCGTTGCCTTGCTGCAACTGAGCCAGTGCTGCAAAGTAGTTGGCCGTGGTCTTGTTCCTGGTGCGTGTTTCAGTGATGAACTTCTGCAAGCCTTCGGTATCTTGGGAGGCGAAGAGGAATCGGCCGAAGGCATCGGGGGTATTCATTTTGAGAGCCAGCATTTCGTCGTAGACTTCACGTGCTTCACGGAAGCGACCTTGATGGGTGAGAATCTCCAGACAGGTTTCCAGGTGATGTGACCACTGATGGTCATCCTTGGACTGGAGTTTGTTACTTTGGTTGAGTTCACGTTGGAGTTTGATGGACTTCAAGGAACCGAGAGAAGCATTTTCCCAACGGCCTAAACGTGTAGCGAGGTGTCCTTGCATGTGCCATGAATGAGGGATACCTGGAGACGATTCGATGAACTTCTCGGAATAGACCCAACCGAGGGCAGGGCGTTTGCTGGTTTCATATTGGTGCAGCAATTCATGATTGGCACCGGGATGGAGTGGATTGAGCTTCGTGACTGCCAGGTAGTAGGGGGCGCCTGCGGGTTTGCCACCGAAGAAGGCACCATCGCTGGCGAGGATGCCTCGCAGCATCCAGGCTTCCTCGTCGTCGGAATGCAGCATGATGAGGTCATCGAGAATTTTGATTGCTGCAAGCTTCCGGGCGTTCGCATCGGTGGGGTTAGCATCCTTGGCGATGCCTCGTTCCATGGCCAGTGCTTCGATCAACTGCTTTTCGGGATAACTGGCTTGTTGACGAAGTTCATACGCTTTCTTGAGTGCATCGTTCGCCCGGTTGGCCCTACTGCCCCATTGTTTCAGTGCACGCGACAACCCCCACCAAGCCATGGCCGATTGTGGATCGTGTTTGGTTGCAGTCTCGAAGCTGCGTGCAGCTTCGTGCCAGGCGTAGGAGTAGTAGTAGCCTAGCCCCTGATCGAAGAACTTCTGGCATTCATCGGAGTGTGTGCTGATGCGATACGAGAGCAGGCAGATGCCGGGCTGAAGTCGGGCGGTTGGCAGGCGGGAGAAAGGCAGGTGATCGGTTGAAGCCACGGGCTTGGGATAGACAGTAAGGAAAGTCAGCAACAGGATGTGACAACACATAAAACGCTCGGGAGAGTGCGGGCGGGTGGGAGAGTAGTGCAGTGGTAGTATTGTGACGAATCGTGGTTCATCATGCCAGTAAAAAGCAACAAGCCGGGTAAAGACCCGGCTTGCATGTGTTGGAAGTACTGGCTTAGCCGTTCTTGCCGGGGCCACGTCGACCACCGAACTGAGGTACAGGGAATTCACCCTTGAATGGTTCGCCTTGAAGTTCCTTGAGCTTCTTGTTCTGTTCTTCAGTCAGCATCTTGGCGATCTTCTTGTTCAGGCTGGCAGTGTAATCCTGCATCTTCTTGCGTGCTTCCTGAGGATCACCACCACCACCCTGGAACATTTCACGCATGGTGTTTTGCTGGTCTTCCCGGAAGCCCTTCATCTGTTCCTGCTGTTCTTCATTGAAGTTAAGAGCCTTGGAAACTTCAGGGTTGAAAAGTACAGCCATCAGTCCGCCATTCTTCATGTTGGATTGTAACTGAAGTTGCTTAAGACGTTTGGACTGGTCGGCATTGATCACTTCGCCGAGGCCCTTTTCGGTTTCTTTGCCGATCTCCTGCATGGCACTCATCATGGCTTCGCGGTCGCCCTGTGCTTCCTGCATCGCTGTGCGGCGCTTCTCGCTGATCTTCTTGTCGAGTTCTTCAAGCTTCTTGACCTGATCTTCGGTCAACTTGAGGTCAGCAGCAACATCTTTACCTTTGACGAGTGCCAAACCGCCACCACCCATACCCATGCCCATACCGCGGCCACCACCTGGGGGTTGAGCAAAGGAAACGCTGGCGATCAGGCCAGCACAAACCAGTGAACACAGAGCACAACGCATTTTCATTGGAACATCTCCCTACGGAAGAATGGAAGAGCAGTACACCATCAGTAAACGCAATACTAACGAGTTCGTCATGCTTGTTTGATGAAAAATGAAGGAAAATGCCACAAATAATACCTTCATGTCAGCTTAAGGTAGTGATGTCATGGCACATGATATGCAGCAATACTGGACAAAGGTGCCAACAACTGGCCTTCCCTCAGACAGCTTGGCTGAGGTACTATGCCATTCACAAGGAGGTCCAATCGTGCGAAGAACATCTACACTCACCCTGCTTATCTGCCTGGCAAGCACTACGTTCACCTACGCCCAGGCACGTGAACAAACCGTGGTACGCGATGCAGGCATAGTTCTCAACGAGATTATGAGGGTTCCAGACCAAGGCATTCCTCGTTCCCTGATGCAGGAAGCCCAGGCGATCATGATCTTCCCCAGTGTCATCAAAGCTGGGTTCATCGTTGGTGGCCGACGTGGCCATGGTGTTGTGCTCGTTCGCAATCAACAAGGGCTTTGGGGCAACCCCGTGCTACTCACCATTACCGGCGGTAGCTTTGGTGGACAAATTGGTGTGCAATCAACCGACCTGGTTCTGATGTTCAGATCCAGACGAGGTGTGGATAGCCTGATGCAAGGCAGACAACTCACCCTCGGTGCAGATGCCAGCGTATCGGCAGGCCCTGTGGGACGTACTATCGCTGCCAGTACCGATACCAGTTTCCGAACAGAGATTCTGTCCTGGTCACGCAGTCGCGGTCTCTTTGCAGGCGTGGCAGTAGATGGCTCAAGGATAGCTATCAATGGAAGTGGTAACGCTGCTTTCTACGGTGTACCGACTCCGCCAATCGATGCGATTCTCAATGCGCAACTGCAGACCCTGCCTGCAGCAGCGAACGATTTGCGCAATCAGTTGATCCAGTTGGCACCATCACCACAAGCTCCAATGCCACCGCCACCACTACCCAAGTAGATGATGAAAAACATCGACTCGAAGCCCATCACTGTTTGCGGTGATGGGCTTTCTTACTTCACTGGCACCTTGGAAACGTGCCACTACGAATATGTTCTACCTCGCCAGCTTGCTTGTATGCCGAAGAGTTTTCTGCCGAGGGCGAACCACTGAATCGCCATGACGTAAGCGACTCCGAGAGGATGGAGTAGGGCAGAGAGAATGGGCTGTCGAAAACGGATTACACCCAGGATGCGTGGAATGTATGTCAGGATAACCGCGAGTACCAAAACGGCCGTTGACCAGGGATAGTTCCCAACCCGTAGAAACAACAAGATGACGAGCAGCAGCACCATCGGCAACACCTGTCCTCCGATAAGGAGAATGGTGGCAGGCACGATCATCTTCCATGAGCCTAGCCCTTCTGTCGCATTCTTCGCCAGACCATTCCAGACTTCTTCCCCATTCTGGTACATGCGGCACTGGGCCAGATCGGTGGCATCGAAGATATCCGTCTTGAGCCCGGCGACACGGTAGGCTCTCGGAAGCTTGATGCCATCATGCAGGCTGGATCGAATGGCAGCATGGCCGCCCATCTGTTCGTAGGCAGCTTTGGTGGTGAAGAAGAGTTGTCCGCAACCTGCAGCGTAGGCAGGCTGGCTGGGGAACTCCCTCATCCGCTTGATGGGCAGAAAGCCGAGCAGGAGGAAGTGAATAAGAGGTAGGGCCAACTTCTCGAAGAAGGTGTAGACCCGCTGTTGAGGGAAACCAGAGACGAGATAAGCTTGGCTTTGCTGTTGAAAAGCGAGTATGCGAGTCAGAGCATCGGGTGCAATGCGAACATCAGCATCGTGAAAAAGCAATAGATTGTGCTTGGCCAAGGTGGCCAGCACGGCACAAGCATGCTGTTTGCCACACCAGCCATCGGGCAAGGGAGGAGCCAATTCCAACCGCACTCGATCATCGTACTGTGCTATGTCCTTGACCACCCGTACGGTGGTATCGAAGGAATTGTCATCAAGAACGATGACTTCGTGCGGATGCGTATTGGCAAGCACCGATTGCAGTGCTCCGACGATGGCCACCTCTTCATTGCGGGCAGGAATGAGCACCGAAATGGGTAGGAGCTTCTGTTCGTCGCTGGCCTCCGACTCCAACGGCGCAGGTTGGTAGAGCTTCAGGTTCGCAACAAAGAGAGCAGCCGGGATGGCAGCCAGCACTAGACAGACAAGAGCCGTGATGAGCATGGAAGTATCTTAGCAGTGTGGGCTGCAGCAAGAATACCGTGCTACGCATTGTAGGAGTATTGTAGGGCATGCTGTGCATGCCTCACAGGAATGAGATTCCATTCCGATTGTGTGCTTGCGAAAAGTAATCCGTACATGCTATCGTGTTTAACACATTGAGACGTGTACAAATCGTGGTGAGGCATGCATAGCATGCCCTATATAAGGCACTATGATGTCCAATCATTTTGATGTGGTGATTGTGGGTGGCGGGCCGGGGGGATCGACCCTGGCGGGGATGCTGCTCAAGTATCAGCCTGCGTTGAAGATTTTGATCATTGAGCGGGAGAAGTTTCCTCGAGAACATGTGGGAGAGAGCCAGTTGCCCCAGGTCAGTGCAGTCCTGCACGAGCTAGGTATTTGGGATCAGGTCGAGCGGGCAGGGTTCCCGGTGAAGATTGGAGGCACCTACAAATGGGGGCAGGGTGATGAACTCTGGGACTTCAACTTCATTCCTCCTGAAGCATTCGAGGGAAAAGCACGCCCGGGCAAATATGAAGGTGTCAGACATGCTACAGCTTTCCAGGTTGATCGATCTCTTTACGACAACCTGCTCCTCCGACATGCCGAAAAGCTGGGGGCTACCGTTTTGGAAGGTGTCGCTGTCCGGGATGCGGTGCATGAAGATGATACCATTCACCATCTCAACCTTAGCAATGGCGAACAAGTAACGGCCCGCTACTATGTCGATGCCTCGGGACATGTTGGTGTGCTTCGTCGTTCACTGGGAGTGGAGATAGATTGCCCAACGGTACTCAAGAACATTGCTATTTGGGACTATTGGAACAACACGGGCTGGGCTGACACCATTGGCAGCGGTGGCACCCGGGTGCAGGTCATCAGCGTGGGATACGGCTGGCTCTGGTTCATCCCGATTACGCCTACTCGTACCAGCCTGGGTCTGGTCTGTCCGGTGAACTACTACAAGAGTGCAAACAAATCGCCGGAGCAACTATATACCGAAGCGATTGGAGCGTCGGAGCGAATTACAGGCTTTTTGGAAGGAGCGAATCGCGAAAACAACCTCCGTACCACCAACGATTGGTCATTCGTTTCGGAACGGGTCTATGGCAAGAACTGGTTTCTTGTGGGTGAATGCGCAGGCTTTGCTGATCCCATTCTCTCCGCTGGTTTGACCCTCACCCAGGTAGGTGGCAGAGAATTGGCTTACACCATCATAGCTCTTGATGAAGGCAAGCACGATGCAGAATGGCTCAAGAGCCATTACCAGCAGAACCAGCAGAAACGGGTTCGCCAGCACATGCGATTCGCCGAGTTCTGGTATGCCGCCAACGGCCAGTTCACTGATCTCAGGGAGCACTGCCGGGAGATTGCCAAGGAATCGGGGCTGACCCTCTCAGCACAGAAGGCCTGGGCCTGGCTGGCTCAGGGGGGCTTTACCAATGATGTGCTGGGCCAGGCGGTGATCGGAGGCTTCGATCTCACCAGCTTGAACCAGGTGACCCAGCGGTTCATGAATGAGGATCTTCACTGGCAGGCCAATGATCGCAATGTCTTCCGACTGCAACTGGATGGTGCAACCAAGACGACGATTCCTGACTATCGTCAGGGAGCTATCGTCAGTGTGCCTTGCTATGAACGGAACAACAAACGGCTGGCGATCACCGGCGTAGCCCAAGTGGTTCTGCTGGCATTAAGCAAAGCGAGTGATATCCAGAACATCATGAAGGTCATCGAGCAGATTCTGATGGCGAAGGTGCCCCAGGCACATCATGGTGTCGTGATGGAGCAGTCACTGCAGGTACTGGAAGTGCTGGTAGCGGAGGGGTGGGTGACCGCCAGTTTGGATGAATCATTGCCTCGGTTGAACATCTCCAGCCCTCGAGATGGGGAGCTGATCAAGGACCATGCAGAGAATTGGACACGTGGTCAGAAATCCAAAGTGACAGAAGTTGCTTGAGCAAAATTGTAGACATTGGGTGTGAAAAGCGAGGAAATTCAACAGGATTGACAAAAAAAATGGTCGTAGCTTCAGACTGAGCAGCGGGTAGGATGCGTAGTATCCCTACGGTCGCCATAGTCTGCAAGAAAAACGCAGCTCTGATGGAGCAAAAGCAGATTCTGGTGCGTCTAACTTATTTGCCACGCCGATGCAAAGGGCGTGGATGGATCTGCACTAATCTGCGCACGGAGTCGCTCCATGGGTCTGGGTCGTATCTTCTCTCGTCATACACCTTCTGCCACACGTCCTGCCTCTACCACCCGTCGTCCCCTGGCGATTGAAGCGCTGGAAGATCGAACTGTGATGACCGTATCCCTCGGTTCTATCACCGCAGTTCCCGTTCTGACTGGCAAGCATACTTACATCCCTCTCGAAGCAACTGATACTCGCGAGTTACCACTGACCTATTCAGTCACGAGCGCTAACAGCAACATCAATGCCAACATCATCACCGGTGGTCGGCTGGTAGTGATGAATGTCACCATCGGTGGTACGACTCCCTTCACAGGTGATATCGTTATTAAGCTGTTCGATGACAAAGCACCACTGTCGACAGCCAAGTTTGTCAGCAATGTCACCAATCCCAACTTCAACTACAACGGCCTGATATTCCATCGCGTGATTAAGGGATTCATGGCTCAAGGTGGTGATCCTAATGGTAACGGTACCGGTGGCTTTGGTGGCAACTTCGACGATGAGTTCGATCCTAGTCTGACCTTCAATAGTTTCGGCCTGCTGGCCATGGCGAATGCTGGCGACGACGACAATGAATCTCAGTTCTTCATTACCGAAACAGCCAGCACGGCCAGTTTCCCTCAGCATCTGAACTTCAACCACAATATCCTCGGTCAGATCGTTGATGGATTTGATGTTTACCAGCGGATCGTGAATACGCCGGTAACGAACGATAAGCCTAACGCTGATGTGAAGATCAATCAGGCTTATGTCATCAATTCCAACAAGTATGCCATCCTCGAACTTTCTTCCGACGGTACGTTCACAGGTAGTGGCAATATCACGATAACTGCCAAGAACTCACGCAATGAAACGAGTTCTCAAACGGTCAGCATCACTGCCCAAGCGGATGCAGTAAGTGGTACAGCGACAAATGATCGCCCGTTCCTCAATATTGCCAACCTCAAAGATACGCAGATCACCAAGAACACTCCGTATACCTTTGATGTCTCAGCTACTGATCTGGACAACGATGATTTGACCTTTGTGGTTCGTAAGGCTGATTTCACCGAACTGACCGCCGCTGACAATGTCACGGTGACCATTACTAAACTCACCAATACCACTGCCCGCATCACCATCACCCCTGATGAAGATTTCACCGGGCTGGTGAATCTGAAGTTTGGTGTGACGCAGGTAACCAGCAACCCACAGACATCAGATTTCGACACTCAGGCCTACAACCTGCTCGTGACGGAAAGCCCATTGTCTCCGACCGATCTGCAGTTAGTGGCAGGAAGCAATGTCAATCCAGGCAACGTCTCCGCCACCGATACGCCTACCATTGAATTCAAAGCACCCACTGGTGCTACGGTGACGATCAAGGTTGGCAACACCGAAGTGGGTACAGCAACCGAAACCAGTACACCAGGTACCTATCGCTATACCTTTGCCTCAGGTGAATTGTACCTGGGTGCGAACACTATCTCGGCTGTTACCACCATAGACGAATTTGATTCACTTCCAAGCCAGACCCTGACCATTAACTTTGCACCACTGCAACAGCAGATTTATGTGGTGCCGGGCGCTGCAGGCGAGCAGGTTCAGGTACGCTTCGACTTCCTCCAGGCTGGTACCAAGAACAAGAATGAACTTGGCTTTTACGTAGTGGATGACATGTCCGGTACCGTTGATGGTGTTGGTCCGAATGCCAGTAACTATTGGGCGAAGGTGGCAGCCAGTGGCTCTCGTCAGGTGATCTTCTCCTTCGGGCCAGGTGGTAGCCGTACACCCAAGACCTTCACGCTGGCTGCTGGGACGAAGATTGCCTTCTATGTCTCTGTCAATCGTTCGTTCAGCAATGCAGTCTCCGTACCGAGGGCACTCTTCGCCAGTATCCGTGATGCCAACATTGATGACAAGTTCTATTCCGAACACTTCACTGATCGCACGACAGCTCGAGCCATCTATGGCTTTGAAGATACACGTGGTGGCGACCGTGACTTCAACGACATGGTCTTCTCCATCCGGAAGACAACGACTAACCCAGCAGTTGGTTCTCTTGCAGTAGACTTGGCTGGAGCAGGGCAGACGGTGAAGGCCCAGTTCGCAATGCTGCCTACGCTAAACAGCCGCTACCGCCCGATGGGCGGTGAGATTGGTATTTTCGAAGTGCTGGATGATCTGGGCACTATCGCTGCTCCGATAGCCAGCAACCCTAGCCGTACGCTCAAGCCTGGCGATGCAGGCTACGCTCAAGCTGCTTTGTCACAACTGAGCCGACAAGTGCTCTATACTCAAGGAGATGTACCAGGTGAAACGAAGCGTACCCTGACAATGTCGGGTGGCTCCAAGTTTGGTATCTACTACATCCCACGCAGCACGGCGAGTAGCTTCCTCACGAAGAACCCGGGGAATAATATTGTAGCAGGTCAGCCGATTGCTTACTTCTCGTTTGCCGCAGCCAACCCCGATGGTGGCAAGGAGCACATGCGAACCTACGGCAAGGAAGCAGCCGCTCGTACCCATACTGGCCTCTTGCCCACGGTGAACGATCCCGTTCGCATCCACATGATGGGTGTTGCGAATGGGACAAGCAGCAGTTTCTCGGACTTCATCCTGACTTACAGCCAGTCTCTGTAAATCCGACATTACTCGTCCCCGGCCTCCGGCCGGGGACGCGCTGTTAGCCAGTTTCCGACTGGCAGCGGTGGTGAGAGTTCTACACGTCTTTGACTTGAGCTATCTGTTACTGTTCTGCTTCTCTACATACTCTCTTAGTTGCTGTAGATTTACAGTTGAAGATACTCCTGAATCCTCATCATAAATCAGTGACCATTCAGCATTCACGCGAAACCGTTTGGACTCTCTCGAAGTCTTTTTGACAACGATGGAGAAAAGCAGCTTTGACGGATCGATTACCTCAAAGCTTCGAACACCTTCACGGATAGGTTGCTCTATTAACGTCTCAACGAATGCAACATCATCGATTGTGGTTTGCATAGATCTATCATGAAGTGACATGGTCAAACGGGTTGTGATAACCTCACATCGTGGATACTTCAGCGTGATCGACCGTTCAAACAGGCCTGTTTTCCAAGATAGTCCGAGAAACAGCAGCACGAAGGTTGAAGCAAGCAGCAAACGCGGGATGAAACGCGAGTTGTTCATTGCGCACCTGGTTGACGTTCCACTATTCTGAATACGCTTGTTTGTTGGATGGTTCGTCATTAGTTGATTGGGTTCTCATCGCCGCTGCCGGACGGAGGCTGGCCGACAGTGAGTTCTCAGGCGGAGCCTGGGAACAAGAGAGGAATATTGAGCTATACTTGTCGCAATAACGCCAAGATTGGTGATTCGTCATAAAATGGTGAGCAAGGCATAAGCCTCCTCATCTGTTCTGAACAGGACTCCATGTCACAACAGGAATTCCCCCCGCTGGTGCCACTTCCACCAGGAGCGATGCCACCGATGCCGCCGTACCTGAAACAGGTGCCGGCGAAGGTAAGCAATCCTCCATTTGATTTTGGTGAACTCCTACGTGCCTGCTATCGACGCTGGTTCCTTTGCCTGATAACAGCACTGATTCTTGGTTGCATCGGTACGCTGGCAGCCTGGTACTTCATGCCGATCACCACCAAGTACACAGCAAGAACATTGCTGCAAGTTTCGGCGAGGGTACCCAAGATCGTCTTTGAAGCAGACTCGCAGCCTGACTTTGGAAGTTATCAGCGTACCACGATTGCCCTTATCAAGAGCCGGTTGGTTCTCAATGCTGCAATCAAACAACCTGGGGTCCTTGAACTCCAGAGTATTCGTATGCTGGGTGATCCGATCACCTGGCTGGAAAAAAACCTGATCATTGATTTCAGCATTGGGCCAGAAATCCTGCGGATTGCCCTCAATGGCGAGAACCAGCAGGAGATCACGAAAATAGTGCAAGCAGTACGGGATGCCTACCTGTCTGAAGTCGTCGATCGTGAAAAGAACCGTCGTCGGGAACGATTAGATGAAATGGAGCGGCTTTGGAAAGGCTACGACGAAACCCTTCGTGACAAACGAAAGAAGTTGCGGGAGTTGGCTGAGTCGGTCGGCTCGGGTGAAGCCAAGGCTATTGCGCTGAAGCAACAGTTTGCCCTCGAAAACCTGGCATCCCTCGAGAAGGAATTCTTCAGCATCGGTGCGGAACTTCGCAGGCAGCGAGTGGAAATGGCTTTGATTGAATCGAAGGAAAAGACAAACGCACAATCGCCACTGAGTGAAGTGGTGATAGATGAACAGATGAAAAGAGACCTGACCTATCAGCAGCAGGTGACCAAGGTTCAACAGGCTCGACAGGTACTGACCGAGGCAGAGAGCAGATTGGGCAATGATACCAGTTTGCCTGCCCTCAAAAGCTATGTTGCTGATGTCAGGAAAGCGGAGGCTGAACTGGAAACGAAGAAGCTCGAACTACGCCCTGAGATCATCAAACAACTGCGTGAGCAGAACAGAATGGAACTATCAGGCGCACGTGTTCAACTCAAAGAGAAGATTGCCAAGCTGGAAGAGTTAGAGAAGCAGATCGGTTCGGACGTGAAGCGGCTTCGGGAAGAAGCGCACAACTTCAACAAGAGCGCTCTCGATATGGAATCGGAGAAGAAGGCGATTCAGTCAATGGAGACCTTTCAGGATCAACTGGCCCAGAGGAAGGATGTTCTGAAGCTGGAGTTGGAGGCGCCGAGCCGGGTGAATGCTCTGGAAGATGTGATCCTGCAGGAAAATTCCTCTCGCAAGGGGCCATTGATGATTGCGATGGCAGGGCTTGCTGCTGGCCTGATAGGTTTGTTGGCTGTCGGCTATTGGGAATATTCTCGAAGACGTGTCTATACCCCGGAACAACTGGTGAGCGATGTGGGGATGAGTCTGATTGGTACGTTGCCACTGGTGCCTGAACGCATTCGCCTGACGATGAATCAGGGCCAGCACAGTATGCAGGGTAACTATAAGAAGGAATTTATCAGCAGTATCTACAAGGAATCGATTGATACTGCTCGCTCCTTTCTACTTCATGCTGCACAGAATGATGATGCCCATGTCATCATGATTACTAGTGCCCTCAGTGGCGAAGGCAAAACGACTCTGGCTTCCAGCTTGGCCACCAGCATTGCCCGTAGTGGTAAGCGAACCTTACTGATGGAGTGTGATCTCCGCCGTCCGACGGCTCATAGACTGCTGAACCAGCCTGGAACACCAGGTATCTGCGAAGTGCTTCGGAAGGAAGTGCGGCTGAGCGAGGTGATGCAGAGGTGTCCGCAGAAACACTTGTGGTTTCTGCCTGCTGGTCATCTGAACGAAGGAGCGCTCGCAATGCTCTCTATGGATGGCATGCGCAGGCTCTTCGCCGTGTTGCGCAAGAAGTTCGACATGATCATTGTCGATACCGCCCCGGTGCTTCCCGTGGCAGACACTCTGCTCATTGCCAAGCACGTCGATGCCGCAGTGCTGGCGGTGCTGAAAGGTGTGAGTCGAACGCCGAAGGTGACTGCTGCCATTGACCGCTTGAATTCGCTCAGTGTTCGGATCCTGGGAGCAGTCGTCAGTTGCAATGAACAGCAGAGCTACAAAAGTTCGTACCACTACTACGGAGCGCCAACCAGAGTATTGCCGACGAAAGATGAGGAGGGGCGGAAGCTGGCCTAGTTATTCCCCATCGAAGTTGGGCAGTTTACCCGGTGGTGGTGCACCTTTGAGATTGATGTGCCCGCTGCCTTCCTTGAGATTGAGTGTTGGTTTGAAGGTGGGTTCTGCGGCTTTGGTCACTTTGAGCGAGCCGCCGGGGAATCGTAGGTGGTATCGAACGAAGTCGCGCAGTTGCTCAGCAATGGTACCCGATTGTCGCATCTCAAAGGCTTCGGTATCGAGTACTTCATCAGCCAGCTTGATGGCACTCAGAACGCCTTCAGTGTAGAACAGGCTGATGACCTCTTGATGTCCATGAATCTGCAGGACGATCTTTTCATTCCCTGGCTTGAGTGTGTAGCCCAGTTCGATTTCTGGGCAGCGGAAGTGGTAGGTGCCTGGCAGTTCTTCCTTTAATTTGTTCTTTTTTACTGCATCGTACGGAATCTCTTCCTTGTTCTTCAGTCGTTGGAAGATCTCGGGTTTTTCATCTTTGTCAAGCATCGCCTTCTTGGCTGTCGTGATGGCTTCCCGAACCACCATCACAGGATGCCCGGCTTGTTGTCTTCTGGCGTTAAGGAAGACCAATAGACCAAAAATGGCTAACAAGACAACGAAGCCTAAGAGTATCCAGAGCATGGGTTACGTCTCCCCTGAAGCAGAACTGAGCTGTCTTAAATGATGCACTGCAGTTGCCACTTTTTCAATCACATAATCGACTTCCTCGGCAGTATTGAACCGACCCAATCCAAATCGCAGGCTGGCATCTGCCAGGTCATCGTCGAGCCCCAAAGCCCGCAGCACGTGGCTTGGCTCACTATCCATCGTTGTACAAGCCGAGCCTGAACTCAGGGCAATTTCCCTCAATGCCAGCAGAAGCGATTCCCCTTTGACCCATTCAAAACTTACATTCAAATTGCCAGGCAAGCGGGGGGACCAGGCTCCGTTCAGTAGAAGCCGGCTGATGTTCTGCTGCAGCCCCTCCCATAGACGAGTGCGAAGCTGCAGAAGACGCTCTGCCTCTGCTGTCATCTCCCGTTCAGCGATGCAACACGCTTCGCCAAAGCCAACGATGAGCGGGACGGGGAGGGTGCCTGAGCGTAAACCCTGTTCGTGCCCGCCACCATCCTGCAAGGGTTCCAGTCTCACCCGGCTGCCTAGCTTGCGAACAAAGAGAGCCCCGATACCTTTCGGGCCATACAGCTTGTGGGCAGTGAAGCTGAGCAGATCGACTTCCAATTCTCGCACATCGACGGGTAATTTGCCTACGGCCTGGGTGGCATCGGTGTGAACCAAGATGTTGCGAGCGTGGCATCTTTGCACAATGTCTTGTACTGGTTGCAGCACACCAATTTCGTTATTGGCCAGCATTACACTGACGAGTATCGTATCTGGTCGGAAGGCTGCTTCGAGTTTGTTCACATCAACGATGCCGTTCGGTTCTACAGGCAGATAAGTCACCTCCCAGCCGAGTTGTTCGAGATGGGCACAGGTATCAAGCACCGACTTGTGTTCGGTGGCCAGGGTGACGAGGTGCTTCCCTCTGTTGGCGTAGTAGTGTGTAACCCCTTTGAGTGCGAGATTGTTGCTCTCGGTTGCCCCGCTGGTGAAGATGATCTCACGCGGTTCAGCACCGATGATGTGCGCCACTTGAGCACGGGCATTTTTCACTGCCTGCTCGGCATGTTGTCCAAAGACATGCATCTTGCTCGCAGCATTGCCAAAGTGCTCGGTGAAGTAGGGGAGCATTGCCTCGACAACCCGTGGATCAGTCTGGGTGGTAGCGTGGTTATCCATGTAAATGGGTTGTGTGACAGGCATCGTGTTAGTGTAGGGTTTCAGACAACGGATAGAAATGTAACAACCATCTAAGACAACGCTTCAATCCAGGATGCCGCATTTTGGTACTGACTGGTCAACTGATCTCGCTGGCCTAATTCAAAATCTGCAAACTCAAACCCCGGGGCAACGGTGCAACCCATGAGAGCCCATGTGCCTCCGTTCGCCAGCCTGGCTCCCTGCCAGGAGCCTGCAGGCACCACGGCCTGACAGTGTTCAGCTTTATCTATTCGTGATCCGAGGCAAACGACTTCTACACCACCATCCGCATGCAAAATCACCAGTTCCACCGTATCACCCTGGTAGAAGTGCCAGACTTCGTCGCTCTTCAAACGATGAAACAACGAGACCGTCTCGGGTGTCAGCAGATAGTAGATCGCCGTGCTGAGTGTGCGACCATCTTTGACATTCGAGGACCGATAGGTCTCGTGATAGAATCCCCCTTCACCTGGGAGAGGTACGAGTTGCAACAGGTCAATCACGCATTGAGCAGTCATCGAGTGATGCCTTGCCAAACGATGTAGATACTGATCGCAAAGAGGGCGACACCGACTAGCCCAAGCAGGAACTTGACGTTTGGCCGCCGCAGGAAGGGGAACCAGCGGCCTAACGATTGATCGAAGAGCCAGGTCCAGGTCCAGAGTATCCAGAACAGGACCGATCGCTTGGCTGTCGGGAGTTTACTCTCCGGTTCACTACTTTTACTGACAACCACCACTTCGCTATGTGGTCCGTGGATGATCTCCACTTTAGGGCCAGAGGAGGAAGTGGGAACCGGGATCGGTTCATCGTCGAGCCAGGGAACAGCATCGTTCTCTATCTGTTTGGGTTCGACCACCGTAGTGATATGATCGCGGTCCCTTGCCATCAGACGCCCGGATTCCAATATAGAGCCGAGTGAACGAACCCCGGACACACCCTCCTCGCCAAGTTCAGCAACCTTGGTTTCACTGTTCGATATCGAAAGTGGTAGTGTCGAGGCACTGTCACTACTGGGCGTTTGACTTAAGCTATGCTCGTTATCGCCTTCTCGTGAAGGAGTGAACTCGACATCACTTGCAGTCGTTCTGACGATGCGTAGGGTCTGATCTTCCTTGTTGTAATCGGGGACGGGTAGCGTTAGTACAGCCGTTTCATCCTGTTCCGCCTCATCGTACTGATGTAGCGCGAACGCCTTGGCTTCGGACTTCATAGGCAAGACCGTTGGCGTACTCGATACGGTAGCACGATCGATTGGCAGTTGCAGCAGCTTATCGAGAAGCTGATCGAGTTCGTCGATCTCGTCTCTTAGTCCAGTGGCCACTTGATCGTCCCTTGTTACTGGCAGGGAAGATAGCAAATATGCCGAAAGAGGGGAAGCTCAGCAGACAGTTCAAAATGATGCAACACAGCACAATCTAAAAGTTAAGACGAAACGTCTAATGCAAGTGGGAGTTAAATTGGCAATGGGAGATATGTCATGACAGCAGTCATTAACCTGTTGATCCTTTGCGTAACCGGGAGTGGGGTTGAAGGCCTCCCCAAGCTCGAAAAGGTTTGGCGGACCGATATCGGTGGGCAATCACATCAACTTCATTTCACAGCGAAGGGGGAACTCCTCCTGAACATCACTACCCACGTGATGGATGGCAAGACGTTTGTTAAGAAGTATGATGCAGTCAAATCCCTGTGTCCGGAAGGTAAGCTTGATAGCGTCATGAAGTTTCCCGACTTCTGTCGCAGTTTTGTTCTAGTTCCCGATGGCCGTCGCTGCGTTATTCTGAGTGGATATCAGGGGAAAGACATTGAAATATGGGACGTTCGTACAGGCAAGCGACTTCATGCCACCAGGAACGAAGTATTCAAAAACAGCTTCTCACACCTTGCTGTCGATCCCGCAGGGAAGCATCTTCTCGTCCGTCATCAAGGTGGAGTGGAACAACGAGATCTGAACCATCTCGACAGTATCACCAAGCTCCCGGAACCTGTTGATGCCACTGTCTATTTGCAGGAACTCTACTTCAGCAAACCAGGGAAACCTCGCGCTCTTTACATTCGCAATTACAACTACAAGGATGAACCAGGAGAGTTACTCATTTGGGATTTTGAATCACAGCAGTTCATCCGTCAGATAAAGATCAGTGATTCCCCTCGCTTCTCGGGGATGACTCGCGATCACGAGTACCTGATTCATAGCGATAAGTCAGGCACTATTTCCCTGTGGAAGGCTGACTGTACTGCACACAATCCTGACTTCGTATTGCAAGGACACACCAAGCCCTTTCACTATGTAGCTCTTGATCTGAACAAGAAACTGATCATCACCACCAGTCAGGACAGATCCCTGATGACGTGGTGTACCGATACTCAGAAGCCATTGACGTTGAATACCTTTCCTCGAATAGACAGCTACATGGCCATCGCATTCGCACCGGATGGCAAACATCTCTTTGCTCATGCTAATGTAGTGAAGGAGAGGCCTGTCAACCGGGAAGGGTTTGTGACGATGTTCAAGCTGCCTGTCAGGTAATGCAGTTGTTCGCGACTTCTGCCTTGCCTAAGATGACAAATAAGGAGAAGCGCATGCGATTCACGAAGATGCACGGCATCGGCAACGATTATGTTTATGTCGACTGCATCACACAGCCTCTGAAAGCCGATCCGCATCAACTCGCGATCAAGATCAGCGACCGCCATTTTGGTGTTGGTTCGGATGGCTTGATCCTCATCTGCCCCTCCGAGCGGGCGGACGCTCGCATGCGCATGTTCAATGCCGATGGCAGCGAAGGGGAGATGTGTGGCAATGGTATCCGCTGTGTAGCAAAATACGTCTACGATCATGGCTTGGCGAAGAAGGATCATCTCAAGATCGAAACTGGTCGGGGTGTGCTCGAACTTAAACTGCTGACATCACAGGGCAAGGTGAATCAGGTCACAGTTGATATGGGTGAGCCGATCCTCGAAGGTGAACGCATTCCTACGATCTGGAGGAAGCCTAGCATCGTACAGCATCCGTTGGAAGCTGACTGGGGCGAACAGGTGATTGATCTGGCCGACGGTTGTGGCTTGGAAGCCACGATGACCTGTGTTTCGATGGGTAATCCTCACGTGGTGCTTTACTGTAAGGATGTGGCCAAGCTGCCATTAACCAGTGTTGGCCCGATTCTGGAACATGCTGAAGTGTTCCCCCGACGGATGAATGTTCACTTCGTGCAGATTCATAAGAGTGGTGAAGTGACCATGCGAACCTGGGAACGGGGCAGCGGGATTACGCTAGCCTGTGGTACAGGTGCCTGTGCAGTCTGTGTGGCAGGTGTGCTGACGAGCCAAACCAGTCGACAACTCCTCGCTCATCTTCCCGGTGGTGATCTACAACTGCACTGGGATGCGAACAATAATCACGTGTTCATGACGGGACCCGCTACGGAAGTGTTCAGCGGAGAGTGGCCGGGGTAGCAGCGGTCGGAATTTCTCATTGGCTACCAACCGCTGCACTTCCCTGGGCAAGCTAGTCAAGCGATTGATAGGTAGTAACAAGAGGCATTTCGATTGCAGAACTGAGCAAATTCAATTGTAGACCGAGTTCCTGTTCTCTACCAATCTCTGCTGTCATCCCCCTTGCAGTAGTGTACAATGCATCCATCGTGTGCTGCAAGGAACTGTCATGCAGAAGAGTCAGCGTGATGTGCTGCTGGGACTGGTGTTGCTCGTTGTGGCTGGAGCAGGAGGAGCGTATCTGATGATGCAACCAGCTACGGCGAAATCCACTGCCACCACTCCCGTGGCTGCTTCTTCGAAATATCCAGCGGCTCTGGTGCCGTTCGATGGCCAGAATGCCATGAAGTACGTCAAGGACATCTGTGCCCTGGGGCCTCGTGTCAGCGATACGCCTGCTCATGCCAAGATGGTAGACATGGTGGAGAAACACTTCACTGAACATGGGCTGACTGTCACCCGTCAGACGTTCAAAGCCAAGCAGCGCAGTAAGCTCATCGAAGTACCAATGACGAATCTCATTGCCCGTTGGAAGCCCGAAGCGAAGGTGCGTTTGCTCATATGCACCCACTATGACACCAGACCGCTGGCTGATCGTGAAACGAATGAAAGAGATTGGAGAAAGCCTTTCGTCGCTGCCAACGATGGTGCTGCTGGTGTGGCGTACATGATGGAGATGGCCAAGCACCTGAAAGCACTGGATGCTCCGCTGGGGATTGATTTCGTTTGCTTCGATGGTGAAGAGTACATCTTTGACAATCGTGATAGTACTACGGTAGGCGACATCTACTTTTTCGGTTCACGTCACTTTGCCGATGAGTATGCCAAACGAATCTCGGCAGGTGGTGATACCTGGGCTTACAAGGAAGCAGTGTTGCTGGATATGCCTGCAGGCATTGATGCCCGTTTTCTGATGGAAGGGGCTTCGGTCAAGGGTGCCAGGGATGTGGTGGAACGCATCTGGAAGATTGCTGAAGAACAGGGAGTCAAGAATTTTGTTACACAACGTGGTCTGGAAGCGCTAGATGATCATCTGGAACTCCAGCGAGTGGGCATCCCTGCCATCGACATCATCCCTGTCCTGCCTGACAATTACCAGGGTCAAGGCCTGGTAACTTATCCCCACTGGCATCGTTTGACCGATACGCCGGAGAACTGTTCAGCGGAGACGCTGGAGAATGTCGCCAAGGTGCTGTCCGTCTGGATGAAGACCACGAAATAGGTGACTTATGGAGCAGCTCGTTGCGTGGGTCGTGGTGGCAGTCTCGGTGCTGGCCGCCGTGGCACTCGGCTATCGTCAGTTGACGGTTCGCAAGTGGTTGCAACAGAACGAGGTCTCGCTGAGCCAGGAAGATATCCAATACCATCGCTGGAGCATTCGTCGCCGCTTAGCTGGTTGCTTCCTGTTGATGGTTCTTGCAGCCATGATTGCAGGCATCTACGTCTTTAACATTGCCAGTGGTCTCGATGAACTGATGCTTCTTGGCGAGAAGGCCAAGGAGACAGGGCAGAAGCTGAACGCAGAACAGGAACGCTTCCTCTACAACTCGTTGCGTTATGTAGCAGTGCTGCTGCTGGTACTGATGGGCATCTTCTTCCTTGTCGGTTGGGATATCATGGCCATCCGTCGCTTTGGTTCCCGGCATCGGCAGCGTATCCGTGAAGACCGCAGAGCCATGCTGGAAAGGCAGTTGCCTATACTGTATGCGGAACGACGTGCAGTACGGGATCAGGAAACTTAGGATTATCAGTATATGAGCACGATGCCAGCCTCACCCACCCCAGTCCGCAAGCGTCGTCGTTGGTGGCTTCGCATTCTTGTCGTTCTGCTTGCTCTCGCGTTTGTTTCCAGTGGTGGTGGCTTTTGGTATCTGACTACGGTGATGAACGGCAGTTTGCCTGTCCTTTCGGGAAGCTTTCAAGTACCCGGCATCGATCAAACCGTTCGCATCGAACGTGATGCTCAAGGCGTACCTTCCATCCATGGTGCCAACTACGCCGATCTCTGCTTCGGGCTTGGCGTACTGCATGCTCAGGATCGGTTCTTCCAGATGGACCTGCTTCGCCGGAAGGCGGCAGGCGAACTGAGTGCCATCGTGGGACCAGCGACACTGGCTGTCGATTCGCAATCAAGAGTACATCGCTTCCGGACTCGCATGCAGGCAGTATGGGAAGCGATGCCTGCTGCTGAGAAACTCCCTATCCAGCGGTATTGTGATGGGGTGGCATGGGGTCTGGCGAATGGGTTCATCGAAAAGAACGCCAAGCCATTCGAATATCATCTGCTGCAAACACAGCCTGAAGCCTGGCAACCGGAAGACTGCCTCCTTTGTGTCTGTTCCATGTATCTCGAGTTACAGAACAGTCAGATCGCTGTGGAGAAGGCACGGGGCAAGCTACGCTCCGTTTTTCCTGCTGAAGTGGCAAACTTCTTCGATCCCGATGGTACATCCTGGGATGCTGCTATTGATGATTCAAAGGTTCCGATAGCCAAGATGCCGAGCAAGGAAGCGTTGAACTTCCGGATGAACCCTAAGCTCAATCTGATTGCCCAGGCTCCTGAATCGAGTTTGACATGGGAAACACCCATGCTAGGCAGCAATAACTGGGCGGTAGCAGGCAAACATACGAAGCATGGTGGAGCCATTGTGTGTGATGACATGCATTTGGGTATTAGCTTACCGAACATCTGGTACCGGGCGGCATTGAATTGGACCGACAGCGATGGCACGAAACGCCGCGCGTGCGGGGTTACGCTACCGGGTGGCCCGGCGATTGTCGCAGGTTCGAATGGCTACATTGCCTGGGGTTTTACGAACACGGAAGGCAACTGGCTCGATATCCTGCTACTGGAAACAACTCCACAGAATCTATCACAGTACAAGTCAGCCTCTGGATGGAAGGACGTCAAGATTGTTGAGGAAAAGATAACTGTCAAAGGGCAATCGCCTGTGACATTGCAGGTAAAGGAGACGGAATGGGGTCCCGTCGTTGAGGAGGCGAATGAGCCAGCCTACGCCATCCGCTGGGTGGCTCATCAGCCGGGAGGGGTAAATCTGAAGTCGATGGAGTTTCTGCAAGCTCGCACTTTGGAACAGACACTTGATATCGCCAACCAGTGTGGCATCCCCCATCAGAACTGTGTCGCCGGTGATAGTACCGGTCGAATTGGATGGACGATTGCCGGTCGTATTCCTCATCGCACGGCACCTGCCCCTCGAGGCTGGGCCCCTGGATCCGGGCAGGCGAGTTGGGATGGGTTTCTCAAACCTGCGGAATGTCCTCGTGTGATCGATCCCGGACAAGGACGAATCTGGACAGCCAACAACCGAGTGGTGGGCGGAGCCATGTTCGCCACCATTGGCAATGGTGGTGTGGATATCGGTCACCGTGCGGGACAGATTCGTGATCGACTGCTGGCCATCGAATCAGCAGACGAGAGGGACATGTTGAAAGTCCAACTCGATGATGAAGCCCGTTCCATGCGGAAATGGCAGAAGCTCTTTCTGGATTCTGTGCCCGGTGATGCCAGTCATGCCAAGCGTGCTGAGTTACGCAGTCACGTGACGAGTTGGGATGGCTTCGCCCGAGTGAATGGTGTTGGATATACAGTGCTGAGTCACTTCCGAAACGAGGTACGGAACCTGGTTTATGAACCCGTGCTGGCGTTGATCGCAGCCCGATTCCAGCCAGGTAACCTTACCGTAGCGACAATGCAACAGATGGAAGGCCCGCTCTGGACGCTGATCACCGAGAAGCCCGAACACTTGTTGCATCCCCGCTACGCTACGTGGTCTGCGTTGCTTCTGGATGCAGCGGATCGTACTGCTGCGGTGATGCAGTTCACGGGAACACCGATAGAGCAGCAAACCTGGGGCGTAGTGAATAGTGCTAAAGTGAGCCATCCGCTGAGCGCAGCGATTCCGTTCGCAAGCCGTTGGCTCAATCGACCTGATGCTCAACTACCCGGTGCCCGTCGGGATCTGCCTCGTATCTCCTCGCCTGGTCATGGTGCATCCGAACGGTTTGCTGTCTCGCCTGGCAAGGAAGAGCAAGGTATCTTCCACATGCCTGGCGGGCAGAGTGGTCATCCCTTGTCGCCTCATTACACTGATGGCCACGCTGCTTGGGAACAGGGGTTACCCACACCTTTCCTACCCGGGCCGAAGGTGTCGGAAATGTTGTTTGAGAAGGCGAAGTAGTCGTCTAGCCTCTTTCGAGAAACCATACGCCTTTAGCTATTTCACCAGGTGAATTGCAAGCTGCGCAGCAGAATAACGAGCCGATCCATTTGCTGGATGTGAGGCAAACGGCTGAACATGCCTTCGTTGCGCTGCCTGAGAGTCAATTGATACCGCTACACGAGTTGCCTGCACGATTGAGTGAACTGCGCCCGAAGCCTTGTGCGAAGCTAGTGGTCTACTGTCATCATGGTGTGCGAAGCTGGCACGCAGCTCATTTTCTGGAACAGCAAGGCTACCCCGTGGTTTATTCGCTCGATGGTGGCATTGATGCGTGGTCGCTGACCGTTGATGAGAGCATACCACGCTATTCGTAGTGACTACTTTTTGTTGAACAGCCAGTTGGCGGATGATGACAATCGTGTAGCAAAGTCGCTGGGGTATTCATGCCCCATGTCATCCCAGGTGAGTTGTTTCATGGAGACGTTTGCCTTTGCTAGCTGTTCACCAAGAGTCTTGTTCCTTTGGAAGTGTGGATCCAGTTTTCCACAGGCAAGGACGAGTCTGATTTCTCTTGGATTAGACAATGACTTCCAGTATTCCTCACCCGGTGTTTGACAGAGACTAGCTATCACTACCGCGCCTGCAAAACGACCAGGTGCGTGTTGCATCAGGCGAAGTGCCATCCCACCACCTTGTGAGAAGCCTGCCAGGTAGGTTGTTGAGTTGAGCTTCGGGAACTGCTTGCGAGCGAAGTCTATCGCTTCGCTAACGCTGAGAATCCCGGCTTGGGGGTCGTAGTACTCAAGCGATTTGGAGTCTTTGACAGTTCGCTGATGCCAACCGACGAGATGGGGTGCGATGCTGGTTATCCCACGCGGAGCCACGATGACGAGGTGATGTTCATCGGCGAATGCCTTCCAGTAGGGTAGCTCACTACGAGGCCCAGCGCCCAGGCCGTGGAGTAGCACTACCAGCGTGGTGGGTTCCTTGCTGGCATAGAGGGAGAAGGGTTCGTTTGCTGCCGTCTCGGCGAGTTTGATGATCTCTTCGTAATGTGGTTGTTGCCGAAGCCAGACATAGTCGGCATGATTCTTGAGAGCAGCTACATCGCACCAGCCATGGGTGATAGCCTGCTTCATCATAGCGACGGACTCGGCTATGGAACCCGTCTTGGCCAGACATTGGGCTAGCAGTGCCTGTGAAGAAGGTTCGTACGGTAACAACTTGGTTACTTGCTTCAAGGACTTAACGGCCTCGGCGTAGTTCTTGCTTTCGATACTCTGCTGTGCTTTCTCCCAGTGTTCCAGGTATTGCGTGAGCGTGGCACTTTGCTGGCTGAAGCTTATGGTGACTATGCAAAGTGTTAGGAATAATGATAGGACACAACGCATAACTACTTTCCCATCGCTGTCCATTGTTCTTCCGCAGAACTGGCTCGCAGGTACAAGGGTTCTACGCTGATGGTGTCTGCAAATGTCTTCCGTTCGTATCCCACCCTCGCCAGTTGCAACAACGACGTTAGTTTTGGTTGCCAGTTGTCTTCCTTGACCAGCTTGGCTGTGGCTGGCAAAAACTTCTGTTGCACCACTACTCCAGGGCCAGTGAGGGGGTAGTCGGTGGTGATAGTTTGACGCCAACTGTCACCAGTGGCGATGCTGAGTTCGGTGATGGCTTGTAAGCTGGGGCCAAACCGTTGTACATACACTCGATCCTGCTGGGCATCGCCGACGACTTCCACCTGCTGATGCATCCCCAGCGATTGCAGAGCGATCACTTCAAAGGTGGGGACACATATCAAAGGCTTCTGCAAGGTATAGGCAAGTGTCTTGGCGGTCATCATGCCGACACGCAGGCCTGTGTAACTTCCTGGGCCGATGCTGACAGCGATAACATCGAGTTCGCCAGGCCTCCATTGTTGTTCGGTTGTTAGGCGGGCTACTTCGGGCATCAGGTCGCGGGCATTGCGACGGCTGCGATCCAGCGTTGCTTCTGCCACCAGCGTGGTGCCGTGAGCCAAGCCTACTCGACCAATCGTACCGCTGGTTTCGATGAGAAGCAGCTTCGGTTCACTGCTGGACATCACTACGTGCCTTCGCTTCTTTGAGTTGCAATTTCATGATCCGGTGGATGTTGAGCAACATCATCAACAAACATAGGCCAACACCCAGGTACTGTTTCCAAGGCTCAGCTTGGCCAAGGAACCGTTCATGGTAGCCAGCGAGGATGAGGCCAGCTATCACGAGCCAGAAAATGCACAGACCGATGTAAAGTAGTTTGGGGATCGACATGATTAGGTCAGCCGATCGAGTGGGCCAGCGCCGCAGAAGTCGGGGTTGCCGAAGGTCTTGGTTTTGAGACCGAAGCCGTGAGCGAACGACATCAGCAAACGGTTGTGGGCCTGCTTCTTGTATTGCAGGCTGCGGCCCATCTTGAAATCGAGGCCATTACCAAGGAGGACAAAAGGAATGTTGTCGAGCGTGTGGGAGTTGCCTTGACCGAGTTCGTTGGTCCAGACGATGAGGGTATTATCGAGGAGCGTCCCCTGACCACCTGGTTCTGGTGTCTCCTGCAATCGTTTGGCCAGGTAGGCAATCTGTTCGCTGAACCAGCTGTTGATCTTGGTCAGCTTCTCCTGAGCCTTCTCGTTGTTGTCGGGTTCGTGTGACAGATCATGGTGACCTTCATTGATGCCGAGCCAACGCATCTTGGCCTGGCCTACGGAGTTGGTATATTGCAGCGTGGCTAGGCGGTTGAAGTCCGCCTGGAAGCTGTTGACGATCAGGTCGATCTGCATCTTGCTGATCTTGGGGATGTTGTCGTTCTCTCGTCGGGTGCCCGGTTCCAGTTCAGGTACCGCGTGGCCAACATCCTGCTGCTTGGCGGACTTCAGTTCCTGCTCCATCTCACGGACGAAGCTGGCATGTTCATCCAGTAACTTGCGATCTTCGGCACTAACTGCTCCACTGACTTTCTTGAGATCATCCTGCACATCATCGAGAATACTCTTGAGAAGCTCGCGATCCTTGGTTTTGCCATAGAGCTTGGCGAACATCTGGTAAGGATCATCAATCGGGGCGATGGGCTTGTTCGGGCCAGCGTAGACCATGCGGGTCCAGGTATCGGCCCGGTCGGGAACCATTACACCAAATTCGAGACTGCCGAAGCGGGTTTTGGTGGCTGCATCCTTCTGGAGTTGGCCCTTGATGGCTTGATCGATGGAGAGGCCTGATGCCCAGCCAGCGGGGGTGTGCGAACCACCCTGGATGTTGCCGGGGAAGAGTTCGATGCCGGTGAGCAGACAGCCGATGCCACGCATGTGGTTGTCGCCGTCGCCTTGCACCCGGTCGCACACACCTTTGAGGATCAGCGTCTTCTTGCGGAACGGATCGAGAGGCTTGAGGCTCTCTTTGAATTCCGCCAAGTCGCCTTCCTTGTCTGGCCAGAAGGTCTTGGGGACGATGCCGTTAGGAGTGAAGATCACGATCATCCGCTGCTTGCGAGCTGCCTGGTTGGCAAACCCGAGGCTAGGCAGATTGAGGATGAAGGGCAGGGAGGCTGCACTGAGCCCCAGCGTGCGGATGAAATCGCGGCGTGTATGTGGAAGGAGCATGGTGTCTCTCGGTATCTCGAAGTTCTCGTCCTCGGTGTCCGACCGGGGACGAGAGTCGTTGTTACTTACTTCTTCGCCATACCACCACTGGTTCGCCCTTGCAAGGCGGCATCGGTGGCAATGTGGACGATCAGGTTCTTGATGTTGAAGCCGCTGCCTGTGAAGCTGTCGGTCAACTCTTTTCGCTTAGTGGTACTGTAAGCACGTACTGGTTGTTTCACCAGATGCTGGAAAAGCTGTTCCGCAAAGGCTTCATGGACTTCGGGGCTGTTCGCCAGGAACTGGGCCATCTCGCGAACGCCCTTAAAACTTACCATTTCCCCGTTGCGTGTGAAGTAAGAACCGCTGGCATCAATGCTCTTGCCCTTTTCCTTGTCACGGAACCGGCCCACCGCATCGAAGTTTTCCATGGTGAAGCCAAGGGGATTGATGATCGTGTGGCAACTCATGCAGGCTTGTGGCTTGGTCTGAAGGGATACCCGTTCACGAGTAGAAAGCGTTGGGTGCAGATCAGCAGCCAAGGGGGTGAAAGCTTCCATCGGTGGGCGAAGTGTCAGCCCCAGTACGCCACGGGCCAGGAACACACCACGGTGGATGGGCGAGGTCTCACCCACATAGGCGAAGCTCGACATCAGGTAGGGATGAGTCAGCACCCCAGCACGGTACTCTGGGTTCAGGCTGACCTTCTTGAACTCTGGTTCTTTCTGTTCTTTGCCATAGAACTTGGCCAGTCGATCATTGAGGTAGATTTGATCGCTGAGCAGGAGATCCTTGAAGTTGGATTTCTCACTCCAGATGATCTCGTTGAGGGTGTAGTCGAGCGAAGTCCTCAAGTCGTGAATGATCTCGCCATTGAACCCGGGGTAGCGCTTGGGGTCTTTAGCGAGGTCAGTGGCGTGGTTGAGCTTGAGCCAGTTTTTGAAGAACTCAGCGACCTTGGCTTTGCTTCGTTCATCAGTCAGCATCCGCCAGGCTTGTTGCTGTACTTGTTCGCGGGTCTTGAGCTTGCCCGCCGCTGCGGCTTTCAGCAGTTCCTCGTCGGGGATCGAATCCCAGAGTGCAAACGACAGCCGACTGGCGACGGCATAACTATCCGACTGCTCACCAATTTCGCGGTACAGGAACGCAGGTGACTTCAGTGTCAGCAGCACGATGTGCTTGACAGCGATCTCCTGGTTCTTGGCTTCCTTGAAAGGTGTCTCGATCAGGCGAGTCTTGTCAGCAGCAGAGAGTGGCCGTCGGAATGCATGTTCCACGAAGCTGGTGCAGAAGTCCCGAATCTTCTTGTCGCGGTCTTTGTCCTTGTCTTTCACGCCAGCGAGTTTATCCAGTTTGTTCACCACAAAGCTGGCAGCGTCAAGAGCGGCATCGGTGGTGGCGGCATCCCATTCCTTGGAGACCGTGCTGCCTCGTTCCCAACCGTAGCTGCGATCATCAGCAGGGAAGGGGGTGGTGACAGCATAGGTTTCAGGGAACCCAGCAGGTGTGAGATTCGTGGGTGGAATCACATGAGCCACTTCGGAAGGTGGCTTCCAGAGTAGCCTGATGAATGCCGGTTGTGGAGGTGCTTTCTGTTTCTTGTCTTTTGGATCGTCCACACCCTGTTTGGCCTTCGAGAACTCCAGTTTCATCGGGTAGACTTTGCCTGCGATGAGGTAGACGCTGGCTTTATACTCGGTGTCGTTACCTGACTTGACCCAGGCATCGATGACAGGCTTCTGGTCATCGTTGACGTGGAGCTTTACAGCCTGGTTGCTCTGCACGATGATGTCGTGCCAGCCGGTCTCGCTGGCAAGCAGGCCGCCGAACCAGTGAATGTAGAACTCGTAGTCTTCGATCTTGCCCGGCTCCGGACTCTTGGTGCCGAAGTCAAAGTTGATGGATGGATCAATACGATCAATGACTTTCTTGTCGTTCCGCCAGTGTTTGAAATTGAAGTAGTCGCCCTTCATACCTCGCTTGTCGCCGAACCAGCCTTTGCCTTGTTTGTGTGAGATGACATCGGCGACAGCCAGTTTGTACTGGCGCACGGTCAGGCGGGCGAGATCAATGCGAACGGGCTTGTTGCGTTCCCGGGCGATCTTTGAGTAGAAAGCTTCATGGATGTACTTGGAGACTTGTTCAGCCTGTTCGCTGGTCAGCGATTCAGGAGCATCCTCAGGCATCGTCTTCTGAATCTGCTTGGTGAGTTGTTGAACGCTTTTGTCCCCTTCCAAAGGGGCAGCATACTTCTTTTTGACACCCTCACCCTGAGCGCCGTGGCAGCGAAGACATTGCTTCTGGTAGATCAATTCGCCTGCAGAGAGTTTCTTGTCATCCGCTCGAAGCGGACCAGGAATGCCAACAAGAGTTAGCAGAAGAGCTAGTAAGGAGGTGTTATGTCTGTTGAGCAAGGAAACCAGCATGCGAATTCCAAAGGCAGGGCCTGCATAGTCTTCGCAGACTACCAGGTTAAGGTGGGGCATGAAGGCATATGCCTACATTTAGTTTGAAATGTAAAGGGTGTAGTGTCAAGTAAGAAGCGTGCGCCTATAGAATGGCTGTTGTCCAATATGATCTAATTCTGAGAGTCCTATGCCTGACTACACCTATCGTGACCTGGCTAAGATGCTTGATCATTCGTTGCTGCAACCAATGCTCACGGATGCTGATCTGGAGAAGGGGTGCCAGTTGGCCAAGGCTTATGATGTGGCTACCGTATGCATCAAGCCCTATGCGGTTACCAAAGCGGTCGAATGGCTGAAGGGTACTGATGTTGGTATCTGCACCGTGATTGGCTTCCCACATGGCAGTCACCTCACCAAGATCAAGGTACTTGAGGCCCAGGCTGCGATGGCCGATGGTGCCACCGAACTGGATATGGTGGTGAACATCGGGAAGGTCAAGTCAGGCGACTGGAACTATGTCAAGAAAGACATTGGCGATGTGGTCGATGCTGCCCACCGGGGTAAAGCACTCGTCAAAGTGATCTTCGAGAACAGCATGCTGGATACTGCTCAGAAGATCAAGCTCTGTGAAATCTGTGGCGAAGTCAGTGCTGACTGGGTCAAGACTTCGACAGGTTACGGCGATGGGGGCGCAACCGATGAAGACCTGCAACTGATGCGAAAGCACTCACCTGCTTCGGTACAGGTGAAGGCTGCCGGTGGAGTGCGGACCTTTGAACGTCTGCTTGCTGTTCGCCAGATTGGGGTGACCCGTGTGGGAGCAACTGCTACACCAGCGATTTTGGGTGATTGCCGCAAGACGCTGGGGCTGGAAGCGATTGTTGGATAACAACTCCGAAGTCATTGGGATAGAGAACGATTTCCCACAAGGAAGGTTATGAGCCGCCTCGGTCTATCGATTGTTCACCAGTTACAGCAGTTCTTCGGAACGAAGGCGAAACGACGCTTTTCGAAGGCGGCACTGCAGATTGCCCACATCCGTCATTGGGAAGACTCGTTCAAAGACCTCAGCGAAGCGGACATCAAGTCTACCAGCATGAAGTTGCGTGGACGTGCCCGAGGTGGAGAGAGTCTGGATAAGCTTCTGCCCGAAGCATTCGGTCTGGCGTGTGTCGCAGCCAGGCGTGCGGTGAACATGCGGCCATACGATGTGCAACTGGCTGGCGGGATGATCATGCATTATGGTGCCCTCGCTGAACTGGCGACGGGTGAAGGTAAAACGCTGACAGCTTCACTACCTACCTATCTCAACGCATTGACAGGCAAAGGTGTTCACGTTGCCACGGTCAACGATTACCTGGCCAAACGTGATTATGATCTCAACGAACCTATCTTCAACCTGCTCGGCGTCACGGGTGGGGTGCTGCAGATGAAGATGCCTGACGACAAACGCTATGCAGCTTATCGTCAAGACATCACCTATGGTATGGCCAGTGAGTTTGGCTTTGACTTCCTCCGTGATCGTCTCAAGGTGCGTGGACAAAGCACCGTCGGTGGTGTTCCCTTCTACCGAGCCTGGGACGCTGATGGTGGCAACGAAGAGATGCGCAGGCAGATCGACTCCAACACACAACGAGACTTCTATTTTGCCATCGTCGATGAAGCGGATAGTATCCTGATCGACGAAGCTCGTACGCCACTCATCATCAGCACCGCCAGTCGGCCTGCCTCTCCCGAAGAGAGCGTTGTCTACTACTGGGGCGATAGATTGCTAAGACTGTTCGGTATGAAGAGCACTTTACGTTCGACATGAAGAAGCAGAAGATCGAATTGACTGAAGCTGGTCGGCACCTTTGCCGATACAGTAACCCGCCGACGGGTGAACATGCTCAAGCGATGGATAAGCTCTTCGAAGCAGTCGAAAAGGCGATCTTTGCTCATATCCGCTATCGCCGGGATCAGCACTACATGATTCACGAAGAGAAGATCGTGATCATTGACGAATACACTGGTCGTCGCATGCCTGACCGCCATTGGCGTGAGGGGTTGCACCAGGCTGTGGAAGCGAAGGAAGGCGTACAGATCACCATGCCTAGCGATCACGCTGCCCAGGTGACGTTCCAGGCGTTCTACAAACTGTACAAGAAGCTGGGCGGGATGACGGGTACGGCACATCCGAATGAAAGAGAGTTTGCCCGCGTCTATAAATTGCCTGTCGTCGCCATTCCGACGAATCGACCGATGATCCGAAAGCAGATGCCTGACAAGGTCTTCCCGACCGAGGAAGCCAAGTTCGATGCCGTCGCCCAGGATGTGAAGAGGCTGATCGAACAGGGCAGGGCAGTGCTGATCGGTACGCGTTCTGTCGAGAAATCGGAACGGCTCAGTGAGAAGTTGAAGGCACTTGATGTCAAGCATGAGATCATCAACGCCCGCCAGCACGAGACGGAAGCGGTGGTGGTTTCGAAAGCTGGTCAGCCGTGTGCAGTGACCATTGCCACCAACATGGCAGGTCGCGGTACTGACATCAAGTTAGGCAAAGGCGTAGCAGAGGCAGGTGGGTTGCATGTGCTGGGAACCGAGCGACATGATGCCCGGCGAGTGGATCGTCAGCTCGCTGGTCGTGCTGGCCGTCAGGGTGACCCTGGTTCGGCACAGTTCTACCTTTGTCTGGAAGATGAGCTCCTCGAAGCTTTGGGGGCAGGCAAGTTCGATCAATTGAAGGAAATGGGTAAGGCAGGAAAGCGATCTGATTGGCAATCACTGCAGCCTCTCTTTGAAACGGCTCAGCAACGGATGGAACGCAAGCACTACAAGCAGCGTGTGGATTTGATGGTGTACGAGAAGCAGCGGCAGGAGATTCTGAAGGAGTTGGGTGCTGACCCGTATGTGGATTAGGTAGCGGAACTCGTCAAGAGTTCCGAATGATATGTGTGATCAAGCCGGTTTCCTCTTGTGGGAATACGGGAAATCTCTATAAGTCGGGCTGGTTATCAACGGATGGATAATCCATGCGCAGCATCATTACTATTATCTTTTGTCTGATGGCATCGAGAGCGATGGCTCAGTTGCCACTACCTTCCGGTGGGCCACCATCATTCCCACCGTCACAAGCACCGAAGCTCGATCTCAACATTCCTGAAACCAAGATCACTCCACAGCCTCTTCCAGCCATGCCTCCTCCCAATCTCATTCAGATGGGGAACAACACGGGGCCGGTGAAGCCAGGCGATAAGGTGAGGGCGAAGACTTCGACAACGGTGTACAGTGCTCCCAACGAGAAGGCATATCGTTGCGGGATGGTCAATGTCAATAATTACGTCATGGTACTCGATCTACCGGATCCAGGTTCCAAGTTCGTTGGAATTGCCACTCCCGAGGACTGCTTCGGTCTGATTCCGACGGAAGCGGTGTATAACTTTGGAATCGTCAAGCGATCTCCACCAGCCAACTACATGAATCAGCCTCATCCCCTTAATCGTAAAACCGAGGTTCGGATTGACGGTGAACCTGCAGATGGTCTCTATACGGTTTCTCCCAATCAGTTGAATAAAGGGGAACTGGTACATGTACGTGGTGAGAAGACCATACTCATTAATGGTAAGCCAAGGACTTTTTGCAAAGTTGTGATGGCGGGCAAAGATGTACGTTATGTTCATTCTGCTGACCTCGAAGGCGTCTTTGAATCCCAATCTGTTGCAACACCATTATCTGATTTCAACAGAATGAATCAGCCCAGCACTCCACTGTATAACAACAACAGGCCTACCACTCCCTGGCCACCAGTCGAGCCGGTTCAACAGTCGACCTATGAATCGGTGCAACTCTCACCACAAACGATGTCGCTCATCCAGGCAGCGGAAGAGGCTTACCAGCGGGGTATGCAGAGTGGTGTCTGGGAAGATGCCCGTATCCGTTATCAGCAACTGCTTGATTCAGACCCAGTCAGCGTTCGTATCCTGGCTAAGAATCGACTCGAGTTCATTCGCGATTGGCAGCAGTCGCCTCCGGTGCAAACAGCAGCCCGAACGAACACTGAACCAAGCTATGCCATCTCCAACAGTGGTCCGTGGATACCCGGCGAGGTTGCGGCCCGCTTGCCCAGGCAGCCAGCCATGACGACCAGTGTGCCTATGTCGATACCTGTGCGCGACGTGGTAGTGAGGCCAACAGCCCCGGTAGCAACTCCCCTCAATAACTATAATCCGAGTGGACCCACTGGCACGGTGAATATACCGGTGCCACCCGGTGTCGGTACGAACGTAGCACCACAACAGCAACAGCCAATGCAACAACAACCACCGCCGCGGTATAACCCATCGGGTGCTCATCCCAGCGTCGCGCAGCCAGAACCACAGAAACAGCCGACTCAGCCTGCACTGCCAGTCTCAGCTGCAGGTACCAATCCCAACCGGTTGCCTGCCGTACCTACGACCGTGCCCCAATCAAAACCGATGAGCAATATTGTGGGGAAGGTTAATCGGACAGTTCAATACAGCGGGTCCAACCCACTCTTTTATCTGACCAATAGCCAAGGCATCATGACACATTACGTTCGAGGCAGTCAACTCATACAGTTCCAGCAGAAGTCAGTCAGGTTAGATGGTAAGCAGATTCAGATCTCTATCGATGGCAAATTGCAGCCAGTCATCCAGGTAGAGAAGGTGGAACTGCTCAAATGAAATCGAAGCCTGCTGCAAAAGAAATAGACGTGAAAACGTTTCTGGATGAACTCGATCACCCTCTAAAACGTGAGATCGTGGCAGTTCGCAAGGCTATTCTTAAGACGGACAAAAGCATCAGCGAAGGCATCAAGTGGAATGCTCCCAGCTTTCGTACCACTGAATACTTCGCTACCGTGAATCTGCGTAACACTGATGCCTTACAGTTGATACTGCATCTGGGAGCCAAGGCTCGCAAGGATGTGAAATCTCAGTTGGCCATTGATGATCCGAAAACACTATTGAAATGGCTGGCGAAAGATCGGGCGATGGTGACATTGGGTGCTGGGAAGGAATTCACATCAAACAGCAAGGCGCTAGCGAAGATTATCAAGCAGTGGATTGAACACGTTCAATAGTGAAGTGCACTATCGCTTGGCTACTTTGCTTTCCAGGATCTGTAGCGGCATGGTCTGCTTGGCGGTACGGTTAGTATCGCGATCAAGTATGGTAATGCTGACGGTATAGTTGCCTGGGGGTAGTTGCCTGAGCAGATCAAAACGGGCGGCGACGTGGTAGTCGTTGCGGGAACTGATGCTGCCTGCTTTCTTGAAGGCCTTGCTGTCGTTCCAGACAACCTTGTTCTCTGCACTGAGGAGTTCCAGTGTCACATCTAGGCGGATGTTGTAGAGGCCTTCGCCATTGGGAAAGTCAATCAAATTGAGTATTTCGGCATACACGTAGACATACTCACCGGTGTAGTAGTTGGAATTCTGTCGTGGCATCACCTCGCCGTACCGGAGAGGCTGATCCTTCGCCAAGGTCACATGCTGCAGGACCAGTGGAGCGGATTTACTCAAACGCTTGACCAGGCTGCGAAGCGATTCGAGAATAGCGAGCTTTTGTGTGCTATTCATGCTGGCGAAGCTTTCACCCTGGTCGATCCGGGCCAGCAGGGGCATGGTGACGAGGGCGATGTCCTGATCATCAGTCGGGTAATGCTTGAGTGCTGCGATAGCATCTTCGTTGCGATGATCGAGATAATCTTGCAGTGCAGCCAGGAGGCCCTGTCGTTTTTGCTCGTAGTTCACAGGGGTGATGTTGTTGCTAGGCATCACAGGCTGATGCTGGACACTGGGTATCCTGGTTTCGACGGTGGGCAACGATTCCTGGTGTGCCAACTGTGATGGTGGTGGAATCGGCGGTGCTGTCGAAACGACCAGATCAGTAGGCAATGGCTTGGGTGGCGTTTCGACAACGGTGATCTGCGGATTGAGTATCGGCGAGACCTGCGTTGGTTCACGATGCTGACACGCCGACGCTGCTCCTCCGATGAGGAAACAGAGACACGAGCGTAGCCAGGTCCAACGGGGTGAGTTCCGCATGAGATGGGCTATAGCCAGAGGAGTGGAATCGGTCAAGCGAGGTACAAAGAAGAACCCCCGGTGAATGCCGGGGGTTGTATCAGCCATCCTTGGCGTATCGAGGCTGGTTCATGTTGCCGAACTGTCTGGCAGAAAGTCGTCGTCGGGCTCGCCAGTGTCCGGCAGGGAATATTCCTCCCCCAGCCATCGACCGAGGTCGATAAGCTTGCACCGCTTGCTACAGAAGGGGAACTGAGGCCAATCAGACACGGCCACCAGATCCTTCCGCTTTTGGCAGATGGGGCAGGTTACAGACAGCATCGGCTGAATTACCGGATCATCTTCACTCAATTTCTTCTTCCTTATTTATCC
>WBZX01000348.1_pt1 | contig 43547 bp, 38 predicted proteins | sample 5204211 | NCBI WGS metagenome assembly WBZX01 (sample SAMN12344362, study PRJNA552823) | activated sludge metagenome | biome: Activated sludge suspended growth; feature: Nitrification reactor; material: Wastewater; isolation source: activated sludge from nitrification reactor of wastewater...
CTCCCTCGACGCCGGAGCCACCGCCCAGCACGTCGCCGCCGCCCTCGGACACGCATCGTTCACAACCACCGCACGTCACTATGCAGATGCCAGCTCTGTTGCGAATGTGGGTCTGCGGAGAGTGGCTGATCTCCTCGGAACGCGCAGCGGAAACGGAAGCGGAACCACCGATGTCGAGCAGCTCGCAACCCTTCTGCAAACCAGCCTGTCTCCGATGGAACTACAGCGCCTACGGCAGCTCCTTCCTGCTTAGTTTCCCATCGGAACGAGTCCAAACATCCAGTCGTCTTGCCAGCGTCCGTGAAGGAAGTAGCTCTCTCTCAAGGTTTCTTCCAATCGAAAGCCCGCTCGTTCAAGAACCGCTCTGGATGCAGCATTTCCCGCCGTGGCCACTGCGGTCAGCTTGCGGAATCCCAGCACAGAAAACGCGAAGTGACACAGCGCACGCAAAGACTCGAGTCCGTAGCCTCTTCGGAAGTACGCGCTCGCGAGCAGAAATCCGACCTCCGCGATGCCATCCCCACGACGCACAAGCCCAGTCACCCCGACTTCTGTCTGCGACGACTTTTCGCGCATCACCAGACACAGCCAGTGCGGGCTGCCAACCTCCCAGCGCGGCAGTCGCACGTCAAAGGCCGCTCGAATCGTCGCTTCATCACGCGCATCAGACACATATCGCATCACCTGCGGGTCCGTCTGAAGCGACAGGAAAAACGGCCAGTCCGCTTCGCACAGCGGCGCGTACGTCAGTCGGTCCGAACAGGGCATCGTCATGGCGTAGCGATGATGGATACCGCGACCGGGACGAGGAGGGAAGCCGCCCCGTTTCCCAGCCCATTCCCTGGCGCAGCGCAGTCATTACATATCGACGAACATTTGTAATTCATCTTTCGTTGAAGAAGCGCTGAACGACTTGTTCGTTGACGGCGTACTGCGGATGCAGAACTTTGATCGCGACCTTGCGCTCGATCTGAGGGTGAATGGCTTCGTAGACCGCACCCATCCCCCCTTTACCGACTTCGCGGATCACGCGATAGGGACCGATTGTCTGAGCGGTCATCGTCTTCACCTAGTGTAATGAAGATAACATTTTTTCAGACGATCGCCTTGACAAAGTCTCTCTCGGGCCGACACCCTGACGACCGAGCACGCACGGTCCGCATCCATGAAACGAAAGGGCATCTCGATGGCTTCGTCCGGTCTGCTGGCTTCGCTTTCTCTGGACCTTGATAACCAGTGGTCATACATGCGCACACACGGCGACGCGGGCTGGGAAAGCCGTCCGACGTATCTGCCGCTGGTGCTGCCGCTGGCGCTGGATCTGGTTGAGTCGGTGGGACTGCGCATGACGGTGTTCCTGGTCGGGGAAGATGCGCGGCCCGAGTCATCGCACGCACTGCTTCGCCAGATTCCGACACGCGGTCACGAGGTCGGCAATCACTCGCTCAATCACCTACAGTGGCTGCACAAGCTGCCGTACGACGAGCTGGCGCACGAGATCGTCGAAGCGGATCGGCTGATCACCCAAGCGAGCGGACAGAAGCCGCGCGGCTTTCGCGGTCCCGGCTTTGCGTGCAGCACGACGCTGCTGCGCATCCTTGCGCGTCACGGCTACGACTACGACTGCTCGACGTTTCCGACGTTTGTGGGACCGCTCGCGCGGGCGTATTACTTCATGTCGGCGCGCAAGCTGAGCGAGCAGGAATCCGATGAGCGTCAGGATCTCTTCGGCAGTGTTCGCGACGGGCTGCGTCCGCTGTCGGGTTATCTGTGGGCACTGTCGGAACGCGACGAGCAAGGGAGACTGCGGCCCGATCTGCTGGAGATTCCAGTGACGACGCTGCCGGTGCTGCGCACGCCGATTCACATGTCGTATCTGCTGTTTTTGGCGCAGCGCTCACCGTGGCTGATGCGACGCTATCTGGATACCGCGATGACGATGTGCAAGCTGCGCGGTGTCGAGCCGTCGTTTTTGCTGCATCCGCTCGACTTCATCTCGGGCGAGGAGTGTCCAGCGCTGCGCTTTTTCCCGGCGATGAACATGCCCGCGACGCAAAAACAAGCGCTGCTCAAGGAAGTGCTCGGCAAGCTGTCGGACAACTTTCGCGTGGTGCCGATGAATCAGCATGCCGAAGCGCTCCGCCGTCGGGGTCTGCCGCATCGTCAGCCGGACTTGGCTGGATAAGCGACGAACCGACGAGCCAACACGCAGCTACGAGCCGCTCTGGGGACACGCGATCGAGCAGCAGTCGAAGAGCACCCCGAGCGATCGTCCCTGACCACAGCTTGGAAACGTACGCACCATCCCGATGGCTCGCCCCGACTTCCCACACGACACCGACGCACGAAACTTCCACAGCGAATCGTCCAGACACTCGGTGGCGCCCCCAAGCTTCTGCGCCTGACAGGACGCGCTCGGCTCGGGACTGGTCGATGGACAGCACTCAAAACCAATCGTCGAATAGCCAAACGACGAGCCGCTAAAGCCGCACGCGCCCGCAAAGTCCACCGAGTTGAGCTGCTGCTGAAGCAGCTCGCAGCAGGTCTTCGCCGCCGACTTGACCCACGCGCTGGGATCGAGACAGCGCGGCGCACTGTTTTGCTGGCGACTACAGCGAACCGGGTCTCCGTCGGGTGGCAGCGAGCGCAGATCTTGCGGCACCGTCGCCAAATCCAGCGAGGTCAGCACGTCTTGATCGTAGGCCACGCAGCCACAAAGAAGGCTCAGCGCACACAACAAGGGTCGCACACGGCGATTGTGCCGAAACCAGGTGTGAGCGGAACCCAAAAAACCGCACAGACGGCCTTCAGACAAGCGAGGCAGCAAGCCCGGTGCTATAGAGCGAGTAAAAGGAAACCAGGAGATGGAGACGATGGGGATGAAACAAGCGACGATGGCGCTGCTTCTGACGGGCCTGCTTGGCAGTGGCTGTGTGACGGCGGGAACACACCAAGCCAAGCTCGATGAGCTGGCGCGGGCCCAAGCGGACCTAAACAAGTCGCGACAAGAAGCGGTGGACCTTAGCAAAGAGCGCGACGAGCTGAAAAAGCGCATCCAAGACGCGCTGGCGCAGGTGGCGGACCTGTCGGGTCGGCTGAGCCAAGCGGAGAGCAAGGTCAAAGGCCTTACCACCGAGCGAGATCAGTACGCGAAGCTGCTCAATGACTCGACGGCGCTCGTCGGACAGCTGAAAGAGCGACTGGAAAAGCTGGGACAGAACGTCGACAAGCTGACGACGGAACGAGGCCAGCTTCAAGCCGGTCTGACCGACGCCAAGACGCGGCTCGAAGAGATGCGAAAGCAGAAGGCGGCGGCGGAAGCGCGGCTCCAGATGTTTAGAAGTCTCGTCGACAAGCTGCGTGCGATGATCGATGCGGGACAGCTCAAGGTGATTACGCGCGAAGGCCGGATGCTGATCGCGCTGCCCGACGACGTGCTGTTCGATTCAGGCAAAGCGGAAGTGAAGCCGCAAGGTCAAGAAGCGCTGGCCAAGATCGCGCAGGTGCTGTCGACGATTCCCGATCGCCGCTTCGTCGTCGCGGGTCACACCGATAACGTGCCGATTCGCAGCGGTCGCTATCGCTCGAACTGGGATCTTTCGGCGGCGCGCGCGATTGAAGTGACGCTGTTTTTGGTGTCGAAGGGTATGAAGCCGCAGGTGCTGGCCGCTGCTGGCTTTGGTGAGTTCGATCCGGTTGCGCAAAATGACACGCCGGAACATCGCACGCAGAACCGTCGCATCGAGATCGTGCTGCAGCCAAACATCTCGGATCTGCCGCCGCTGGAAGGGATTGAGAGCGCGCCCGCCAAGTAACGCCCCGTCGGTCATCCGTCGCTGAGTCGGCTGACCGCGCTACTTTTTCCGCGACGACTTTCGCTTCTTGCTCGACTCGACTGGCTCGGGTGGCTGAGCGCTCGCCAGCGAGATGTGAACGGTGCGATCTCGATCGGGAATGAGCCGACTGCTCACCGACTGGTATCCGTCGGCTTCGATCGCAAGCTGAAGCGGCTGCTCGGAGCGACCGAGTCGCAGCGGACTCTGCACCGGCTTTCCGTCGATAAAAACCTTGGCGCTGCTCGGACTGAGCTCAAGCTGGATCGTGACCTCTTCGGGCACGGCGCTGGACTTGGCGATGACGCGGACTTCATCACTCGGCGCGGAAGTTCGACGCAGACCGACCACAGCAATCACCGCTGCGAGCACGAAGAATGCGCCCGCAGCGACGAGCATCGGCCAGCGTGCAGCGCGCGAATCGGAACCGGGAAGTCGCAAGACACCGACCAGGGCAGTCGGCTGCGCAGCGACGGCTTTGCGACCTTGCGAGGACTCCGCAGCCAGCCACAGTGACTGAAGCGACTGAAAGCGACTGCTCACCGTCGGATGCTGCGCCTGTGCCAAGATCGATTGTAGCGACGGTGGAAGATCCGACACCGAATCGCTGATGACCTTGGCCAGCGCCGCTTGGTCGTCGGCTGGGGTCGCTTGCTGATTGGCCGCCAGATACAGCCCTGCGTCGAGCAGACAGACACGCAGATTGCCCTGCCCACCTCCGAGCGCACCGTCCACCGCGACATCCTCAAAGCGCGCAAGGAAGATGTTTTTCGCGTGCAGTCCACCGTGGCACAGGCCACGCTGATGCAGTGCATAGAGCGCGCCCGCCATCGCTCGCAGCACCAACAGACCTTCGGCCAGCGACAGCTTGCCCTGCCCTGCCACGCGCGTCGCCAGGTCTTGTCCCGACAGAAGCGGCGTCGCAATGAGCAGCTTGTCGTCCCCGAGCAGCATCGTATCGACCGCGGGCATCAGTCCCGGATGATGAATCTGCGACTGCTGGCTCAGTGCGCCAAGCAGCGGCTTGCGCTGGGCTGGATCGAGGCTCAGCAGCCGCACCGCACAGCGATAGCCCAGACGGATCTGCTTGGCTTCGAACAGCGCGCCATGCCCACCTTCGTGGATCAGCCGCTCCAGCGTGTAGGTGTTGCCCTGGGTGCTCCCCACGAGCGCCTGCACGTTCCCCAAAGACGTAGGCTGGGTCATCAACCCTTTATTTTCGCACCAGCGCGCCGAAAAGGCGAAGCCTGAGTCGCCCAAAAAGCCAGGCGCTGCGCAGAACCACCTACGAAAGAAGCTGTTGTGCGTCTACGAGCAGCGTCACAATCGACGTACGCTGCAGCAGCTTGAGCCGCGCTCGACGCTCCGTCAGCAAGCAGGCATGCGCATCCGACGGAACCAGCGCCAGCAGCGCAGGCCGAAGATCCGGCTGTTCCAGCGCAGCAACCAGCATCGCCCGTCGAGAAAGTAGCTCACGCGCCGACGCAAGAACCAGCTCGGCATCGGGCGTCGCCAGCGCATGCCCCACCGGATCCAGCAGAAGCTGCGCTTGCTCGGTTGTCATCGGCGGAAGTCCTGGCTGAAGCGCTCGCGTCTGAAGCAGTCGCAGCCAGGCTCGCTCGGCGTCGGAATCAGGCTCATGGCCCGGCAGCCACAGCGCCCTCGCCGCCCGCAAGAGCGCGCGCAGGCTCACAACGTCGCTCACCAGCTCGCCGCCCGCGCGCTGAAACAGCAGGGATTGACGCTGCAGCACGCGCGCCACCGGACCTTGTCCCGCTTCTTCCGACGAGACACTGGGCTGTGCAGTCAGTCCAAGCCGCGCAAAATAGCCAAGCAGTGTCGTCAGCGGACGCAGCTCATCGGACGGCTGCGGCAGACGCGCTTCACTCGGAGAAAACCGCGACAGCAGCGAACCGCCGGACAACGACTCACCACGCGGGGAATCGAGTCGCTGTGCCGCTTCTCCGCTCGGCTCCACAAACGCCAGCACCGACAGATACAGCTCACGAAGCGGCGTCTCACTTGACTCGGTCAGCCGCGACAAGAGCATCACAGCGCCCAGGTCCACGGTGCCCGCAAACGCTCTCTCGGACAGCGACGAGCGAAGCTGCGCCGCATCCCAGTGAAGCACGCGACGGACCGGATCCAGCACCCGATCCAGATCAGCCAGCGGTCCGTGATAGCCCGTCACCGACTGCGCCAGCGCCGCAACCAGCTGACGAGGCTCATCCGTCGAAGTCAACAGCCGCTCCGCTTGCTCCGTCGGACACGCCGCATGAAGCAGCAAACCACAGCCCGCCAGTGCCGACGCCGACAGAAGCGGTGCCCGCAGGGTTTGCAGCGTCGCCGTTGCTTGACGAATCAGTCCACCGTCGGAAAGCTGAACACCCAGCAGCAACAGCTCGCGCAACAGCTCAGGATCGCGAGTCGCTGAAAGCGCAGCTTCACCGTCGGACAATGCATCACTGAGCGCACCTTGGCTTTCGTGCAGTTCCGCCCGTCGACACAGCCAGCGCGCACGCTCCGTCCCCGACGAGTGCGAAACCAGCGCATCCAGACAGTGACGCGCTTCCTTCACATCCCCGAGCGCAATCGACACCGCCCACAGACGAGACAGCGCGGTCGGCTCACTCGGATGCTCTGCCAAAAGCTCGCGCAGCCGCTCCGACGACGGAATCAGCAGGCCCGCGCGCTCGTAGTGCTGGGCCATCCGCAGCTGCCAGTCGAGACGAATCGCAGGATCCGTCATCAGGAGCAAGCTCTGACCAAGCACCGTCGCTGCTGCCGCGTGATCCCCTTGCTGCGCAAGCAGCAGAGACAGACGCTCGGTCAGCGCGATTCGCTCGTCGCTGCGCTCACAGCTCGATAGCGCGTCGGAAAAGTGCCGAATTGCCGACGGAAGCTCACCTTTTTCCAGCAGCCACTCTGCCTTGGCCAGCAGCACCGTCGCTCGTCGCGGATAATCGGCACTGACCTGAAGCTGCGGAAAGATCGCATCGGGCGAGCGTCCTTCGGCGATCAGACAGTCTGCCAGCGCCGTCAACCCGAGCGGACTCAGAGGAACCTGCACAAGGAGCGCCTGCGCATAGCGCTCCACCGACGGCAAGTCACCTTGTCGCGCACACAAAAGCAGCAGCTGTCGCAGCGTCTCAATGCTCGACAGACCGCTCGACGACACCGAGAGCCGCGCTTCCAGCGTCTTGCGACGACTGTCCGGCTGATCTCCACCGTCGAGCACGATCAGTCGCTGCTCCGCTTCTTGCGCGCTTTCGTCGCCCAGTGCCGAAGCCTGACGAAGATATTCACGCGCACGCAGCTCGTCGCCCACGCGCAGCGCCCACTCGGCAGCAATCAAGAGCTGATGCCCTTGCGCGCTCCTTGGCAGAAGCTGCGCCGCCCGTCCCGCCACATCCGCCGCTTGCAGAAGCTCACCACGCGCAAACAGCAGATCGCCCAGTCGCTGCGCCGCCCGTCCCGAGCCAAGCTGCATCGCTTTCCGCAGCGTCGTCACTGCCAGCGCCGCTTGATGCTGCGGATCGAGCAGCTCGGCTTGCTTAAACAACAGCTCCGCGCGCTCACCGTCACTCGGACTTGAGGCAATCTCTCGGCTCAGCCACAGCAGTGCCGACGCACGATCACCGTCCGCCTCAGCCCGCATCCGCAGCGATGACAGCGATGGCAAGTGCTCGGGATGATGCTGAAGCGCTTCGTGCAGCAGCTTGCTCACCAGCGACGGGTCCGACACGAGCTGGCTCTTTTGCCACAGCGCCGACGCACGATCTTCCGCGCTCGTCGCCACATCGAACAGCTGATCCGCAAACGGCAGCGCTCGCTCAAGCTGCTGCTGACCGACAACGTGCCGAATCAGCAGTCGCAGCGGACGCGGATCTCTCTCAAGCAGCGACGAGGCCTGAAGCAGAAGTCGCTCTACCTGCCGCGCAACCTCCTGAGCCGGTGGGGCACTCGGCAAAAGCGGCACTTCACTTGCGTCCTTTCCGTCGACAGAAAGAAGCAGTCGCGCAGCCAGCAGCGCACACTCACCCACTTCGCTCGGCACAAGCTCGACGGACTCACTCGCCGTCAGAAGGTGCTGAAGCGCTCGCTCGCGCTCAGACGGAAGCTCTTGACGATACAAGACCTGACCCAGCAGTGCATGCGTCGCGGCCAGTGTGTCATCGCGAAGCAACGCCAGCTCGAGCTGACCCAGCGCTTCCGTCGCACGCCCCGTACGCAGCAGCACTTCACCGAGCGCCACACGCAGCGGAGCCGAGTGTTCCGACGCGCAGCGCGAAAGCTCTGCCTCGACAAGTCGTCGCGCTTGCTCGGCCTGTCCGTCGCTCAGCAGCACAGCGAGCAGTCGTCGCGTCTCCGCCAGCGCCGTCCGATCACCCAGCGCAGCCGCTCGCAGCCAGCGCGCCGCTGCCGCCGCCGTCTCGTCGAGCAGCGATAGACACACCGCCGACTGTCGAAGCAAGAGCAGCAGCGTCGCAGGATCGGCCATCGCCGACGACAGAAGTGCCAAGCGCTGATCGAGCCGTCGCAGAACCGCTCGCAGGCTGCCACGCTCTTTCAGACGACTCCGAAGCAGCTGCACCGTCTGATGAGGAACGCTCCCAAGGTTCGCGCTCGCCAGCAGTCCAACGGCCCGCGTCGAGTCATCGTCTGCACCAGCACTTCCCGTCGGAACCGCGACGGACAGAGCAACCAGCAGCGCTTCAGCTTCTGTCGCAGCATCGCCACTTCGCTGAGCAATTTCCGACGCCAGTCGAGCACTCGCACGTCGCCGCGTTCCCGCGCTCTGGTTCATGTCGCGAATCAGCAGGCTCAGCACACCTTGACGATCGTCGGACTGCTTGCGCCGTCGCAGCACGCGCTCTCGCACGGCTTCATCATCGGCACCGACGGCAAGAAGCGCTTCATCAATCGCCGACAACAAGCTGGGACCGACGTACTGCGACGCGCGACGCAGCAGATCCACCCGCGCGTCGTCGACCTCGTGCATCGACCACGCATACAGCGCCACCCCGAGTCGACTCGTATCACCGAAGCTCTGAAACAGAGCAGCCAGCGCCGACCACGCGGCGGAACCCGCACCAGCCTCGACAGCATGGCCCAGCTCACGCTCTTCGCCCGCGTAGTCTCCGTCGTGATGAGCCAGCTCAGCCAGACGCAGACGAACGTGCGCCAGATCTGCGCCTCGAAGCGGCCCGTCTTGTAGCGCTCGTCGATAGTGCTTGCCCGCTTCCGATAGCTCTCCAGCGACGAAGCTACGATCTCCCAGCGACAGCGAGCTACCCGGCTCACCACGATCAACCGGCGGAGGGTCCAAGCTGGCATCGGACAGTAGCTTGGCCGACAGCGACTGAAGCAGCGTCAGCGCAGCATCAGCAAGCAGAGTCAGCGTCGGACCCGCATCGGGCACACTTCCCAAGTCATGCGCTTCCGACGCGAGCGACACCGACTGCGCTTCATCGTCGGACAGCTCTGCCGCCCACACAAGAAGCAGAAGTCGATCTTCCAGCGACGAGCCCGGCTCGCGGACAAGCTGTAACAGCTCGGTCACAGCCTCGGCACGATGCTGCTTTGCGCGCTGTGCCAGCATAAGCAGTCGCAGCCCGACGGACGATGCCATCGCGGTGGGCAGCGACGAAACCAGCGTCTGCACTTGTTGTCGACGACTCGGCACCATCGACAGGATCTGCGCCCGTCGAAGCTGCGCGGCGGCTGCCATCGAATCGACCTGGCCAACGATGTGATACGCAGCCAGCGCCGCCGCAATGTCACCCTCGATCAGCAGACGATCGGCGAGCAGCAGCGACTCAATCTGTCCACCGTCCACCGTCGAACGCCCACGCGGATCGTCATCGAACTCGACGCTCATCGCCAGGCCTTCGTAGACCAGACGCAGCGTTCCATCGTGAACTTCCAGCAGCGCCAGCGCCGCCGTCTGAGGATCTGCCGCCCGGTAGCCGTGTCGAGGCAGAACTTGAAGCAGCGAATCCCACAGCAGATCGGCGCCAACCTCGCGCAGACCGTGGGCAAACAGAAGCCGCATGCCAAGACCCGGCACCGACTCCGTCGACGGCAAGATCGGTGATTCCGTCGAAGCATGCCGGAACGTCAGCAGCGCCGATCCGACCGCGAGCGCCAGCGACAGCCCGAGCAGCGGCGGCGCAACCGGCGAAGATCCGTACACACGAAGCTCTCCGTCGAGAAGATTCATTCCCAGCGCCAGCGGCTCACTGCTTCTTCGCGGACCCCGAAAGTCCTGACGACCCGGACCGAGCGGCACCCGCAGCGAGCACCACAGTCCCAGTCCCGATGAGGATGCAAAGTGTCCGATGATCAAAAACAGCGGCTGATCATCGACCGACTCAAAGCGAACGGCCAGGCGATCTGGCTTCGGAAGCTGCGCCGGAAGCTGCGCCAAAATCGCCGGAAGCTGCGTCGCAATCACGCGCGACAGCGCCGACTCGCTCACCTCAATGACAGCGGAACGAACACGGCCCCGACGGTGAGTCAGCGACTCGCCGGGTCGCGCTTCCAGGTCAACGGTCAACTCACACAGCCGCCCACAGTCGAGCAGCTCAGCAGCACCGAGCGAAAGCCGCAGCCGTCCCGGCGACAAAAGCTGCTCGCGGAGCGGACTGGACGACGGAGAACTGGACGGCTCAACACTCAACAGCGACCTCTTTGGCCTACACTTCCACTTCCAATGAAAGATCGGCTGCCGTCACAGAGTGAGTCAAGGCCCCGACGCTGATCAGGTCCGCTCCGGCTTCAGCATAGGCACGAACGGTCGCCAAGCTGACGCCACCCGACACCTCGATAAGCGGTCGTCGTGGATCACCGACCGACGGCAGCCGCTTGAGCGCTTCACGAACCAGCTCCGGCGACATGTTGTCGAGCAGCAGCACTTCGACGCCCGCCGACAGCGCATCTTCGATCTGCTCCAGCGTCGTAATCTCTGCCTCAATCCGAACCGTGTGCGGCGCATACGATCGGGCGCGACGAATCGCTTCACCGACGCCACCAGCCGCCGCAACGTGATTGTCTTTGATGAGCACGCCCGAGCCCAAGTCCGCTCGATGATTGTGCGCGCCACCGTGACGAACCGCTCGCTTGTCCAAGAAACGAAAGCCCGGCGCGGTCTTGCGGGTATCGACGATGCGCGCCGAAGTTCCCGTCACAGCATGCACGTAGCGACGAGTCAGCGTCGCAATTCCCGACAGTCGCTGGACGAAGTTTAGGGCCGTTCGCTCCGCCGCCAAAATCGATCGCAGCGGACCTTCCATTCGCATCACCTGGGTGTGCGGATGAATCGAGCTGCCATCGGGAAACAGCATCGTCGTCGCAATCCGCGCATCCACAGCCCGAAACACCGCCGTGACCACATCGAGCCCCGACAGAACCAGCTCGCTCTTGGCCAGGATCACCGCCTGCGCCATGTCGTGCGAGCCGAAGATCGCTTCGCTCGTCACGTCGCCTCGTCCGAGATCCTCGTCGAGTGCCAGCTCAATCAGACGACCCACCGCCGGCGGCAAGCAAGCCGTCGCGTCGGGTACTTTTGCGATAGGGGTCATTCCGCGTCTCTCCTGGGCGCTGTGAAGTTCTACCAGCTTAGAATCGGCCAGCCGCGATGGCGAGCATAGCGAACCAAGCGTCGATCGGGATTTACCGCGACGGGCTGTCCGACGCGAAGGAGCATAGGCAAGTCACTATAGCTGTCGGTGTAAAAGAAGCTCGCGTCTAGGTCGATCCCGTGTGAGCTGGCGAAGCGCTCGGCGTGATGAACTTTGCCTTCGCCATAGCAAGCGGGCGGCAGCAGCGTCCCGGAAAATCGACCGTTTTCGACGGCAAGTCGCGTACACAGCACATGCGGAATCGCCAGCTCATCCGCGAGCGGCTCGGCCACATACGGCGTTGCACTCGTCAGAAGCACAATGCGATCACCTTGCTGACGGTGACGCTCCAGCGCTTCTTTTGCAAGCGGCGACACGGTGTCACGAATCTCGGTGCGATAGAACTCACCGACTTTTTCGCGCATCTCCGCCTCGGCATCGCCCGCCATGTCGAGCGCCAGCTTGGCAGCCACCGCCTCCATGTTGAGCAGCGACAGTCGATACTGAAACAGCCAGTAGCCGCTCTTGAGCAGCATCGGCAGTCCGATCTCACCGCGCCGTCGCAGGTACTTGATCCAGCGAGAGCCGCTGTTGACGCGCAGAAGCGTCAGATCCATGTCAAAAAAAGCAGCTCTGGCCATCGCTTTGTCGATCCAAGCCGCTTAGCGCGCCGTCGGACGAACCACCAGCACCGGACAGGTCGCGCCGCGCATCAGCTTTTCCGCAACCGAGCCAAGCAGCAGGTGCGACACGCCCTTGCGACCGTGCGTCCCCACGATGAGCAGATCTCCCTCGAGCGCCTTGATTTCCTCGAGCAGCGCGTCGGGCATCTGTCCTTGAAGCAGCCGCCAGTGAACGGTCACTTTCGGTGTCGTCTCCGCCGCTGCGAGGTCAGCCATCCGTCGGCTCGCAGCCTCGCTTCGCCCTTGCAGCAGACGCTCTTCCCAGTCGATCGGCATTCCCTCGAGCGCAAACGCTTCCAGACCCGGAGGCATCGGCGCGGGCTCCAGAACGTGAACCAGCGTGATGCGACTGCCGAGCGGCTCAGCAAGCGACTTGGCCATCCGCAGCGCGGGCTCAGACAGCTCAGTCAAATCGGTAGCGACGATGATGTGCTTGGGTGTCATGGTCAGTCCCTCAAAAGCGTGGTGTCGAAAGTGGCTCAGGTCTGGCTGCGGTTCACCGAGCACCGTCGGACGCCCCGATTCCTTCCAGCCGCGAAAACCCCCAGCCAGCGAGCGCACGTGAGTGTAGCCCATCTTGCCAAGCGACTGGGTTGCAAGTGCCGAGCGATATCCGCCGCCGCAGTAGAGCACAATCGCCGTCTCAGGGTCGCGGACCAGTCGCTCGACATCTCTCTCGAGAATGCCTCGGCCCAGGTGCGTCGAACCAGGAATCCGCTCCGTCAGCCACTCGTGATCTTCCCGAACATCCAGAAAGTACAGCGACGAGGGCTCACGGCCCGACAGGATCAGGCTCTGACGCTCGGACAGCTCTCGCTCGAAATCGGCAGCGCTGACCTCGACGATCTCGCGACGAGCCTGTTCACACAGACGAAGAAAACGCGGCGAGTGATCGGCAGCCATGTCCGCACAGTAGCGAAGCCAGGTTCAAGCTGCAATGAATCCGTCGTGGCGCAGGTTGAGAAGCTATTCCCCGACCGCGTGCTGAATCGAGACGTACGCCAGCGCCAGCTGATACTGCGCGCGAACCAAGTTCAGCCGTGCTTGGTTTAGCGCCGACTGAGACTCCAGAAGATCCGTCGTCGTCGCGCTTCCCGCTTTGACCAGCGCGTCGGTCACTCGATACGCTTCTTGCGCGCTCGCAATCGACTGCTCCGCCAGGTTGACCGCGCTACGGGCCGCGTGCGACTGCGAAAGCTCAGAGGCAACTTCGGTCGAAACCTGTCGTCGCTGTGACTGAAGCTCTTGCTGCGCGGCCTGACTCGCGGCCTGCGCCGCTTGATAGCCAAACCAGCTCGCGCCCCACGTCCAAATCGGCCACGTTGCCTTGATTCCGACGTACGCCGAGTTCTGCGCCGCAAACACCTGTCCGTCGACGCGAACGTACGCACCTTCGGCATTGATATCGGGCAGCATCGACCACAGCCGCGCCCGCGCTTCGTGCTTGGACGCCTGCACCGTCAGGTTCGCCACCTGAAGCTCCGGTCGAGCCTGAAGCGCGCGTGCCACCACCGTCCCATACGAGCCCGTTTCCGTGCGCGAGGTCTGAAGCAAATCCGACGGAGGCACCAGATCAATCGCATCGTCTGGCGAGCTTCCCGTCGCAATCAAGATGTTCGCGCGCGCCACGTCCGCTTGCGTCTTGGCGACGATGCCCTGCTGCTGCGCATTGGCCGCCGCCACCTTCACGCGCAGCAGATCCGCGTGCGTCAACACACCCGCTTTCAGACGAGCCTGCGCAATCTGAACCTGCTCGTTTAGCTCTTTTTCCGACTGAAGCGCGATTTCTTCCAGCGCTTTGGCCTCGAAGTGACGCAAAAACGCGACGCGAATTCCTTTGCGCACCGCCGCCTGCACCACCTTCAGCTGTCCCGTCGCCACACCGACTTGAGCCCGCTGCGCCCGATACTCTTCAACCAGCCGCAACAGCCCAAGCAGCGGCTGATTCACCGACGCTGCGAAGCTGTTGGTATCGGCATCTCGCGCCTGAAGCTGCTGAGGCCCAAAGCTGATCACAAACGGACTGTTCCAGTGCTGGTATTCGTCCGTCACAACCACCGCCGGGAGCATCCGACTGATGCCCGCCCGCGAGCCAATGTCGCCCGCCTTCGCACGCGACGCCACCGACTGGAGCGACGGATTGGAATCCAGCGCCAGCCGCTCTGCATCGGCCAGCGTCAAGCGCCGCGCCTCGGCCTGCACTGAGCTTGTGCTGACAAGCGTCGCCACGGCGCCCAACACACCAAGCCAAACGGAGGTCTTCATGGTCATTTCCCGACGGAAACCGTCACTTCAGCGGACAGCCCAGCTCGTAGCGCGACATCTTGCGGCGGCGCGACCCACGCAATCCGAACCGGAACGCGCTGCACCACCTTCACGAAGTTTCCCGACGCATTGTCAGCGGGAAGCAGCGCAAAGCTCGATCCGGTACCTCCCGCGAGGCTCTCGATTTTCCCGTCGAAGTGCCGTCCCGGATACGTATCAATCTTGATCCGTGCGGACTGTCCCGGCTTCATGCTGCCAATCTGCGTCTCTTTGAAGTTCGCGATGACATAGGTTGCCGTCGGAACCAGCTCGACAATCGGCTGACCTTGACCCAGCAGCTGACCTTCGTGAACCGTCAGCTTCGATGCAATGCCATCACTCGGAGCGACGATCTTGGTATACGAAAGCTGAAGCTTGGCCAGATCCAGCGCAGCCTCGGCGCTCCGCACACGCGCACTCGCCAGCTCCGCCTGCGCCTTGACCACCGCCAGCTGCGCATCGACGGGAGCGCTCTGATCCAGCCGACCTTTGGCTTCACGCACGCGCGTCTCTGCCGACAGCTTCGACTCACGAGCCACCGCCAGCTGCGCTTGCGCCTGCGCCACCGCCGCCTGCGACGAGTCATAGGCAATCTGCATCGCATCGAGCCGCTCTTGCGGCACCGCGTTCGCCGCCCGCAACTCCTTGGCGCGCTCCAGATCCAGCTTGGCTTTGCGCATCTCTGTCTCGGCACGCATCACCGTCGCTCGCGCCGACGCAATCTGCGCCGCCGCACTTCCCACGCCCGCCGCAGAGCCCGACACCATCGCTTTGGCGCTCATCAGTCCACCGCGCGAGCTGGCGTCCACCACCTGCACCTGGGCCGTCGCGGCCTGCGACTGAGCTTGCGCCGTGGCCAGCTCTGCCTCGGCTTGCTTGACCCGCGCCTCGAAGTCCAGGCTATCGAGCTGCGCCAGCAAGTCGCCCTTCTTCACAAGCTGGTTTTCGACGATGTGAACCTTGACCACCTGACCCGATACGCGCGTCGCCACCGGCAGCATGTCCGACGTGACCTGCGCGGCATCCGTCGATTCTTGCCCGGCTGACAGATACGAATAACCGCCGCCCGCACCGACGATAAGCAGAGCCAAGCCAATCACAATCGGCAGACGACGCACGCGCGGCGGAGTCGGTTGATACACAGGAGCCACCACCGAAGGAGTCGCCACACCGTCTGACGGATGGCCATTTGAACCGTGATTTTCCATCTTCATACCTCAATGTGGACGTCGACTGCGCCTTGCTGCTTCGCGCCCAGCTTCGGGGCCCGCAAAAACATCACCAGCGGCAGCACACACAAAAATGCAATCCCAGCGAGAAGGAACAGCTTCTCGAAGGACAAGATCATCGACTGCTGCATCAGCATTCCCGACAGCATCCGACGCGCGCCCTCTTCCGCCGAGCGCAGGTCACTGCCGTGAGAAATCAGGAACTGCTTGAGCGACGCCAGCCGCATCAGCAGCTCAGGACGACCGTGATTCAAGTTCGCCGTCATCCCGTACCGAGCCTGCGTCGCGAACCGACTGATCAGCGACGCGAAGATTGCCAGACCCATGCTGCCGCCAATCTGTCGCAGCAGCGAGTTCAGTCCTGCCGCATCCGCCATCTTCAGCCGAGGAATCTGGCTCAGCGCCACCGTCGTCAGCGGAATGAACAGACACGCAAACGCGACGCCTTGCAGCAACAGCACGCTCACCACGTCTTTGGCCGACGTATCGAGCGTGTAGTGGCTCATTTGGTACGCGCTCGTCACAAACAGCAGGATTCCAACCGAGATAAACAGCCGCGGCGACACCCGGTTATATAGCCGTCCGACGATGGGCATCGCGACGATCATCGCCAGCGAGCGCGGCATCAGCGCCAGCCCCGACTGCGTCGCCGTAAAGCCCAGCATTTCCTGCATAAACAGCGGCAGAAGGAACGTCATCGCCATCAGCATCGCGAACATCACCGAGCCAATCAGCGTTCCCGACGAAAACACCTCGTTCTTGAACAGCGACAGATCGACGACGGGAGCCTTCGCTCGCAGCTCTTGCCACACAAACCCCACCAGCGTCACCACCGCGACGACCGCGCACGACAAGATCAGCTTCGATTCAAACCAGTCATTGCGCGCGCCTTCTTCCAGCACGTACTGCATCGTCGACAAACACACCGACAGAAGCGCGATTCCCGTCCAGTCGATGTTGTTGCGCTGCGTCGCTGCTGCCGCTTGGTTCGCCGCACGGATGTCTTCGGGCTCATGCACAAACCGAGACACCATCAGAACCGCGATCGCTCCGACGGGAAGGTTGATGTAGAAAATCCACGGCCAGCTGTAGTTGTCGATGATGTAGCCGCCCAGCGTCGGTCCAAACGCCGGTCCGAGCACCACCGCCATTCCGAACACCGCCGAAGCCATGCCTTGCTCTTCGGGCGGAAACGTCTGTCGCAAAATCGCCTGTTCCGTCGGCTGAAGCGCGCCCGCACCCAGTCCTTGAACGATGCGCGCCAGGATCATCATCGACAGCGACCTCGCCATTCCGCACAGCATCGAGCCGAGCAAAAACAGCACGAGCGCAATCAGATAGATCCGCTTCTGCCCAAACAAGCGTCCCAAAAACGCCGTCAGAGGCATCACCAGCACCGTCGCAATCACGAAGGACGTCGTCACCCACGTCACTTCTTCGACGGTCGCGCCAAGCTCACCTCGCAAGTGAGGAATCGCCACATTCACAATCGAGGCGTCGATGGCCCCCATCAGCGTGCCAAACGTCACCGAGATCGTGACCAACCACTTGTTCACCGGTGGTCGACGCGGTGTTACCGGTTCGCTCATGTTTTTTTCCTGCCCACCCCATCCAGGAAACAGTCCACCAAGATGTCGACGTGACTGAGCAAGTTCGGCTCATCCTTCACGTACAAACGACGCATCAACATTGCGCGGGTCATTCCCATCAGCAGCGACGGAGCCAGCGCAGCCACTTCCGCCCGAAGCACCTGCTGCTGCTTGCCTCGCTCGATGAGCGCATCAAACCGCTCGTACATCGCGCGCTGAAAGCTGTGCGCCGGTCGAGCAATCACCGGCGGCGCGGACTCGGCCTGCATGAACGCCGCGAAGAACTGCCAGTTTTCCTCGAAGTGCGAAAAGATCCCGAGCAGCAGCGCGCGAATCTGCAGACGAAACGGCTCGTTTTCCACCGCCGCGATCCGCTCATCGAGCGACTTCAGCAGCTCGCTGTGACGCAGCGCGGCCAGCGCACACAGCAGCGCATCCCGATCCTTGTAGTGGTTGTAGAGCGTACCCACAGCCACGCCAGCCCGCGCCGCCACGTCGGCCATGTGCATCGAGTGAATGCCTTTTTCCACAATCTCTTTCGCGGCGGCACTCAGGATTTCCTGCGCGATCGCTTCCTTCTGTCGCTCTCGCAGACGCTGAACCTTGGATCCAGAAGATGAATCTGAATTCATTATTTGAGCCTAAGCTCATCTACGCACTGCGTCAAGCGATGCCACCGCACAGCGACGACCAGGAGGCCCAGCACGATCGGTAAATATTTGCGGCGCTGGCACCGTAATAACCAGCAAAGGACCGAAGCCAAGTAAAATGGCTCCACTTGGAGGAGAAGAGATGATGTCGGCCAACTACCCTGCGCCCGCTCGGCCCGCCCGTCGAGCAGCGCTGTTTTCGGGGGCGATGTTTGCACTGCTGGCAATGGCTTCGCTCAGCGCTTCGTCAGCACTGGCTGCACCGCCTGCCGCGCCCGCTGCCAAAGCGCCCGCAAAAGCGCCCGCAAAAGGCAAAGCCAAGGGCAAGGCCAAAGGGGGCGGAACCGCCGCAGAGCTAACCCAAATGCTCGTCGCCAAAGGCAGCCAGGTGCAAGACTGCGCCGTGTCCGGTGCGCTCGATGCTGGTGCCAGCCGCGTCGAGATTGCCACCAAAGTGACGATCAATGGTCGCGGTCAGGTCATCAACATCACCACCAACGTCAAAGTCGACAAAGGCCCCGACGGCAGCAAAGTCCGTGAGTGCGTCGACAACTTGATCCGCACGATCCAGTTCCCCGCGTCCGCCGCTCCGATGATCACGATCGAGCGCAACTGGACCATCGCCTCGACGTAAGCGCCGCACAATCGACGCGCTTGCTCCTTCGATCTCCGTCAGAGCCCGTCGGGCGGCACCGAGCGACTGCTGCTACCGCGATCGCGTCCGCTTCGGATCGATGTAGTCGCGCAGTCCGTCGCCCAGCAAGTTACAGCCGAGCACCAGCAGCGCAATCGCAAGCCCCGGCGCCAAGATGAGGTGCCGCGTTCGCCAAAAGAAGTTCGTTCCTTGCGCAAGCAGCGCGCCCCAGGTGTACGGCACCGGCGGACCCAGACCCAAGAAGCTCAAGCTTGCTTCGACCAGCACCACGCCCGCAAAGCCAAACGTTGCCTGCACGATGATCGGCGACCAGATGTTCGGCAGGATGTGACGCAGCATCACGCGCCACGGACTACAGCCCACCGATCGCGCCGCCAGCACGTATTCCTGCTCGCGAACACGCAGCACCTGAGCCCGCGCCACCCGCGCATACCCAACCCAGCCGTTTACCGCCAGCGCGAAGATCAGCACCCCGACGCCCGCTTTCGGCACCAGTGCCACGATCGCAATGTTGAGCAAGATGCCCGGAAACGCGAGCAGCACGTCGATCACTCGCATCACCACTTCGTCGAACCAGCCGCCCAGATAGCCCGCCGACACCCCGATCAGCAGCCCGAGCGATAGACACAGCCCAACCACCGACGAGCACAAACCCAGCAGCAGCCGCGCACCGTAGCAGAGCTGAACCAGCAGATCGCAGCCATTTTCGTCGGTCCCCAGCCAGTGCCGACGACTTGGACCTTCCAGCAAGTGATCCAAGTCTTGTGCCGACGGAGAGTCCGACAAAATCAGCGGCCCCACAATCCCCACCAGCACAAACCCGAGCAGCAGGACTGCGCCCAGCCACGCTGCCGTTCCCAGCGTCGGAAGCGTCCACTTTTCCTTCGACTCGGTCATACCCGAATCCTCGGATCAACGGCGGCATACAGCACGTCGACGATCAGGTTGATGACCACGTACATCACCGCGATCACCAGCGTCAGACCTTGCACCACGCGATAGTCTCGCTGCGCAATCGCTTCGAGCAGCAGCGTCCCGAGCCCAGGCCGCGCGAACACCTTTTCCGTCACAACCGCCCCCGCCAGCAGCGCTCCAAACTGCATTCCAGCGACGGTAATCACCGGCAACAGCGCATTGCGCATCGCGTGCTTGAGCACCACTTTCCACGGCGGCAACCCCTTCGCGCGCGCCGTCCGCACATAATCTTCCGACAGCGTATCGAGCAGCGACGAGCGCGTCATCCGCGCCAGCATCGCCATCAGGTGCGTACCCAGCATCACCGACGGTAAGATCAGACCACGAAGGCTGCCAACCTCTTCGCCCGGACCCGGAAACCACTGAAGACCGACGTACCCGGCATACAGCAGCATTGGACCGAGCCACATCGACGGCATGCTAATGCCAAGCAGCGCCACCGCCGTCAGCGCTGCATCCCAGCGACTGCGTGCCTTCAGCGCCGCAATGATCCCGAGTGGCAGCGACAGAAACATCGCCACCGTCATCGCTGAAACCGCCAGCACTGCCGTCGGAGGCAGCGCTTTTTTGATCCGCTGCGCCACCGTTGTCTTTCGATCCGGGCAGCTATACCCAAGCGTTCCGTCGAAGATGCTCCGCACAAAGCGCCCAAACTGCACCGGCAGCGTCTGGTCCAAGTCCATGCAGCGACGCAGCTCGATCTTGTCTTGGGGTCGCGCGTCTTCTCCCAGCAGGTTATCGACGGGATCCCCTGGAATCAGATGCAGCAAAACGAACGTCAGCGCCACCACACCAGCGACGGAAAACAGGCTTGAAAACAGCCGACGAACCAGATAGCGACGCAGCCGCCACGACGTCGACAGGAGCGCTTCGACCAGCCGTGTCGTCCACGACCACGCCGTCGAAAGCAGCCGTCGCAGCTTCCCCGAAAACCCGAGCCGCTCGCTCGCCACGATCGTCCCTCTTACTTGGGCGGAGCGCAGTAACGCGCCTGCTCAGAGACGATGTTGCCGTCGCCGTCACGATAACTGACGGGAATCGCGCCCGACGAACCTGTGCTCACACACTGGTATCCGTCGCGGCAGTCGTCGTTTGCGTCGCAGGGCTTCATGCAGTAGCGACGCTCGCTGGCTTCGCTCGCACAGTATCCGGTGCCGCAGCCTTCTTCGTCGCACAGACAGCGCTCACCCAGCTTGCAGCAGCCAAGGTCGCCCGGCTTACAGCAGTCGGCGCCACCTGAGCAGTCGGCTCGAACCTGTCGCTTCACATCGCAGCTTGCGCGGCCTTTTTGCAGCGAAAAGAAGCGGACACAGAGCGACTCGTCGGGACACGACAGCTGATCGCAGCCTTCCACCGTGCAGTACCCGCCGGGAGACGCCACGTCGCAGTATCGATCGCCGAGCGAGCTACACTCGGTGTTGTTGACACAGCCGTCGCCGATGCTGCGCGAACAGCCACTCGACAGCAAGATGCCCAGACACAGGCCAGCCAGCGCCGACAGACCGCGAATACACTGCCCGAGAGATACGCCAAACCCGCTCATAGACGGCGGACCTTAGCACCGCACAACCAAGGCCAGCAACTTCTTCTTCCGCTTGGCCATTTCTGACGACGAGCTACGTCACGCAAGCTTCCACAAACGAGAGCGCTCCACGTCGGGCACACACCTCGATTTCGACCCCGAGCGGCACTGCTCGGTTGCGCGCGCCATGCCCAAGCGGCAAGCCCGCCACAATCGGCACACCGAGCCCCGAAAGTCGCTCCGCGATCACCGCTAGCGCCGTCGGATGTTCGGCTGGACCCTCGCAGCGCACCAGATCGCCCACCACCACCGCCACGACGCATCGAAGGGCACCGGACACCAGAAGCTGCGTCAGTGCGCGATCGATTCGATACGGAGCTTCCGTCACTTCCTCGATGAGCAGAACCACCGGACCCGACTGCGTCAGCGCCGCTTGCAGCGCCGTCCCACACAGCCGCGACAGAACCTCCAGGTTGCCGCCGAGCAGCCGTCCACGCACCGGCGGAAGCGGTGGACCAATGGACATCAGCTCTGTCATGGGCAACGGAAGCTCACCTTCCAGAAGCGACCACAGTGACGACTGATCTGATTCCGATAGCTCGCCAAGCTGCGTCACCACCGGACCGTGAATCGTCACCCGTCGATGCAGCGCACAAAGCGCATGCAGCACCGTCACGTCCGAAAAGCCCACCAGCGGACGAATCGGCAGCTCGGACGGCTCCATGTTCAACAGCGACGGCAAGAGCCGCAGCGCGCCATGTCCACCTCGCGCACAGAACACCGCTTGAACCTGCGGATCGGACAGCGCCCAGCGCAGCTCGGCCAGTCGTCGCCCATCGTCTCCAGCCAGAAAGCCTCGCTTGGACAGCAGACCGTCCGACTGAAGCACGGGATGACGAGCCGACAAAACCGCAAGTCCCACCGACAGCCGCGCTGAGGAAACCGGACCCGACGGAGCAATCACCGCCACCCGGTCGCCTCGTCGCAGCGGACTTGGCTTGCGAAACGGATCAGCCAGTGATGTCTTCGCCGCCATCAACGTTGATCACGTTACCCGAGATCCAGCCCGCCAGCGGATGAGACAGCACCGCCACCGCTCCCGCGACATCTTGCGGCGTCGTCAGGCGCTTGCCCGGATTTCGCTCCATCGCGATTGCAATCATGCGCTCGTTGCCCGGAATCTTGCGCAGCGCCGGCGTATCCGTCACACCTGCGCACAGCGCGTTCACCGCAATCCCACGCGGTCCCAGCTCCAGCGCGAGCTGCCGACAGTGCGCTTCCAGCGACGCTTTCGCCGCCGACACCGCACCATACTGAGGAATCACCCGATGGCTCCCCGACGAAGTCATCGCAAAAATCCGCGAACCCGACGACAGCAGCCCTCGCGACAGCAGATCCTGCGTCCAGTACAGCAGCGAGTGAGCCATCACGTCGCACGTCATGTCCATGTGCGACTTGCCAATGAGGTCAGCCGGCGCGTCACTCGGCGGCACAAACGGTCGCAGCGTCCCAAACGCCAGCGAATGAACCAGCACCCGCACCTTGGGACTGCCGTGACCTTGCGTGCGCTCCGCAATCTGATCGCAGATCTCTTTGCGCTTCTGTTCGTCCGCTGCGTTTTGGTTAAAGAACAGCGCCTGGCGCCCCAAACCTTGGATGGTCGAAACGATGCGCTCGACATTGGGCATCGTGCTGCGGCGATCCAGGTGAACGCCAATGATGTCCATGCCGCGCCGCGCGAGTTCCAACGAGATCGCCTCTCCGAACCCGCTGCTTGCGCCCAAAATCACCGCCCAGCCGGAAAGCTGGAGCGGAAGCTCAGAAACTCCACTGTGGGAAGCTGTCGTGGTTGTCATGCAGCCTTGGATATCATGCGACCGCGCAGCCGCCCAGTCCCATTGCAGCGATCCAACCAACCTGTCCGCGTACCTGGATCCTTTTTTTTCACGCACATCCCCGTCGAGAAACCATAAATTGTGAAAATTCTTGAAAAGAATTGCTTGACCCTACGGATCAAGGCTGTTAGGAGTATCACCCACCTGGCGCTGAACAAGTGGACCTCACGAGGGCGTATAGCTCAGTGGTAGAGCATCGGCCTTACAAGCCGAGGGTCACAGGTTCAAGCCCTGTTGCGCCTACAAAATTGAATAGTCGTACCACTTTGGGGTGGTAGTTAAGTTGGTTATAACGCCGGCCTGTCACGCCGGAGGCCGCGGGTTCAAGTCCCGTCCACCCCGCAAAGCAAAAAGGCCCAGTCTTCAGTCGAGACTGGGCCTTTTTAATTTCTAGCGCCTGCACCGGCTGCTGCGACAGATGCGCGAACGTGCACCAAATGTGCACCAATCCGTCTTGGCACGGTTTATGCTTATCAACAGTATGGTCCCCAGCTAGACACTTCCAGCTCTGGCACAATTTATGCTAGTCATGTCTGCGTCATTTTCGAGTTTTAAGAATTGTTGTTTTTCAGCAACCGCCAGTTAGCTCGCCCGACCACTTATTTGAGCTATCTCACCCACTCGCCAGCGCAGATCGTTATATAATGTTGCGAAGGGCAGTATTTTCTTGACTCACTTCTTGTGACCGGTCTACGGAGAGACGATTCTCTCGTTTGGATTACACCGATGTCGAGACCCATACTTCCCAACTCTCCGCTGGCTCAGGTGTCCTGCGAACTCCGGTTTCATGGAAAGTTATCTCTATTTTCATGCTGGGGAGCAATACAGGACGACTTGAGGGATCGGTACCCTCATCTGTATGTGCCCTTAGCCTCTATAGGAACCCCGTCGCTTCTGCAACCATTGAAGCTAAGCGCGGAGGACAAAAAAAGCAGCATCTTGCTTGCTATTAATTCAATAGCCTACTCAACAGTAGAGTATACTGGATTTTCTGATTTCAACTCCGAGATGTGGAGAGTCTTTGAGATTTTCCTCAGGCACTCCCGCGTTTCCTCATTTACCCACTTAGAGATGAGGTACATTAATCGGTTACCACCAATGCTCAATGATGATCACGCTCGGGGCTTTGTTTTGCATCCAGCCCTAAAATTGTCCGTTGGTGGGATTGACGCAGAGCAGACTTCCCAGCCACAGTTTGTCGCTGAGGTTATTAAGGATGGCATCAATTTCAGAATTGCGCTGGTATCTCCAGAAGAGAATTTTGAAAATGAATATTCATCCACTGACACACCGATACTACAGGGGATACACTTAGATCTTGTTGGTTATATAAACCGCAATGTTACAGATAAGTCTCTAAGTCAAGATCTAGTGAGAGTACACACTGTCATTGAAGACGGTTTTTTCTCGATGATTACTGACCAGTACTTGTCTTACCTAAAAGGTGAAAGCGATGTGGGCTAACACGACCTTCGTTGGCGTCGACAATTACTCTGCTCCAATCACACGCAGGGTTGATTCATTTGCGTCTGCTGAGCGACGGAAAAATGAAGCCAAACCATTTTATGATAGGTATAATGAGCGCCATCTAGAGCCGATTGATCGTGTCTGTTATGTGAAAAGTCTCTCTCTTAATGGAGAGAGCAAGTCCCTCCGTCAGATTATCAAGCTCGTGGTTGAGCCTGGAGAAGATGGGATGGTTGTCGTATTTTCTCCCGCTCTCAGTATCGGCGGTAGTGGCTCATCTCTTCGGGATGCACTAACCGCGCTGTCAGACAACGCATTTGCTGTTTGGTCGGAATTGCGGGCTACCCCAAAAGAAGAGCTTCACACGTCTGGGCAAGCCGCGCTCGACCGTCTGAACCTGGTCTTTTCTGAGTGAGCGATGATCGATCCGGTAGAAGCGTCAACGGCGCGACAGGCGTTACTCGCAAAAGGCTTTGAAGAAGCAAAAAATCGGGATCATTTCTATGCATTCCTCTATATTGATGGAAAGAAGACTGCATTTTGGGTAAAAATCTCCCATGGCGCACGCCAGATTCGGCGAGATGAGATTAAAATAAATGCTCAGTCGGTAGGAATCAAAGGCGAAGACTTATATTTGATTCTCTGTTGTACCCATGATGCTGAAAAAACCAAAGATTTGTATCTGAAGGCACTATCCAATCGCTGACCGCCGGCTTGCGCCATACTACTGAGTGGCATTCTATCCGAAAAGTCTGTGCTGTTCCCTGTCTATGCATGGCCCTTGTTTGAGCGCGGCATGACAATGATGTCCGCCGGACGTTCACCGCCAAGCCCAAGCCCTTCGCGCAAGGTCGGCGAGAACTGTTGCCGCACAAAATGATCATAGTACCGGCGGGTGACGATCGGAGAAGAATGCCCCACGGCGGAGCTGACCTCATCGAGCGATGCTCCACGCGACAGGCTGCGCGACACAAAGCTATGGCGAGTCGCTTCATAGAACGTCATGCGCAGGCCCAGCTTCCGCGCGACCGCTTCCCAGCGCGCTTCGAGCAGTTCTTTACGGTAGGGGCGGCCCTGGCGACTTTTACAGGGGAAAAGCAGTTCCTCTGGCTGCCCGCCCTGTGAGCGCCGCAGTGCCAGCCATGGTCTAAAGAGGGCGGCGGCATCATTAGGGGCCGGCACCCACTTCATCTTTCCTTGCTGCCCTTTGTCTTCTTTCAGCGGTCCTTCGTGAGAGAAGCGGACTCGGATCGTCCCTGCGGCGATTTGATCGAGGTCAGAGAGTCGCAGCCCGACGATCTCGCCAAGTCGCAGCCCTGAGCGGTTGCCCAAGTAGAACATCAGGTTAAAGGGCTCGGGCAGTTCGTGGAACACCTTGCGGACGATCGCGTCATCATCAAGCCATGGTGTGTCGCGGCGCTGGACTTCTCGCGGACGACTGCCACTTGGAATCAGCCGGACCGGGTTCATCGTTGCGTGTTCTCTCAGGACAGCCCAGCCGAAGAAGCGGCCAAGTAGGTTCAAGTTGTGGCGGATCGAGCCATTCGCCAGCTTGCCCGCAGCGCGCATGTCATCGAGCCACTTCATGACAACGGCCAAGGTGATGTCCGCAACGGATAGGTCACCGAATACCGGTATGAGGTGACGTTCAAGTCGCTGGCGATCGTCGACTGCGTTGCGATTGGTCAGGCTGGCTGCCCACGACCTCATCAGCTCTCGACTCCGTGGCGTCTGCTTCGCATCCTTCTGCGCTGGAATCGCTAGGCCGACCTTGCCCGCTGCAATGCGCGATTCGACCTGGGCAAGAATCTGGCGGGCTTGAGCTTTCGTGGCCTGCCCAGAGTTCATCATCTTCCAGGTCCCATCAAGGTCGCGGTACTTGATGTACCAGAGCCGCTTGCTCGTCGAGCCACGCTGAAACACGCTTCCCATCTTTAGCCCCCTGCCAAGCCCGAGCAGCGAGAACCCGGCGGCGCAACCTCTGAAGCCTGAGCACCGCTCGCCACCAAATCGAACGCATCCCGAGCTGCTGCTAGCGTTGGGTAGTCGTGCCAGCGCAGGCCAGCCTCACGGATGTCCCATGTCACCATCGAAAACACGGGCGTATTTCTGTTTCGGCCACGAGGCAGCCACTCCGCGACCTCGTACACGAGAGAGCCCACACGGCGCATGCGGTAGGCTCGAAACAGCGGCCAGCGCCCAGTGTGCATGCGCCTAATCGCGTCGCAGATGAAACGCTCGGCATCATCGGCCAGATCGAAAACGGCTGCGCTCAGGGGGGGTGTTCTGACTGTGCTCTCAATCGGCGGGGGCGTCATCTGGCCTTGTCCCTTTGCTGAGTTCGTCATGTGCCAATAATGCCAGCATTGTTTCACAAGTGAAACATTTTGAGCTAACGAAACTAAGGCTGTACTTGTTCGTGCCGTATGCCGAGCACCGACAAGACAAAGTTCACGGTCATCATCCCAGCCGAGACGGCAGAGGCAGCCCGCCGGACCGTCGCATTCCTGGCTGGGCACCCGCTCTATCTGACGCTCGGCCAGCTCGCAGACAATGCGCTTCGCACGGAGATTTCCCGATTGGAGCGGGAACACAACAGCGGCGAGCCATTCCCAGATGGACGAGCGAAGGCGGGCCGCCCCGTGCGCCCACTAAACCCGGCGAAGTAGCAGACGCAGGACATCAGCCAGCGCGCGCGTTCTCGGCTGGCGCATTCCGCACGGCAGCGGCGAGCCCATCCAAGAGAGTCATGATCTCTTGCTGCATGTTCGCGTCGAAGTGACCTGTGCCGACTTCGGTCTGTACCAAGTCCCCCACCGAGCGCAGCAGCGCAGGCAGGGATATCACAGGCAGATCTGGGCTCGGTAGCGACGTCGGAGGGGTGACGAGACTGCCATCGAGCATCGCCCGCAACCGAACAAGCGAAGCCACATCACGAAGTCTTCGCTCTCGAAATGCTTGCGCGATTCCGGTGTCCACCGTGGCCAAGTTCCGGCGACGGCAAGTTTCGCGCTCGGGCTCCAAGCCAGCCATCCAACGCCCGGTCGCCTGTGCAATATACCGATCGGCCTGCCGGGTTGAGATCCCCCACCGCTCTCGCGCCAAATCCACAATCTCGGATCTGGCGAATCTCTGAGCAAGCCAGCCTTCCACCGCATCCAGGCGGACGGCCAGCTCTTCTGCATGACTGCGCACTCGGGTCGAGCTTGTTCGCTGCGCGCCTCTTTGCCGTAAGTTGTCATTCATCATCGCACCTCATGACGCCAGCCGAACCGCCGCCACGGGTAACGACTTCGGGACGGTCGACCGCCGAGCCAGCATTAGCCCATCGTGTGCAAGCTGCTCGGCACGGGTGCGAGTGCAGCCCGCTTCGTACTCAAGGATCGCGGCCCGTTCCTCGAAGGCGTCCAGCTCTTCGTGTGATAGCCCTTGGCGAACTTGACGACGTATTTTGTACGCCAAGGTGCGACAGCTTGCCGAGCACCAGTGAGCATGTCGACGAGCGGTTGCGACCATTCGCCCGCCACAACGCTGACAGCATCGCACGGAATGGACCGATGGATTGCTTGGCTCTGCGTCCGAGTTCCGTGGCTGCTGGCTTGACTGACCGGTTGACGGCGTTTCGACTGCTCGTTCCCACAGGATGCGGAGACACCCGCTCGTGAACACCCGCTCTGACTCTGCCATCGCATATCGAGGAGGCAAGGTCTTCAAGCCGTAGTGCAACACACGCCCAAGGTTCTTCCCAAGCTTCTCGCGCCCAGACGACTTGCTGCTCAGACCCCAGCCATTTTTCTGCCCGGTAACCGGTCGCACCTGACAACCATCAACCGTCGCACCGGTAATCGTGACCCAAGCATCTTGGATCGCTGTCTTCGCCAGGTTGGTCACCGCGATTCCGTACAGGTGTTCTCTGCCCTCTTCGGTGACATCCAGCGCAAGCCAAGCACCACAGCCGGGCTCGGTGGCGAGTGTGCTCGCGAGCAACCTCGCATATTCTCGAATGCGTACCGGACTCGACTCCCATTCAGGCATGGTCAGCGAGAGCCTAAGAATCTGACGGCCCCCGCGCTCTGGCGACTCTTCTTTCAGGTAGACCGTCAGCGAGTTGCACATCAAGACAGCGGAGGAATAAACCACACCAGCAGCGCTGGAGCGATCTACAGCCAGCTTGTAGCTACTCCAGCTAGAAACCGGCATTGCGACTCGCTGCCCAGGGCTTGGGGGCTCCGCCCCCGCCTGGGGACCAAACCCCCGAATCAAGTAAGACCACCCCACCCACCAGCAGCACTAGCAGGTTGACCTATGCCGGCTCGGCTTTCGTGGGTCGGTTTGGATTTTTCCGGCGTCCTCGCTTGCAGTGCCGAAATTGACGCTTTTCCCCGGCGTGAGGTTGACGCTTTCTTGAATCCGTCGCTGTTTAACAGCCGCACCAAGTCACCGCGCCGCCAACGCAAGCGGCGACCGATCCGTATTGCTGGGACCGAAAAGCGTCCACGCTCTGCGGCTCGCCTCAGCGCAGCAGGCGACATGCCGAGCAGGCGGGCCGCCTCTTCAGCATTGATGAGCGTGTCGGGGTCACCGAGGTTCCGCGATGCGACCAATTCGTCGCGCACCACCTGACGGATAAGCGACTCAAAATGATCGCTTGTCGCAAGCAACGCGGCCTTCAGGTCACTGGAAAAATCTGCCATGCCGCAGAAGCTAGGGACAAGCGGCGACAAATTCGCCGGTTATACCGGTAACCGGCTGGTGGCATTTCCGTCGGTCACCCAGCTCTATTTTTCTTGGACTTATTGCTGGCGGGTTGACGCTTTCGCGGGTTCGTTGGTTCTGACAGCTTGACCTTCAGCCGGTGGGCACGCTGACGATACGCCGCCCGACACTGCTCGGAGCACACGAAGCTGCACTGACTCCCGCCGACTAAGGTCGGATCACGCCACACTGCTCGGCGCTGAACCGCCATTCCGCAGATTTCGCAAAGTGGCGTCATCTCAAGCCATCCTCTTTCCCGGATTGCCTGGTTCCACGTCGATATGATCTCGCACCACTCACGGGCATAGTCTGCGGGACGCAGCAGCGGCACCTTACGCAGCGCTTCAGTCCGTCCCACTAGCTCCCTCAAAAGCGGCCAGGCTTCAGCCTCTTCGCGGCGAGCATTTTCCTCCCGAGCTTTCGGGTCCGTAGAGAGGCCACCAAGCATGCGCGAAGTGACCTTGGCCGGAAGCACTCGGTCGGAACGCCAACCAAACGCGGCCATCAGTTCCCCGAGAAGCTGGGGAACGGTCCTCCAATCGGCAATGAAAGTCGGGGGGACTGCCACGATCGTAGTCGAGGCAGGTTGTGGCTCTCGCCTGTGTGAGTCACGAGACGAGGCGCGAGGCATTGAAGGGGGGCGAGTTGTCACGCGGGGCAACGTAGCAGCGCCGCTGCTCACTTGGCTATGGGCCGCCCTAGTCTCTGGCGTGCTGCACCAAATCTGCACCACTGCACTGTGCGCTGGCGTGCTTTCGCAAAGGACACCTGAGCACAGTCATGGGGCGCTCCGTCGAGGAAGGGGGTACCCGTGTCATCGCAATGGGTCGTACAGCGACGGGCAACTCCCCTGTCACGCCGGAGGCCGCGGGTTCAAGTCCCGTCCACCCCGCAAAGAAAGCCTGAGTTTCTCATCGAGACTCAGGCTTTTTTCTTTTCTGGCTATGGCTTGCGCCGTGGCAGCGAGTCAGGTTGCGGCCCTCCTTGTGCACCAGGATGGGCAGCGAGCCTGCTTCGCGCGCTGCCGGTGAAAGCGTGCCGAACCAATCGAGTACAGGTACCAGCGCTATCGCTTGACCACGCGTCGCATCGTACAGTCGTGGCTTCGTCGGATTTCGGGGTGGGTCGATTCGGTGCTCGGCGAGGGATTTGCTAGGATGCACGAGCTATGCGTGACCTACAGATGGATGAAAAGACGGCAGCGGACCTATCTTGGCCGACGCTGCTTCAGAAGCTCAGCGAGCGCTGTCACACCACACGCGGCCAGCAACTGGTCAAAGAGCTGACGCTGTTACCCTCGATCGAGGAGGCACAGACCCGTCAGCGCGAAGTGAGTGAGGCGCGGGCGCTGCAAGATGGTGGCGAAGCGCTGCCCTTTGGTGGAATCAGCGACGTAAAAGCATTCGTGGAACGCAGCCAAAAAGCAGGCGTGCTGGCCCCCGATGAGCTGACCGAGATCGGCAAAACACTGGGCGGTGGACAGCGTCTGCGACGTCATATCCTCAGTCGAGGATCGCGGCTTCCGAACCTGTCGAAGCATGCCGAACCGATTGCTGAGCTTCCCGAAGTCACGGGCCCGATTGCCGACTCGTTTGACGATCATGGCACGCTGCGTGACTCGGCGTCCCCGGCGCTGCGTGGTCTGCGTCAGCGTGTGGCACAGCTTCAGCAAGATCTGTCGCGACGGACCGATGGCCTGCTCGGGGAAGCGCACATTGAGCCGTACTTGCAAGATCGCTTCGTCACCCAGCGAGAAGAACGCTACGTGGTGCCGGTTCGAGCCGATGCGCGAACACGAATTCGCGGCATCGTCCATGGAACCAGCGCGTCGGGAGCGACCGTCTTTGTCGAGCCCGAAGAGATCATCGAGCTGAACAACCGGCTCAAGCTGGCGCAACTCGAAGTGTCGGAAGAAGAGCGACGGATTTTGGCGGAGCTATCGCTGCTCGTCGAGCAGTCGTCGCCCAGGATTCTGCGCAACCTCGAGCTGTTGGCCTATCTCGATCTGGTCGATGCAGGAGCGAAGCTGTCGTCGGACCTACGCGCAAGTCCGATTGAACTATACGATGCGTCGTCAGAGTCGGCGGCTCCACTATCGATCGACCTGCGCAATGGTCGTCACCCGCTGATGCTGCTGTCGGGCGTCAATGTGGTGCCAAACGATGTAGTACTTCCGGCGGGTGGAGCGCTCGTGATCTCGGGACCGAACGCGGGCGGCAAGACGGTGGCGCTGAAGCTGACCGGCTTGTGCGTGCTGCTGTCGCGCGCGGGTCTCCATGTGCCGGCGCAAGAGGGCTCGCGGCTGCCGTGGTTTGACAAAGTGATGACCGATGTGGGCGACGATCAGAGCTTGGAAAAGAACCTGTCGACCTTTTCGGCGCACGTCCTTCATCTGTGCGAGTTTCTGCGGCAGGCGGGACCACGAACGCTGATTCTGCTCGACGAGATTGCCGTCGGAACAGATCCCGAGCAAGGAGCGGCGCTCGCACAAGCGGTGCTCGAAGGCGTGGTGGCCAAAGGCGCAACGGTGCTTGTGACGACGCACTACGACAGGCTCAAAGCGATGGCGGCGGACTCGTCGCGCTTTCACAACGCCAGCGTCGGGTTCGATCTTCAGGCGCTGCGGCCCACGTACAAGCTGCACTTGGGAATTCCAGGTCCGTCGTCGGCACTGCCGGTTGCGGAACGGCTGGGTCTGCCGCATGCGCTGATTGTGCGAGCAGAGTCGCTGCTGGCCAGCGGTCAGTCGAGCGTCGATAAGCTGATGCAGACATTGGCAAGCGAGAGAGAACGCACCGAGACGATGCGTGCCGAGGCCGAGCGACTGCGTCGGATTGCCGCCAGCGAAGCAGCGGAAGCGCGACGAGCGCACGACGATGCGCGGATTGAGCTGCAAAAAGCCCGACGGAAAGCGCACGACGAAGCGATCCAGACGCTGCAAGCTGCTCGGCGAGAGCTGTCCGATATGAAGACCGCGATGCGCGCCGCGCGAAGCAAAGCCGAAGAAGGCACTGGCACGCTTCCCGATATGCAGAGCACGCACAAGCGACTCGACGAGCTGTCGCGAGCCGTACGCGAGCTTACGCCGCAGAGCGCAGGGCCTCAAGGTCGTACACCGCGAGAAGACGAGCTGACGGTGGGAACCAAGGTCTATGTCTCGCGGGTCGGTGCAAGCGGAGTGGTGTCGTCGGATGTCTCTCGCGGAAAAGTAGTGGTGCAAGTTGGCGCGCTGCGACTGACGGCAGAGGTCAGCGAGCTGCTCTTGCTCGATGGAAGTGGCGGTGAGCGCCCTGCCCTGCCACAGCGCTACGTGAAGCAGCGGCCCTCGCTGCCTGAGGTGATGCAGAGCCCGCCACCGATCATTCCGCCTCGGACCCCGGATGCGACGATTGATCTGCGTGGTGAGCGCTTGCCAGTGGCCATCGCACGGACGGAAAAGTTCGTCGATGACGCGCTCCGAGAGTCGCGCCCGGCGGTGTTCATCCTGCATGGTCACGGAACGGGCGTGCTACGCGGAGCACTGCGCGAACACTTTGCGGCATTCCCTGGTGTGCGCAAGCTGTATCCAGCCGAACCAGGGGATGGCGGCGACGGAGTGACCGTGCTCGAGCTAGATACCTAGACCAAAAAATTCGCGCCCTTTGCATCCCTTGGGCAAGCTAGGCGGGTGCGGTTAGCGTCATCGAGTGCATGTTGGGCTCGGACGTTGGCGGCGAGCAGCTGTTTAGGCGTTTATCCATGGCAAAGCGTGAGGAAATCATCGTCGGGCTTGATATCGGTACCACCAAGGTCGCGTGCCTGGTGGGCGAGGTCACCGACGACGGTGTCGACATCATTGGTGTCGGGACCCAGCCCTGCTCTGGGCTGAAAAAGGGCGTGGTGGTGAACATTGACTCGACCGTCGCGGCCATCGCCAAAGCGGTCGAAGAAGCCGAGCACATGGCCGGCGTCGAGATCACCCAGGTCTACGCAGGAATCGCGGGCTCGCACATCAAAGCGTTTCATTCCGAAGGCGTCGTAGCGATTCGCGATCGCGAAGTTCGTCCCGACGACATCGAGCGCGTCATCGAAGCGGCCAAAGCGGTCAGCATCCCGCAAGATCGAGAGATCCTTCACGTCGTCCCGCGTGAGTATTCGATTGATCAGCAAGACGGCATCAAAGAGCCGCTCGGGATGGCTGGCGTACGACTGGAAGCGCGGGTTCACATCGTCACCGCAGCCAGCGCGTCGGCGCAGAACATCATCAAGTGCTGCACGCGCTGTAACCTTGAAGTCCAGGATCTGGTGCTCGAACCGTACGCAACGGCGGAATCGGTGCTGCACGCGGATGAAAAGGAGCTGGGCGTGGCGCTGCTCGACATTGGCGGCGGAACCAGCGACTTGGTGGTCTTTTCCGAAGGATCGCTGGTTCACACGATCGTGCTGCCCGTCGGAGGACATCAGCTGACCAACGACATCGCGGTCGGACTGCGGACGCCAATGACCGAAGCAGAGCGGATCAAGCACCGCTACGGCTGCGCGATGACCAGCCTGATTTCCGAAGACGAAACGATTGAGGTTCCCTCGGTCGGAGGCCGTCCCCCACGCGTCATGAAGCGCACTGAGCTGTCGGACATCTTGCAGCCGCGCGTGGATGAGATCTTTTCGCTGGTGCGGGACGAGCTAGAGCGCTGCGGCCTGTCCGATTCGCTCGCGTCAGGAATGGTGGTGACGGGCGGATCGACGATTTTGCAAGGACTGCCCGAGCTGGCCGAAGAGATCCTGGGAATGCCGGTTCGACGCGGTGTTCCACAAGGCGTGGGCGGACTGGCGGATGTGGTGAAGAGCCCAATCTACGCGACGGCAGTCGGGCTTGTGCTGTATGGCGCGCGCAAGCAAGACGGCATGCTGCTGACCCAAAACAGCGAGCGACGCGGCATGTGGCGTCGCATGCGCAACTGGTTCGCAGAAGTGTTCTAGTGGGCGGTGCCGCCTAGACCGCGAATCTGCTGACGAACGCCTTCGACCTGGGTGCTGTTCTTGTTGCCGACCAGGTCGATGTACTTGTTAAACGCTTCGATCGCTTCTTGCTTCTGACGATCCTGCGCGAGAAGCACACCGAGGTCGTACCAAGCCTCGGCGTTTTTGTCGTCCATCTTGACCGCCTCGCGATACGCAGCAATCGCTTCGGTGGTCTTGCCTTGCACTCGATAGATGACACCGAGGTCAAAGCGCAGGTTCGAGTCGTTCGGCAGCAGACGAATCGCTTGCTGCGTCACTTCGGCGGCCTTGTCGAGGTTCTTCGCTTGCCGCAGTGCGACCGCGTAGTTGCGCAGCGCATCGGGGTTGTTCGGATCGAGCTGAACCGCCTTTTCCAAGTGAGGCAGCGCTTTGTCAAACTGCTTGGCGCGACGATATAGCGCACCCAGCGACGACCGCCACTGCACCTCGTTTGGGGCCAGCTCTGTCGCCCGGACCAGCATCCGAATGCCATCGGCATCGCGATTTGCGCTGGCGTAGCAGAAGCCGAGGTTGCCATGCGCAAAGTTGTCGTCAGGCTGAAGACGAATCGCCGCCTCATAGTGCGGGACCGCCTTGTCACACTGCTTCTTCTTGCGCAGCACATTGCCCAAGGTCAGCTCAGCGGCGGCGTAGTTCGGACGGAGCTTCAGCGCTTCTTCCAGCGCCGCTTGCGCGTCATCGAGCTTGCCGAGCTGCATAAACTGCAAGCCTTTTTGATACTGAGCGGCCGCCTCATCTGCCCAAGCAGCCACCGGAGCCATCACGACGGAGAACAGGACCAAACATCGGAGCAACTTACGCGACATGTTTTGGAGGTTAACACGACTAACTATGGACGCTCGCGGCAAAGTTTGTCGGCAAGCCAACGGTCTTCCAAGCTCCAGCGGCGTCGCGCACTTGTGCCCGTGCAACTTTTTTATTCAATCAAAATGCAGCCTGTCATCGGACCGATCCACGCGCAGCCACAAGACCTCGCGCAGCGCGTCCGCAGCCTGCCCGCGAAATTGCTAGCACGAAAGATGCGCGCTTTTTGTTATGATGAATCGTGGTTTAGCGGCCCCTCATAGTGGCCCCAGTGCCCGGGTATCGTGACTCGGTAAAGCCGCTGGCAAGTCGTTCTCACCTTCAGCCAAAGCAAGCCTGTAGCGGAATCATCACCATGGATATCGTCGTCGTTGGAGCCGGCAGTTGGGGCACCGCTTTGGCGTGTGTGCTCTGTGAAAACCAGCACCGCGTGACGCTGTGGGGACGAGACAGCGCGCAGATGGCCGAGCTTTCTGCAGCCCGCGAAAACCGTCGCTATCTGCCAGGGCTGAGGCTCCCCGATGGACTTCAGTGCTCGTCGGATTTGCTCGGCTCGATTCGCTCGCTTCCGCAGGATCAGCCGTCGATGACAGTGGCAGTGGTGCCGACGCACACGATGCGCCAGGTGTTCACGGAACTGGCGCCAGCGCTGCCGACGCAAAACATCGTGGTAACGGCGAGCAAAGGCATTGAAAACGATACGCTGCTGACGATGGATGCCGTGCTGTCTCAAGTGCTGCCGTCGTCCCTTCACGAGCGGATCGCGGTGCTTTCGGGCCCAAGCTTTGCCAAAGAGACGATTGAAAAGCACCCAACTGCCGTCGTGGCAGCGGCGAGACAGCGAGCGATCGCTGAAGCGGTTCAGCGCGCGTTTCAGGTCGGAACGTTTCGCGTGTATACGTCGGACGATGTGATCGGCGCCGAAGTCGGTGGCGCAGTAAAGAACGTCATCGCGATCGCGTGCGGCATTGCGGATGGCCTGGGCTTTGGTCACAACACGCGCGCGGCGGTGATCACTCGCGGGCTGGCGGAGATCTCGCGGCTCGGCGTGCGGCTTGGCTGCAATCCGCTGACGCTGGCGGGACTCGCTGGGATGGGCGACTTGGTGCTGACCTGCAACGGCCCACTGAGCCGCAACCGTCAGGCTGGGCTGCTATTTGCTCAAGGCAAAGACCTCGCACAGGTCCAAGCCGAAATGAAGCAAGTTGCCGAAGGCATTCGCACCACTCGCTCCGTGCGCGATCTGTCCGTGAAGGTCGGTGTCGAGATGCCGATCAGCGCCGCCATCTATCGGGTGCTTTACGAAAACCAACCCGTCGGGCAAGTGATGTCCGACCTTCTTGGCCGTCCCCCTCGACACGAGCTGGGCTAGAGCCGATTCAGGCAAGAGTGTAGACCATGGGAAACGAAGAACGACCCAAGCTGTCTTGGCGCGAGATCGACAAGCGACGAGCGGGAGGCGGCAGCACGCGGACGAGCGCGCCGTCGGAGCGGCCTGCGCACGGGGAAGAGACGCGGCAGAAGCAATACCGAGCAGCGCTCGAAGCAGCCTTTGCCAAAGGAGAGCTGGGCAAGCTGGCCGATAAGCTGAACCTGCTCGGACGAAATACGCCAGAAGAGCCCAAAGCAGTCGCCCCCGCAGCACCGACGGCTCCGGCTGCAGCGCCCACTGCGAGCGCGCCAAGTGCGCCGGCTGCCAGCTCAGCACCGACGGACAGCACGCCAGCGGATGCGGACGCTCCCAAAAAGTCTGCGGCCAAGAAGAAGCCCCCCGAAGATCGCGCGTCGCTGTTTCGCAAGCTGACCGAAGCGGCCAGTCGGTCCGAGATCAGCCGCGCCGCTGAAAAGTACCTGTCACGCTTTCCGATGCCCGATGATCACGAGTTTCTCGAGCAGATCCTCGAGCACGAAAAAGAGTCGCGCATTCACGAAGCGATGACCCGAATCGGTGAGCTGCTCGATCGACGGTACTTGCCGCGCCGAACCCGCGCGCTCATCGGCAAGCTGCGCTATCTGACCGAAACCAGCTTCAGCGACGAAATCCGTGAGCTTGCCAAGGGTCTGCTCGCTCGCCTGAGCTAGTCGAGCCCCATCGCAACCTGCACAGCGTCGCCCAGCTCTTTTTTCAAATACACCTTCAACCGACCGAGCAGCCGCGCTTCGAGCTGACGAGCGCGCTCTCGACTGATGCCAAAGCGCTCACCGACATCTTGTAGCGTCAGCGGCGTGTCGGCCATCAGACGATCCTGAAACAGCAGCTTTTCGCGTCCGGTCAAGGTCAGCTCAAACTCGGCCAGCTTTTGCTTGAGCAGCAGACGGAACTCTTCGCTCTCGGCGGTCAAGTCGGGACGCGTCGAGCCCGGCGATTCCAGCAAGTCCACCTGACGGCGACCGCCTTCATCATCGCGACCCACGGGCGCATCCAGCGACGTTTCGCTCTGGCCCAGCCGCATCGACATATCCGTTACTTCTTGCTCGGGCACCGAAAGCCGCTCAGCCAGCAGCTTGCTCGTCGCCACAAAGCCGTCGGCTTCGAGCTTGTCGCGCTCTTTGCTCAGGTTAAAGAACAGCTTGCGCTGGGCCTGCGTCGTCCCGATTTTGACGAGCCGCCAGTTGTTCAAAATGAACTTGAGCATGTAGGCGCGAATCCACCACGCGGCATACGACGACAGCTTGACGCCTCGGTGGGGATCGTACTTTTCGACCGCCTGCAGCAGCCCCAGGTTGCCCTCTTGCACCAGGTCGAGCAGGTTTCGATACGCTCGCTTGTATTCGTGGGCAATCTTGACGACGAGCCGCAGGTTTGCCGTGATGAGCCGTCGCCCAATCACCGGATCGCGCGAACGCGCGTACTGCACCGCCAGATCGTGCTCTTCTTCGCGACTGAGCAGCGGATAGCGACGGATTTCGTGCATATACGCCGTCAGCGGATCGCTCTTGACCAGCGAGCCAGTGCGTCGCCCATCCGGCACCAGCTCCGTCACCAGCGCATCGGCAGCCAGCACGATGTCTTCGTCGGGAATCGCATCGACCGCTGAGCCAACCAGCTTTTCCAGCTCTGCATCGTCATCGGACGGCTCGACGGAATCTGCCGCGCCATCGACCAGTTCTGGCTGCGGTGTGTCCGCAGGTTCCGATTCCTTGCGGTCGGAACGGACCGATACAGACGCCACCGCTCGTCGCGGCTTGCCAGCAGGCTTCGATGAAGGCTTGGGATCTTGTGCCATGGCGTAGACGCACGGCATTTAACCAGAAGATCGCTGAAAAATCGCTCGCTGACGCACGATTAGCGCGGCTCTCCGACGTGATATGCTCCCCAGGATAGGCCTTGCCGATGCATTCAGATCCCAGCCAGCACCCAGGACATCCGTACCCAACCCCGCTTGCGCATCTACGCGATGAACAGCGACGACTCCAGCTTTGGCTAGAGCGCAGAGAGCTGTCTCGACACGGCGACGCGGCCAGCGTGACCCAGCAACTCGACGCGCTGACGCAGCACATCGACTCGCGACTCTCCGATAGCGAGCGAGCCGGACAGCCGCTGCCGCTGACACGACTGTCACGATCGCTGGCGCTGTCTCCGCTGGAAGTGTCGTTGCTGACGGTGCTGCTGCTGGCGGAAACCGTTCCCGAAGCACGAGCACATCTGTCACCACACTTGCCGTCGGGAAGCGTGCAAGGAACCGTCGCGCACTATCTAGAGCTACTCAGTCACGATGAGACGACACAGCGAACGCTGCTCTGGGCGCTGTCCCCGAGCGGAACGCTGCGACGCCATGGACTGATCTTTTTGGCGGCAGATCCCGCGTGGGCTCCGACGACACCCATGCTGTATCAGCGGGTCAAGCTGTCGGATCGACTGGCGTCGTTTCTACACGGCGAAGAGCGGCCTCCGACGCACGCGCTGCCACACGGCGTAAGCCTCTATATCGGTCAAAAGACGCTGGCACAGCTTACGCTTCCGACGGGAATCGCCGACAAGCTCAGAGACGCTCTCGACGAGTGTACCCAGCCACTTCTATCGGACAGCGACGGTTCGATCCTGCCGCCGCTTTGTCTGACGGGACTTCGTCGCAGTGGACGAAAAGCGATCCTGTCGGCGCTCTTGCCAGGACGACCGCTCGTGGTGCTATCAGCAAGTAGCCTACAGCGAGGAGAAGCTGCGCTGATTCAGACGGTTCAAGCCGCGCTTGCCGAAGCTGCCATCGTCCAAGGCGTGCTCTACATCGCGTCGGCAGAGCTGCTCGGTGATCTGGAATCGGCGCTGTTCGAACAGCTTCGTCGGCTACTGCTCGGAAGCCGCGTGCGCGTCGTGCTGGCTGCCGACGGACCGATTGATACGCTGTGGGCACGGCTGCCGGAGCTTCTGCGCGTCGACATTCCGATGCCAGATCGCGCCACGCAGATCGCGCTGTGGAATCACCTTCTGCCCGTCGATATGCTGAGAGAGCGTGGCTTCGATGTCCGTGCGCTTGCCAGCAGCTATTCTCTGCCGTCGGGAGCCATCCATCGCTGCGTCAGTGAAATGGTTCGCAGCGCACGAATCGATGGAAGCAAGCAGCCGACGCTGACGATGGCCGCTGCGCGGGAAGCGGTGCGCAAGCAGCTCGGCAATCGATTCGGCGATCTGGCGCAGCTCGTCTCGATTTCGCTTTCATGGGAAGACTTGGTGCTGCCGCCGGAGTCGATGGAGCGCGTGCTGGAGATCGTCGCGTATGCTCGTTATCGAGAGCAGCTTCTCGGGAAGTGGGGATTTGAGCGCAAGCTGCCGTATGGACGTTCGATCAGCGTGCTGCTCGCAGGGGCGCCGGGAACGGGCAAGACGATGGTCGCCGCGCTCGTCGCCAAAGAGATTGGGCTGGAGCTATTTCGCGTCAACGTTGCGCGTGTCGTCGAGCGCTTTGCCGGTGAGACGGAAAAGAACCTGGCGCGAATCTTCGACGAAGCCAAGCGGCAGCAAGTTGCGCTGCTGTTCGACGAAGCCGACACGCTGTTTGGTCGACGGCTCGATGTGCGCTCGTCGCAAGATCGTTATGCCAACATGGCGGTCAGTTACCTGCTGCAAGCGGTCGAGTCTCACGACGGTGTGCTGATCCTGACGACCAACAACGAAAAGCTGCTGGATGACGCGTTTCGTCGACGACTCCGCTTTCGAATTGCGCTGCCGCTGCCGAGTGAGCACGAGCGAGCGCGGCTGTGGGAGTCGATGTTGCCAAGCGATACGCCGCTGGCCGACGGAATCGACTTTCTTCAGCTGGCGCAAGAGTTCGATCTGTCGGGCGGTGCGATCAAAAACGCGGTGGTCCGCGCGGCGCTGCGAGCCCTGGCGCAGGGTAGCGCCGTGACGATCGATCTGCTCCGTCGCTGTGCCAAGCTGGAATGCGAAGAGATGGGCATCTTGGTGGCAACCGAAAGCGACGACGAATCGAGCGATCTCGACGAAGAAACGCTCGACGAAATGGAACCGGATTCAAGCGACGATGTGGCTGGCCGAAACGACAACCTCAGAAACTCGCGCCCATCCGAAGCAGGCTCGACGAGCAAGCCGCGACGCGCAGATTGACAAGCGGCAGCCTCCCGAGCCGTGCTACATACCATGTGACATGGACAAGACTTCGTTGCTCTCGTTCACGATTCCGGTCCTTCTGTCTGTTTCGACGGCGCTGGCGGCGCCACCGGCTGCGACTCCACGTCCGCCGGTCGGCAAGCCCGCAGCCAAGCCGCCCGTCAAAAAGCCCGTCGATGTCAATCGCACGCCGGAGCCGCCCAAGGGCTGTTCTCCGATGGAAAGTGGCTTTGTGATGACGCCCATCGAGGTGTCTCTCAAGTGCGACGAGACGTGGGACAAGTGCGAGAGCGACATTCCGCTGCGCGCCAAAAACTGTACCGGCGAGTTTCAGTCGATCTACCGACTGGAGATGTTTGAGAACGGTCGACGCAGCTTGGAACTGGAGTTTGATCCGGCGCCAGTCGTTGGCAACGGAACAACCTGGAAAGAAGCGATTCCGTGGACCACCCCCGGTGAACTAGAAGCCGTGGTCTACTTTCGTCCGCCCGGAGCGACGGGAGAACAGTCCGTTCGCGGCTCGATCAAGATTGCCAACAAGGGTCTGTCCGCCGCCAAAGAGGCCTGCGAAAAGTGCAGTGGCGTCTGGGGCCGCTACGGAGTCAACCGCTATCAAGGCTGTAACTGCAAGACCACCGACGCTGGCAAGGTCTGTAACGACGGCGACGACTGTCAGGGATTGTGTCTGTTCCGTCGCTACGATGATCAAGCGCGCGAAGAAGGCGTATGCAGTGAACAACAGCGCATGACTGGCTGTGTTCCGGTTGTCATGAAAGGACAGAGCCAGCTCAAGCCGCGCATTCCGCCTCCCAAAAAGCTGCCGACTTGCCTCGACTAAGCGTGCTGACAGAGCGCCAATATTAGGCGTATCAAATGACTCTTATTGACAAGTAGGAGTCGCCTTGGGAAGCACACAGGAGTCCAGGTAGGAATCGGCTTGGAACCACCAAGGAGTGACCCAATGAGATCGTCCCGCGCTGGCCTTGGCTACTCTGTGCTTGTCCTTGTGTCGTCGCTGCTCACTGCGTGCGGATCGACGACTGTGAATACCTCGTCCGATACTTCGCTCGATCCCAATCCAACTTCGCCGGAAAATCCGCAGACGCCGGGAACACAACCAACCATCGGTCAAGCGCAGAGCGGAGAAGGTACGTACTACGGAGCCACCGGCGCTGGCGCGTGCTCCTATGATCCGAGTCCCGGCAACTTGATGGTGGCTGCCATGAACGCTCCGCAGTGGCAAGGAAGCCAAGTCTGCGGAACCTGCGTCGATGTCACCGGACCCAAAGGAAAAGTCACCGTACGCATCGTGGACCTGTGTCCAGAGTGCAAGAGCGGTGACCTCGATCTATCCGAAGAAGCGTTCGTGCAGATTGCCGACAAGTCCGCCGGACGCGTCAAGATCAGCTGGACTGCCGTCGCCTGCGCGGTGAGTGGTCCGATCGGAATTCACTTCAAAGAAGGAAGCAATCCGTACTGGATGGCGGTTCAAGTACGCAACAGCCGACTTCCGATCAAAAAGATCGAGCTACAACAGAGCGGAAACTGGGTAAGCCTCGCGTCGCAGACCTACAACTACTATGTCGCCGACAGCCCCGATCCAGGACCGGGTCCGTTCACATTCCGAATCACCGCGACAAACGATCAGCAGATCACGGAATCGGGCGTGCTGTTTAAGGTCTCGCAGACCGTGACGGGCACGCAGCAGTTCCAGTAACGCGACGCATTATCGAGCCGGACGGACTCCGTTTCGCATTCCCTTCATCGATTCTGTTTCGCATTCCCTTCATCGATTCCTGTAGCTCTCGCGATGTCAGACCCATCGGCTATGGTCTTCGGGCTTGGGGCGCACATGGGCGAACACGGTCTTTGAACCGCTGGAGGCTCGAATGAACAAGCGAAGTACGAGTATCGCGAAGTGGCTGACCTTGGGAATCCTGACCGCTGCAGCGTGCGATCCGATGCAGCCGCTCGCGGACGCTGAGGATGACATCGCGATGGATGACAGCGTGCGGACAGCCCAAACGGCACGACCGCCGAGTCTGACCAAGGTGGAACCAGCCGCCGTACTCGCAGGCAGCGACGGAGAACTGACCATCACAGGCAAAGGCTTTGTGCCGGGCCTAAAAGTCACCGTGGGAGGCCTGCCCGCAGCGATGCCGCGTGTGGTGACGTCGACCAAGATTCAGGTCGCACTTCCGTCGGGACTTGCGATCGGAACCGCGGTCTCCGTTCGCGTTACGCTGCCCGACGGACGATACGGAGAGCGAGCGGACCTGTTTGCCGTGAACCTGGACCCGATTGCCTCCAATCTGGTCCCTCTCATCCAGCGCTATCCCGTAGTGGGTGCCAATGCGCCAGCGGTCGCGGACTTTAACGCCGACGGACGTCCAGACATCGCGACGATCACGACGGGAGGCATCGCGCTCCAGCTGAGCAACAGCGCATCAAGCTTGCTCACGGCAAAGGCCGGTCCGACGATGTCCGGCGCGAAGACAGTGATTGCGACGGACGTGAACAAAGATGGCAAGCCTGACTTGGTTGTTTCCTCCGGCTATCCGTCGCAGATCAACGTCTTTGTCGGCAATGGCGACGGAACCTTCCAGGGAAGCCGCTCGGTTGATTTGCTGAGCGAAGGATTTTCCGACTATCAGCACCAACACATTGCCGCCGGAGACGTCAACGGCGACGGAAAAATCGACCTTGTCGTCGGCTTTGTGAGCGGAGACGTGTCCCTGTTTCCAGGAAATGGCGACGGTACGTTTTCGGCGGGAAGCGCGATTTCGACGGGAACGACTCCGGTTCGCTCCGTCCGTCTCGGAGACTTCGATGGCAACGGCAGCGTCGATGTGCTGGCCACAACTGGCGCGGTCGGAGGCAGCAACGGGAGCATCTTGACGCTGATCCGTCAGACCGACGGCACGTTCAAAAACAGCTTCACCGGCACCATGAGCGACACCATTCCCATCGGTGCCGTGCTCGATTTCGACGGTGACA
>WBZX01000349.1_pt1 | contig 43492 bp, 30 predicted proteins | sample 5204211 | NCBI WGS metagenome assembly WBZX01 (sample SAMN12344362, study PRJNA552823) | activated sludge metagenome | biome: Activated sludge suspended growth; feature: Nitrification reactor; material: Wastewater; isolation source: activated sludge from nitrification reactor of wastewater...
GTGCCACCGCCGCCACCGCCCATTCCGGTCTTGCTACTCAGATCACTCATGCCAGGAATGGAGTTCATGCCAGGAATGGAGTTCATGCCATTCATGCCGTTCATGCCAGGAATGGAGTTCATGCCAGGAATGCCGCTTTGGCCACCGAGGCCAGACATGGATCCGCCCCCGCCACTTAACAGCGACGGAAGAGATGCGCCACCCTGTGCGCCGGTTGGACTCCCTCCCATCAGCAGAGAAGGGGTTCCGCCCATGATGGAGAGGGCTCCGCCAGACGCAGGAAGGGAGGTCAGTCCACTGCCACTCTGGCCGCCGCTTGCAGTCGGGATCGTTGCGGATGCCGCAAACGGATTGCCCCCACTGCTTGCACCACTTGGGGAACTACCCATCGTTGGGATGGCTCCACTTGAGGAGCTACCCATTGCAGGCAGCGTGGTCAGGCTTGGCATCGTCGCTGCGGATGCACCGGGGCTCAGTCCGTCACTTGCGAAGAATGGACTGGCTGAAGCGATTCCTCCAGCGGTGGCGACACTGGACAGACTGGCTCCGCCCATACCAGATCCACCTGATCCAGCACCTGACAGTGCGCCAGCCGTCGTCGCGCTGGTCATGCCCAGGCCACCACCCAAAGATGCCAGCGAACCCAAGGAAGACGAGGGTCCCGAGGGTCCCGAGGAAGACGAGGGTCCTGAGGGTCCTGATGAACTTGAGGGTCCCGAGGAAGAGGAGGAAGACGAGGACGATCCTGACCCTTGCGGACTGCTCGGATCGATGAGCGAGGACAGACCGCTGCTCAACAGATCCAGGGTGCCGCCCAAAAAGCTCGCATCGGGACGCAGCAACTTCAGTGCACCTTGCGCCGCGACCCCGAGCGGTCCCAGCGCCGTGAACGTCGACTGGAATGCGTAGTTTACCGCATCATCAATTCCGCCATCATCCGTGCTCGCGCTGCTCGAGCCGTTTTGGGAAGGAGCACTCGGACTCGACGGAGAGGCCGGGTTTGAGGGAGTCGTCGGACTCGAAGGAGTAGCGGGAGGGCCGCTCGGCATCGCTCCGTTTGGGTTCGGGCTCGCTTGCGGTCCGGCTCCGTTTGGAAGCTGCGGCGGAGTCGTTCCTTGCAGACTCTGCGTCTGACTGGTGTTTTGCGTGCCGTTTTGCGTGCCGTTTTGCGAAGACGGACTGGCTCCGCCTGGGATCAGCTCCGCCAGCAGTCCTTTGGGCAGCAGACCGGGCAGCACTTGTCCCATGTTCGGCATTCCGAGCTGCCACTGATTGCGCATCAGACCGCCCAGCGTCAGCAGCGTGTTGAGCTGTGACTCTGTGGGCGCTGCGCTTCCGTCTGTCTGTCCGCTTCCAGCTGCGGAGCCGACACCGCTTGGCGGACTCGATGGCTGACCTTGTAGCGTGGTTCCCGGCTGTGGCGCACCGCCTGGTGGACTGGTGCCTGCTAGCGACGGAGAAGGAGCCTGTTGCGGAGTCTGCTGCGGAGCCTGCTGCGGAGTCTGTTGCGGAGCCTGCTGCGGAGTCTGTTGCGGAGTCTGTTGCGGAGTCTGTTGCGGAGTCTGCTGGGCACTCTGTCCGCTTGACGCGCTCTGCGCTGTTCCCTGGCTCTGGGTTGTCTGACTGGCTGTGGTCTTCGCTGCAGCGGTTGGCAAAAATCCCGGCGGCAGCAGTGCAGAAGCCAAGGCTCCCAGCTCACTCGACGGAGAAAGTAGACTCCCAATCCCAGGAATCTGACCGAGCACAGAGACAAATCCCACCGGACCCAGCAGGTTCGACATTCCACTGAGCAGCTGCGGCATCAGCTGCGGAGTCAGCGCAGACAGCTGCTTTTGATCGAGCTGCGCGATGAGACTCTGCACCGAAGGCAGGTCGCTCGATCCGCTGCTGGACGAACCCTGTTTGGATGGAGTCGACGAATTGGACTTCGATGAATTGGAATTCGACGAATTGGAGTTCGATGAATTGGGAGTCGATGAATTGGAATTCGACGAACTGGAATTCGATGAATTGGGATTCTTGCTGGTGGCGTTCTGATTGCTCGGACTCAGCGGACTCGATGGACTCTGGGCGCTGCTCTTTTCGTCTCCGGTCTGCGAGCTTTGTCCTGAGTCCAGCTTCTTTTTTTGAACCTTTCCCAAGATGGTTGCCAGGATCGAGTTGTTGTCTTGCAGCATCGTTCCCGACATGCTGTTTCCAGCGGTGCTCTTGGGCGGAACCATCGAATCCATCAGCGATGAAACCGCATCCGAGTCACCAGGCTTCAGTCCCGGCAGCAGCGTGGTGCTGTCATCTTGTCCGCCTCCCATCAGCGGTGTGTCCAGCATCTTGATCGCGGCCATCGCCACATCACCAATCGTCTTGGTGAGCACGGTGACACCGCTCAGCATGTCTCCTGCGGTCAGGTTTCCGCTCTGGATCTTGGACATCATCTTGCTGCTGTTGTCGAGGTAGTTCGACGCAAAGAAGCCCACTGCAACCAGTGGAAGCAGCTCTGGATACGCCATCACGAGCGGCATCGCAGCGTTGCTCATGCTCTTGATCTGGGTGCTGGCGGACTTGGCTGCGTCGCTTCCGAACTTCAATCCTGTTGCACTGGGATTCATTCCGCTTGCAAACGGATTGCTCATGCTGTCGCCGAAGCTGACGTAGTTGCTCCATGAGTTGAGCGGAGCAGACATGCCACTCCCTTGCATCATCGAGCTTGCGTTAGACAGACCCGGAATCGCGGAGGTTCCGTTCGCTCCGCTGCTACCGTTTCCGCCCATTCCGCCCATTCCGCCCATTCCGCCCATCCCGCCCATTCCACCTGCGGGTCCGACGCCAATGGTGGGTCCGAGCGTTCCGGTTGCGCCCATGTTCAGCAGTCCACCGGTGTCCCCACTGCTGCTCTGTCCGCCCATTCCGGCGCCGCTGTTCATTCCATAGGTGTTGCCACTGCTCGACAGGGAGTTGGCACTCCCTACTCCGGCTTGCGCACCGCCTTGCGCGCTCTTTCCTGCGCTGTTGCCACTGCTTGCTGCGGACCCTTGCGGGGGTCCTGGAATCGCTCCGAACTGGAGGTTGGCAGATGTGATCGAAGTCGTGGGAGCGGAGATCGAAACCGAGACTCCGGTGAGGCTGATGTCCGATCCCAGAAGCTGTACTCCGGTTGCACCACCGACGACAGCTACGCCTCCTCCCACTGCCAGCATGGTCACGCTCTGCATCGCGTTGAGGGACACAGACAGACCGTTTAAACTGACTCCGTTTAGGCCCGATGCACTGACCGATCCTGGTGAGCTAAGCGACAGATCCGCCAGGCTCGACACGCTGGTCTGTCCCATGCTCTGCATGCTGGTTCCCAGCGTAGACGTCATGCGGATGTTTTCCGCTTGCACAGAAAACGTGCGTGCATCAATCGAGACAGCGTCCGCAGTCTGGGTGATGACACTGTCTCCTTGGGCTCCGCTTACGCGCGTCGTCAGCTTGACTCCGTCCATCGTGATCGACTGCTGATTGATGCCGCTGGCGTCGAGCACTTCGATCGTGAGTCCCGCTGTCTTGTCCATGAACATCCGCAGGTACAGCGGAAGCTGCGCAACGGGCTGCGCGGTGGCCGTTCCGCTGTTTGCGGACGTACTGCTGCTGCCTTGCGATCCGGGATCGCTCGGTCCCTGCTGAGGTCCGCTCTGCGGCGGTGTCTGCGGACTGCTGTTGTTCGTCGGTTCCGGCATGACTTACGGATTCCCTTGCGGCATCGCAGGATTGGCCGGTCCGTTGTTAACAGGGGTCTGCGGAGTGCTCTGCGGAGTGCTCTGTGGAGTGCTCTGTGGAGTGCTCTGTGGAGTACTCTGTGGAGTGCTCTGTGGCGTATTCTGTCGGTTGCTCTGCGGGCCCATCTGCGTCGGTGCAGCCGGGATTCCGCCAGGCAGAGCCGGTGCGCCAATCGGTGGTACCGCTGGCAGCCCTTGCGGCACCACGATCTTTCGTCCAATCACCGTTCCGGTCGTCACTCCCATGGGTGGAATGCCCACTTGCAGCAGCAGGTTCCCTTCCGCGATCTTCAGTAGCTCACTGTCGTACTGATTCAGTCGCTCGATCTCAAAGACGGGTCGCTCGTTTTCATAGGAGTGCTGAACCGACGTGCGATTGATCGGCGTCTTGCCAAGCAGGAGCTGGTCTCCTTGCGTCTCCATCGGGAGCTGCGCAGTCGCGCGCCACTCGCGGAACTGACGAATCTCGGCCTTATCGAAATACAGATCCACCAAGATTCGCTCATATTTATATAATGGAAAATAAAACTGACCTGGCAGCGTGTTTGGATGATAAGGTGTTGTGATGATCTGATTTGCAAACAGGGGAATCATCACCTTGTACTTCTGTAGCGAATTGCGTGGATCTTGATAAAACTGATACGTCTCTTCTGTGCTGATTCCTACTTCGCTAACGACCCGGCCTTCGATCGCGACAGGATATGACGGTAAAATGTACGGTGGAATGCGCAGCTCGGGATCGCTCGCTTGTTCCAACAAGACGCTTGTGTGGCAGTGAAACTTGGCTGGAACCAGGCCGTCATAGACTTGCCGGATGTCTGTTTCATCGCTGTGTCCACTGATTGTAATGCGATAGACGCGACACAACTCGCGCTGTGCTTCAAATGGAATCGCGATGTCTTCTGCTGAAAAATCAAGCAGATCGAGCCGAAAATCAATTCCGACATTTGGGAAATAGGGCTTGCTTGGGAAGGTTCGATAATGAATCAGGAACTCAGGACGCGGCATCATGAAGGCCGTGGTTCGCTTCTGAATTTCTCCTTCAAGCTCGCTTCGAATTTCTGTGTTGAACAGATGATCGTGGCGAATGCCGAGCACTTTGTTGATGTTGTCGATGGGGCGATTTTCTGCCGCGCCAACAAAATCATTGAGGACGTTCTTTTGATATCTAGGATAATCTGGATAGTAGGTAAAGATTCGGTCAATATCGTGCGGAATGATGTCAAAGGCTATTGGAGCCGGCTTGGTTCCGTGAATCTGATAGACCTTGCGGGTATAGTCATAGCGCCAGACCTTTCCCTGCTCATCCAGTCGCCACATCAGCAGATCGTAAAAGCTGGCGCGCTGACCGGATCGATGTTCGGAATCACAGCCCAAAAAGATCATCGGCTGTACGATCCCGACATCCAGATCGGGATACTCCACGATGATGTGCGTGGTGCGATGCGCGTCGATCACTTGACGCAGAGACTTCTGCGTAAACAGCTCACACGGAAAGTGCTGTCGCCAGAGCACCTGCGCAGGGTCCGCAAAGCGAACATAGTAGCGCCGATAGGACAGCAGATCATTTCCCAGCTTGGCGACGTGCTCGGTGAGCGCGCTCTCTGTCACCAGGCCGTTTACCTCGATCGGAATCGGCGCTGTGTTGATGTCCTGATCGGCGCGGAATGCTTGGATCGTCATCCGCAGCTTGAGCATTGCCTTTTGGCGAAACAGCGTGATGAGCGTGTCGCGATCATCGCTCTGTAGCTCGGTGCTGTCGGACACAAGGAAGCAGAGCGATCCGGTGAAGCCTCCGCAGCGCAAGTCCAGATCGAAGTCGATGACGTTGTGACCGCTGAGCAAGATGGGCCGAGGACTGGTCACCGAGCTGATTTCCACGCGGAAGATGAGTCCTTCGCGATAGCTCTTTGCGGACTCACAGAGCACATCAAACAGAGGTCTCTGTTCGCGGATCGTGTTACGTGCCACGTCGCACCTCACGCTCGCTGTCTGGTTCGATCTGTACGTCGCCGCTGGGGAGATGAAACAGGATCTTGAGCTGACAGGGAATCGGACCTTTGCGGGTCTTTAAGGTGCCGCGCAGGTGAATGTGAAGACGCAGCTCTGCATCGCGACCCTTGCACGATAGATCGCGCAGTCGCAGGCGAGGCTCCAGTCGGGAAATGACATCTTCGATCTCACGCAGAATCGAAAGCTGTGCGCCCTTGTTTCCTTGCTGCGCCAGATAGTCCGCGACGCCGTAGGAAATCAGTCGTGAGCTGTAGCCAGGACGCGCGCACAGCAGGTGCGAGAGGTTGCGCATGACCGCAGACAGCTCATCATCGGGAGGTGGCGACTCTAGGAATCGGTTTAGGAAGGACATGCGCGGCCTCCTAACGCCAGAACAGAAAGAGGTTTGCGCGATCCAGAACCGGATGCACGTAGGCAGAGATCGATCCTTCGCGCATCGCGTGATCCCACTCCTCTCCGCCTTGCAGCAGATAGAAGTCAACCTCTGGACCGAAGGTGTGCTGAAACGGTGGACGCTCGACGAGCTTGTACGGAACGCCACGCAGAACCAAGCGATGAACCAGCGCAAGCCGCGAGGTACAAGACAGCTTGATGTCATCCATCGCGATGCGATCGTGCAGCGTGGGTCGCTGAACCAGCAGATACACTTCCTGGGCGTCTTTGACTTCCTGCGGCAGTCCACTGCACGAAAACAGGCCGTTGCTCTTCTGAAAGCGCAGGTGTGTCGATCGAACGTAGACGGGCCGCAGCGCTTGCTGAAGCAGACGGAAGACCTGTCCCATCGTGCGTCCCAGATCATCGTGGGAATAGGACAGCGTGGTCTGATCGGGCTGCACTTCGTGAAAGCAGCAGGTCTCAAAGTACAGCTCTCGCAGCGCTTGATGAAGCAGATACGGATGAAGCGGTACGCGACCGGACAGGTCTCCGAGCAGGCTCTCTACTTTGTACAGCGCGGCCAAGCTGCGACGGATGGTGGCAAGTCGATCGGGTCGCAGAAACGTGTCTGCAAGCTGCGCGGCAAGCTGCGGAATCAGGGCTCCTATCTGCGCAGACAGAAGCTGCAAAGAAGGCTGAAGATGTGGCGTGTTTGCAACGCTCAGTAGCGGCGGAATCGCCGTCGCTTGCAGGCTCCAGCTTCCTGCGACACCCTTTTCAAAGTCACCGATGCGCAGCGCGGCAATCGATCGTTCGACTTGATCGGTAATGCTGAGCGTGGCGCGATAGAGAACGCGCTCTACCGTGCGCGGATCACTGTCATAGACGCGATTCCCTTGTGCAGAGACAGCGTCAGACAGAAGGTGCAGATACACACTAACTCGCGTGGCAGAAGTTGCAGCAAGCGACAGCGGAGCGACCGTACAGCTTCCCGGAACACTGATGACGATTCCTTCCGGGAGGACTGCGGTCAGCTCACTGATTGACAGCACGCCATCGCGCAGCAGCGGCTCACTAAAGGAAAGCTGCGCAATGCCATAGTGAGGAAGTCCGCTGACCCGCGCGCGAAGCTCACTGGCTGCTGCCGTAAGCTCCTGCAAGGCCACAAAGTGCTCGGGCAGGACCGTCTGCCCAAGATACCATCTTACGGGTGCGATCTTCAGCGTGCTCATCGCTCTTGTTGCCACTCGCCACGCGAGCAAGCGGTCTCTGTAAAGCGCCACAGATCAGGGAATCGGACACGCTGTGTACGACTCCCCATAGCCGGAATCCGCTGCAACTTACGTCGCTGGACCCTGGCGTCCCCAGTTCTTGGTGACTTTGCGCGTGGCCGAAGTCGCAAACAGAAGCGTCTGGACTTCCGGCTTCGGAACCACCTTCAGCGTCAGCTTGTAGTTCTTGGGAGACTCGACATCTCCGCCTGGCTCTGCATCGATTTCCAGACCGAGCGCTTCGCCGTCTTTCTGAATCTGTCCACGCACCGATCGACCCGCAGCGGCATCGGTGGCAGCCTGTGCAGAGTTGGAAAACGCTGCGTAGTACTTCTTGGAAAGCGGATCGTACTCATACACAACGAAGCCGACTTCACAGTCGACATCGATCATCGATGCGTAGACAAGGGCGCTGATCGCCTGCTTGCTTGCGATCGAGACTTGCGCTTCAAAGATCAGCGGGTCGGTGTCTCCCAGTGCCCAGGTGACGTTGGCCAGGACGCCAACAACAGCCAACGCACCGACGGTAGCATTGGCATTGGTGGTGAGTCCGGTTCCGGTCACTGCGGCCATCGGACTGTTTACCGTAAAGTCCGCAGTAAACGTCTCCATTCCGATCTTGAGCGAAGTCAGAAAGCCAATTGTGGCCTGCTGATCCTTTTTAAAGTCAAAGCCCTGCTTCACATTCATCGCGCGGTTGTACTCAGCCATCGTGTGCTCCCACTCCTAACGGACGATTGAAACGGACAAGGCACCTTTGCAAGAGACTCCGACTATCCCAGCCGAGACTCCAGCCGCAGCTCGACATCCATTCCTTCAAACTGAATGTGCGGAAGGATGGAGATCTTGCAGTCGTAGTATCCGAGTCGACCCGGCATCGGACTGACCTGTACCTGCGCGGCGCGGAATGGGAAGGTCCGCATCGTCATGTCATCGGGACGTACTTCGGTGGTGACATACTGCTCAAGCCACGTAGACAGAACGCTCTGGACGTAGCCTGCGGTTGCGACATCACCGACGTTGTCGCGCATGATGCTCTTGACGTAGTGAGCGATGCGCGCGATGGAAAACGTATAGGAGAGGTTGCAGACAAGCTGCGCGTTTTCAGAGTCCTTGGGATCTTTGAACTTCTTCGGACGCTTGATCGACTGCGCGCTAAAGAACGTCGCTTCACCGGCTCCCTTGCGATAGACAAGCGGCATGATTCCGTTTCGGGAATACTCCAGCTCGCGGTAGTCAGGAATGCAGATCTCGACGGGAATCCGCATCTCATCTTCGCCCCGGATGTTGAACATATCGACCGGAAGGCCGCTGATCATGCCGCCGCCTTTGGGTCCGCGAATGTACTGACACCAGCCGGTGTTTTCGAACGATCGAATCACATTGCGCGCAAACAGAAGGGCAGAGCTACCCCACAGATAGTTGCTGTGCTCTCCGCTGGTCTGTTCATGGAAGGGAAGACCGGGGCTTGGATTGGTCTCTGGACTCCAGGGGAGTCGCACCACATAGCGCGGGAAGGTCAGTCCAATGTACGCACCTTCTTCGGAGTCGCGCAGAGACTGCCACTGGGAATAGCGCGGCTGACTGAGCAGACCATCGAGATCTTTGATCGCTTCGACCTGCTGCATGCTGGTGCAGCCAAGAAACTGCGGAGAGATCGATCCGATGAACGGTGAGTGACTCGCCGCTGCGATCTTCGACATGCTGCGCAGCCAGAACAGATCGCGCGCCTGAGTCGTGAAGTCATACAGACCCACCAGACATCCGTAGGGACGACCGCCGTACTGATCGTACTCTGCGATGTAGACTTTTTCGAACAGTGCACTACCGAAGATGTCGCTGGAGTTGTTCTCAAAGTCTTCAAACAGCTCGTCTTTGCTGACATCCAGCAGCTCGATGGTGACGTTCGACTGGAAGTTGGCGTTTTCGACCAGCTGATCGATGCCGCGCCAGGTTGCTTCCATGTGCTGAAACTGCGAGTGATGGAAGATCTCGTTTAGCTGATCATTTACCATCGTGTCGATCTGACGAACGACATCGAGAACTTTTCCTTTTTCGTAGCGACCACCGCTGCTATCGGTGTTGTACAGAATCGCTGCGAGTCCAGACAGCATGCGATCTTCGAGCGAGACGCTTTCATGAACCTCGCCGAACGTCTCACGGATCATCGGAACCATGCTGACGTTCTTGGGTTCCATGTCCATGCTTGCGACGATCCGCTTGAGGATGGATCCACTCTCTGTGGTGACGGGGGTTTGTGCCATCGATCACTCCTTGCTGCGCACAATCGGAATTGCGATGCGTTAGGTGTCCTGCGCGGGCTGCGCGAGCGCTTTCTGTGTGCTGGGTAGCTTGTAGTCCGCAAAGGCAGCCAGCTCTTTTTGCAGTGCTTTGAGCTGCTCTGGATTGCTCCAGATTTCCTGAATGACTCGACGGAGATCCTTGCGGTTGTCGATGTTCGACTGCATCTCCAGAAGCAGCTTGCGCAGCAGCAAAAGAGAGCGAATCTTGGGCACGCTGTCTGCGACATTTCCCGGTGTAAAGGAGCGGCGATTCTTGATCGGAATGTTCACTTCGATGGTGGAATCGCTGCCCGGATCGATGCGGTTTGAGACCTTGAAGCTCAGGCTCATCCGCATGTTTTCCATGACGCTGTCGAGGTTCTTGTCCGTGAGCGAGCGCAGTCTGCGCGACTCCAGATCGACCTCGCGATCCGTGGCAGATCCACCAGACAGATCACCAAGAACCATCAGGCGGAACGGCAGCTCCAGCATCTGCGCGGTGCCTTGGATCTCTGTTCGATAGCGAAGGTTGATGCGTGAACGTGGGATGTCATCTTGAATCGACACGCCGATACTCCTAGAAGTGGTGTTTCCTTTGGGAGTGCAACCGATATGCCAGCAGATCAGCGTGGGAATGCCGTGCGGATCGCGGTGATTCCTCGTGTGATTTCTCGGTTGTTTCGCGGTCTACGCGCAGTCGCTGGATCGTGCGAGCGCTGTGCGGACGCAGCGCGCGAGCAGTATGTATCTGTACGTTCTACGCAGATCCGCGATTCCCCCCTTGCGCAGAGCGCGAGCAGAGCGCGAGCAGAGCGCGAGCACAGAGCGCGCAGGACTCGCACAGCGATGCTGGGAGTTGCCTGACCGACGCACAGCGGAGTCTGCTTATGGGCTGCGCTGCCTTGGCACAGTGACTGCTATTTCGCAGCACTAGCATCGCCTTGGAGGGCTCGTGAAGACCTCACTTAGTGATATCTCTCCGTCGGCTCGAACGGCTCCCAATCAGCTGGCAGAGCAGTTTGATTCCACCGAAGCGGATGTCCTTTCTCTGGTGGTTTTGTGGTCCGCGCGTGAACCGGGACGAGTGGGAGAAGTCGCACTCCTTCCCGCAGAGTATCCGGTGTGGCTGTTTGGTCGAGATCCCGAGCAGCCCATCGCGGACTCTGTTCAGCGTGCAAGTGCCGTCGCTGGATTTGCAGAGTCCGAAGAGTCACGTCCTTCTGCCAGCAGTCCAACCGGGCGTGCGAATGGAATCGTTCGCTTCGTGCGCCAGCGACCCGATGGACTGGGGGCCGTGGAACCGCCGCGCGCGCTGGCCGGAGAGAGCATTTCCCGACTTCAGCTTCACATGAGTCATCGGGAAGAAGGACTGTTTACCCAGAATGTCGGACGCTGCGCGCTGCTCGTCAATGGTCAGCCTACGCAAGCGGCGATGATTCATCCTGGGGATACGCTGTATCTGCGCAATCAGCTCCTTCTGTTGTGTATTCGACGACCGCTGCGGCTGCCTCCGCTGCGTGCGTATGTGAAAGACAGACTGCGTGACTTTGGGCTTCCCGATGTAGATGGAATGATCGGCGAAAGTCCTGCGATGTGGCATCTGCGAGAGCGGCTCGCGGCGTGTGCGCGCAGTGATCAAAATGTCCTGGTGGTCGGTGAGAGCGGAAGTGGCAAGGAGCTGGCAGCACAGGCAATTCATGCGATGTCTGTCCGTCGAGAAAAGCCGCTGGTTGCCGACAACATCTCCGCGATTCCTTCTAGCTTGGCGGTGGCCCTTCTGTTTGGGAACAAGCGCAACTTTCCGAATCCCGGAATGGAAGAGCGCGTTGGTCTGATTGGTGCGGCAGATGGATCGATGCTGTTTTTGGATGAGATCGGAGACATGCCGGAAGAAGTCCAGCCGATGTTTCTGCGTGTCGCAGAGCGCAACGGAGAATACTTTCGCTTGGGAGAGGAAGGACGGATTCGGCGCTCGGACTTTCGACTGATCGGAGCCACCAATCGTCCAGAGCGGATGCGCTATGAGCTTAAGCGTCGCTTCCAGCGTGAGATTCGCGTACCGAGCCTGAACGAACGAAAAGAAGACATTCCGCTGTTGATTGGTCATCTGCTGGAGCTACAAGCGCGACAAGGAGATCCGAACGTACTCGGCTTCTTTGATCCACAGACCCAGCGACCGCGTGTTCATCCACTGCTGATCGAACAGCTTGTGCGACATACCTATGTGACCAACGTCTCGGAAGTTGAGTTTTTGCTCGGTCATGCGATGGCAGAGAGCGCGGGCGATGTGCTGGCACCGATTCGAGGCTCGCTGCCGCAGCAGGGACGACCGATGCGTCCAGAGTCTTCTCCTTCGCTTCCGCTGCATCCGGTTCCGCTGCGTCGCTTGGTTCCGGTGATTCCTACGCCAGAGCGTGCACAGCAAGCGCTGGATGATGCACACGGAAATGTGGTGCGAGCCGCTGCGTCACTTGGCATCAGTCGGCATCAGCTCAACCGGATCATTCGTCGGCACGCACTGGAAAAAAAGCGCGGACCCCGGCCTTCTTCCGCGATCAGTTCCTAGCGCGGACAGGGAGTCGATAGGGAGTCGATAGGGAGTCGATAGGGAGTCGATAGAGAGTCCGTTACGGACTGCGGAATACGTAGAACGGAACGCCTTCAGAGGAATAGCCGTACTTGCTGACCGCGTTGTCGCGCTCGGGCTCGCTTGTGGTGTAGAAGTGATCGTCGGATGCACCGGAATACAGGCGATGCAGCGGCTGCGCATCACAGCGTGCATCGGGCGCAACATAGCCAAGCAGCGAGCCCGCAATGTTGAGTCCTTCACACATCGAGCTGGTGGTCAGAAAGTACAGACCACTTGGCTTTTTACACAGATACAGACCCGTTAGCCCCGGCGCTGCCCCGCGATAGATGTAGAAGTAGTTTGCGGCTTCGATCGCAAACGGAGGCGTGCTCGCAGCGCTCTGATCGGTGGTGTAAAAGTGTCCTTTTCCCACAGCGCGATGAACGGCGATGCGACAGCCTGCCATCGCTCCTTCATCACAGATGCCGTTGCAGTCATCGTCTTTGGCGTTGCAGCTCTCTACGGGCTGTTTGCAGCTCTGTATCCCGTCGGTGCAGACCGTCTTCCCAACCGAGTCACAGCTGGTCTTGCAGTCCGCTCCTGCTGTGCACTGAGACATCGACTCGCAGCCGTTTGCTACGTCTTTGTCGGTGTCAAAGTAGCCGCTGCGACAGCTTGCGATCACACACGCTCCGCGCTGACATCCTGCGGTGGCGTTGGGAATCACGCAGGTTCGATCGCAGCTTCCGCAACTCTGGGGATCGCTCTGTAAGTCGACGCACAAGCTGCCGCAGCGAGACAGAGAACCGCACGCCGGATCGACGGTCTTTTTTTCGGCAGCTGGATGCGGAACCACCGGCGGTGGCGAACATGCAGAGAGGATCGCCAGGAACACCAAAGGAAGTCGCTTGCTCATGTCAGCATCCCGCTCAGCGTGTCGCTGGTCTCTGCACCGTTGAAGCCGAAGCTGGTAAACGGAAGTCCCAGCGCCTTGAGCGCGGTCAGCTGGGCCTTGCAGAGATTTCCGCCGGGCTCGCGTGTGTGAATGCCGGACTTGAGCCGACCGCAGCCGCCTCCGGCCAGCAGGATCGGGTGTTCCTTTTCGCCGTGTTGCCAGCCTTCTCCGTATTCGCTGGTGGCGTAGATGACCGCGCGCGAAAGGAGTGACTTTCCCGACGGAGAATTGACTTTGGAAAACGCATCCAGAAACAGCGCGAACGCTTCCATCTGATACTTCGTGATCTTGCGGATGTTTTCCCAGCTTCCGTCATGACAGACCTTGTGCATGTCGTCTCCGACTCCGAGGTTGGAAAAGACGTGCGTGGTCGCGGGCGAAGTGAGCATGAAGGAAAACGATCGCGTCAGTCCGCAGTTGACCGCAATCGCCAGCAGATCCGCCATCTGCGTGGTCTTTTTGTGTAGATCCGCATCGTCGCTGGGACGTCCGGGCATCTTGCAGGCACCCGCGCTCATCTGAAGCCGACGCTGAATCTCGGACAGCTGTTCAAGGTGAGCATCCAGCCGCATTCCATCGCGCGTTCCCAGTCGTCCTTTGAGCTGCTTGGCGTCGGCGAGCACGGCATCCAGCGCTTTGGCTCTGCGTCCCAGCTCTGGCGACTCTCCCGGAATTGCAAACAGCTGATCGTACAGCGCAGCGGGGCTTAGGATCGGCGGATTCACAGAGTCTGGACCGTTGTAGGAAATCGCGTTCCAGTGTCCGTAGTCGTGAAAGCGTGCGCGGCTTATACCAACATGCAGCGAGCGAAAGCGCGGCGCAGACTGATAGAACTTCGGATGCTTGGCCACCACCTGATCCAGCGTGGGACGCAGCGCAGTCAGCGTGTGCGTTGGATGATCGAAGCCTTCGGGACGCGGTCGATCGCCGGTCATCGCGACCATGAAGCCGCGCATATGTCCATCACTCTGTCCGGGCGGCAGCGGCGGAACTTCTGTCTTGGGTTCGAGTCCGGTCGCCACGCAGACTTTGTGACGCGCAAGCGGAGACAGAAGCTCTGTGTAGTCAAACCCTTGCCCGACGCGCGACGGAGTCCACAGATCCTGTCCTGCGCCTTGCATCGCGCCGTGCTTGCCATTCCACGGCAGACCGTTGGCCCAGTAAAAGAGTCCGAAGAACGGATCCTCTGGCATTCCGTCCGCATATGCGCCGTTTGCATCGAACATGGCTTCGAGCGGCGGCAGCGCAAGGGACACCGCGAGGCCGTAAGCCGTACCTCGCAAAAAGCTACGACGAGACAGTTGCAAGCGCTTCACGGCATCACCTCACTGGACGCGGCAGTACGGAATCCTTCGCTCTTGACCAGCTCGACGAGCAGCTCGCGGAACTGATAGCCCGATTCGGCAAAGCGATCGGTCAGTGCAGACAGCACGGCTTCATCTCCCGGTGCATCCAGTCGCGCGCTGGCATGACGGAACACCTGCTTGACCAGACAGCTTCCGACGCGCGGATCAAACGCCAGCCGCGCCGCCAGATCACGGGAATCGGACATCGACTCTCCTTCGACCACCCCATCTGTTTGAAGCGGCGCACCATTGTTCGTGGTACGGAACTGACCGATGGCATCGAAGTGCTCGAACAGGAATCCGGGCGGATCCATCAGAGAGTGACAGCTATAACAAGCGGGATTTTTGCGATGCTCTTCCAGTCGCTCTCGCAGGGTCTTGGGCATGCTTCCCGTGTTGTCAGTGAGCGCCGGAACATTGGGCGGAGCCGGCGGAACGACCAGACACAGCACTCGCTCGCGCAGATACTTTCCGCGACGGGTGGGAGAGGTGTCTGTCGGATGCGCATTCATCGTCAGGATGGCCCCAAAGGAAAGGACTCCGGCGCGCTCTCCCGATGGCGGAAGGTTTACCGGAACGAACGCGACTTCGCTCGCCTCCGGCGCATCGACTTGATAGAGCTTCGCCAGCTCTTGGTTCACGAACGTGCGACGGGTGGAAAAGATGCCGCGAATGTCGGTTTCTCGACGGAACACGAAGTCATCAACCAAGAGCTGCACTTCCGTTCGCATCGCGCCAAGCAGCGACTTGGAATAGGCCGGATACAGCTTCGGATCGCGCTCTACGTGCGACAGTGCGCTGAGCTCAAAGTACTGATCGAAGAAGCTCTGGACCGCTTCCCTTGCGCGCGGCGAGCCGAGCATCCGTCGCGCTTGCGTCTCTAGGCTCTGGGAATCGAGCAGCTCTCCGCGCGCTGCTGCCGAAAGCAATTCTTCATCAGGAACGGTGTTCCACAGCAGAAACGACAGCCGCGAGGCCATCTCGTAGGAATCGTAGCGGCGACGGGAACTTGGCTTTTCCGGGTCCGCTTCACCTAGATCCATGCGGTACAGAAAGCGCGGTGACTGAAGCAGTCCGTACACGAACAGACGCAGTCCGCGATAGATGTCTCCTTCTGCGGTATCGGACACGACCGACAGCCAGCGATCGACCTCTGCTTGCGCAAGCGGACGACGGAAGAGCTGTCGACCAAGCTTCTGCACAAAGCCTCGTACGCAGTCATCGCTCACCGCCTTCGGTGTGCAGCCGATGAGCGCATCACGCCGCTTGGCATCCGCAAAGATCGCATCGGAGATCTGCGCCGCCGACTCTGCATACTGCTGCGTTCCTTGTTCGGACAGCAGCGTGGTCGCGGCACCGATCGAATAGAACAGATAGGGATTGGTGTCGGGCTCAAGCGCGGTCTGCGGCAGCCCTTCCCCCAGTACATCCGCGATGGCGTTGCGGTACTGTGCGGTGGTCAGCCTCGGCATCGTTGGTGCCGAGGGCTCAAACGTAGCCGTCGATGGTTCCTGTTCTTGTTGCGAAGACTTGCAGTGAAGGGACGTTAGCGGCAGAGCCGCACAGACCAGCCAGAGCGCTCGCTTCATGATCCGCAACATATCGAAATGACAGGCCCTGCCTAGTCCCTATCTATTCAGACTTTTGAAGATCACTTTTACGAGGACGTGGAAAAACCGCTGGGTTCCGCCCATCATCTAAGGTTGGTTGGATCTGCTGGGCAGCCGATTCGTTGGGCAAGCTGCTCTGTCACCTTCGAGAAGGAGATGAAATGTACTCACAGAAGCCTACAGCGCTGACTCTTGTGGATCGTGGGATTGCTCGTCGAAGCGTGCTCAAAGTAGGGCTCGGATTCCTGGGTGGACTGAGCGCATCGGGACTGACGGGGGTTCTGTCCGGCTGTGGTGCGCTGCGCTTTGACATCAGCCAGCCGATCGCGGAACAGAAGATCATGGGGAACATCCTGGCTGGCGCGCTCGGGGTGTTCATTCCGACTCCGTTTGCGCTGACCGTGAACCTGGATCAGGAAACCAAAGCGCGTGGAACCGGACCAGCGCAGAGTGCGGGCCTGACCGGACTTTCGTTCAAGCTGACCAACCTTCCGAATCCGCCACGCAGCACAGACAACTTCGACTTTGTAGATCGCATCGAGATCTTTGTGGAGAGCACCAAGTCCGGCACTGCGCTTGCCAAGCAGAAGGTCGCCGATCTGATTCCGGTTCCCAAAGGGCTGACCAAGATCGATCTCCAGTGCTATCCCGGTGTGGATCTGGTTCCCTACATCAACGAAGGTGCGCGGATCTCATCCACTGCGTCGGGACGTGTGCCTTCAAACGACATGACGTTTGATGGTCTGGTTACGATCGAAGTTCGGGTTTGATACGCACTTGTTTCGCATCTTTAGCCAGCGGACTGCCGAAAACTCCGAAAGACAGCGATCAAACGGAGAACGTGTATGCAGCTGCTGCAAAAGCTCGCAAGTGCTCTGAATCCGCAAACGAGCAAGAAGCCAGAGACAGTCTCTGGACACGCTCAGCATCCGGTGGCGCAGCCAGTCACAAGCCAACAGCACACCGGCACGACTTCCGGCGCCGCGAATCAGGAAGCGGCCAAAGTCCTCGGTCACTTCGCTGATCCCAAGACACCCGCTGCGAAGAAAGAGCCAGCCAAGCCTGCGGGTCTGTATCCCGGTGTCACCGATCTAACGGGAACATACGGAAAGCTCGCAGCAGGAACCCGTTCCGAAACAAACGGAGTGGTTCTGCATCGCACAGAGACTCCTACTGCTCAAGGTGCGCTCAATGCTTACAATCAGCGGATCAAAAACGGCGACCACGTCGGTGCGCAGTATCTGATTGATGAAGCAGGAAAGACGGATCTGATCGCACCTGCGGATTCCTTGATGTATCACGCCAAAGGCTTCAACAGCTCTGCGCTGGGCATTGAAGTCGTCGGTCCCGGTGTTCACTTGGATCGATCCGGGAAGGACAAGTCGCTGCGTGATCAGGTGACAGATCTGAACCTGTCCCCGGAATTGGAATCGCGTCTGCTTGGTTATTCCGATAAGCAGCTGAACAACGTGGTGAAGTGGAACGGCGATACAATCTACGAAGACATCAGCGGCAAGCAGAAGCGCGCGGTGTGGAACCTGACCAATCAGCTTGCGCAGACATACAACCTTGATATGTCGTCGCTGTCGAAGCATGGGAAGGATGAATCGGGCAGCAACAACTACACGCCGCAGACGATGCCGGACTTCTCCGCACATGAGCACATCAATCCAAAGGCGCTCGGAGAAGGGGAAGCGATGACCGAGTTTTTGGCGGCGCGTCAGCAGTATCCTCATCTGGTGGAATCTGCTGCTGCGCAGCTTGAAAAGCTGAAGGCATCGGGCGCAAGTCCAGAAGCGCTCCAGCAAAAGATGGCGATCTTGCAGCGCGAGCAAGAGACATTGGGAGCGCTGAATCTCGACGGAAATCAGCAAGAGCAAGCGCTGCTTTTGCAAGAACAGAAGTCAGGAAAGCCGGGCGAAGCAACCCATCGCGAACAGCTCCGAACGGACTACTACGATGACTTCTACGATCGCATGGCAGAGCTAAAGGGAATCACCAAGTAGACCGCTCACAGAAGCGGTGGAGTCTTTCTGGGAATGCTAGATCGGGACAGGGAAGACGCACTGCTTGCACAGGCGGTAGCCGCTGGGCTGCTGTCTGTTTCGGATGTATCGAACAGTGCGCCGCAAAAGGTCGATGCTGCGCCGCAAGATGGCGCGCGGGCGGACACTTCTTTGTCTGGTTCTTCGACGCTGCGCTTTGGTCCTCGCTTGGACCTCCTGATCGCGCAAGGAAAGCTGTCCGCAGAACAAGTCGAGCGATGGACTGCGGAGCAAGCTGCGTTTGATCGAACACTGGATGGCAGTGCCGTTTCGCTGACGCAGCGTACAGCGCGGGTGTCTGTGACGCGTCCTGCGTGGCTGGATGACTGGTCGCAGTATGAAGTGATCGAGCCGATCGGTCAGGGCGGAATGGGAACCGTCTATCGCGGCAGAGATCTCCGTCTGTCGCGTGAGGTGGCGCTGAAGTTTATTACGGTCGCAGATGAGCAGCTGCGCAAGCGATTCCTGACCGAAGCCCGCGCGCAGGCACGACTGAACCATGAGCACATCTGCAAGGTCTTTGAAGTTGGCGAAGTCGGCGGTCATCCCTACATCGCGATGGAGCTTGTGCGCGGAAAGTCGCTGTCACAGCTTCATGCGCAGCTCAATCGAGAACAGAAGCTGGCCTTGATGCGGGACATCTCGTTTGCACTGCACGCCGCCCACAGCCAGGGAGTGATTCACAGAGACGTCAAGCCTTCCAATGTGATGGTGGAGACGCGAGAGGATGGACGGCTGCGGCCCGTGGTGATGGACTTCGGTCTGGCGCGCGATCAGCGCAGCGAGGAGCACCTCACCATGACGGGAATGGTGATGGGGACTCCGGCGTATATGTCTCCTGAGCAGGCTGCGGGGGAAGTGGGACGGATTGATCGACGCAGCGACGTCTACAGCCTGGGGGCGATGCTGTACGAGCTGCTGGCCGGACAGCTTCCGTTTGCGGGCACGACGACCGTTGCGATGATCTTGCAGGTCATTCAGACCGATCCTGCGCCGCTTCGGAAAGTGAATGCAGAGCTTCCGCTGGATCTGGAAACGATTGTGTCCAAGGCGATGGCGAAGGAGCCACAGCGTCGCTACGACACCGCGAAAGCACTGGCAGAAGATCTGGATCGATTCCTAAACGGAGAGCCGATCCTGGCGCGCAAAGCGTCGCTTCTGTATGTCGCGTATCGACGCGCGCAGAAGAACAAAGCGCTGGTGACGATCTCGGCGCTGGGTGTGTTCAGCGTGATGGTGCTGCTCTCTCTGTTTGTGCGGAGTCGGATGTTGGCTGCGCGTGAGCGTGCGCTGGCTGAGCGGGCCGCACAGCTGTCGCAGCAGCTTGGTCAAGACATCACGCAGATGGAGCTGTTTATGCGCGCGGCGTATCTGCTTCCTGCGCATGACATCACGCGTGAGCGCTTGGTGATTCGGAATCGCGTAAAGCAGCTCGCAGACCAGCTACAGACACTGGATGTTGGGCTGCGGGGACCGGCTCACTATGCGCTGGGTCGCGGCTATCTGGTGCTAGAGGAGTACGAGCCCGCGCGCGGTCAGCTAGAGGCTGCGCTTCGTCTGAAGTACGATCGACCAGAGGTTCATTACGCGCTCGGGTATGCACTGGGACAGCTCTATCAAGTGCGGATTCAGAAGAACAAGCAAGAGTACGATCCACAAGTCCGCACCGCGAAGCGCAAGCAGATCGATGCAGAGCTACTCGCGCCAACGCGTGATCATCTGGCGCGCAGTCGGGATGCACGACTTGACTCCAACTTGCTCGCGGAAGGATGGCTGTACTACTACGAAGGTGCGCTCGACAAAGCGCGTGAGTCTGCGCAGTCTGCGGCTGCCAAAGCTCCGTGGGATTATCAGCCGCTTCAGCTCCTGCTTTCCATCGAGATCTACCAGTATGTATCCATGTATCTGCAAGGTCAGCGTGCGCCTTCTGAACAGGCTGCAGTGCGGGCGCTGGCGATGATTCAGCAGCTGAAGACGACCGCGCGGAGTCTTCCCTTTGTGTACGCGATGCAGTCTCTGTTTTATCGCGAAGCGATGTTTCAGGATCTGTTTGAGCACCGATCGATCGAGCCGAACCTGCAAGCGATGCTGCGCGCAAGTCGGGAACAGGAAGTGGTGACTCCTGATGATCCCGATCTGCTGACCGAGCGCGCGGTGGGATACAGCTATCTGGCCCGCCAGAAGCAAGAGCGAGGACAAGATCCGCATAAAGAGGTGCGGGAAGCGGAAGCAATTCTTGCGGAAAGTGAAAAGCGAGGAGCCACTGCTGCGACGGTCGATCTGCTTCGGAACAACCTACAGCTGGTGCTGGCTGCTTATGCGGACAGAACGGGGGAAGATCCTCGTCCGTACTTGAGCAAGGGAGCCGCGATCCTGGAAGCGAGCATTCGCCAGAGTCCTCCCTTGTTTGTGATGTGGAATGATCTGTGCGCAACGCAGTGTGAGCTGGGTCGACAGCAGACGCTGTTTGGACAGGACAATCGCGCCGCTCTTCAGCGAGGAACAGAGGCGTGTCAGCACACCATCTCGCTCGCGCCGCATCTTCACATTGGCTATCAGAATCAGACCTGTCTGCTCATTGAAGAGGCCAAGGTCAAGCTGGGATCTGGTCAGCCGGTTGATGTCTCGCTGGCGCAGAAGTCGCTGTCGCTGAGTCTGTCCCGAAAGCCCAGTGATGTGGACTCGCTGGCGCAGCAGCTAGAGCTACATCTTCTGTCTGCGCGCTCTCTGTCTTTGCAAAAGCAGCGTCCTGATCCGGCGCTTACGCTGGCGAAGCAGAGTCTTGCGAGCCTGCAAGCGATGTATCCTTCCTGGGCTTCACTGCCCCTGTATTCGGCGATGATCTTGCGTACACAGATCGAGCTGTCGGCTGCCTCGGTGTCCGATTCCGAGCTTGCACAGGGTCTGTCTGCGCTGTCGTTGGCGATCGAGAAACAGCCTGGTGAACCGTCGCTGCGATTTGTCAAAGCGTGCATCTTGCTTGCGCGCAGTCTGGCCGGGCGGACTCCCAATCGGCGTGCAGATCTGCTGACGGTGCAGGCGATGCTGACAGAGCTTCGTCCGCTGCTGGGACAGCAGGTGGAGTATCAGCGGATCTGGTCCTCTGTACTGTCCGCGCTGGGAAGTGGATCGGGGGCTTCGCTGCCTGAACCCGCGAACGCAGCGCGCTCTGCCTTGGTTCCTTCGCGGTAGGAGTCGCGCAGCACGCAGCTTCTGTCTTCGACTCCGCGCAGTTTGAAGTGGGACTTTTTGTCGTGCGCGGTTTAGGATGCAGGACATGTCTGTACCTCCTTTGCTTGCTCCTCGATCGCGCAGTGCGTCGATCACCGAGATGACAGAGTATGTCCTGCCGCAGCACGCCAATGCGCTGGGGAATGTCTTTGGCGGTCAGATCATGGCCTGGGTGGATCTGTGTGCAGCGATCACTGCGCAGCGACACGCGGGACACATGGCCGTCACTGCGTTTGTCGATGATCTGATGTTCGAGCATCCGGTCAAAGTGGGGGAAGTCGTTCATCTGCGGGCGCAGCTTACGGCGACTTTTCGGACATCGATGGAAGTGGAAGTGACGGTGTCGGGGGAAGATCTGTCGACGCGGCGACGCTGGCCCTGTGTTCACGCGTATCTCACCTTTGTCTGTATCAGTGAGGAGCTGAAGCCGATTCCGGTGACGCCGCTCCTCCTGGATGACGAGGAAGTTCGTGTGTCACAAGCGCGAGGGGAAGAGCGTCGTGCGCATCGACTGAAGCGAAACACACGGACCAGTTAGCAGCCGGGCTACGCGGGGTTGGTTCCGCGTCGCTTGCCTTCTGCGTTAGCGGGCATCCACATCGACATCGATCTCACGCGGCTCTGGATTCACCGACGAAGCCGCCAGACGCGCGCTTGCTTTCAGGGTCAGGGTCACTTCGCCGCTCGGCTGAGGCGTCGGCACGTACTTCCAGCTCAGCTTGACGCTGCCGCGCGACTCTCCTTCTGCGGTCAGCGCACGGACTGCGCGCTCTTCGATCTCGGTGTTTGTCAGCGTTGTGGTCAGCAGGTGTCCGCTGCGCGCAATCGCGGGCCACTTCAGGATTGTGCGGGCAAAGGTTCCGTCGCCAGCGTGACTGACCACCATGCGGTGTCCCTCGACCGGAATGCGATTGATGGAACGAAACAGGAACGTCTTGTAGCGATGCACTTCCGGTGTAGAGACACCGCTGTCATCTTGATCTTGCAGCAGTGCTTTGCGCTGAAGCGTGCGTCCGATCTCGATGCTGGGGATTCCGAACGCATTGGCACGCGAGATGGCTTGTCGCTGCATCGTGGCTTCATCTTGCGGCGAGGGCTTGCCACTGTCGACGGTCTTTAGCACCAGGATCGTTCCTTGGGTGGCGTCCTTTTCGAACTTCCAGCTCGCGCTCACTTGTTCCGTGATGTTTCCAATCCGCACCCCACTTGTAAATGGCTCAGTGGTCTGTACCAAGCTGCGTGCGATCACATCATCGGAAAACGAGCTGATGGACATCAGTCCGGTCGGCAGCGTGCGCGGCGGAACAAACGACAGCGCACTGGCGTCGAAGGTGAAGCCGGACAGTGCTTGGTTCTGCTGCGCAATCTCTTTCAGATCGCTCCCTTCCACGGCGCAACCAAAGGAAGTCAGGACGGGCAGGGCGAGGGCAATGATCAGGCTGAAGCGCTTCATGGGAATCTCCTAGAAATCTGGGTACGTTGTGAGGTGTCTGTTCGTTCTGTGATCAACGATGTCCGCTACGGAAGCACGCGACCGTTCGAGGGATCGCAGCCGCTGATGTAGAAGATCGTCGACGCTGACTTGGTTCCGGTGTTCTTGCGATCCAGCCAGCCACCGTTTGCGTACATGCTGACGCGCGCGCTGGTGCTGCTACCGAACACAATCGACACCGGACAGTCATCGGTATCGGATCCAGAGTCGTTGTCGTACGCCAGATCGATCCAGTTTTCTCCCGCGCCATCCAAAATGGAGTGATTGGAGTACGTTCCCACGTAGTCCGTCACATGCGAGCCACAGGAAGAGTCTCCGTGAAAGGCGTTCCACATCGTGAAGGTGCTGTCCGTGGTGACGAGCTGCTTGCGATAGTTTCCGCCCTTCCAGACATCGTAGTCGCCTGACTGGCAGGCTTTGATGACGGCGATCTCTAGGTCGCCACTGCCTTTGGGATTCCCAAACAGCATGTTCTGATTGGTGCGCGCTTCGCAGTCGTAGCCGCTGTTTCCCATCATCAGACCGCTGCTGGTGGCGTCGTGATTTCCGTGCGTGTGAATGTAGATGACATCCGCCGCATCCGATCCCGCAGTGGTCGAGACATCATCTGCGCTGCACATACAGCTTCCGCCTTTGGTGCTGTCCGTAAAGTAGCTGCCGCGTGCAGAGGTGTTGTTCGCGCTGGTGACGGTGTCCCACATTCCGAAGATCCTCAGCGTCGAAAACATGCTGCTAAATGCAGCGGCGCTCTTGACGTGAGCAGAGTGCGAAAGATCAGACGTTCCACACTGTCCGGTTCCGCCAAAGCTCGACACGCCATAGGCCGTCACTTCTGAAAGCGCCAGCGCAGGACGTGCATCCGAGAGGGTTACAGAGACAATTCCCAGTCCGAACAGAGAGAGAGTACGTAGCGTCATGTGCAGTCTCCTTTGCGCCTGGTTGGTCAGTGGCGCGTTGACAGACTGCTAAAGCAGGTGCTGTGCCAAGCCTTGGATTGGATGATTTTCCGTCGGAGACATCGATTCCATACCCACCCGAAGGCAAACATTGCGCGACTTGACCGGGCGTTGGAAGGTAAGAGTTGCGCGCGTGCTGGTGTGCCGCGCAAACTTTGCCTGGTCCGAGAGATGCGGCGGGACTGGGACAGAGACTAGCGAGACAAAAGGATTGGAAAGTCCGCGATGGTTGCGGGTTTCGCCGTCGCTGGGGTCTGGATTCCGTCGGTTAGCTCTTTGACGCGCTCACTGACATATAGATCGAGCATGTTCACCGTGACGCGTCCACTGCTGCGGAGATCGGCGCGTCCAGACAGACCTTCGATTAGGGCTTTGGCGAAGGCTCCGTTTTTCCACGCTTCCTCTTCGAGCGATGCTTGATCGGTGGTTGCGGCAGCCATTACGACGATGCCACCTTCGACGCTGGATAGCTCGGATACGACCCGTAGCAGCGGGGCTTGTGCGCTGATTCCGCGTGTCCTTCGTCCGCCGGGTCCCAGCACATTGCCAGAGTGACAAGTATCCAGAAGCAGCAGGATTCGTCCTTGGGTGCTTTCCAGAATCTGTCGCAGCGTGGACGCAGAGATCATGCTCTGGAGCGGCTGCGTGGGCTCTGCATCGACGGGAAGGAAGTAATACTCTCCGCTTGCGCGATCGTTGATTCCGTGACCTGCGAAAAACAGAATCGTGGTATCCGATGCGCGGGCGCGACGGCTGACAGCATCGAGCGCAGCCAAGATCGCATCCTTTTTGGCATCGCGTCCGGTGATTGTCTGAACATCCAGCGCTTGATACAGGCGACGACTTGGATCGCTCTGGTTCGCACGCTTTGTCAGGATCGCCGCCAGATCGGTTGCATCTTTGCCGGGATAGCGCAGCGCGAGCTCGGGACGAAGGTAGTCATCGACGCCAATGGCCAGCACACGCAGCGTCGCGGAAGATGCGGATTCCGTGCGGGACTTGTCTAGGCTGGCTGCCTCCGTCGCTGTTCGTCCACTTGGATCGGCGGTTGCGGTCCGGGCTCGGTAGCGCAGACGGATGATCGCCGGTGCAGAGCTTCCGTTTTCATCTTCCGCAGACACCGCAACCACACAGTCGCGCGCCGGAACTGGAATCGTGACCGTCACCACGCCGTCTCGATCCGCATCACCGCTTGGGAGTGCGTTAGGGAGTGCGTTAGGGAGTCCGCTGGGCGCTCCGCTTGCGACGCTGGCTGCGCTTCCTTTCGCTGCTGCGGTTCCGCTTCCGCCCAGGTTGATGATGCCGCGTGTGCTGCTGGATTTGACGACTCTGCCATCGACGCGGGTGTGTAGAGTGACCGTTCCCTGGGCCCGAACGGACTGCGCCCGCACAGAGATCGTCACCGTCGCATCGGAAAACTCGCTGTCGTGTCGCGGTGTCAGCACCGTGAGCGTCGGCGGAAGCTGCTCTTTTCGCACCGGCTGCGCTTCGGAAGGCTGCGCTGTGTCAGACAGCGTTCGGGACACTGGCTCTGGACGGTGTTTGGTCTTTGCAAGCTGCGACAGCGGCACAAACATCGGCGCGCGCTCGCTGGCGAAGTTGAGCTGAAAGCCCGCCAGGTTCGCACCACCGGGCGACGCTGCAAACTGTCCGTCGGGACGATACAGCAGCCAGCGCGGGTCTCCAGGTCGAGCGAGCAGCGTCAGTCGCTCGGTTCCGCTCGACGCATCAAACCAGCGCACGCTTCCGTCGCCCAGCAGCGCAATCGCCAGCTTTCCATCGCCACTGAGGTTGACCGACTGCACCGGACTTGGCAGCGGCTGCGCAAAGCAGGGCGGATGCAGCTTGGTCTGCGGCGACGGAAGAAACGAACAGCCTTGGCGCTCCGTCGGGGAAAACCGAAAGCCAAACAGCTTGCGCGCGGTGCCAACCACAAAAGACTGTCGGTCCGACGAGATCGCGAGCGACGACGGATCTTCTGTGCGACCAAACAGCGCCACATCATCGAGCAGAACGGGCGGACTGTGCTGCCAGCCGACGATGCGATGCGCGGCGGGCGGCTCGACGAGCGGGGGACGAAGCGACAGATCGTCAGTGCCGGAATCAGCCGGAATCAGCGACAGGTTGGGGACGGAAAAGCGCAGGCGCTCGCGAGCCTGCGGTCCCAGCCGTAGCTCGACTTCTTGGCCGGTTGCGTCGACGCGCAGCGCATCGAACGGTGCCGTCAGCATGCCGCCGCTGACCCGAAACACAGGACCGCTCGACGGCACAATTCCCCAGCTTCCGTCGGACGCGGCAAACGCGATGGCTCCGTCGGGCAGCGTCGCCAGATCATGAACCGTCGGCACTGGCAGCGGCGTGTCGGTCAGGCTCGCTGTGCCAAGCTGAATGCGACGAAGAATCGCTTGCGTGGGCTGACGTTGCGAAAGACCGGCAGGCTGCGCGGCAATCACCAGGCTCTTTCCGTCGGAAGCAAAGCCAAGCGCGGTCGCCTCCGTCAGCGGCAAAGGCGGCTGCTTCGGCATCGGGATCGGCACCGGCTTCAGATCGCGAGCGCGACGAAGCTCGACGCGACCGTCGGAATACAGCAGCGCCAGCAGGGTGCCATCGGGTGAAAAGCGCGCGCGGACGAGGCCGGGCAGTCGATCCAGGCTACTGGTCGGACGCAGCATCGGATCGTGAAGCTGAACTCCGTCGCGACGACACAGCAGCAGCCGTCCTTGGGGATCGAAGTCTGCGTCGTAAAACTGCGTCAGGTTCGACAGCGGAGCGCCCAGGTCCGATCCTGTCTCTATGTCGTAGATCCCGACGGTGCGCTCGCTTCCGCGCGTCGAAACCAGGCGCTTGCCATCGCTGGAAAACAGCAGTCGCTCGACGCGGGTGTTCTCGGCGAGCGTGCTCGGTCCGGGCAGTCTGCGCACGAGTGTGCCGCGATCCGCATCGAACAGATAGACCGAGCTTCCACCCGCCGAGCGATCGTCGTAAAAGCGGGTGCTGCCAGCGGCGGCGATCCAGCGTCCGTCGGGAGACAGCGCCACCGCGTAGATCTTGCCCTCGTCGCCGCTGGGCATGCTGGGTGGACGCAGGGTGCGGATTGGCTCGCCGCTCTGTGCGTCCCACAGCCGGATGGTGCGATCTTCGGATCCGGTGACGATGCGGCGACCGTCTTTCGACGCTGCGATGCTGCGAATGGCCCCGATGTGCGTGCCGCGATCGATGCGCAGGCTGGCTCGGTCCAGCGATGCGCTTACCGAGTCTGCATCGACGCTGGATGCAGGAGCCTCGGCGCGGGTCGCAAGCGCTTGGGTGAGGACGACGCTCGCAATGGCGACGGAAGTCAGACGAAGCAGAGAAGCCACGCGCGCTCCTACGGCTTCGACGGAGCCACCTCGGTGTAGAGCAGCGTTCCGCCACTGGTCGCTACACCGCTACAGGGTCGCAGCACCTGCGGGCAGGTTCGCTGCAGATAGTCTTTGACCGTTTCCGACGGACGCTGGCTGCGCGCATCCATCGGGATCGTCGCCAGGCGCGTCGCTTCCACACAGCGCGCTCCGTCGGGCGTCCAGATCGCTTCGAGCGGCCACTCGGCCCCATCTTGCGCAATCCCGGCGCTGTCGTAGAAGTTCACCTGCTCGTTGGGTCGCGTGTTCGACTGGCCGTTGCCGCAGTAGTCGGCGCGGACGGCGCGCACGCAGCTTTGATGCAGCAGATCCAGCGACGCACCCGACGGACTCGTTGCCCACGGCTTGTACTTGAGCAGCGTGACACACTTGGCAATCGCCGAGCCCTGACACGCAAAGGTGACATCGCTGGGCGACGACGAGCGCTTGCCGCCACCACCGGGACTGACGCTGACATCCCACGCACCGGACACCGCAATCGCCGACGCGCCGTCTTTGCACAGCGGCTGCCACTTGTCGTCGCTGGGCCAACGGTAGGACAGCTGATACTCCGGCGCACTGTCGCCAGCGGAGATCGCGTCGATGCGAACTTGGACTTTCTGGCTGGGCTCGGCCAGGCCGCGCAGCGTGGCTCCGACGAAGTCACTGGGCTGCTTGCCGCTTGCGACGATCGCGCCCGCTTCCCACTTTACCGCACCACCGTCGATGGATTCGCCGCTGGCCAGCGTGACGCCATCCGCAAGCTGGACCACGCGCAGGCGCAGATCATCGCGGACCGGACAGCTTGGGGCGACTTTGCCTCGGATGGCGGTGCCGTTTGCATCGGGACCGTTGGGCTCAATGCCGCGACAGGCGCGCTGCGACGATGTGCCACCCGAAGACAGACAAGATGCAGCAAACAAGACAGACAAGAGCGACAGGGCTGGGGGACGTAGGCTGGACAAGACGGGCTCCTCGGAGAAAACCGCCCCGATCATACTACAAGCCGCAAGGTATCGCTGCGCCCCCAGCCACTTCCACCCGTCGCAGAACCACGCACACTCTGGTCACGGGTGGTGGTGAACCTGCCCATGTTCGGTGACGAGCTGTTCATCAGAAACCGCACGCTGCTTCGCAACCAGCGTTTGATCGGGTCCGCTACTGGTACTGGCTGGCGCCGCAGTCGGTGCGGTGAATGGTGCCGCTGAGCTGGAGTGTTCCGCTGGGGACGGCGCCGAGTCGGCCTCCAAAGCCGTACGCCGGAATGGAGTCACGACCGAGGTTTTCAAAGATCTTCGCCGTCGTACAGAGCAGTAGGAGCGGTAAGACGGCGGCTTGGTCGGCGGGCGGCATCTGCCACAGCGACTTGCTGCCGTACAGCTCGACCCTCATTTGCTGGCCTTTGCTGGTAATGAACTCGACCAGCGTTTCGCCGCCGCTGACCGACGGGTCCAAGACCATGCGATAGGGACAGCGTCCAACATAGCCAGTGACGTGTTGGTCGGAAAACTCGAGACGGACTTCTTTGGGCCCGATGTTGCCGATGACAGCATGCGCATCCTTGGCTGACAGCACGCGCAAGTTGGCTGGATGCTCATTTTCGATGGTTCCTGACAGCTTCACTTCGCCGGACTTGTGCTCGACCGAATACTCGACATCTAGGCCGCAAACGACTCCGCTGACACGGCCTCCTTCGACGCTCGCATCGGCTGGCACCGCTTGCGGTTTGGGATGCGCATCGTAGTGCGTGACGGCGTACGGATTTCCTTCGAAGCGGTGCTTTTGTCGTGGCACCGCGACTCCGTCGATCATCACGGTGGCCGGTGCAAAGCTGCAAGCACCGAGCAAACCAACAGAGAGGAACAGAGAAGCTGACAGCGCATGTGACAGCGCAGAACGCGGGTTTCGGAAGCAGCCGAGCGGTTGCATGGGACTCCTGTGCAGTGCATGCAGAAAGCGTGTGCCGTTGGACCGATGAGACTGAAAGAACGCCATGTTGTCAGGAGCGATGCACAATCCGGGCCACGCAAGCTGATTCAACGTGCGCGAGATGTTGGCGTCGCAGCGGACGCGGATTTCGCGGGTAGCAACCGGGCGTCTGCGCAATGTCTGCAGGTGGTTGCAGGTGTCTGCCCAATGTTTGCAGGTGTCTGCCCATGTCTGCCCGTGTCGGTTACGGTGGGATGCTGGCGCAGACGCGGAGTCCGACGGTGATGTCGTGTAGCGTTGGCTCGGATTCGTGGCGGTTGTCGATGCGACAGGTTCGGCTGCCGTAGTAATAGGCGCCGCCGCGCAGCGCAAACGGCTTTTCGGTCACGCTGTTTTTCACCCACTCAAAGGCGTTGCCGACCAGATCGTCGACGCCAAACAGGCTGCGTGAGTCCGGGTGACTGCCCACGACATCGGGCCCCATCGCGAGCGGATCTTGGCCGTAGGTCTGATCAAACGCCGCGTCGCGAGGCAACAGCGTCTGGCCGTGCGGATAGTGACGGTTGTCTGCGCCTCGGGCTGCGCGTTCCCACTGCTGCTCGGTACACAGCGCTGCGCCCGGCACACGACCGCTCGCGTGGAGATAGTGAAGGTAGGCACTCGCATCTTCCGTCGAGATTCCTGTCACCGGCAGCTTCTTCCAATCGACGGCGCCGCGTCGCGCTGTGCCGACAAAGTGCAGCGGCTGACCCTCGGTGGCTTGGTGCGCAACCGTCGTTGGCTGAAGCGTCAGTCGCATCGATCCGTCGGCTTGCTCTTGCAGCGACAGTGAGCCCGATCCGCCCGCTTGACCGGCTCGGGGCAGGTGCCGCTGGCGCTGCTCCGGCGGGAGCGTACGCAGAAAGTCGATCCATTCGCCGTAGGTGGTTTCGTGTTGCGCGATCAGAAACGCGCTGGTTTCGACGGTGTGAAGCGGAACATGGAACAGAAAGTCGCGGCGCTCGCTGACGTTGGCGTCGCTTCCAAACAGCGCTCGACCGGGCGGAATGTAGACAAAGCCTGCGGGCACGCTGCGACGGAGCGGAAGCTGGATCGACAGCGGCAGATCTTCCCCGCGCGACACCACAATCGGCAGACGAACCGGCAGCCAGTCGTTGGCTTTTTCTGACGGTGGATCGATGACGAGCAGATACGCACCTGGCGACAGCCTCGAGTCCACCGCTTGCGGCGAGCTGTAGCGATGCTGAAGGTCCGGTCGCAGGCGCTGCTGATCATCGATGGGAATCACCGACACACTACAGTCGGGCGGACTGGTCTGAATCCGCAGCTGCGCGGGAGCCTGCCAGCGTCGACGATACTGACCATCCAGATCGAACAGCCAGACCCGTCCGAGCAGCTCGTCACGGGCTTCGAGCGAGTGGCTTCGCTCTGCGACCTGCGCTTGTTCAAACAGGATCGACGCCAGCGCGTCGCGCACTTCGCGATCTTGGCTGCGCAGCAGGAACGCTGCTTCGGCGGACTGAGCGGCTCGACGATACGCTGCTTTGGCTTCTGCTTCGGCGCGTAGCACGGCTTCCCACTGCGCTTCGCCGTCGCTCTTTTTGCGCGCATCGAACAGTCGGAACGCGGCCAGCCGGAGCGCTTCGGTCTGTCGATCGAGTCGGTGCGCTTCGGAAAGCTGGGTTCGTGAGACGGAAAGCTCGGTGCGTGCGCGCTGTCGCAGCTCTTCACGGGTCCGCAGCTGCGCCATCAAAAACAGCGCACCGATGCCAAGCGGAACGCTGAGCCCAAGCCCGAGCCGTCGCAGCGTCTTCCAGCGCGCCGCCCGCCGAGAGGAACGCAGAAACGCAGCATCGCGCGGCGACAGCTCTCGATCTTCCTGTCCTTCGACAAACAGCGGACGCAGCGCATGAAGCTGAAGCGGGGCGAGCAGCAGTTCTTTGGCGCGACCGTGACGTTCCCACTCGGCTGCCGCTTGTCCCAGTCGCTGACGGGCGGACCGTCGCTCTGCATCGCTGGCCAGCCAGGTTCGCAGCGTGTCCCAGCTGCGCAGCAGTGCTTCGTGGGCCAGCTCATATTCGGGCGCGTTTCCGTCGCTGGTTTTGACCACGGGCGGGCTGTGGGACGGCTCGACGTCTTTGGCCAGCGCACCGCCGTGGACCGTCACAATCCGCGCTTGCACCAGCAGCTCCAGCGCGTGGTGCGTCGCTTGGGTTTCGTTGCTGGTTCGCTGCGTCAGAAGCTCCGAGCGCGACCGTCGCACCCGCGTCCACTCCGAGTGAACCAGCTGGCCAAGCAGGGTCCGGGCTGCACGCTGCTCGTCGGGCTGCATTCGCTCGATCACTCCGTCGGCATAGCGCGCAAGGGCTCCACCAAGACCACCGATTCCGTCGAGCGCTCGCTGCGGAATCTGTCGTCGCGTCTTGTCTCGCATGTCCCACAGCGCCGACAGCGTAAACTGGAGAAGCGGCAGGCTGCCCGGTGCTTCCTTGGCGGCACTGATCAGCGTATCGACCAGCTCCGGCGGATCGAAGCGATAGCCGCGCAGCTCGGCGGGACGCACGATCGACGCATAGAGCCCGGCGGGACTCAGCGGTCCGACGAGAAACAGCGAGCGCGCAACCTCGGACCCGAGCGCTGGCAAGGCCACCAGTCGCGACAAAAAGTCACTGCGAACGCTACACAGCACCCGCAGATCCGGTCCGTAGTCGCACAGCGAGCGCAGCGCGCGTCCCATCTCGTCGATCGATTCCCCGTGGCTCTGCGTAAACAGCTCCTCGAGCTGATCCAAAAACAACAGCAGGCGCAGCGGCTCTTTGGCGGATCGGTTGTGGCGACGGAGATCTCGGCCTATTGTCTCGGGCTCGTGCTGAAGCAGCGTCAGTAGCTCGACGGGATCTTTGTGCAGAAGCTGGGACAGCGCCAATGCCAGCGCATCCAGCGGTCTGCGTCCTGGCGTCAGTCGCGTCGTCGTGACGGGCTCTGACAGCGCACCAGCTTCGATGGCAGACAGCACACCGGCTTGACACAGCGACGACTTTCCGACGCCAGAATCCCCTGCGACGACGACCAGAGAATCGGCCCGCAAGCGCTCGAGCAGGGCTTGGACTTCCGCGTCGCGACCAAAGAACTCGCCGCGATGCTTGGGCGCAAACGCGGACAGTCCACGATAGGGATTTTCATCGTGCGGTGGACGTGACGGCAGCGCGGGCAGCGTCGGAACAATCTCTTCCAGCGCGGCCAGCAGCGAATCGGCGGACTCAAAGCGAGCCGACGGATCGCGACGCAGACAGCGATCAATCACCGCCGCAAAGCGCGGATCGACGCTCGGAGCGACGGACAGCAGCGGCGCTGCATCACTGCGCTGCACTTTTCGTCCCAGCTCTTCGAGGCTGCTTCCCTCATGCGGCGGATGACCGGCGCACAGCTCATACAGCACGGTTCCCAGCGAGTACATGTCCGCTTGTCTCGTCGGAGGTTCCGAGAGCCACTGCTCCGGCGCCATGTACAGCGGCGAACCCAGCACATCGCCAACTTGCGTCAGCGTTCCGTCGAGCGGCTTAGGCACTTGCTGCGGATCGAGCTGCTGTGGGGTCTGCGACGACGCGAGCATTGTCTCTGCGGTCTCGACCTCGCTCTGCTTCGGAGGCCGCGTCGCGATCAGATCTTCTCCGCTCGGACGCTGCGGCACAAACAGCTTCGGCTCCAGGCTCGGCAAAGACTCGCTCGACAGACGCAGGGCTGGAATGGCCGTCAGCGACGCATGGGTCGCAGCGGCGCTCGGCTGAAGCAGCTTGGCCAGCCCAAAGTCGAGCAGCTTGACCTTTCCGTCGCGCGTCAGCATCACGTTGCCCGGCTTGATGTCGCGATGGAGCACGCGATGTTGGTGCGCACAGGCCAGTCCACGACAAAGTCCACGCCCGATTTCCAGCACGCGCAGCCACGGCATCGGACGCGGCAGCCGATCGAGAGATTCTCCTCGCACCAGCTCGGACACCAGATAGGGATGACCGTGCCACTCGCCGATGCGATGCACTGCGACGACGTTTTCATGCGACAGCCGCGCAATCGCACGCGCTTCGACGTAAAACCGCTCACGCAGCATCGCGCTCATGCCACCGTCGGACATCGGGCTCGGCAGCATCAGAAACTTCAGCGCGACTTTGCGTTCGAGCAGCGTGTCGTGCGCCAGATACACTTGGCCCATTGCGCCGTGTCCGAGTGGCCGAATGATGCGGTACTCGTCGAGCTGAGCGGGCGGAGAAAAGCGACCTTGCGACGACATGGACGGTCTTGGCTGTGGGCCGTTACTCGGGGCTTGGTTCGGCTGATTCAGCGTCGGAATCAGCGCCCAGCCCGTACTGTTTGAGCTTGAGCGTAAACGTCCGCAGCGGCATGGAAATCAGCTCTGCCGCTTGCTTTCGCACGCCGCTGGATGCTTTGAGCGCTTCTTGCATTCGGCGACGCTCCAGCTCACGCAGCTCCTCGGCCACGGGACGAAACGCGGGCGCGGGCACCGACTCGCTGCTTGTGCGCTCCAGCGATGGCTTACTGACCTCGGCACGCTCACTCGGAGACAGCACGCTCGCAATCGCGGGCGGTAGATGATGCGCTTCGACGGTGCTTCCTGTGACCACCGCCGCGACGTATTCCATCGCATTGCGCAGCTCTCGGACGTTGCCCGGCCAAAGATAGGCGCACAACGCCCGCAGCGCACTGTGTGACAGCAACAGCTGGGACCTTCGCAGTCGAGCACACGCGCTGTGCAAGAAGCTGTGACCGAGCATGCCGACTTCGCGTGGGCGCTCTCGCAGCGGTGGCAAAATCACCGTCGCTGCTCCGAGACGAAAGAACAGATCTTCGCGAAACTGCTTGGCGCGCGCCAACGCTTCCAGGTCTCTGTGCGTCGCAGCAACGATGCGGATGTCGATCTCTCTTTCTCGAACATCGCCGACGCGGGTGATTCGCTTGGTTTCCAGCGCACGCAGCAGCTTCGACTGAGCACTGGCGGACAGCTCACCGACTTCGTCGAGAAACACGGTTCCACCAGCGGCGGCTTCAAGCAGTCCGGTCTTGCTCTGGGTTGCGCCGGAAAAGGCACCACGCTCGTGGCCAAACAGCTCGCTTTCGATCAGCGTCTCGGCGATCGCTGCGCAGTTGACCGCGATGAACGGCTTGTCGCGACGTGACGAAAAATAGTGAACGGCATACGCGGCGTTTTCTTTGCCCGCGCCGGTTTCTCCTCGGATGAGCACATGAATGTCGCTGCGCGCCAGCCGCTTGAGCAGATCGAACAGTCCGAGCATCGCCGGGTCCGCGAGGAGAATCTCTCGATCATCCATCGTCAGTCGCGTGACCGCTTCGGCTGCACTTTGGATCGTCGCTGGCTTGGCGGATGCGGCGGCACTGCGCGCGGCACCACTCAGTGTTTCGGGATCACTTCCGTCGCGTAGATGGGTGGAAAGACCGATGCGAACCTGCGCATCGATTCCACTGAGCGCACCGAGCAGCTCGGTTCCGACGCGACGGGCCATCGTCAGCTCTTGCTCGGGCAGGATCAGCAGCAGCTCGCGCTCGCCGACCCAGCTGATGGCATCAATGAGCCGCAGCCGTCCCAGCACCGTCTGTTCGAGCTTCGGACGATCGATCGGTCCGTCGGAAAAGCGCAAGACCAGCAGCGAAAAGGCGCGCTCGGACTCTTTGGCGCGCGCAATCTCTTCGGCCAGCCGACGCAGCGCGGCTTCTTTCGACAGCGCGGTACGCGGCCTGGGCTCTCGCAAGGTGCGATGCAGGACCAGCAGCACGTCACCGACGGACACCACGTCGCCAGAGCTTAGCTCGTGCGATCCGCTGATGCGCTCGCCGTTTACGCGGGTTCCGTTGTAGCTGGATAAGTCGCTGACGCTGGCTTCGCCATCGACGACGGTGATGCGCGCGTGACGTCGTGATACCGAGTCATCGTGAAGCTGTAGCTCAGCCTCGGTGGTGCGTCCGATCAGCACCATTCCGTGTCGAGGCAAGTGAACCATTCGTGAGCTGCCACCCTCTAGAACCAGCAGGTAACAGCGATCACCGTCTTGGGCTGTACCCGAGGACGCGATGCTGCGCGTCGCTGCGAGCGATGGATTGCGTGCGTCCGATTCCATGATGTGACGGCAGCGACTCTAGCAAGGATGTGGGCCTTGCGGCAGGGTCCGTGCGCACAAGGTCGGACACTGCGAGGCGAAGTGGACGCAATGTTCGTCGCAGACAGTGCGTCAGGTCGCGCTTGGTTCGGTGCGGCTGGCATCCGGGCAGCCGGTGTCCGCCATGCTCGGGTCCATCCAGGCGGGCTCCCAGTGATGTCCATCGATGTCGTAGAAGCTCCAGCCGTACATCATGCCGTGATCTTTGGGCGCGAGGGCCGGTCGTCCGCCGTGTGCCAGCGCCGTCGAAACCATCTCGTTTACCGCTTCTTTGCTGTCGCACGAAATACACAGCAGCGCTTCGGTGTGCGTCGCGGTGTCGCAGATCTGCTGCGACGTAAAGGTCTGGAAGAACGGCGCTTCGAGCAGCATCACGTACGTCGTGTCGTTTATCTTCATGCAGGCGGCGACTTCGTTGGTAAAGCGCAGGTTGAAGGTGAAGCCGAGCGCTGTGTAAAACGCCATCGAGCGCTTCAGGTTGCGGACGCTCACGTTGACAAACAGCATGCGAGGGGTCTGGGTCGTCATGGGACAAGGGCTCCTTTGTGGGTGCTTTGTCGACATAGACTGGCGCGCTGCGGGAAAGTCATCGGTCGCTGCGAAAAAAATCGAAAAAAAGCGACATGTCCGACGGGAAAAATCGACCTAACCCGGTAAGCGGAGCGGCAAGCCGAAGCGCGGAAACAGCGTCTCTGTATCGAGAAACGAACACCAGTCCGTGATGTGTTGCGCATCGATCGACAGCACCGCCAGCGCCCAGGCTGTGTGTCCTCCGTCGGGACTTCGTCGATACTGCGCAAACGCAGGCGAACCACACGCAGCCGTCGCAATCAGCCGAGAACCTTGGCAGCCGATGCCGCGACCTTGCAGCCAGGTCTGTACGGACTGCGGACCTTGCAGCCACAGCTCGTACGGAGGCATCGAGAACGTCACATCGTCTCGGCACAGCGACGCCAGCGCGGCAGTATCGTAGCGATGAAACGCATCGACATAGCGGCCCAGGAGCTGCACTTGGGAATCGCTGAGCGGCGTCGCGTGGGAATCCAGCGACAGCGCCGAATCGGCCAGCGTGGTGCGGGCTCGCTGGAGCGCACTGTGAATCGCAGGCTCTGTGCTATCGAGGCTGCTCGCCACTTCTGCAACCGGCATTCCCAGCACATCGCTGAGCAGCAGCGCGGCTCTCTGTTTGGGCGGAAGACGCTGGAGCGCAGCCACAAACGCGAGCCGAATGCTCTGTCTTTGCAGCACGACCTGTGCGGGATCCAGATCGGAATCGGACGGAATCGCGAGCGCATCAGGAATCGGCTCGATCCAGTGCTCGCGTGGCTGCGCAGTCAGCTCCTCGCTGGTGGTTCCGACACTTCGCGCACAGCTTGGACGGAACCTGCGGCGAACGGTGCGAGCATCCAGACAGACATGGGTTGCGATTCGATAGAGCCAGGTTCGCAGCGACGATCGTCCATCAAATCCAGACAGGGCACGCCATGCGCGGAGCAGTGTTTCCTGAACCGCATCTTCGGCCTCTGTGATCGATCCGAGCATGCGATAACAGTGTCCAGTGAGTGCGGTTCTGTGCGCTTCAAGCTGCGCGATTCCTTCTGCCATCGCGGCACTGTAGGGGCTTTGAAGCGACGCGGCAATCACCACAAGCTGTGATGGGTTTCGACCACTCCGAACAGACCATCCACCGACAGCGGAGGGAGTCCCGCTGCCGTCGCACAGATCGTTCCTTGAAAGCTTCCGTACGGCTGAATGAAGCTGCTCATCATGATGCCCAAGTTCAGCTGTTCTTCGCGCGTTCCGTACGGCGTAAAGACAAGGTCTACTTCGGCTCTGCTTGGATCGCTGCTGCGAATTCGCCAAGGCTGGGTGCGCGGATTGACTGGAAGGGAAAACGTCACGCCACCCAGCGGATACACTTGTCCATCCAGCCACAGCGCGTTTTCTTGGGAATTTCCATCATCGTCATCATAGACCAGCGACGACAGGTTCAGTCCGATGCGATAGCCTCTCAGATTGTATCCTTGCAGCGAACACCACAGCCAGCGCGTCTCTCGCAGGGCCACCGATCGTGTCCAGTCCAGACTCGCAACTGCTTCCCGTAGATCGATCGCAGCGTGATCCACAAACAGACTTCCGTGCGCGCGCAGTCCGGCTGCTTTGTGGGTGTACGCAGGCTGTCCGTTTGGGAGCTTGAACAGGAGCGCCATCGCCTCTTCGTTTTCGACGGAAAAGGAGCCATGAATGCGACTTTTGTCTAGCCGCAGATCGACGTCAACGTGCCAGCCATTCCGATAGGAAACAGACAGCCGATTGGGACCCTCTTCCCACACACTCTGTCCGCAGACAGAGCTGTCCGCAAACTCAAGTCCGCGCGCGAGCGGAGACAGACACGAGTATTCCTTCTTTTCCGTCAAATGAGCGCGATCGACCAGATACGCAAAGACCTTCGCTGCGTAGCCCAGATCCACCAGTGCGAACGCGAAGAAGTACTGCGGAGTCAGCAGGCTCTGATAGTGCCAGCGCTTGAGCTTCCAGCTTGCCAGCAGCCCCGGTGCGTCAATATTAGGCGTCGAAATGGCCTCTTTATAGCGACCGAAGTGATAAGTGTCTCCGCTTTTCGCACAAGATGGAGCCGTATCCAGGATCGTCATAACCCTTTCATATCAGCTTCTGTGCGGTCGTGATCGCTCGCGCGTGTGACTTGTCGGGATCTACTTACACGCGCTTGGGGTGGCAGGCGCATCGACCAAGGTTTGGCCATCCAGCCGATACGGAACGTAGCAGCGAAGCCACTGACTGACCTCTGCTGAGGTGCGCTGCTCGGGCCGAATGTCCCACAGGATGTGTCGCCCTTGTTCATCGCTGGAAAACAGCGTCTTTCCATCAGGACTGATCAGGATCTTGGTCGCAGCCAGACCCTTTAGCTCAGCAACCAGCTTGCCGGTTTCGATGTGCCACTGACGAATCGCGTCGTCATCGTGCGTCGTAAACAGGCGCTTTCCATCGGGACTTAGGCGTGCGTCGCGCAGCGGACTCTGCGGCTTGGCCAGCGACATCACCAGCCGTCCCGTCGCTGTTTCCCACACTCGCAGCGAGTCATCATTGTGAACCGACAGCAAGTGCTTGCCGCCAGGGCCAAACTGCACGTTCTGAAAGCCAGGCATCGACGACGGCAGATCCCACAGTTTCTTGCCCGTCTCAGCATCGAGGATGCTCGGGGGCATCTCTGGCTGCGCGCTGAAGATGCGATGGCTCTCGTCGCTCCAGGCAAACACCCCGCCGAGCTGTTCAAACAGCGCGTCTCCCGTCGGAAGCGGTCGCAGCCAGCGGCTCTTTCCTTGGGCCTCGATCAGGATCTGCTTTCCGTCGCGACCAAACGAAAACACGATCGGTGGCGTCGTGGTCTTGCTCGACTGAACCAACAGCGGAGCAGAGCCATCGAACGGAAACAGCTTGACGTTGCCTGGGGCCTTGGCATTTCCGGGCACAGCGACGGCAGCAAAGCGACCATCTGGTGTGACCGCGACCTCGGCAGCTCCGGCGGGAATCCGACGCTGCTCACCGAGCGTCCGACCCGTGCTTGCATCAAACACGCGCGCAATCGGTAGATCGCTGACGACCGCGATGCGCTTTCCGTCGGGCAGCCAGCGAACGCTGCGTAGCTCGGCACCCAGGCCCGTGCTCTGCGCAACCATTCGACCGTGCGCCAAGTCCCAGACGGTGACGCGACCACGACGATCGCCGATGGCCACGCGCTGACCGCTTGGGCTGTAGACTGGATTTCCCGTCGGAAGCTCGGCGATGGGTCTGCCACTTTGGGTGTCGTGCAGCCGAGTCTTTCCGTCGGTGTGAACCATGATCAAATAGCGACCGTCGGGACTAAACGATCCGTCGCTGAGTCCCTCGCCAAGACCTTGGAAGTGGACCAGCTGCTTGCCGGTCTTCACATCCCACGAAAGCAGGTTCTGTCCGGCGTCGCGCACCAGCAGCCGTTGTCCGTCGGCACTAAACTGCGCTTCGAGGGTTCGCTGCATCTGAAGCGGAATCACCGTGTGTCCGCTCGCAGCCTCGCTGTAGGTTCGCGCTGGGATCTTGCTGGCCGCCGGATCCACCTTGCGCACCCCGACGCGCTGCTGGCTGTCAGCATAAGACAAATAGCGTACGTCGCTGCCGAAGCTTAGGTTCATTGCCAGCGGCGACGCGGTCATGGCAAAGCGCTGACGAGAGCTTGCAACCTCCCAGACGGAGATCTGCTGTTTCTTGTCGAGGATTCCGAAGTACGCGCTCTCGGGGCTCCACTGTCCGTCGAGAACCTGCGCGCTGCCTTGGTTGATGACGCCGACCTGCTGTCCCGTCGCTGTGACCCAGAATCGCACCGCTCCGTCTTGGCTGATCGTCGCCAGATACAGTCCGCTCGGGCTAAACGACGCATCCTGAAGTGTGCCAAGCGAGCCAGCGAGCGAAATCTGTCTGCCGCTCAGCGAGTCGAACAGTCCGAGGCTGCTTGGATTTTGCAGAAGGACGTGGCGACCGCTGATGCTCCAGATGATCTTGGTCTTGCTGTCTTCGTTTTCATCGTCATCGTCGAGAACCGCGATCTTGCGACCACTTTCGGTGTCCCACAGCGACGCGGTGCCCGTATCCGTCAGCGTAACCACCAGCTTTCCATCGGGACTTGGCACCAGTCGGACGATGTTTCCTTGCTTTTCCGCAAGGACCGCGACAAACGATCCTTCCGCTACGTTCCACAGACAGGCCACCGACGCGCCTCCGCTGTCGGATTCGGACTTGTGCAGCGTCAGTGCGCGGCGTCCGTCGGGCGTAAACTGGGCTTCGGCAATCGACGTGCGCTGGTAGCGAAGCTGCGCGTAGTTTTTGCCAGTGCTCAAGTCGAACAGCTGAGGCCGTGTGCCGCTACCGAAGATGGCAATCCGACGACCGTCCGACGAAAACTGCGACTTGTGACCTTCTTCGATCAGCTTGATGCGGCCTTCGACGGTGTCCCAGACGCGGATGTGATGCGTGGCCTCGGTGCGTTCGATTTGGACGTAGCGTCCCGACGGAGCGAACCGCACATCGGTGGTGCCTTCCGCGTCGCTGCCGCGTAGCTCGCCGAGCAGCTTGCCGGTGCTCATGTCCCACAGCTGAATCAGATCGCTCGGGCTGTCGCCGCGACTGACGGTGAGCAAGCGTCTTCCGTCGGAGCTAAGCCGCACCACGCTGACATCGACGGCGGGCAAGCTGGCGATGAGCGCGCCGCGCTCTGGTTCCCAGATTTGTACCTGGCTGCGGTTGTCGATCGAATAGAAGCGCTGTCCGTCGGGACTGATGAACGCGTCGACGATTGGCTGTCCTGGCACAGCAGGCTGCGGAATCCGTCGTCCCGTCGATCCATCCCACAGCGACAGCGAACCAAACCAGCTCAGCGTCAGGATGCGCTGTCCACTTTGGAAAAAGCGTGCCAGCTTCAGATCCGCCTGCTGGTCGACGAGCGCACTCTCCAGTGACGTCACCCGCCGCATCGCATCGCCCAGCCACTCCAGCGCGAGCGGCTCACCGACGCCTTGCTCGTAGGCGCGGCCCAGAAACAGCGCCGCTTCGTAGTTGCGACCCGCGAGGAGCGCGCGACGGCCTTGTTCCAGGTTCACAAACGGCGGAAGCTCCGGCGACGAAGGACGAGAGTCCACCCGAGCCGGCGTCGGCAAAGGGGCCGGCGGAGGCGCTGCCGTCACCGCTGGCGCTTGCGCAGGAGCTGAAGCCGTCGCTTGCGCCGGAGCCGTCGATTTTGGAGCCGTCACCGCCTGCGCCGGAGCCGTCGATTTTGGAGCCGTCACCGCTTGCGCCGGAGCCGTCGACTTTGGAGCCGTCACCGCTTGCGCCTTGGCCGCGTCGGGAACTGCATCTTTGACGACGGTGCCTTTGGCGGCTGGCTTGGCGTCTGCTGGTTCTTTGGGCTCGCTGAGAGGCAGCGCTGCGGTCTGTTCTGACTTGGCCGCGGGTTTTGCTGCGGGTTTTGCTGCGGGTATCGCGGCGCGCTTGGCCACGGCTTTGGCAGCGGCAGGAGCCGCTTTGGCGACGGGAGCTGGCGCTATCGTGGCTGCCGACTCTGGCCCAGGCTTTGCGTCCTCGGTCGGCGCTTTGGCCTTTGCATCCGTTGGAACTGGCTGCGCCGCCGGTTTGGCTGTCGGCTTCGCCGCGGGTTTTGCCGTCGGTTTTGCCGCTGGTTTTGCCGCAGGTTTTGCCGCAGGCTTCGCGAGGACCGCTTCATCCTTGGCTGCGGGCGCTGGCGTCGCTGCGGGTTTGGCCTGTGCCGCCGCTGGACGCTTGGCATCCGCTGGAACCGGCTTGACGGGAGCGGACTGCGAGTCTGTCGAAGAAACGGCAGCCGCTGTCTGCGCCTGTGCGGCTTCGACCGTCAGTGCCAGCGTAAGCGGAATCGCCAGCGATAAGATTCGTCGCTTCATGGACCGCCCCCCCAAGGGCTTAGGCTATGTGTGCGAGTAGCGGCTCATTTTACGATGGCTATCGCGCTGAAAGCGATACGAAATACGCGCGCTGGCGAGGGCAGGGCGGCTGTCAATGGTGGGGCAGGGCAGGTAGGCGGATGCGCTACTCGTAGCGAAGACCGTCGACGGGATGCAGCCTGGCGGCTCGCAGCGATGGATACAACGTCGCCAAAAGTGAGATCAGCACCGTCACCGATCCCGTAATCAGTAGCTCACTGGGCGAGATCTGCGTCGGCAGCCGCTCGATCATGTAGACGTGCGCGTCGAGCAAGTAGCCCAGGCGCTCGATCAGCTTGCAGGTCAGCACCCCGATGCCCAGCCCAAGCGACACCCCGAGCAGCCCAATGGCCATTCCGGCCACGCGAAACAGCGACGACACCGACGCACTGCTCATGCCCATCGCTTTGAGGATCGCCACCTCGCGCGTCTTGTCGATCACCATCATCGTCAAGCTGGCCACGATGTTAAACGCAGCGACGAGGATGATCAGAAACAGCACCAGCGACAGCACCGCTTTTTGCATCGCCAGCGCCGTGAACAGGTTGTGGTTCAGCTCTTCCCAGTCGAGGCTGCGATACGGCGCACCACCGAGCAGCGACACCACGTCTCCCCCGATTTTTTTGGCGTACTCGACGTTGCGGGTCTTGAGTTCCAGGCCCGTCACCACATCGCCTTGACCGATCAGCTGCTGCGCCGGCGTCAGTCCAATGAGCACCAGGCGACGATCGTATTCATCAAATCCCGACGAAAACACCCCAGCCAGACGGAACTCTTGGGCGCGCGGCGGCGGCGCGGACTGACCAGGTTCCGTCGCAGTCAGCGCATCCAGTCCCGTTTGTGGAGAGATCAGCCGCAGCTTGTCTCCGACGGTGAGCTTGAGCTTACGCGCCAGCTCTTGCCCCAGAAACAGCCCCGGCAGCGGCGGACCTCCACCCTGTGGCGTCGCATCGATCTGGAGCGACTGAAGGCGCGGCTTGTCTCCCGTCGGAAGCGGCAACAGCCAGCGCGACAGATCCAGCACCGCATTGCTGCGCACCGCGTCGATGCCTTTGACCAGCACGCCCGACGTCAGCGCTCCTTCTTTGGCCAGCAGCATCTCGTTATAAACAAACGGCGACCCCGCGACCACCGACGGATGCGTCAGGCACTTTTTGAGCGTGTCTTCGTATTCGTGAAAGTCGATTCCGTACTTCAGTAGCAGGACGTGGGCGTTCAGTCCGACGACGCGACTGCGAATCTCGGCTTGAAAGCCCGACGTCACCGCCATCACCACCGTCAGCGCCGCAACACCGAGCAGAACGCCCAGCACCGCAACGGTGCTAAACACCGACAAGATGTTGAGCAGCCCGCTCACCACCGTCACGAGCGGCAACAGGAGCGCCGCCACCGCCATCTGCGGCGTCTGCCAGCCTGGAACGAGGAAGTACAGCAGCTCGACCCCGACGGTTGCAGCCAGAAGCAGCAGCGAAATCGTAATCAGGCTGCGGCTCGGGGCCCGACGGAACAGATAGCGTCCCGCGATGAGCAGCTCGTGGCGACGAGGCCACAGTGACGAAAACCACGAAGACGGCTGCTTGGCGACCTGAGAG